>Ga0315900_10002198_pt1 | contig 30523 bp, 22 predicted proteins | sample LakEriMetagenome_FD_203521 | JGI IMG/M metagenome (GOLD analysis project Ga0315900, IMG submission 203521) | Freshwater fungal communities from buoy surface, Lake Erie, Ohio, United States - Buoy 12 MA114 | ecosystem: Environmental > Aquatic > Freshwater > Lake > Lake biofilm | place: USA: Lake...
CCGCCACGACCGTGCCGGCGTGCACCATCGAACGCCGTTCGGCCAGCGGCGTGGCCGGGGCCAGCCCTACGACGGGCTCCTTCGTCACCGGCGCGCTCTCTCCGGTCAGCGCCGCCTCCTGGACAAGCAGCCCGAAGGCCACCACGAGCCGGGCGTCGGCGGGAACTCGAGCCCCGGGGTCCAACTCCACCAGGTCGCCCGGCACGATGTCCTGCGCCGGGACCGGACGCGACAAGCCGTCCCGCACCACGCGCGCCTGCGGTGCGGCCAGCTTTTCCAGCGCCACCAGCGCGCGCCGCGCCCGGTCCTCCTGCAGGAATCCCACGATCGCGTTGACGAGCACGATCGCGGCGATCACCGTCGCGTCAGCCCAGTCGCCCAGCGCGGCGGCCAGCACGGCGGCCACGACCAGGATTCCGATCACCAGTTCGCGGAACTGCCGTACGAACGCATGCCAGCGGGGCGGGACGGGGGCTTCCGCCAGAAGATTGGGGCCGTGCGCTGCGAGCCGCCGGGCGGCCTCGGCGACGGGCAGGCCGCGCACGCTGTCGGTATCGAGCCTTGTGGCCACGCCCGCTGCCGCCAGCGAGTGCCATGCAGCGTCGCTGGGCTCGGCATCTTTCATGGTCATCCCCAGGACGGACCGAGGACCACGCCCGTCGCCGCAGGCTGCGGTGACGATTTGGTAACAGGCCCCGTCTACTGTATGCGTGCACCGTCAGGGCACGCGCCGTCTGAGCACGATCAACGGGTCAGCCTCCGCTCGGACGCTGCCGATGCTCATCGGCTTGGCGAGGATCATCCCCGCCACGAAACCGGCCACATGGGCGGAATAGGCCACGCCTCCGCCACCCCCCTGGTCGAACAGTCCGCTCACGATCTGAAACAGGAACCAGATGCCAACGGCCACGTAGCCCGGCACGTCGATCATCATGCGCATCACGATCACGCTCACGCGGCGGTTGGGGTGCAGCACGAGGTAGGCCCCGAGCACGCCCGAGATCGCGCCCGAGGCGCCGAGGCAGGGCGTGAGCGCCGCCTCGCCGGAACTGTTGAGGGCCACGAAGGCCAGCGATGCGACGATGCCCGCGGCCAGATAGAAGGCCAGGTAGCGGGCGTGTCCCATGTCATCCTCGATGTTGTCGCCGAAGATCCACAGGAACCACATGTTGCCCAGCAGGTGCATGATGCTGCCGTGCATGAAGATGGCGGTGAGCAGCGTCAGCCAGGGATGGATCGGCGTCGCCCGCAGGCCCGGGTCGGGCACCGCCACATCTCCCTGGGGGGTGTGGACCGTCCGCATCGACGGCGGGGTCTCGACGTCCTGGCCCGTGATGATCTCCCGGGGCACCTGCACGTACGCCATCGTGAATGCATCGTTCGCCCCCATCTGCTGCAGGACGACGAACACGAACACGTTGGCCAGCAGCAGGACGACCGTCACGAACGGAAACGTCCGCCGGTCCGAATTGTCGTCGCCAACGGGAAAGACCATTGAGGGCGGTGCCCGAAAGGTGCGGGGGGCCGATCCATGGGCCCTGCCGAGGGAAAGAATAGCGGGGATAGTCCAGCCCGCGAACGCCCCGGGCCGATGTGGACAGACACCCGTTCCCGACATATCATTCCGGTCGTTCGCGGGCTGTGCCGGAATCACGTCCGCGGACGAACGATCCACGTCGGTTGCTGGGCTCGGCTCTTCGCGAGTTTCAGTGGGCACGACCGGCGGTAGTGCAAGGTTGCCACAATGACACGCTCCTACCGGCACGGGCGGCGGTCGTCTTCTGCCCACTCCAAGACCGCACTCGTGGTCGAATCCTTGGAAGTGCGGGCCTGCCCAACGGCCGACCTCGCCTCCGGTGTGGCCGCGGCTCTGGGCCATCTCGACTGGGACGGCCAGTCGGTCTCCGTGCGACAGGATTCCTGGATCGTGCGCACCGAAGCGTCGCTGACCGCCGAGCGACTGGGGTTGCCTGCGGGTTGGCAGTCGACCGATCTCGGTGAGGGATTCCATTCGCTGCGCGCCGCTGGCGCCGGGGCGCAGGACGTGCTCGGCTGGGCCGCTCGGACGGCCGGCGTGCGCTACGTCGAGCCTGATTTTGCCATCGCTCCCAACGCGCTGCCGAACGACACCTCCTTCTCGCAGCTCTGGGGGCTCCACAACATCGGCCAGTCGGGCGGCGTGGTGGACGCCGACATCGATGCTCCAGACGCGTGGGACACGACCACCGGATCCCGTAACGTGGTCGTGGCCGTGATCGACACCGGCGTCGACTACAACCACTCCGATCTGACCGCCAACGTCTGGCGCAACGCAGCTGAGATCGCCGCGGACGGCATCGACAACGACCGCAACGGCTTCGTCGATGACGTGCGTGGCTGGGACTTCGCCAACAACGACGCCGACCCCATGGACGATGCCGGGCACGGCACCCACGTGGCAGGCACGATCGGCGCCGTGGGTGGAAACGGCGTCGGCGTCGCGGGCGTGAACTGGCAGGTGTCGATCATGCCGCTCAAGTTCCTCGGTGCCGATGGGAGCGGCTCCACGAGTGCGGCCATCGCCGCCCTCAACTACGCCACGCGGATGCGTCGCGATTTCGGCGTCAACATCGTGGCCAGCAACAACAGCTGGGGTGGCGGCGGTTTCTCGACGGCCCTGCGGGACGCAATCGACGCCGGCGGCCGGGCCGGCATGCTCTGCGTGGTGGCCGCCGGCAACGAAGGCACCAACAACGACACGACACCGTCCTACCCGGCGTCCTATGCCGGCACTTCGATCATCACCGTGGCGGCAACGGACCGCAGCAACCGGCTGGCGAGTTTCTCGAATTTCGGAAGCACGGGCGTGGATCTGGCCGCACCGGGGGTGAGCATTTTCTCCACGGTGCCCGGCAACAGCTACGCCTCCTATAGCGGCACGTCGATGGCCACGCCGCACGTGACCGGGGCCGTGGCGCTGCTGGCCGCCGCCAACCCTGACGCCACGGCCGCCGAGATTCGGTCCGCGATTCTCTCTTCCACGACGCCGCTGACGGCGTTGCAGGGCAAGGTGGCCACGGGGGGGCTGCTCAACGTCAACGCGGCGGTCGGTGCCATCGGCACCACGCCCACGCCCACGCCCACGCCCACGCCCACGCCCACGCCCACGCCCACGCCCACGCCCACGCCCACGCCCACGCCCACGCCCACGCCCACGCCCACGCCCACGCCCATAGGGCCGTTCGAGCCCAACAACTCGCTGGCAACCGCAGCGTCGCTCACGCTCAGCGACGGCCGCGGCACGATTACGGCTGCCGTCGGCGATGGCGAGTACGGCAGTGCCGACGTCGACCTCTATTCGCTGCGGCTCGAGGCCGGCATGCGACTCACCATCGACATTGACGCCAGTTCGCTGTCCACGCCATCCGCGCTCGACTCCTACGTACGGCTCTTCGACGCCTCCGGCCGGCAACTGGCGGCCAACGACGACGACGCAGGCAGCACCGACAGCCTGCTCACCGTCACGGTGCCCACGGCTGGCACCTACTACGTGGGCATCTCGTCGTACGGCAACGCGGCGTACGATCCCCGCCGGGCAGGCAGCGGCAGATCCGTCACCACCGTCGGCAACTACACGGCAACGTTCACCACCCAGGCTTCGACATCAGCCGATGCGGGCGACAGCATGGCCGCTGCCGCGACGGTTCCTGCGGCGCCGGAAACCCGCGTCACGGGCACGATCGGCGATGGCGCTTACGGCCGCCGGGACGTGGACATGTACCGGGTCACCCTGGCCGCCGGACAACGCCTGGTGATCGACGTCGATGCCCGTTCCCTGCCCGTCTCCTCCACGCTCGACAGCGTCCTGCGTGTTTTCGATGCGTCGCGTCGGCAGGTTGCGTTCAACGACGACACCGACGGATCGTACGACAGCCTCGTCTCCTTCACCCCGCGTGTCGCCGGGACTTACTACGTGGGCGTCTCCGGTTTCGGCAACGCTGCCTACAACCCGGCTCGGGCAGGTTCCGGCCGCAGCGGGTCCGCCGGCGACTACGCGCTCGTCATGCGGTTCGACCCGCTGACCACGCTGCCCACCCGCGGTGGCAATTCCGTGCGGGCCCTCGGGGTCCCCGATGACCCGATCGCGAACCGCTCGCGGCTGGCGGCTTTCGCGGCACTGGCAACCACGACGGCGTCCGAGGGCACGGCCCCGCGGACGGCGGCCCGTCGGGCACGCTGACGCAGGTCAGCGCGTGAACCGGTGCACCATCGAGTGCGTGTAGGTCTGCCCCGGCTCCAGCCGCGCGCTGGGCCAGTCGGCGTGATGGATGCTGTCGGGATACTTCTCCGTTTCCAGACAGATCGCGCCGTTGGCCTGGTAGACCGCGCCCCCCTTCCCCTTGTTCGAGCCGTCGAGGAAGTTGCCCATGTACACCTGCAAGCCGGGCTGGTCAGAAAGCACCTCCAGCGTGCGGCCGCTCTTCGGGTCGCGAAGCTTCGCCGCCGTCCGCAGCGTGCCGTCCGGCTTCCAGCCGCGCAGCACGTAGCAGTGATCCACCCCCCGCGGCGTGCCCGCCGCGGCGCCGGGAGGCACGGCGTCGATGGCCGGACCGCAGCGGCCCAGCGGTGCCCGCTCCGGGCGGAAATCGAAGGGCGTGCCCTCGACCGGGGCCAGCGCGCCGGTGGGGATGCCGGTGTCGTCCACCGGCACGTAGCGGTCGGCGAAGACGGCCAACTCGTGATCGCGGATCGCGCCCGAGGCGTGGCCGGCCAGGTTCCAGTAGGAATGGTGCACCATGTTCACGACCGTGGCGGCGTCGGTGGTGGCCGACATGTCGACGAGCAGCTCACCGGCCGGCGTGAGGGTGTAGGTGGCCTTGGCGACGAGCCGTCCCGGGTAGCCCTCGTCGCCGTCCGCTGAAACAAGTTCGAAGTCCACGGCCGGCCCCTTCGCGCCGGCCCGCGGCGTGGCCTTCCAGAGCTGCTTGTCGAAACCCTTGAGCCCGCCGTGCAGATGGTTGGGCCCGTTGTTCGTGGCCAGCGTGTACGACTTGCCGTCGAGCTGAAACTTCCCGCCGGCGATGCGATTGGAACAACGGCCGCAGATGGCGCCGAAGTAGGGATGGCCGGCCAGGTAGCCCTCCAGGGAGTCAAAGCCGAGCACCACGTCCACCGGCGCGCCATCCGCGCCCTGCTTGGGGGGCACGAGGAAACTGGTGAGGATCGCCCCGTAGTCCGTGATCGTGGCCTTCCAGCCGCCCGGCACCTCGAGCGTATAGAGATGTGCCTCGCGGCCGTCCGGCAGTTTTCCGAAGGGACGCGCGGTCGGGGCAGCGGCGGTCATGCGTTTCTCCACGGTGGTGGTGGCTGGTTCCGCCGCGCACAGGCCGGAGCCGAACGAGAGGAGCACGGCCAGCAGAAGCGGCGCTGCCGGCGCGGTGTGCAAGGCTTCCGGTGCGGCGCGGCGCCCGGTCGTCGAGAATCGCAGGTTCATAGCCCGGGTCTCCATGGCAGGGACGCGGACGATGATAGCAGGGAAACGTCCGGCCGTCCCCCGTCAGGCGGCCTGCTGCGTCCGCGGGGCGGGACGGGCCTTGGCAGGCGGGCTGCTCTCGGCCTCCTCCTGCTTGAGCTGGATCCAACCGTCGACGCTCCACGGCCCGCCACCGAATGCGATCAGCGAAAGGAGGCCGCCGGCGATGGCCATGTTCTTCATGAATTGGATCGACTGCAACTGCCGCTGCACGGGATCGACGATCCGCCAGAAGTCGTGGAAGTACCAGGTGGCGGCGGTCAGGAACACGAGCAGAAAGATGGACCCGAACCGGGTCCAGGCACCGAGGATCACCGACAGGCCGCCGATGAGCAGCAAGCCGATGGCTCCGAAGAGCGCGAACTTGGGGTTCGGCACTCCCTCGCTGGCCATGTAGTCGGCCGTGGCCTTGAACTGAGGAATTTTGTTGCCGATGGCGCTGGCCAGGAAGATCGCTGCAATCATCAGCCGCGCCAGCAGCGATACGAATCCCAGCACCGCGGTCTTGAACTGTTCCATCGTTCGGCCTCCGCCGGCGGGGCATCCTGAACCGGGGGGGAGGGATGGTCGCGAACCGCACCCGCCGATGCAAGGCCGGATCTCCGGGCAAAAACCCGGGTCCGGCCGCTCACGCCGGCTCGTCCCGCGTGATGCAGTGAATGCCGCCGCGACCGCGCACAAGCTGTCGGCAGTCCAGCGGTTCGATCCGCCGGCCGGGGAAGCAGCCGCCGATCGTCCGCAGGGCCGGCTCGTCGCCGGGGCTGCCGAACACCGGCACCGCCACCAGGCCGTTGGCCACGTAGAAATTCAGGTGGCTGGCCGGCAGTTGCGTGCCTTCATAGGCGAACCGGCCCGGGATGTCGACCGGGATCACCTCCAGTCGCCGGCCGCGGGCATCCACATGCCCGCGCAGCAACCGCAGGTTCTCCTCCAGGCCCGCGTGGTTGGGATCGAGCCGGTCGGGCTGCCGCGCCGCCAGCACCACGCCCGGAGCCACGAACCGCGCCAGCTGATCGATGTGGCCGTCGGTGTCGTCGCCCGCCAGATCGCCTCCCACCCACAGCACCCGTTCCACACCGAGCTGATCGCACAGCGCCCGTTCCAACTCCGCACGTCCCAGGCCCGGGTTGCGCCGCTGATCGACCACGCAGCGCTCGTTTGCCAGCAGCGTGCCCTCGCCATCACCCTCGATCGCGCCCCCTTCGAGCACGATGCCGGGCTCGAGGGTCGGCAGGTGCAGCCAGGCGGCGATGCCGCGTGCCACCCGAGCGTCGTCATCCCAGGGCGGATACTTGCCGCCCCACGCGTTCCACGCCCAGGCCACCGCCTTGCGGCCGGCCGGCCCACGATCCGCTCCGGCGGGCGGCACCAGGAACACGGGCCCCGTGTCGCGCACCCACGAGTCATTGGTGGCGATCTCGACGAAGGCGATGCCCGACACGCCTGCCAGCAGCACCCGCGGTTCGGCGAGCACCTCCGCGCTGCCGATGATCCGTACCGGTTCGTGGGCGGCGATCAGCCGGGCCAGCCGTTCGTAGACGGGCGGGATCTCGGCGAACGGCCCCAGCCAGGTGGCCCGCCGATGAGGCCATGCCAGCCAGGTGGCCGCATGCGGCTCCCATTCGGCCGGCAGCCGAAAGCCTGGCGCGACGGGTGCGGACCGCCGATCTGCCATGCGCGTCAGCCTCCCCAGCGGTCGAGCAGGCCGCCGAACGCATCGATGCGTCGATCGCGGAAGAACGGCCAGCGCGTCCGCGACCACTCGATGCGGCTCAAATCGCAGTCGCAGACGAGCGTTTCGGGGGCGTCGTGGGCGGCCTTGGCCAGCGGCTCGCCATTGGGCGCGTAGACGACGCTCGCGCCCCAGAACCGCAGCGGCCCCTCGCGACCCGTGCGATTCACCGCCGCCACGAACACCCCGTTGGCGATGGCGTGGCTGCGCAGCATCGTGTCCCAGGACTCGTACTGTTCGCGATGCAGCGACTCCTCGCCGTCGAGCCAGCCGATCGCGGTGGGATAGAAGAGCACCTGGGCGCCGGCCATGGCGGTAAGCCGGGCGGCCTCCGGATACCACTGGTCCCAACACACCAGCGGCCCCACGGCCAGCCGGCTGGTGGGCACGCTCATGAAACCGGTGTCGCCCGGGGCGAAGTAAAATTTCTCGTAGTAGTGCGGGTCGTCGGGGATGTGCATCTTGCGATACACGCCCGCCGTGGATCCATCGCTCTCGAAGACGACGGCCGTGTTGTGGAACAGGCCCGCCGACCGCCTCTCGAAGACGCTGCCCACGAGCACGACGCCGTGTTCCCGGGCCGCCGCCGCGAGCCGCTCGGTGAGCGGCCCTGGCACGCTCTCGGCCGCGGCGAAGTTCGCGTGGTCCTCGCTCTGGCAGGGATACTCGCCGGCGAACAGCTCCTGCAGGCAAATGACCTGGGCACCGCGGCCGGCGGCCGCGGCGATGCCGGCGAGCGCCTGCTCGACGTTTCGTTCGCGCGATGGCGAGCAGGCCGACTGCACCAGTCCCAGCCGCACGACGTCCCCGGGCGGCCGCTGCGCCGCAGGCCGGGCGACGCCGCTCATCCCGCCACCCCGGCCTGTTCGAGCTTGGCTGCCGGCACGGGGAAATGCGCGGCCAACTCGGCGACCTCGCCGCGGACCGCCTCCAGCACGCCGGCGTCGCCGGGGGCCTTGAGCGCCCGCAGGATCCACTGGGCGATGCGCCGCATCTCATCGGACTGCATCCCGCGGGTGGTCAGCGCCGGGGTGCCCAGGCGGATGCCAGAGGGGTCCATCGGCTTCCGCTCGTCGTACGGGATCATGTTCTTGTTGCAGGTGATGCCGCAGCGGTCGAGCGTCTCTTCGGCGAGCTTGCCGCCGATGCCCAGCGGCGTGACGTCGACCAGCATGAGGTGATTGTCGGTTCCGCCGCTGACGAGTTTCACGCCTCCTGCGGCCAGCGACTCCGCCAGCGCCCGCGCGTTGGCCACGACCTGAGTGGCGTAGGTCTTGAAGTCGGGCCGCAGGGCCTCGCCGAAGGCCACCGCCTTGCCGGCGATCACGTGCATCAGCGGCCCGCCCTGCTGGCCGGGAAACACTGAGCGATCGAGGGCCTTCGCGTCCGCGGCCCGGCACATGGCGATGCCGCCGCGCGGGCCGCGCAGTGTCTTGTGCGTGGTGCTCGTGACAAAGTCGGCCACCGGCACCGGATTGTCGTGGACGCCCGCCGCCACGAGCCCGGCGTAGTGGGCCATGTCGACCATCAACTTCGCGCCCACCTCGCGGGCGATCTCCGCAAAGGTGCCGTGCGGGATCTCGCGCGGATAGGCGCTGGCTCCCGCCACGATCAGCTTGGGGCGGTGCTCGCGGGCCAGCCGGGCCACCTGGTCGAAGTCGAGCCGCTGGTCGTCGCGGCGCACGCCGTAATGCACGAAACGGTAGAGGACGCCGGAGGCGTTGAGCTTCATGCCGTGCGTGAGGTGGCCGCCGTGGGCCAGGTCGAAGGCCAGCACCGTGTCGCCCGGCTGGATCGCCGTCATATAGACCGCGGCGTTGGCCTGGCTGCCGGAATGCGGCTGCACGTTGACGTGTTCGGCGCCGAACAGGGCCTTGAGCCGCTCGCGGGCCAGATCCTCGACCTTGTCCACGAACTCGCAGCCGCCGTAATAGCGGTGGCCGGGATAGCCCTCGGCGTATTTGTTGGTGAGCACGCTGCCCACCGCCTGCATCACGGCCGGGCTCGTGAAGTTCTCGCTGGCGATCATCTCCAGGCCGTCCTGCTGCCGCTCCTGCTCGGCAGCGATGGCCGACCAGACTTCCGGGTCCTCCTGCTCGACGAAGTTCGGCGTGCCGTTCACGGTCTGGTCTCCACGGGGTCCACGGGGCGGATGGAAGGATTGTGGAAGTGTGCAGGCACGGCGTCAACGAACCACGCTGCCGCGGCGAGACCGCGGGCCGCCGCCGGCAGGGTCTTCCCAGGTTGCCGCGCCGCGGGCCGCAAGGTTTTCGCCTCTCTCCCCGTTGGGCGACCGGCCGCGCCCGGGCTGGGAATGCTCAACGCTTCCGGGGCTCGTGCCGAAAAAAACCATGATGCCGGTCATGCCCGGCATGATGGTTGTAACGGGGAGCGACGGCGTCATGAAGATCACGCAGCCCGTATTGCCGGGTCCCGGGCACAGCCGGCTGCTGCCGGCGTGGGCGGCACTGCTCGCCGCGCTCGCGGCCGGCACGGCCACGTCCCAGCAGCCGCGCTGGGTTCCCGCGCAGGATGGACAGGAGACCTTCGCCGTCGTCGATGCGTTGCTCATGCAGCGCGACAACGCCGCAAACCCGGCCCCGCTCGTGATCGACAACGACACGCAGGCCACCGCCATCGCCGGCACTACGCCTCAGTTTCCCGTGGCAGGCGGCGTCCGCGCGGTCTTCGGCCAGCACGCTCCCGACCGGGTCGGCTGGGAGGTGGGCTACACGGGCGTCTACGGCATGAGCGCCGACGCCTCCACGTCCGGGGCCGGCAACCTGCAGGTGCCGACGCCACTGGCGGGAGACGTGACCACCCTGCGGAACGCGTCGCAGGCGACCGTCACCTACGGCTCCGTGCTCAACTCCGCGGAGGCGAACCTGCTCTGCACGGAACGCTTCTGGCACGGCGCCCGGCGGTCGGCCTACGAGGCCGAGCGGCAGTCCTGCACTGCCACGGTCGACTGGCTGGCCGGCTTCCGCTGGGCCGGCCTCGACGAGCGGTCGGGGATCGGCCTCACCGATCCGACCGCGGACACGCTGGGCACCTACTCGGTGCGCAGCAGCTCCAACCTGTTCGGCGGCCAGATCGGCCTGCGCGGCCGGGCACAGTGGCAGGCCTGGGCGTTGGAGGGTTGGCTTAAGGCGGCCCTGGCGGGTGCGGCCCTGTCGCAGTCGCAGGATCCGATCGTCGACTCCGTCAGCGGCCTCGTGCAGCGCACCGGACGGGGCTCTCAGACCGGCACGGTGGGCGGCGTCTTCGACCTCGGCGGCACGCTCGTCTACCGCATCGACGACACCTGGGGGCTCCGCTTTGGCTACTCGATGCTCTGGCTGACCGGCGTTGCCCTGGCGCCCGACCAGTTCGACTTTTCGAACAACCTCAACGCCGGCACCGCCGTCGACGGCAACGCCACCCTCTGGCTGGGCGGCGGCACGCTGGGCCTCGAGGCCCGCTGGTGAGTCGCCGTCAGGTGGCCGACAGCAACTGGACGTCGAACACGAGCGTCGAGTTGGCGGGGATGCCGGTCCGCGGAGTGCTGCCGTAGGCCAGATTCGCCGGGATCACGAGGATCGCACGATCCCCCACGTGCATCAAAGCGAAGGCCTCGTCCCAGCCGGCGATCACTTCGCCCGCACCAAGCCTGAACGAAAACGGCGTGCCCCGGTCGCGGGAACTGTCGAACTTCGTGCCATTGGTGAGCGTGCCGGTGTAATGGGCCTGGATCGTCTGGCCGGCCGTGGGCACCGGGCCCGTGCCCGCCGTGATGATGCGATATTGCAGGCCGCTCGACGTGGTGGTGAACGTGTACGACGTTCGCGGTGCCGCCGCGACCAGCGGACCGGCCACAGTATTGTATGAGCCGATGCGGCTGCCGGACTGCCCCAGCAGGACCATGCCGTACGTGCCGCCGGGATCGCCCTGCGTGGCCGCGAACGCATCGATGCGGCCGTCTTCATTGCGATCGATGGGGGCGATGGACACCGGTGCGTTCGGCCGGGCCAGCCCGGCGAAGGCGTTGAAGCGGGCCAGTCGCGTGGCCGGGACGGCCCCACTGTAGATCTCCACGGCACCAGCGTAACCGCGGCGGCCTGCGATCACGAAGTCCTCGGTGGCATCACTGTCGTAGCGTCCCGCGGATACCGTCAGGCCACTCTGTTGGCTCGTGGTGAATGGCCGAATCGTGGCCACGACCGTCGGCGTGGCCGACACGTCGTAGACCTTGACGGTGGGGGCCATGCCGCCGCCGCTGGCGACGGCGATCTCCACTTTGCCATCGGCCGCGGCGCTCGTGCGGACACCGGCCGCATAGGTGCCCAAATCGATCGGCGCGACGCTGCCGCCGCCGTTGAAGTTCGGGCCGAAGGCCGTGAACGAACGGTACGGCGTGTCGAGAACGGGGTCGGCCCCGGCGACGGTGCGGAACACGTTGACGAGCCCCGAGCCACGGCTGGCGATCGCGAAGATGTCCGCGCGGTTGTCGCCATCGACGTCACCGACGCCGCCTGTGGCGCCGAAGCGGTAGTTCGGGCCGAAGAGTTGCGTGCGGTAGGCGGGCAGTTCGGAAAGTGTGGTCGTACTGCCCGACACGACCTGCTCGAACACGCGAACCTCCGCGGTCCGGCCCGGCCCCGAGAAGGCGTAGAGTTTCGGCAACGCGCCGCTGTTGTCCAAGGGCCCCATCACCGCCTGAACGCCACCGCGGAAGGTGGACTCGAAAGCCAGCGTCTGGGCGACGACCGCACCGGTCTCCGCATTCACGAGTTTGATGGAGGGCTGGCTCGTGGCGCCGATCTCGCTGCCGACGGCCACCAGGGCGGCGAGTACTTGTCGCGGCTCGAGCCTTTCCACTCCCACCGGGCGGCGCGGAGCCCGCGAACGGGAACGGAACGAAGTGCGGCGTGCCATGAACGGGGCTCCGGGCGGGACGGGACGGGCGGACCTGCAGTCCACCGTCTCTACGTCCATACATAGCCCGCGGTTCGGGGAGGAGCAATTTTTCCGGATCGAGGGCCGGAATTCGCGGGGGGCTTCGGGGGGCCACCCAGTTGATGGGCTGGCTCCCGGGGGCCAGTCCCAGGCCCGCGCCCGGTCACTCGAAAAGCAGCGGTTCGGGCATGAATGTCATGAGCGGGATCAGCAGCGACAGCAGCCCGAGCACGGTGCGGCCGCCCCCCAGCGTGCTGCCGTCGTCGCGGATCGGCGGATGGTCGACGCCCAGCAACGTCACGATCACGAGCATCGCCACCCAGTTGTACTGCCCCGTCACCACGACGGTGCCGATCGCCGCCAGGAGCACTGCGCGGGCCAGCCAGTTGCCGCGTCGGCCGAACAGCGCATGGCAGATGTGACCGCCGTCGAGTTGGCTGATGGGAATCATGTTGAGGCCCGTGACGAGCAGCCCCACCCAGCCAGCCATGAACGCCGCATTCGGCGCCACCGTCATGCCCGCCGGCAGGTCGGGACGCACGGCCTGCTGGATCCAGCGGGCCAGCGGCGCCAGCGCGAAGGGGTTGGCCGCGTCCGGACTGCCCGTGAGTATGCCGGCGGCGAGCAGCGGCACGGCGACCGCGAGCCCGGCCAACGGGCCCGCCAGCGCGATGTCGAACAACTGCCGGCGGTTGGCCCGCGATCCCTCCATGCCGATCACGGCGCCGAGCGTGCCGGTGAGCAGGATCGGCACCGGGATGAAGAACGGCAGCGTGGCGGGGATTCGATGCAGCCGGGCGGCGATGAAATGCCCGCCTTCGTGGGCCGTGAGCACCGCCATCACGGCCCCCATGTAGGCCAGCCCGCGCTGCCAGTGCGTCGCCACGTCGGCGGCCACGTCATCGACGCCCATCAGGAGCGGCTGCCAGCCCACCGCGCCGGCCGCGAACGTCGTCAGGCAGGTGAGCACGTAGAGCAGCCCCTGCAGCCGTGCCGGCGGCCGCCGCGCGGAACGCAGCAGCGATGCCAGGTCGGGCTCGGACGGCGGTGCGGCGGTGGACATGGAGGCGCGGGGCAGAATACAGGTTTCGGCCCGCTTCTGGTAAAACCGGGCATCGAACGGCCCTGCAGCACCCGAGGAATCATCCATGCGTCACGTCCCGATCCGCATCGCCCGAATCCTCGTGCTGGCGGTGATCGCCGCCGGCTCTCGTTGCCCCGTGCTCCCGGCCGCCGACGACTCGGCCCCCGTGGTGGCCGTGATCGCCTGCGACGGCTACGCCGACGTCAAGAAGCAACTCGGCTGGGTGGGTCAGCAGGTGGGCAATCCCACGCTGGCCGGTTTCGCAGAATCGTTCCTGCTCATCGCCACCCAGGGTAAGGGGCTGGCGGGGCTCGATACCGGCCGCCCGCTGGGAATCGTCGTTACCGCTCAGGAAGAGATGCCGGCCGTGCATGGATTCGTGCCGGTCAAGGACCTCGACAAACTGCTCACGTCGCTGCAGGGTGTGATCGGCCCCGCCGACAAGCAGGATGGCGTGCGGCGCATCGCGATGCCCGGGGGCGCAGCCCTGGAAATCATCGAGAAGGATGGCTGGGCGGTCGTCTCCCAGGAGGGCGCGGAGAGCGTGAACGCCGATCCTGGGGCGCTCATCGACCCGTTGGTGAAGGCGTACTCGATGGCCGTGCAGTTGTTCCCCAGTCGCATGCCCGACCCCATGCGGGCCCAACTCCAGGCACTGCTCGAGCAGGCCCAGGAGGCTGCCGCTGCGCAGGGCCAACCGGTGGATGGTGACACCATGGAGGCCGCCCTGGCTGCCCTTGCCGAGACCGAGACGATCGTGCTCGGGCTGGGCGTCGATGCAGGCAAAGAGCAGGTGTTCGTCGAACTGCGGAACGTGATGACGCCGAATGCCAAGGGAATGGCCGCGTGGGCCGCCTTGGGCGAGGCTCCGCCCGGGGCCGGCCTCCCCGCCACGGCGGATGGGAAACCGGCTGCGATCAGGGCGCATCACGTACAGCCCGTGCCCGCATCCGCGCGAGCCAGCATCAAGGAGGCCCTGGCGTCGGCACTGCCTGACGATGATGACGATCCCACGATGCAGGCCTTGGCCGGTGTGTTCCGCGATCTCGCATCGGCCATGATCGACGCGGGCGGCATCAGCGCCGGACTCACGCTCGATACCAGCGTGGCCACCGCGAAGCAGCCTCTCCCGGCACTGACAGCATTCCTGCGCATCAAGGACGGCGCAGCGCTCGAGAAGAAACTGAAAGAGCGGCTCGGGCAGGATGACGCCCTGCCACCGAACGTGACCGCGAAGTTCGACGCCCGAAAGGTGGGCCAGGCGAACCTGCACGAGATCGCGATCGGCATCAAGGGATTGCCCGCCGCCGAAGCGCTCGGCGACGCGGTGACGGTCACGCTGGCAGTCGCGCCCGAGCGGGCGTTCGTGCTCCTGGGGGGTGACGTGCCGAAGCGGCTGGCCGCGGCGCTCGACTCCGTCACCAAGTCCGACCCGGCGGCGCAGCCGATCACCGGAGTCACTCTGTCGCTGGCCGGCCTGCTCCAGTACGCCGCACTCACGGCGGACGCCTTCGATCCAGGCAACCCGCAGAACGAGCAGATGACCCGGGTCGCCGCCGAGGCTGCCGAGAAGCCGGGCACGCTCGTGCAGTTGCTCGTTCGTCCGATCGAGCGCGGCGTGTCGATGCGGCTCTCCGCCGACGCGGGGGCATTGCAGGCCGCAGCCGCCGTGGTGGCGGCGGGCCAGAACGGCGGAGCCCGTGCCGGAAACGTCCGGGAGTTCGAACTGCCTCCCGGCGCTGGCCTGCCCGCCCTGGCCCCATGAAGCGGTGAATTCGACACCATGATTGACACAGCCCACCACGCTCCCCATCCCGCCATCCGCCGCGACATCGCCGGCGTGCCCGTCGCGGAGCTGGCCCGCAAGTACGGCACGCCGCTCTACGTCTACGATGCCGAGATGGTCCGGCGCCGCTGTCGCGATCTGGCGGCCTGGGACACGGTGCGATTCGCGCAGAAGGCCTGTTCGAACCTGGCAGTCCTCGACCTCGTGCGCCGCGCCGGGGTGATGGTCGATGCCGTGAGTACGGGCGAGGTTCATCGGGCACTGGCCGCGGGCTACCAAGCGCACACGCCCTCCGCGGCCGCGACAGCCGATGCCCTGCCAGCCGTGCATCCCATCGTCTACACGGCCGACATCTTCGACCGCGACAGCCTCGACACGGTGGTGCGGCACGGCATCCACTGCAACTGCGGATCGGCAGACATGCTCGAGCAACTCGCCGCCCGGATGCCCGGCGCGAGTGTCACGCTGCGGGTGAACCCAGGGTTCGGCCACGGCCACAGCCAGAAGACGAACACCGGCGGCGAGGGCTCCAAGCACGGCATCTGGCACGAGGAGATTCCCGACGTGCTGCGGCGCGCCGAGTGGGCGGGCCTGTCGGTGAGCGGGCTGCACATGCACATCGGCAGCGGCACCGACCTCGCCCACCTGGCCGAGGTCGCCGAAGCGCTCGAGCGGGTGGCCCTGGAGATCGGCCGCTCGCTGACCACGATCTCGGCCGGCGGTGGACTGCCCGTGCCCTACAAACCTGGCGAAGTGCATGCCGACCTGGGCGGTTACTTCGAGCTCTGGAATGCCACCCGCCGCCGCCTCGAGGAACGGTTCGGCCACCGCATCCGCCTGGAGATCGAACCGGGCCGTTATCTCACCGCCGAGTCCGGCTTCGTGGTCACTGAGGTGCGGGCCCTGAAGCGGCAGGGGACGCGGAAGTACCTGCTCGTGGACGCCGGCTTCAACACCCTCGCCCGGCCCGTACTCTATGGCTCCTACCACCCGATGAGCCTCTGCCCCGCCGACGACACTGCGGCCGCGGCGGCCGAGGACGTGGCCGTGGGCGGTCCGCTCTGCGAGTCGGGCGACATCTTCACGCAGACCGACGGCGGCTTCGTGGCCACGCGGAACCTGCCGGCGGCCACGGTGGGCGACCTGCTCGTGATCGAGATCGCCGGTGCCTATGGCTTCGTGATGGCGAGCAACTACAACTCCAAGCCGCTGCCGGCCGAGGTGCTCGTCGACGGTGGCAGCGACCGCCTCGTCCGGGCCCGGCAAACGCCCGAGGATCTTGTCCGCGGCGAGACGGTGTAAGGCGGCGGTTTTCGGCCGGAAGGCGGTCTGGCGGCGCGGGCGGATTTTCGCGATCCTCCCGCCACCATGCTCATCTCGCAGCGGCACAAGTTCGCTTTCATCCACGTTCCCAAAACCGCCGGGTCGAGCGTGGCCTTCTCGCTCTGGCGGCTCCGCGACCAGGTCGACGACTATTGGGCCAATCGCTGGCTCGCCCGGGCGGGCGTCAACTACAACCACCTCGCCCCCTGGCCCCTGAAAAAGTTCCGCACGCACACCTCCGCGGACATGCTCCGGCAGCAACTGCCGGCCGACGTGTTCGCCGGCCTCTTCAAGTTCTCCTTCGTGCGCAACCCCTGGGACCTGATGGTCTCCTACTGGCACTACCTGCGCCGGCCCTCCCGCCGGCACCATCGCCGCCGCCTCGCCGAGCGGCTGCCCTCGTTCGACGCCTACGTGCGTTACGAGATCCGGCGCGGCAAGATCTCGCAGAGCCGCATGCTCACCGACCACCACGGTCGGTTGCTCGTCGACTTCGTGGGCCACTTCGAGACCCTGGAGGCCGATTTCGCGCGGGTCTGCCGCGTGATCGGCGTCGAGGTCGAGCTGATGCAGGCCAACCGGGGCGAGCCCCGCGACTACCGCGACCACTACACGCCGCGCCTGGCCGGCCTCGTGGCCGAGTATTTTGCCGAGGACGTCGAGCGGTTCGGCTACGCGTTCGAGGACGGCGGGCGACAGGCCACTCGGCCCCTGGCCGACGTCCTGCAGCCGGCCGCCTGATCCCGGGGGGCAGCGGGATCGCGTTTGGACGCCGGGCCGCGACGGGCTACGATTCTGCTGATCGAAGGCACCCTCCCCCCTTCCCCCCAACGAAACCACCATGGCCAAGCAAGGACCCCGCAAGAAGCTCCCCAAGGAGCTGGCCGTCATCAACGCCGACAACTGCACCGGCTGCGAATCGTGCCTCGAGGTCTGTCCGGTCGACTGCATCGTGAAAGTGCAGCAGTACGATCAGTTCCACAATCTGCAGAGCTGGTGCGAGATCGACATCGAGCGCTGCGTGGGTTGCGAGGTCTGCGTGCACATCCCCGGCAAGAAGTCGAATCCCTACGACCTCAAGGTCTGCCCCTGGGATGCCATCGAGATGGTGCCCACCGAGGAGGTGGCCCAAGTGGTGGCCCAAATCGGCGGGCCGCCTGAGTACGTGGAGAAGAACTGGGATCGGCTCGTGACCACGGCCCAGCATCTGGCCGAACTGAAGGCGTCGGCGGGCTGACGCTGCGGAACGATCCTGGCCTCCACAGGCCCGGTCAGCCGCGCGAAAGATTCGGGCCCATAGGCATCGACCCCGGATGCAGAGGCGCCGGGCGGGGGACGCGCCGGAGCCGGCGAATCTTCGCGAGGCACGAAGGGGACTCGTGCCCTAAGGCACAGACCCTTTGACGGGTGACCCGAGACAGCCTACAACAGGATACGGTACATCCGTACACGTCCTGCCGGAGCCCTCGCCGTGATCATTCATGCCGCCGCCGATGAAGCGTTCGTGGCCCATGTACGACTGGCCTGTGCCGAGGGCGTGGGCGACGTCCTGCGAAGGCGGCTGCTCGACCGGTTCGGCTCACCGCAGGCCGTGCTCACCGCCGACGCCGCCGATCTGGCGAGCGTCGAGGGAATCAACCGCAAGGCACTCGCGGGCATCTCCCGCGCCGCAGCTGATCCGGCCATCGAACGCATGATGGCGCTCTGCTCTGCGCGCGGCATCGACCTGCTCGCCGAGGGAACACCGGCCTATCCCGGCCTGCTCGCACGGATCGACGACCCGCCAGGGATGCTCTTCGTCCGCGGACGGCTGGAGCCGTGCGACGCGATGGCTGTTGCGATCGTTGGCGCCCGCCATGCCACTGCGTATGGACGCCGCGTAGCCTGGCAACTGGCCGGCGGTCTGGCCCGGGCCGGATACACCGTCGTCAGCGGCCTGGCCCGGGGAATCGACGCAGCGGCCCACCGCGGCGCACTCGATGCGGGTGGCCGCACCATCGCCGTGCTCGGGACCGGCGTGCTCGAGATCTATCCGCCCGAGCATGCCGAACTCGCAACTGAGATCATGGCCCGCGGCGCCGTCATCAGCGAGGCGACACCATTCACAACGGCCAAGCGCGGTGTGTTTCCTCGTCGCAACCGCATCGTTTCGGGCCTCTCGCTGGGCACGGTGATCGTGGAGGCGGCCGAGCATTCCGGTGCCCTGATCACGGCCCGTCTGGCGGGTGAGCAGGGCCGCGAGGTGTTCGCCGTGCCGGGAGCGATCGATTGCCGGATGGCCCGCGGCTGCCACCGCCTGATTCGGGACGGAGCGCGGCTGGTGGAGAGCGTCGATGACATCCTCGAGGAGCTGGGGCCGCTCTTCGAGCCGGCCACCGCGGCTGACGGCCGCCAGGTGCACTGCCCGGCTGAAATGCTGCTTGACGACATCGAGCAGCGGGTGCTCGCCGCCGTCGATCTGCGGGATGCGGCGGACATCGACAGGCTGGTTGAGGCCACCGGCCTGGCAGCGTCCCGGGTGCTGGCCACCATCGGCGTGCTGGAGATGCGCCGCATCGTGCGCCGGCTGCCCGGCAACCGTGTGGCCCGGATCTGAACGGGCTCGCCACGTCCGTGGGCACGTCAGTCGACGGCTCCGGTGCCGGTTGGCACGGCGATTGCCTTTCCAGAGCGGTGCAACAAAGGGTGATCTCGCCCGTTAGATCACTGGCAAGGCATCGATCCCGCTGATTTTCCTCCCACCTGATGTCAAGGAGCCCCGCCATGGACGCCCGTCTGTCCCTCTCCACCGTGATCGACAATGCCTCGAACGCCGCAAATTGCTCGGCAGAGTGCGGCACCCGCCGCGACCGTCGCAGCCTGAGACGGGCCAACTCGCCCCGCCGCCGCGTCCCCTTCGCCGCCATCCTCGAGCAACTCGAGGCCCGGTCGATGATGGCCGCCAACCCGCTCGGCAGCCCACCCGCGCTGCCGGTGCAGTCGTTCGACGGCACGGGCAACAACGTGGCCCACGCGGAGTGGGGCAGCACGGACGAGCAACTGCTGCGTCGGTCGGCCGCCGCCTACGGCGATGGCATCTCCACCCCGTCCGGTGCCGACCGCCCCAGCGCCCGATTGGTCAGCAACCTGCTGGCCGAGAGTCCCGAGGGCGGCATCACGAACGACCGCGACTACACGGCGATGGCCTATGCCTGGGGCCAGTTCCTCGACCACGACATCGGCCTCACCGACGGCGCCACACCGCGCGAGCGGTTTTCGATCGCCGTACCGACGGGTGATCCCTGGTTCGATCCCAATGGCACCGGGGCCATGACGATCTCGATGTCACGGTCGGCGTGGGACTCGACCACCGGCACGAGCACGAGCAACCCCCGGCAGCAGCTTAACCGGATCACGGCCTTCATCGACGGTTCCCAGATCTACGGCTCCGACACCACCCGGGCCGCGGCCCTGCGGGAGTTCGTCGGGGGCCGGATGAAGACCAGCACCGGCAATCTTCTGCCTTTCAACACGGCGGGGCTCTCCAACGCCAACGGCGCCCACGTCGTGGCCGACGATCAGTTGTTCCTCGCCGGTGACGTTCGCGCCAACGAGAATCCGGAACTCGCCTCGCTGCAAACGCTGTTCGTGCGGGAACACAACAGAATCGCAGCCGAGGCGGCAGCCAAGAACCCCGCCTGGTCCGACGAGCAACTGTTCCAGCACGCGCGGCGGATGGTGATCGCCGAGCTTCAGCAGATCACCTACAACGAGTTCCTGCCGGCGTTGCTCGGCGCGAACACGCCCGCAAGCGCCGCCCTGCAGTCCTATCGTGGCTACAGGGCCGACGTGAACCCGGGGATCGCCACGGAATTCTCCACGGCGGGATTCCGCGTCGGGCACAGCATGCTCGGCGAGGACATCCAGTTCATGGACAACAGCGGCAACCCGGTCCGCGACGAGATGAGGCTCAAGGACGCCTTCTTCGACCCGCGGCCAGTGTCGGAGGTGGGCATCGATCCGCTCCTCAAGTATCTGGCCAGCGATCGGGCCCAGGAGATCGACACGAAGACGATCGACGACGTACGAAACTTTCTCTTCGGCGAGCCGGGCCAGGGAGGCTTCGATCTCGTCGCCCTGAACATTCAGCGCGGACGCGACCACGGCCTCGCCGACTACAACACGGTGCGGGCGGCCTACGGCCTGCCCCGGGTGAAGAGCTTCGCCGAGATCACGCCCGACGTTTCGGTGCAGCAGGCGCTGCAGCAGGCCTACGGGAGCGTCGACAAGATCGACCTCTGGGTGGGCGGTCTGGCCGAGAAGCACCTGCCGGGCTCGAGCATGGGGGCGACGTTCACGAAGATCCTCGTCGACCAGTTCATGCGGCTGCGCGACGGGGATCGCTACTGGTATCAGAACGTGCTGCCTGCCGACGCGGTGCGTGCCGTGCGGAACACCACGCTGGCTGATGTGATCCGCCGCAACACCGGCCTCACGAACCTGCAGCCCAACGTGTTCATGTTCCGTGCCGCGGTGACCGGCAGCGTGTTCGTGGATGGCAACCGTGACGGCGTCCGGCAGGGCACTGAAGCGAGCGTGGCCAATGCGCTGGTCTCGCTCGTCAACGCCACCGGAGCCACGCTTGCCACGACGCGGACCGACGCCCGGGGCAGATACTCGTTCCAGCACCTCGACGTTGGCAGCTACCGCGTCGTGATCACACCCGTTGACGGGCCGGCCGTGACCAGCCGCAGCGTCACCATCACCCGTGGTGGCGAGGTGCGCAACGACGTGGCCCTGCCGCCGAAGGCCCAGCCCACGCAGACGCGGCCGGCCCCCCGGCCGCTGCAGCCCGGCCTGCCGCCGAGTGCCGTCGCGTTCGCCAGTCTGGCGGCCACGGCCCTGCCGACGGACACGACCACCAGCGGAGCCAAGCGCAAATGAACCACCTCCATCGCGCCCGTTCCGGGTCCCACCCAGGGGCCCGGAACGGGCGGCTCTCGATCGAGACCTGTGAGCCGAGGCTCATGTTGGCCGCCACCGACCACATGGCGGTGGGAATGAACCTGGAAAACGTCGTCGACTGGTCGCCCGCCTGGACGTTCACCGATGCCTTCAAGGCCTCGCGGCCCTGGATAGCCCAGGCCTTCAATGCGGCCACCTGGGATACCTCGTGGAATCCGGACGACTCGCCGCTCCTGGCCCTCGATGCCAATGGAAACGTCACCACCCTGGCGACGTGGACCAACGCGGCCGGCGAGACGATGCGGCAGCGGGCTGGCACGCTCATGTTTCGCGGACTCGACGGCGGCTATGCCGGAGGCGTCTACCGGGCCGAATGGGACGGCACCGGGGTGGTGACCTTCGCATTCGACGCCCGAGTGATCGCCACGGGCATGACGGCCAACGGCCGCAACTTCGCCGACCTGCAGGTCACGCCCAGCGATGACGGGATCTCCATGGTCATCGAGGAGACGGCCCCCGCCGACCCCGTCCGCGACTTCAACGTCTGGATGCCCGACTACGGCGGGCGGCATTTCGTGGGCGAGCGCTGGCAGCCCGGCGCCGCCTTCTCGCCATTTCATCCCCTCTTCCTCCAGCGGCTCGAGCCGTTCCACGTGATCCGCTTCATGGGCATGCAGGAGACGAATTCGTCCGACATCCGCTCCTGGGATGACCGCCGCGACGCCTTCGATGTGCGGCAGGGTTCCGGCTCCGGAGGCACGCCCAGTGAACCGATAGTGAACGGAATGTCGCTCGAATACATGGTCCAGTTGGCCAACGACCTGGACGCCGACCCGTGGTTCAACATGCCCCACATGGCCGACGACGATTTCGTGCGCACCTTCGCCATCCACGTCCGCGATCACCTGGAGCCGGGACGCAAGGTGTACGTCGAATGGGCCAACGAGGTGTGGAACTTCGGCTGGGGCTTCGAGGCGTCGCAGTGGGTGGCGGATCAGGTCCGTCTGCCCGAGAACGCCGGTCTCGATCCCGATGTCGCCCACTGGGCCATCGCCGGTCGCGAGGCCCGCCGGGATCTCGACATCTGGTCGGACGTGTTCGCCGGCCAGACGAACCGTCTGGTGCGGATCGCCGCCGGCTGGGCCGCCGTCGACTGGGTGACTAACCAGATCGCAGAGGGCATGGGGGGCGCCTTCGATGCGATCGCCATCGCCCCCTATATCACGCCCACCGATGCGCAGCGGGCAGGCTATTCAGCGGCCACCACCGTCGACCGGGTGCTGGCCGACACGCGCTCGAACGTCGCCGCATCGCTGGAGTGGGTGTCCAACCACGAGCGGCTGGCCCGCGACTGGACCGCGCGGCTGGGCCGTTCGATTCAACTCGTGGCCTACGAGGGTGGCCCGCACCTCGACGGCCGCGGGGCCGCGTACCAGGCTGCCTTCTACGCTGCGACCAACGACCCGCGCATGGGCGACATTGCACGCGACTACCTGCGCGGCCTCGATGGGGCGGGTATGGATCTGTACGTTGACTTCCAATTCACGGGTCGAGCCGGGGCCGCACCGTGGGGCGACTTCGCCAAACTGCACCGCATGGACCAGCCGTTGGCGACCGCCCCCCTGTACGCCGCCGTTGTTGCGGCGGCCGACGGGTCGTTGTGGGGGTCGGTAACGACTCCCAGCCCCACTCCGCTGCCCCCCGAGGTGTCGCTGAGCCATGCCACGCTGACAGAGGGCCGCTCTGGCGTGCGCTGGATGACATTCACCGTGTCGCTGTCCGCCGCGTCGGCACGGCCGGTGACGGTGCGTTGGGCGACGGTCAACGGCACGGCCGTGGCCGGCCGCGATTACGTTCGCGGCGGCGGCATCCTGCGGATTCCGGCTGGTCGGACCCGTGCCGTGATTCGCGTGGCGGTGCTCGGCGACCGCTTGCACGAGGCCAATGAGACGTTCAGCATCGTGCTCTCCGCACCGACGAACGCCCGCCTGTCGGCGACGGCATCCCGCGGATTAGGCACGATCATCGATGACGATGCGGCGCGTGTGACCGCCGCGTTCGCCGCTTTCGGGGCCACGTCCAAAACCCGCCGATGACGGGTGGTGCTGGCCAGGATGTCGTCGCCCCACGATCCGCCTTCTCCGGTCGGCGCAGGTGGCGTACAATCCGCCGCATGGACACCGCACTTTTCCACCGCGCTGCTGCGATTCGGGCCCGACTCCTCCAACTTCGAGACTCTCTTTGACTGGGAGGGACGCAAGCAATCCGCCAATCGGCTGGAAACAGCCATGGGGGAGGCCGATTTCTGGGCCAACTCCGAGAAGGCGCAGGCCACCGTCGCCGAGCTCAAGGGCCTGAACTCGATTCTCAAGCCGCTGGAAGAGGCGCTGGCCGCCGGCACCGACCTCGAGGCTCTCGAGGATCTGGCACGCGAGGACGGGTCGCTGGAGGCCGAACTGGCCGGCGAGGCCGACCGTCTGGAGAAGAAAGTCGACGCTCTGGAACTGGCGTCCCTGCTTTCGGGACCCCACGATTCCTGCGATGCCCTCGTCTCGATCCATGCCCGCGACGGCGGCACGGACGCCAACGACTGGGCGGAGATGCTGTTGCGCATGTACTCCGCGTGGGCCTCCAAGCGCGACTTCGCCGTGGAACTACTCGACCGGCAGGACGACGCCGTGGCCGGCATCCAGAGCGCCACGGTGGCCATCCGCGGCCCCTGGGCCTACGGACACCTCAAGGGCGAGACCGGCATCCACCGCCTGGTCCGTATCAGCCCCTTCAACTCGGAGGGCAAACGGCAGACGAGTTTCGCCGCCGTCGACGTGTCTCCCGAGATTGCGGATGACGACGTGGAGGTGGAACTCAAGGACGAGGACATCCGTGAGGACGTGTTTCGTGCCAGTGGGGCCGGGGGACAGCACGTCAACAAGACATCGAGCGCCATCCGGCTCACGCACTTTCCCACCGGCATCGTCGTGCAGTGCCAGAGCGAGCGCAGCCAGCACAAGAACCGGGCCACGGCCCTGAAGATGCTCCGCGCCCGCATCGCCCGGCTGCAGGAGGAAAAGCGTGAGGCCGAGCAACTGGCCCGCTACAAGCAACAGCCCAAGACGGGCTTCGGCTCCCAGATCCGCAACTACTTCCTGCACCCCGACCAGCGGGTGAAGGATCAGCGCACCGGACACTACGTGGGCAACTTCCAGAGCGTCCTCGACGGCAATCTGGACGGCTTCTTCGACGCCTATTTGCGCTGGAAGGCGTCCGGATCGGCCCCGCAGGCCGCCGACGACGCCTGAGGCCGGCTGGACTGACGGGTGCCGGCGGGCTACATTTGCCGAAGATTCGCGGCGTTCACCCAGGAAATCCATGGCCGAAAAAGAACAGGCACTCGAAGTCGAAGGGGTCGTCACCCAGGCCCTGGCAAACACGCGGTTCCGCGTGCAGATCACCGGGGGTCACATCGTCAACGCGCACGTGGCCGGAAAGATGCGTAAAAACTTCATCCGCATCGTCCCCGGCGACAAGGTGAAGGTCGAACTCTCGCCCTACGACCTCACCAAGGGTCGGATCACGTTCCGCGAGCGTTGAGAGGCAGCGGCAAAACCCTGCCGCTGCGACGTCCGCCGGCCCTGAAGGGCCTCTTCGGCGTCTCCTCGGGTGGACCACTGAGCGAACCCCGGAGATTTTCCCCGGTTCGCTTATTCCGCTGCCGGTTGGTCGGGGGCAGGCTCATCGCCGTTCTCCGGCCGCGACTGCAGGAACTGCTTCAGGTCGCCGAAGGTCCGCAGCGGTTCCTTCCCCTCGCGCATCGCCTTGCTGATCGGTGCGGCGGGCTTGCCCGATCCCCGGGATTCATACACTCGCGGTCCCTGCTCCCGCACCGGCCGATCGCGTTGCGGCGGCTTGACTCGCGACGGGCGTGATGGACGGGCCGGGCGGGGCTGTCCCGTGGCCTGGGCTCGTGCAGCAGCGGCTCCGGTCTGTTCCTGTGCCGCTCGCTCCGGTCCTCGCCCGCGTCCCTCCCGGCGGGGCGACTCGCGTCGCTGTTGCTGTCGTTCCCGCTCCGCCGCGGAAATCATCGTCAGGGCCACGCGCCGGCGGGCCTTGTCGAGTTCGAGCACCCAAACCCGCACGATCTGCCCCACGCTCACCACGTCGTGCGGGTCGCGGACGAACTGGCTCGACAACTGGCTGATGTGCACGAGGCCGCTGTCGTGCATGCCGATGTCGACGAAGGCACCGAAGTCGACCACGTTGAGGACCGCGCCGAGCAATTCCATGCCCACCTCGAGGTCCTCCAGCTTGAGGACGCCCTTCTTGAAGAACGGCTTGGGCAGATCCTCGCGCGGATCGCGTCCCGGACGCGCCAATTGCTCGATGATGTCGGCCAGCAGCAGCCGCCCCACCCCGAGTTCCTGCGACAAGGCCGCCAGGTCGACCGCCGCCGCCCGTTCAGCGAGAGCCTCGGCCTCTTGCCGCGTGGCGAGACTGGCCGGACTGCCGCCCAGCCGCTGCAGCACCTGTTCGGCCACCAGATAACTCTCCGGGTGGATCCAGGTGGAATCAAACGGGTTCACGCCCCCGGAAATCTTCAGGAAGCCCACCGCCTGCACGAAGGCCGCCTCGCCGAACCCGGGCACCTCCAGGAACTGCTGCCGCGACGTAAAAGGGCCATTCTTGGTGCGCCACTCGTAGAGGTTGCGAGCCGTCGTTTGATTGAGTCCCGACACGTACCGCAGCAGCGCCGGGCTCGCCGTATTCACGTCCACGCCCACGTAGTTCACGCAACTCTCCACGACCGTGTCGAGCGACGCGTGGAGGTGCCGGGCCTTGACGTCGTGCTGGTAGAGGCCGACACCGATGTTGGCCGGTTCGATCTTCACGAGTTCGGAGAGCGGATCCTGCAGTCTCCTGCCGATTGAAATCGCGCCGCGGATCGCGGCCTCATGGCTCGGCAATTCCTCGCGGCCGTAGGCGCTCGTTGAATAGACACTCGCTCCCGCCTCGTTGACGATCACGTAGCCGACGTCGAGAGACTGCAGTTCGCCGGCGACCAATTCGGCAACCAGCGTCTCCGTCTCCCGGCCCGCCGTGCCGTTGCCGATGGCGATCACACCACAACCGTGGGTGCTGACGAGTTCCACGATGCGCCGGGCCGCCGCCTCGCGTTTTTCCTTCTGGCCGACGATGTGAAGCACGGCGTGCTCGAGCGGCGTGCCGCACTCATCGATGACGACCGCCTTGCAGCCGCTCTTGAAGCCGGGGTCGAGGGCGAGCACGCGACGGCCGGGAACCGGCGACTGCAGGAGCAGGTTGCGTAGGTTGCGGGCAAACACGTGCACCGCGTGCGCCTCGCAGAATTCGGTCATCTCGCGCCGTACCTCCCGCTCGAGGCTGGGCAGCACCAGCCGCGCCAGCGCGTCCCGGGCGCAGCCGCGCAGGAACTCGGCGTGCGGGTGGCCGGCGGGCACGAGCAAGTCGTCGGCCAGCGACTGCATCTCCTCGGCCGGTCCTTCGATGCGAACCTTGAGCAGCTTGGCTCGCTCTCCGCGGTTGATCGCCAGCAATCTGTGCGGCGGCACCCGCTGAACGTGCTCGGTGTAATCGAAGTAGTCGCGAAAGTGCTTTTCATCCTTCGACAACGCCTTGCCTTCGCTCTCCACTCGCTGGCTCTTGAGGTGGGCCGAGCGGTACAGAATGCTCCGCAGCCGCTGCCGCACGTCGGCCCGTTCGCTGAACTCGTGGGCGATGATGTGGCCGACCCCCAGCAGTACGTCGGCGACGGCCGGCACCTGGGCGTCGGAATCGACGAAATCAGCCGCCCGCGTGTCGAGGTCGGCCGCCGCCGCGTCGGCCGCGAGGATCTCCCGGGCCAGGGGTTCGAGCTTGCGCTGCCTGGCGATCTCGGCGAGCGAGAGCTTTCGTGGCTTGAACGGCAGGTACACGTCCTCGAGCTGCTTGGGACTGTCGGCCGCGTTGATCCGCGTCTCGAGTTCCGGCGTCAGTTTTCCCTGGCCCTGGATCGTTCGCAGGATGGTCTGCTTGCGGTCGGCCAACTGCCGGGCCCGGGCCACGCCCTCGGCGATCCGCCGCACGCCCTCTTCGTCGAGACCGCCGGTCTGGTCGCGGCGATACCGCGTGATGAACGGGATCGTGTTGCCACCATCGAGCAACTCGACCGTGGCCTGCACCCCGGCCACGGGCAGCCCCAGACGCTGGGCCAGGTGTCCCAGGTCGATGACAGAAGTGATCGCCGTGGATCCCATCCGACTCGCGGGCTGCAGGCGTCAAAATCGCCGCACTCGACCCGCGCAACTCTCCTCCGCGATCCCCACCACCCAAGCATGCGCGCAGGCAGGACGGGCGACCTGGAAACAGTCCGGAATCTAGGGTTCCCACCGCCGTGATGTCAAACGGGCCGCCGACCCTGGAACCCCCGGCACCCCCCAGCCTGCCGCGCTTGCCGGATTCGATCGCCGCCCGACGCGGCCTTGACCTGCCAGCGGAAACTCACCTATTTCCCGCATCTCGCGCGGCATGCGACTGCCCGTTCGCCGCGCGGGGCGTCGACCGAAAGTCGGACGGAACGAGTGGAGCGACGTGCACGAACATGACGATCACGGAGCGTCGGAAGGTCTGCCCGGTGACGGCCGCAACCTGTTCCGAATTTTCCCGGCGCCCGATGGAGTCCCCAACACCATGATCCGCCGCACCACGACACCCGCTCCCCTCCCCGCCGACACCGACGACGGCCTCTTGGCCTCGGTGCCGCTGCTGGCCCTCGACCGGCAGCAGGCCGTGCTCGGCGACGCCATCCGCGCGGCGATCGGCCGCGTCTGCGACTCCGGCCGCTTCGTGCTGGGGCCTGACGTGACGGAACTCGAGGTGGAGCTGGCCCAGGCTCTCGGCGTGCCGCACGCCATCTCCTGTGCCTCCGGCAGCGATGCCCTTCTGCTCGCGCTCATGGCACTCGGCATCGGTGCTGGTGACGAGGTCGTGCTGCCGAGCTATACGTTCTTCGCCACAGCCAGTGCCGTCACCCGTTTGGGTGCCGTGCCGATCTTCGCCGACATCGATCCGGTCACCTACCTGGTCGATCCCGCCGACGTGCAGCGCAAGATCAGCAAGCGTTGCCGCGCGATCGTGCCCGTGCATCTCTTCGGCCGTACCGCCGACATGGACGCCCTGCTGCCCATCGCATCGGCCGCCGGCGTGCCGATCGTCGAGGACGCCGCCCAGTCGATCCTCTCCACGTGGCACGGCCGCTGCTCGGGAGGCCTCGGCGACGTGGGCTGCTTCAGTTTCTATCCCACCAAGAACCTGGGCGGCGCCGGCGACGGCGGCTTTCTCACCACCACCCGCGACGACGTCGCCAAGTCGCTGAGGCTGCTGCGGGTCCATGGCATGGAGCCCCGCTACTACCACGAACTGATCGGTATCAACAGCCGGCTCGACACGATCCAGGCGGCGGTGCTGCGGGTGAAACTGCCGCACCTCGATGCCTGGACAAGCGCCCGGCAGGAAAACGCGTCCCGCTACGCGTCCCTGTTCGCCGAGTACGGTCTTGATGGCCACGTCGCAGTGCCGGGCGACGAGCCCCGCGGCCGCCACGTCTGGAACCAGTTCGTGATCCGCATCACCGACGGCAGGCGGGACGCCTTGCGGGCGCACCTCGCCCAGCGCGGCGTGGGCACCGAGATCTACTATCCCGTGCCGTTGCACCTGCAGAAGTGCTTCTCGCACCTGGGTTGGGCCGAGGGCGACTTGCCGGAAACGGAACGCGCCGCGAGGGAAACCCTGGCCCTGCCGATCTTCCCCGAACTTCGGCCCGAGGAGCAGCGGACCGTCGTGGCCCGGATCGCCGAGTTCTGCGGCACGGCGCGGCGGACATCCACACCGGACGCCAGGACGGCCCAACCGACCGTTCCCGGCACGCTGCCCGCGCCGCACTTTCTGCGGCGGGCCGTCGGCAAGGCCGACGACGTGCGGTGCTAGTTACACGTCGGCTCGGCCATCCATGGCCCTCGCCGCCTGACGCGGTCGGAGCCAAAGCCAAGGTTTGACTCGACCGCGTGCGCTCCCATCCGGGGAGCGACACGTCGGCTCGGCCATCCATGGCCCTCGCCGCCTGACGCGGTCGGAGCCAAAGCCAAGGTTTGACTCGACCGCGTGCGCTCCCATCCGGGGAGCGACACGTCGGCTCGAGGGGCGATGCACAGGGAACCACGGTGTTGAGGAACCGGCGGGGCACGCGCAGGAGCCGCTGAATCTTTGCGACTCACGAGTGACACCCAGTCGGCCCAATGAGCCTCCCCGAGCAAAATCCGCCGGCTCCGAGCATGTCACCGCCGGCGAACCAATGCGGAACGCATCGACCCTGGGCGCACCAACCCGGCCGAAGCGACCCGGCCACCCTGGCCCACAACAGCTACCGATCCCGGTCGGGGTCGAAACGGCGGCTGGGCCGGCAGACCATGAAGGTGCCCAGGCCGATGAGCAGCGCCATCAGGGCGTAGGCGAACGTGTATTTCGTCATGCGTGCGGGGCGAAAGATTTGCGGGTAGGATTCCGGCGGTCCGTGCTTCTTGTACCCTCGACACGATACCCGACATGGCCACCACTGCGAAACGCCCCGGAAAGACGCCCGCCGGCAAACTGCCGCCGGTCGACCTCAAGACCCGCAAATTGATCGAGGAACTTGCCGACGAAGTGGTCGCCGCCGCCGAAAAGCGCCGCGACCCGCACCTCGACATCCCCACCCGCAGCCTCTCGAACGTCCGCTTCAACAAGTCGCGGAAGATCATCGAGATGGGCTCCCAGACCAACCGCCGGCAGCTGTTCAACCTCTCGCAGGCCAAGAGCTACATGCAGACGCTGCTCGTGGCCACCGGCTGCAAGCAGCTCATCGAGCAGCAGAAGACGACCAGCATCCGCGGTCTGTACTACCTGCTCAAGCACACCATCGAGGGCACGCGCGAGGAGACCTTCGCCACCCAGGAAGAGTGCGACCCGATCATCGAGGACCTGGAGGTCACGCTGGAGAGCCTGCGGGAAGAACTCCACGTCTATGCCAGCAACCGGGGCGGCATGGTGGGGCCGATCACCCTCATTGATGCCGGGGACGAGATCGACTGCTCGCGGATGGGGTCCGGCGGCTACAGCATTCCCTCGATCGTCGAGGCCGACATCGTCAAGTTCAAGTCC
>Ga0315900_10002199_pt1 | contig 30518 bp, 33 predicted proteins | sample LakEriMetagenome_FD_203521 | JGI IMG/M metagenome (GOLD analysis project Ga0315900, IMG submission 203521) | Freshwater fungal communities from buoy surface, Lake Erie, Ohio, United States - Buoy 12 MA114 | ecosystem: Environmental > Aquatic > Freshwater > Lake > Lake biofilm | place: USA: Lake...
TCTGGCGGGTGTCGGCGTCGCGCGGCGCGGCGGGCTCGTCGGTCGAGAAGCCCATCAGGCGCGGCTTCGGCAGCAGCGCGTCGAGCAGCCGCTCCTCGACCGCGTCGGCGGCGCGCTCGCGCACCGTGGCGAGCCGCTCCTCGCGCAGCATCTTCATCGAGGCCTCGACGAGGTCCTTGACGATGGAATCCACATCGCGGCCCACATAGCCCACCTCGGTGAACTTGGTGGCCTCGACCTTCACGAACGGTGCGCGCGCGAGCCGCGCGAGCCGGCGCGCGATCTCGGTCTTGCCGACGCCGGTCGGGCCGATCATCAAGATGTTCTTGGGCGTGATCTCGGCGCGCAGCGCGTCGTCGACCTGCATACGCCGCCAGCGGTTGCGCAGCGCGATGGCGACCGCGCGCTTGGCGTCCTGTTGGCCGACGATGTGCTTGTCGAGCTCGGCGACGATCTGCCGCGGCGTCAGGTCGCTCATGAGCGCAGCTCCTCGATGACGAGGTTGCGGTTGGTGTAGATGCAGATGTCGGCGGCGATGCCGAGCGAGCGCTCGACGATGTCGCGGGCGCCGAGCTCGGTGTTCTCGATCAACGCGCGTGCCGCGGCCTGCGCGAACGGACCGCCCGACCCGATGGCGACGATGTCATGCTCGGGCTCGATGACATCGCCGTTGCCGGAGATCACGAACAGCTTGTGCGGGTCGCCGACCAGCAGCAGCGCCTCGAGACGGCGCAGGTAGCGGTCGCCGCGCCAGTCCTTGGCGAGCTCGATGGCGGCGCGGGTGAGGTTGCCGAACTTGTCGAGCTTGGCCTCGAAGCGTTCGAAGAGCGTGAAGGCGTCGGCGGTGCCGCCGGCGAAGCCGCCGAGCACCTTGCCCTGGCCGAGCGGGCGCACCTTGCGGGCGTTGCCCTTCATCACGGTGTTGCCGAGGGTCACCTGGCCGTCGCCACCGATGGCGACGACGCCGTTGCGGCGCACGCCCACGATGGTGGTGCCGTGCGGGTTGAAGCTGTCGGTCATGGGTCCGTCCTCGGGGCCTGACCCCGACTATCTGCGTCTCGCGCGAGGGTGCGCTTGGTCGTAGATGCGGGCGAGATGCTGGAAATCAAGGTGGGTGTAGACCTGGGTGGTGGCGATGTCGGCATGCCCGAGCAGCTCCTGCACCCCCCGCAGGTCCTGGCTGGACTCCAGGATGTGGGAGGCGAAGGAGTGGCGGAACAGGTGGGGATGCAGGTGCACCGGCAGACCCTGCCGGCGCGCCCAGTACGCCACCCGCAACTGCACGGCCCGCGGCCCGATCCGCCGGCCGCCGCGCCCGGTGAAGACCGCCATCTCGCCCGGGGCCGCGACCGAAGTCCTTGCGCGCAGCCACGCCTCGAGCGCGGCGATCGCCTTGCTGCCGACCGGCACGATCCGCGCCTTGCGCCCCTTGCCCGTGACCCTCACGGTGCGGTCGGCGAGGTCGAGGTCGGGCAGGTCGAGACCGACCAGCTCGGCGAGCCGCAACCCGGAGGAGTACAGCAGCTCCATCAGCGCACGGTCGCGCAGCGCGAGCGGCGTGGTGTCGCGGATGTCGAGCAGCCGCGCCATCTGGTCGGCGTCGACGGTCACCGGCAGTGCACGGCGCGACTTCGGCGCGCGCACATCGACCGCGGGGTTGCCCGTGACCGCCTTCTCGCGCTGCAGCCAACGGAAGAAGCTGCGCACCGCCGACAACCGGCGCTGCACGCTGCGCGGCGCGAGGCCACCGGCGTGGGAGCGCGCCGCGAACATCCGCAGATGTTGGCTGTCGAGCGTCTGCCACGCATCGATGCCCTGTGCGTCGCACCAAGCGGCGAGCGACCGCAGCTCGCGCAGATAGTTGGAGACGGTGTGCGGCGACATGCGCCGCTCGCGTGCGAGATGCGCCCCGAAGCGCTCGATGTCGGCGAGCGCGGCCGGCGTCATGTCCGCTCGTCGCGGGCCGAGGCGGCGGCGACCAGCTCGCCGATGCGCTCGAGGAAAGCCGTGCCCATCCCCGGATGGAACCGGGCCGCGTCCGTGCTGCCGAGCGCGAGCAGTCCGTGGCGGCAATCCGCGCCGATGGGTACCAGCGCCATCGAGGCGATGCCGGCGGCCGCGTCGCCGAGCAGCGCAGTCCGGTCCTCTTCGCGCAGCTGGCCGCAGCGCGGTTTGCCCGAGGCGACGAGCGCGCGCACCGCGGGCGGGATGTCGGCGGCAGCCAGCAGCCGCGCCGGGCGTACATCGAAGTCTTCGTGCATCGACGCTTCGGTCTGGGCGGCGACAGCTGCGGCATCATGCGCATGCAGCAGCCGCAGCGCGAGCGCGTGCACGCGTCCGACCAGCGCCTCGTTGTCGCGCGCGTTGCGCACGAGCTCCGCGAGCCGCTGCCGGCTTTCGGCCTGTCGGTCCCGCAGCACCTGCACCTGCCGCTCCACCAGCGACACCGCCGGTCCGTCGAGGCCATGCGGCACCTGCAGCGTCTCGAGCAGGTCCGGGTGTTCGACGAGGAAATCCGGATGCTGTTCGAGGAAGGTCTTGACGTCCTGCGGTGAAGGCATGCGCAACGGCTCCGAAGATCAGGCTGTGAGGAGGGCGGGGTCGATCTCGCCGCGGAAAGCGACGGCAGCGGGACCGGTCATCCAGAGCGGCTCGTCGCCGCCCGGCCAGCCGATGACGAGGTCGCCACCGCGCAGCGCGAGCGTCACGGAGGCGTCGAAAAGACCCGCGCGGCAGCCGGCGGCCATCGCCGCGCAGGCGCCCGTGCCGCAGGCGAGGGTCTCACCGACGCCGCGTTCGAAGACGCGCAGCCGACCGTGACGGCGGTCGATGACCTCGAGGAAGCCGACATTGGTGCGCTGCGGGAACATAGGGTGCCGTTCGAGCGCTGCGCCGAGCGTCGGCACCGGCGCGGTGTCGACCGACGGCACACGCAGCACGATGTGCGGGTTGCCCATCGACACCTGCGTGAAGCGCACGGTCATGTCGTCGAGGGTGAGTTCGTGGTCGCCGTCGGCTGCGGCGCCCGCGGTGAACCGCGGCACGCCCATGTCGACGGCGACCCTGCCCGGCGCCGGGAAGCGCGCGGCGACGATGCCGCCCGCGCTTTCGAGGCGCAGCGCGGCAGCGTGATCGCCGCCGCTCGAGCCGCCTGAACCCGCGCGGCCCGCGAGCCGCAACCATTCGGCGACGCAGCGTGCGCCGTTGCCGCATTGCTCGACCTCGCCGCCGTCGGCGTTGAAGATGCGCCAGTACGCATCGGTTCCGGCGCTGCGCGGCGGCAGCACCACGAACGCCTGGTCGAAGCCGATGCCGGTATGGCGGTCCGCGAGGCGACGCCACGACGCCGCATCCGGAAGCGGCGCATCGGCCGCCGCCTCGAACACGATGAAATCGTTGCCGAGACCGTGCATCTTGGTGAAGTTGCGCGGGAAGGCGTTCATGGAGCGTGTCGTGTCAGGCGCCGAGCGCAGCGCGGTCGCGGTACACGCAGCGGTCCATCACCGTGAAGACGCCCGCGGCACGCGCGCGGCGCGCGGCGGCCTCGTCCACCACCCCGTCCTGCAGCCAGAGCGCCGGCAGACCGAGCCGGATGCAGTCGTCGACCACGGCGGCGACATGTTCCGGACGACGGAACACATCGACGAGATCGACCTGCTCGCCGGGCTTGAGCACATCGCCGACCCTCTCGAGCGAGGGCACGCAGCGCTCGCCGAGGATCTCTTCGGCGGTTGGCGTGACGGGGATGATGCGATAGCCGAAGCGCTGCAACTGTCGCGCGACGCCGTAGCTCGGGCGTGAGGGGTCGCTGCTGAGCCCCACCACCGCGACGGTTCGGATGCGGCGCAGCAGCGCCGCGATCGCGTCGGGCGCGGGGTTCGTGAACGGCGCCTGCTCGAAGAGTTCCTGCTTGAGGCGGTAGATGGACGAGATGTCCTCATCGCCGTGGCCGCGACGGATGAGCTCCGCGTACTCGCGCAGCACATCGTCGACCACCGGCAGGGCCACGCCGCTCGCGGCGGCCATGTCGCGGCAGATGCGCAGGTCTTTCTCGTGCAGCCGCACGCGGAAGCCCGCCGGGAAGCTGCCGCGCACCATGTAGGGCGCGCGGTTCACGAAATACCAGGACGACCCGGCGCCCTGGCCCAAGGTCTCGACCACGCGCTCGAGCGGCAGGTGCTGCGCGCGTGCGAAGGCCATCGCCTCGCCGACCGCACGGATGATGCCGGCGCACATGATCTGGTTGGTGGCCTTGGTGGCTTGACCTGCGCCTTGCGGTCCGAACCAGCGCACCGTGCGGCCCATCGCTTCGAGCACCGGCTTGGCGCGCTCGAAGGCCGCTCCATCGCCGCCGCACATGATGGCGAGCGTGCCCTTCTGGGCGCCTTCGACGCCGCCGCTCACGGGGCAATCGAGGAACGACGCGCCGTGCGCGGCCACCAGAGCACCGGCCGCACGGGCCGCGTCCGCCGACACGGTGGAGCAGTCGATGACCAGCGTGCCCGGCTTCAGGCCGGGCGCGAGCGCGCGGACGACCTCGAGGACATCGGCGTCGGCGGAGACGCAGAGCACCAGCGCGTCGCAGTCGCGGGCCAAGGCCTCGGGCGTCGCGGCGGCGGAGCAGCCGAGCTCCCGGGCGAGCTCGCTGGCCCGGCCGGCGCTGCGGTTCCAGACGCCTTGCAGCATGCCGGCCTTGTGCAGGTTGCGCGCCATGGGGGCGCCCATGGCGCCGAGACCGAGGAAGCCGGTTCGCATGCCGACATCATATCAGCCGGGATGCAGGCGAAAAAAAAGGGCGGCGACCGCGAGGTCGCCGCCCGACAGACATCGGGGGATGGTGATGTCTCAGGGGATGATCAATTGGTGTAGGCGCGCTCGTTGTGCTCGGTGGTGTCGAGACCTTCGCGCTCGGACTCCTCCGGGACGCGCAGTCCCACCAGCAGGTCGGCGACCTTGAAGGCGATGAACGCGGCCACCGCCGACCAGACGACGGTGACGCCCACGGCCTCCGCCTGGATCCAGAGCTGCGCGAGGATGCCGTTCGAGCCGACGCTCGCGGTCACCCAGTCGGTGACGAGGCCGGGGCCGCCGAGCGCCGGGTTGTTGAACACGCCGGTCAGCAGCGCACCGACAATGCCGCCGACGCCGTGCACGCCGAACACATCGAGCGAGTCATCGGCCTTGAGGAGGCGCTTGAGGCCGGTGACGCCCCACAAGCAGACCACACCGGCGATGAGGCCGATGGCGAGCGCGCCCATCGGACCGACATTGCCCGCGGCGGGGGTGATCGCGACGAGGCCGGCGACCGCACCTGAGGCGGCGCCGAGCACCGAGGCATGGCGCTTGAGCGCCCACTCCGCCGCCGACCAGGCGATGACCGCGCCGGCGGTGGCGAGCAGCGTGTTGAGGAAGGCGAGGGCGGCGGAGTTGCCGGCCTCCAGCGCCGAGCCGGCGTTGAAGCCGAACCAGCCGACCCACAGCAGCGAGGCGCCGATCATGGTCAGCACGAGGTTGTGCGGCGGCATCGGCTCGCGGCCGAGACCGACGCGCTTGCCGACCATGTATGCGCCTACGAGCCCGGCGACGCCCGCGTTGATGTGCACCACCGTGCCGCCCGCGAAGTCGAGCGCGCCGCGCTGCCACAGCAGGCCGGCCTTGCCCGTCATCTCCGCCGCGACATCGGCCGAGGTATAGGCGTCCGGGCCCATCCAGAACCAGACCATGTGCGCGATCGGCAGATAGCAGATGGTGAACCAGATCACCATGAAGATCAGCACCGCCGAGAAGCGCATGCGCTCGGCGAAGGCGCCGACGATGAGCGCGCAGGTGATGCCGGCGAAGGTCGCCTGGAACGCCGCGAACAGGATCTCGGGGATGTACACCCCCTTGCTGAAGGTCGCGGCCATCGAGAAGGTCCCGGTCGCCGGATCGAACAGACCGTCCATGAACAGCCGCCCGCCGCCGCCGATGAAGGCGTTGCCCTCGGTGAACGCCAAAGAATATCCATAGATGCACCACAGCACGACGATCAGCGAGAAGCCGACCATCACCTGCATCAGCACCGACAGGATGTTCTTGGCGCGCACGAGGCCGCCGTAGAAGAGCGCGAGGCCCGGGACCGTCATGAGCACCACGAGCAGCGTGGCGACGAGCATCCACGCGGTGTCGCCCTTGTCGGGCACCGGTGCGGTCTGTGCGAGGGCGAGCGACGGCGTGAGCGCCGCCAACAGTGCCGCTGCGCGGCCGGTGAGTCGGGTCCTGGTCATCGTTGCTCTCCCTGTACTGTGCTGGATGTCGTCTTCAAGCCGCCGCCGTGCCGGTCTCGCCGGTACGGATGCGGATCGCCTGTCCGAGCGGCGCGACGAAGATCCTGCCGTCGCCGATCTTGCCGGTACGCGTCACGTTCGCGATCGCCTCGACCACCGGCTCGACGAGCGTCTCGTCGACCGCGATCTGCACCTGCGTGCGGGCGAGGAAGTCGACGCGGTACTCCGCGCCGCGGTACACCTCGAGGTGGCCGTGCTGCCGGCCGTAGCCATGCACCTCGACCACCGTCATGCCCTGCACGCCGAGCTGCGCGACCGCCAGCTCGAGGTCGTCGAGCTTGTGGGGCCGGATGACCGCGGTGATCATCTTCATCGCCATCGCGGGTCCTGCCTCGGGCCGTGCATTTCGGGGCGAACGCAGCAGTAATGCCGCTCTCGCGCCTGACCGTCATCGCGCTATGCTTCGCATCGCCGGTCAGGCGTGTCTGGTTTTGCAGAATCCGTGCCACGGCTCCGGCGGCCTGAATCAGGGCTTTCCGGGCCCGAAAGGCGCTGTAGGCCGGTGTCGCTGCACCGTTTTGGACGCGCCGCTTCGGGGCGCTGCGTCATATCGGGGCAGGTCCGGTCGGCAGGCGCACCCAGCAGATCCATCAAGGAGAACCGCCCCATGGAATCACGCATCGAAGACCTCGTCCGTCGCCTGATGGAGTCCATCCCTCCCGGCGTCCGCGGCCTGCAGCACGACCTCGAATCCAACTTCCGGGCCGTGCTGCGCGCCAACCTCGCGCGTCTCGATCTCGTCGCACGCGACGAATTCACCGCGCAGACGCGCGTGCTCGAGCGCACCCGCGCGCGGCTCGAGGAACTCGAGCGTCGCGTCGCCGAGCTCGAGGCCCGGACGCCGCCTTGACGCTCGCGCGCGTCGCCTGCCGGGCGCAGGTGGGCCTCGCCGCGCCGCCGGTGCAGGTCGAGGCGCATCTCGGCGCAGGCCTGCCCAGCTTCTCCATCGTCGGGCTCGCCGCCACCGAGGTGAAGGAGAGCAAGGAGCGGGTGCGCGCCGCGCTCGTCAACGCCGGCTTCGAGTTCCCGGCGGGCCGCATCACCGTCAACCTCGCGCCCGCCGACCTGCCCAAGGACGGCGGACGCTTCGATCTCGCCGTCGCGGTGGCGATCCTCGTGGCTTCGGGTCAGCTGCGGCCACGGCATGACCTCAGCGGCACGGAATTCCTCGGCGAGCTCGCGCTCGACGGCGCGCTGCGCGGGGTGCGCGGCGCGCTGCCCGCCGCCGCTGCGGCAGCGCAGGTCGGGCATGACATCGTGCTGCCGCGCGGCGATGCGCAAGGATTGATGTGGCTGCCCGGCGTCCGCGCCCATGCGGTCGGCAGCCTGCTCGAGGTCTGCGCCCTGCTCGAGGGACGCGAGTGGCAGGAGCCGGAGCGTGAGGTCGCCGCCATCGATGCGGCTGCGGGGTGCGCGCCGTCCGCTCCACCGCCGCGTCTCGATGATGTCTGCGGTCAAGCGCTCGGCAAGCGCGCGCTGCAGGTCGCCGCGGCAGGCGGGCATAGCCTGCTGTTCGTCGGGCCGCCTGGCTGCGGCAAGAGCATGCTGGCGCAGCGTCTGCCGGTGCTGCTGCCGCCGCTTGCGCCGCAGGAGGCGCTCGAGGTCGCGATGATCGCGTCGATCGCGCCGACCGCGTCGACCGCATCGTCGATGGCGGGGTCGGAGGCGGCGTCGGTCACTGCCGATGCATCGCGCGGCCGCGGACCGCCGCGTCCCTTCCGCGCGCCGCACCACACGGCCTCCGCCGGCGCGATCATCGGCGGTGGCAGCGATGCGCGGCCGGGGGAGATCACGCTCGCACACCGTGGTGTGCTGTTCCTCGACGAACTCCCCGAGTTCGATCGGCGCGTGCTCGAGGCTTTGCGCGAGCCCTTGGAGTCGGGCCGCGTCGCGGTGTCCCGGGCGGGGCAGCAGGCCGAGTATCCGGCGGCGTTCCAGTTGGTCGCCGCCATGAACCCCTGTCCCTGCGGCCGCGCGGGCGGCCCCGGTTGCCGCTGCAAGCCGGCGCAGGTCGAGCGCTACCGCGCGCGGCTCTCCGGACCTCTGCTCGATCGGCTCGACATCCGGGTGACATTGGTTGCGGTGGGGGATGCCGACCTCGCGGAGCATCGGCGACGCGCGCCCTGCGACGACTCACCGCTGCGCGCGCGCATCGCCGCGGCGCGCGAGCGGCAATGGCAGCGGCAAGGCTGCTTGAACGCCGCGTTACCGGCGGCGGGGCTCGAGGAAAGATTGGGCGTCTCGCCGGGTGCCGAGCGGTTGCTGGCCTCGACCCGCGGCCCGCTCGCGCTCAGTCTGCGCGCGCGCCACCGATGTCTGCGCGTAGCGCGCAGTCTGGCGGATCTTGCGGGTTCAGCGGTGCTCGACGAGACGCATCTCGCCGAAGCGCTCGCGCTGCGGAGGGGGCTGGGAGCGGAGTGAGGAAGGCGCTTACTGCGCCTTCGCCACCATGTGGTCGACGGCCAGCTTCACGAGGTCGTCGGTGAGGTCGACGCGGCCGCCCTTCGGGGGCATGTAGCCGTTCTTGCCCTGGAAGCCCTCGATGGCGTGCTTGTAGAGCGTGGCGTTGCCCTGCGCGAGGCGCGGGGCCCAAGCGGCCTTGTCGTCCGACTTCGGCGCACCGGCGATGCCGTTGAGGTGGCAGGCGGCGCAGACCGTGTCGTACACGCCCGCGCCGTCGGTGGGCAGCGCGGCGGCGACCGCCGCGGCGACGCCGGCGAGCGGCTGGATGGCGAGCGCGGCGTTGTCCTGCCCGGCGACCGCGACCTGCGCGGTGGTCACATTCTTCTCGACCGCAGCGACATACTTCGGCTCGGTGAGCAGGTGTGCGCGCTGGGTGTTGTCACCGACCGAACGCGCCAGCGCGAACAGCACCAGCGTGATCACGACGAGGATGCCCAGCACGAGGCTGAAGACGTTGAAGAACTTGCTGTCCTGCTTGCTCACGATGACGCCCGGTTCGGCCCTTGGGATAGCCCGGGATTATAGCGTCCCCGGGTGACCGCTGCGCAGTCCCCGGGGTCCGAGGTCCCCGGGGACCGGCGGCAGGGGGTGACGGTCAGGGAGTGGTCTTCTGCAGCGCCGCAAGCTCCGCCAACACCATCTTGGAGTGGCCCTCGGCCTTGACGTTCTCGAAGCGGCGCGCCACCCGGCCCTGCGGGTCGATGATGTAGGTGTCGCGACGGGCGATGTCGAACAGCTTGAACTGCGGGTAGCTGGTCAGCGCGCCGTAGGCCTTGGTGACCTGCTTCTCGGCATCGGCGAGCACCGGGAACGGCAGGTTGTTCTCCTCGGCGAAGCCTTTCTTGGAGTCGATGCTGTCGACGCTGACGCCGAGCACCGCGGCGTTGGCGCGGCGGAAGGCGAAGATGTCGTCGCGGATCTCGCAGGCCTGGGTGGTGCAGCCCGGCGTGCCGTCCTTCGGGTAGAAGTAGAGCACGACCCACTTGCCGCGGTAGTCGGCGAGCGAGCGCCACTCGCCGGTCTGGTCCTGCAGCTTGAAGGCGGGCGCAGCTTCGCCGACAGCGGGCGTGGCGCGGGCGGCCGGCGAGGCGAAGGCAAGCGCGAACGCGGCGCAGAGTCCGGCGACGGCGGCGAAGAGTCTGGGGGCGGTGCGGATCATGGCGGCGAGTCCTTTTGAGGCGGGGCAGGGAGGGTGCGATGATGGGGCAGCCACCGACCGCCGGCAAGGGAACTGCTGCGCCCGGATCCGGACCAAGGATAGCCATGCCCGAGACAGTCACACCCAAGAAAGCCACGCCCAAGACCGCCGCACCCGGTAGGCCCGTCCGCGCCAGCGTGGCCCTCGCGTTCGCCCTCGCTGCTGCCTGGGTGGGTGCGAGCGTGCCGCGCTCGCCCGACCCGGCGCTCACCCTGAGCTATGGGCAGGATCCGCGGCAGATCGTGGTGGTCTACACGGCGCCGCGCATGGCTACGGCACCCGCGGGCGCGGTGTCCTCGGATGCCACGCCCGATGTGGCCTCGCGCCCGCCGCTCGCCGTCTATGTGCACGGCGGCGCTTGGCGCGCGGGCAGCCCGATGCGTGTGCGCGCGAAGCCGCAGTGGTTCCGCGAGGCGGGCTGGGGGTTCGCGTCGGTGGGTTACCGCCTGCTGCCTGATGCGTCCGTCGAAGAGCAGGCGCGCGATGTGGCGGCCGGGTTGCGCGCGCTGCGCGCCGATGCGGAGCGGCTCGGCTTCGACCCCGACCGGATATTGTTGATGGGGCACAGCGCCGGTGCGCATCTGGCGGCGTTGGTGGCGAGCGACCAGCGCTATCTCGGCGCGGACGCCGACGCGGTGCGCGGCGTCATCCTGCTCGACGGCGCCGGCTACGATGTGGCCAATGAATACACCCTGCGCGGCGCGCTCGCCCGCAAGCTCTACGGCGACGCCTTCGGCGACGACCCGGGGCGGCAGCGCGAGCTCTCGCCCATCAACCATGTGGACGCGCGCGATCCGCCCGACTGGCTGATCGTGTTCGCCGAATCGCGCCGCGATGCGCGCGAACAGGCGCGGGACTTCGGCGATGCGTTGCAGCGTGCGGGCCTGCGCGTCGAGCGCGTGCCCGACCCCGGCGACCATCTCGAGATCAACCGCGAGTTCGGCATGCCGGACTACCGTGCGAACGCGTCGATCCGCGCGCTGATGGCGCGCGTCGAGGGCGCGTGAAGGCCGTACTCCGCCCCGCCCGTGCCTCAGAGGACCCAAGCCGTGACGGCCATCGCGATGAGGGATCCGAGCGTCGCGAGCCCCATGTCCTTCTGGGCGTCCCATTCATCGCCCTGCGCCCCGAGATACGCGGCGCCTGAGCCCTTCCCGAGCAGTGCCGCCGCCCACCACTCGATGATCTCGAAGAGCGCGCTCGTCGCGATGATCAAGGCCGGCGACAGCGCATAGCTCCACCAGCCGCCGGGCTGGGCGTAGCGTTCCAGCATCTCGAAGAGGGGATATGCCACCAGCAGTCCGTAGCAGAGGTGCACCAGCCGGTCGTAGTGGTTGCGCATGTAGCCCTTCGCGCCGGGCTCCGCGCCGGACACGGCCGTCGCCAGCCTTCCGTAGGGCACGCGCACATAGGTGTAGTGGCCCCCGATGGTATGCAGCACCAGGAAAGCGAAGATCAGCGCATATGAAAGGTCGCTGAGCGGCCAGGTCGGGTAGGTCCAAAGCATGGCCAGCACGGCGAGGACCGTAAGCGCGTTCTCGGCGACCCAGACGGTCCTGTCATGCGGCCGCATGGCGAGCGCGACCCACAGCACGCCGAAACCCGACAGCAACAGATGGAAGAAGCTCATCGGTCCACCCCGCAGGGGTCGCCCTGGCCGGACGGCTGCGGCCGCAGGCCTCGGATCGGATGGCGCGCCCGGCGAGATTCGAACTCACGACCCCTGCCTTCGGAGGGCAGTACTCTATCCAGCTGAGCTACGGGCGCCTGCGGGCATTATAACTACAACCACCCCAGCCGCTTGAACGCCCACCAGGGCACGACGGCCGACAGCACCATCATCCCCACCGCGGCCCAGAAGCCCCAGGGCTGCGCGGAGGTCGGGATCAGGTCGAAGTTCATGCCGAAGATCGAGCCGATCACCGACGGCGGCAGCAGCACGACGGTGGCGACCGAGAAGATCTTCAGGATGTTGTTCTGGTCGATGTTGATCATGCCGAGGGTGGCGTCGAGCTGGAACTGCACCTTGGTCGCGATGAACGCGGCGTGGTCGCTCATCTGGGTGACATCGCGCGACAGGGTGCGCAGGCGGGTGCGCACCTCGTTGGTGATCTGCGGGTGCTCGGCCTGCTGCAGGAACGCGAGCAGGCGCGACAGGCTCGAGAGCGTCTCGCGCGCTTTCGAGTCGAGGTCGCCGGCGCGGCCGACGCGCTCGAGGATGGCGCGGTAGTCGCGGGTGCGGCGACGCGCACCGGGTGTCGGCGCGGTGAACACCTCCGACGACAGCGTGTCCATGTCGCCGCCGATGCGCTCGAGCACATCGGCCATGCGGTTCACGAGCGCTTCGAGCAGGCCCGCGAGGATCAGCACCGCGCTCGAGCACTGCGCCGGGTGGCGCTCGGCGTAGGCGATGTAGCGGCGGAAGGGCAGCGGGTCGATGTAGCGGTTGGTGATGAGCTTGTCGGCGGTGAGGATGAAGGTGATCTGGCTGCTCTCGGGGCGGTCGGTGTCGATCTTGGTGACGACGGTCGCCGTCATGTAGAGCGCGCCGGCCTCGTCGTAGAGGCGGTTCGAGGTCTCGATCTCGCGCATCTCCTCGCGGGTCGGGACATCGATGCCGAGCACGCGCTCGACGCGCAGTTCTTCCTCGGCGGTGGGTTCGAGCAGGTCGATCCAGAGCGCGCCCGCCGGCGGATCGGTGTCCGCAGCGATGGCGTGGCGGTGCAGACCGCTCTCGTCGGGCAGGAAGCCGCTGATCATGCGCGCAGGGTGAGGGCCGCGCGCCGCGAGGTCAGCGGCGCGACTCCGCGGCGACCAGGGCGTTGATGAGCTCCAGCATCTGCGGCACGCCGCCCGCCATGCTGATGTCGGTGGCGTACTTGCCGGCGACCACCATGTAGGGCGTGCCCTCGGCGCGGTAGCGACGCACGAGATCGTCGGCCTGGCGGACCTTCACATCGACGGACATGGAGTTCCAGGTGTTGGTGAACGCCGTCGGGTCGACGCCGTTGGCCTTCGCCCAGTTGCGCTGTGCGGCGAGCGATGACGCGTCGTCGGGGCCGACGAGCGGGTCGCCGCCGCGGTGGATGGTGTCGAAGACCTTGGTGTGCAGGCGGTCGAGCTGCTTGAGCGACTGCAGCGTGTAGAACAGCTTGGCGTGGCGCTTGGTGTTGGGGTTCCAGGTGACGGGGACGCGCACGAACTCGGCTGCGGCGGGCTTGTTCCGCTTCCAGCTCTCGAGCTGCGGGTCGAGGATGTAGCAGGCGCCGCAGCCGTACCAGAACACCTCGACGACCTCGACCTTGCCGGTCGCGACGCTGGTCGGGACGGCGGGCGAGATCACACGGTAGTGACGCCCCGCCTGCCACTTCGCGAGCGGATTGGCGGCGGGGGCGGCAGCGGGCCGCGCGGCGGTCGCGCCCTGCGCGGCGGCCTGCGGTGCGGCGAAAGCCAGCGCGACCACGGCGATGAGCGCAGATGCGTTGCGCAGCGCGCGCGCGATCATCAGCGCAGACCCTGGATGTAGCTGGCGAGCGCGGCCTTGTCCTCGTCGGTGAGGCGCTTCGCGATCGAGGTCATCATGTGGCCGTTGCGCGAGCGGGTCTTCTCGCCCGTGTTGACGTCGACATAGCGCTGCTCGGTGGCGTAATCGTTGAGCGCCTTGATAGTGTAGGTGGCGTGCTGGCCGCGCAGCGTCGGGTAGCCGGCGGTCGTCATGCCGACGCCGCGCGGGCCATGGCAGGACGCGCAGGACGGGATGTTGCGGGCGCGGTCGCCGCCGCGGTAGAGCGCTTCGCCGGCCTTGACGGTGGCAGGATCGGCCTCGAGGCCGGTCGGCGTCTGGCGCGAGTAGTACGCGGCGAGGTCGCGGATGTCGTCGTCCGTGAGCGCGACCGCGAGCGGGTACATCACCAGGTTGTTGCGGTGGCCCGCGCGGAACAGTTTGAGCTGCTCTTTGATGTAGGCGCTGCCCTGGCCCGCAAGGTTCGGCCACTCGGGGTTGACGCTGTTGCCGTTGACGCCGTGGCAGGCGGTGCAGACGGCGGCCTTGGCCTCACCGGCGGTGGCGGCAGCGGAGTTGTCGGCGCGGACGGCCGCCGGCGCGAGCGCGAGAGCGCTGGTCGCGAGGACGGCAAGCAGGACGGCGCGGGTCGGGGCGGTCATCGAGCGGACTCCAAACGGACGGATGCAGACCCGGAAGTTTACACTATGGCCGTGTCCCGCTTCCCCAAGGTCGAGTTCCTGCTGAGCGTCGCCGCTCCGGCCCAGTTCCCGGCCGATTCCGGCGCCGAGGTGGCCTTCGCGGGCCGCTCCAACGCCGGTAAGTCGAGCGCCATCAACGCCCTGGCCGAGCGCAAAGCCCTTGCCCGGACCAGCAAGACCCCCGGACAGACCCGGTTGCTGAACTACTTCGAGCTCGAGCCCGGCCACCGCATCGTCGACCTGCCGGGCTACGGCTATGCCGAGGCGCCGCCCGCCGAGAAGCGCAAGTGGGTGCCCCTCATCAACGCGCTGCGGGAGCGGGAGAGCCTGCGGGGCCTGATGCTGATCGTCGACGCCCGGCGCGGTCTGCGGGACGAGGACCTCGGGCTCATCGAGTGGGTGGACCCGGCGCGTCGCGGCGTGCATGTGCTGCTCGCCAAGGCGGACAAACTGAACCAGGCCGAGCGCGCCAAGCTGCTGCGCGAAAGCCGGGCGATGCTCGGCGATACGGCCACCGCGCAGGTGTTCTCGGCGCATGCGCGGATGGGAGTGAAGGAGGCCCAGGACCGCATGGCGGCGCTGTGGGAAGCGGCGCCGCGCGAGCAGGCATAAAAAAACCCCGGCGACCGCTTTGGGCAGGCGCCGGGGCCAGGGATCCCGCTCAGGGAGGGAGAAGCGGGGAACGCGTTGCGTTCAATCAATGAGACCCCCGACCCCTAGATTGGTTCCGGGTAACCAGAAAAAATAAAATCAATCAAATCAGAGTCTTACGTCTTTGCGTGTTGCAGAGACGCTACAGGAAAGGTCGGTTTCAGTGCGCCTCGTCCCAGTTGGCGCCGCGGCCGACATCCACCTTGAGGGGCACGCGCAGCGCCCCGCGGCCGGCAGCTACCATGCGTTCGCGCACGGCGTCGGCGACGCGGTCGGCCGCGCCTTCACGCACCTCGAGCACCAACTCGTCGTGCACCTGCATGATGAGCCGCGCGTCGCCTCGGCCTTCGCCCGCGCACCAGCGGTCGACCTCGATCATCGCGAGCTTGATGAGGTCGGCGGCCGTGCCCTGCATCGGCGCATTGATCGCGCTGCGTTCGGCGTACTGCTGCAGCGCGCGGTTGCGCGAGCGGATGTCGGCGAGGTAGAGCCGACGGCCGAACACGGTCTCGACGAAGCCGTCCTCGCGCGCCCGCTCGCGGGTGCGGTCCATGTAGGCCTTCACGCCCGGATAGCGTTCAAAATAAAGATCGACATACTGCTGCGCCTCGCCGCGGCCGATGCCGAGCTGGCGCGCGAGGCCGAAGGCCGACATGCCGTAGATGAGCCCGAAGTTGATGGCCTTCGCGGAGCGGCGCTGCTCTGCGGTGACCTCCGCGAGCGGCAGGCCGAACACCTCGGCGGCGGTGGCCTGATGGATGTCGCGGTCGGCCTCGAAGGCGGCGATCAGGCTCGCGTCGCCGGAGAGGTGCGCCATGATCCGCAGCTCCACCTGCGAGTAGTCGGCCGCGACGAGCAGATGACCCGGCGGTGCGATGAAGGCCTGGCGGATGCGGCGGCCTTCCGGCGTGCGGATCGGGATGTTCTGCAGGTTGGGGTCGGTCGATGAGAGACGCCCGGTCTGCGCCACGGCCTGGTGGTACGAGGTGTGGACGCGGCCGGTGGCGGGGTTTATCTGCGTCGGCAGCTTGTCGGCGTAGGTGCTGCGCAGCTTGGCGATGCCGCGGTACTCGAGGATCAGCTTCGGCAGCGTGTAGGAGCCTGCGAGTTCCTCGAGCACATCCTCGGCGGTCGAGGGCTGGCCGGTCGGCGTCTTGCGCAGCACCGGGATCTGCATCTTCTCGTAGAGGATCTGCTGCAACTGCTTGGGCGAGTCGACGTTGAACTCGACGCCCGCCTCCCGCTGCGCTTCGGCCTTCAGTTCCTCGGCGCGCTTGGCGAGCTCGACGCCCTGGCGGCGCAGCATCTCGCGGTCGACCAGCACGCCATGCCGCTCCATGCGCAGCAGCACCGGCACCAGCGGCTGCTCGAAATCCTCGTACAGGCGCTTGAGCAGCGGCTCCTGCTCGATGGCCGGCCACAGCGTGCGGTGCAGGCGCAGCGTGATGTCGGCGTCCTCGGCGGCGTACTCGCCGGCCCGCTCCAACGACACCTGCGAGAACGGGATCTGCTTCGCGCCCTTGCCTGCGACCTCCTCGTAGGTGATGGTCTTGAGGCCGAGATAGCGTTCCGCAGCGGAGTCCATGTCGTGGCGTGTGGCGACGCTGTTCCAAACATACGACTCCAGCATGGTGTCGTAGGCCATGCCGCCGAGCGCGATGCCGTGGTTGGCGAGCACATGCGCGTCGTACTTGAGGTGGTGGCCGACCTTGGCCGGGCGCTCCGCTTCGAGCAGCGGCTTGAGCCGCGCGAGCACGGCCTCGCGGTCGAGCTGCGCGGGTGCGTCGATGGCGTCGTGCGCGAGCGGCACATAGGCGGCGCGCCCGGGCTCGATGCAGAACGATACGCCGACGATGCGCGCCTGCATGTAGTCGAGGCTGGTGGTCTCGGTGTCGAAGGCGACGAGGTCCGCCGCGGCGAGCGCCGCGAGCCAACGCTCGAAGGCCGCTTCGTCGAGCACGAGCTCGTAGTCGCGCGGCGCGTCGCGCACCGCAGGGTCGGCGTGCAGTGCGGTGGCGTCGCCGCCCGACGCCGCGGTCGCGGACAGGTCGGGCGCGGCTGTCGCGGCGCCATCGGCGGCGGCACCGTCGCGGTCCGCGCCACCGCTGTCGCCGCCGCCGAGCTTGGCGAGCAGGTTCTTGAAGCCGAGCCGCGTGTAGAGCTGGCGCAGCGCGGCTTCGTCGGCCGGGCGCCGCGTGAGGTCGGCGGCCTCGGTGGGCAGGTCGAGATCGCAGTGGATGGTGGCGAGCCTGCGCGACAGCTCGAGCGTCGCGAGCCCCGCGCGCAGGTTCTCGCCGGTCTTGCCGGGGACCTCCGCGGCGCGTGCTACGAGCTCATCGAGCGTGTGATAGGTGCCGAGCCATTTGGCGGCGGTTTTGGGGCCGACCTTGTCGATGCCCGGGATGCCGTCGGAGCTGTCGCCGGCGAGCGCGAGGTAATCGACGATCTGTTCCGGCCAGACATCGAACTTGGCCTTCACGGCATCGCGGTCGTAGACGCTGCCCGACATGGTGTTGACGAGCGTGATGTGCGGACCGACGAGCTGCGCCATGTCCTTGTCGCCGGTCGAGATCAGCACGCGCTCGCCGGCGTCGGCGGCGCGGCGCGCCAGCGTGCCGATCACATCGTCGGCCTCGACGCGCGGTACGCGCAGCAGCGGCAGGCCGAGCGCCTGCACCGCCGCCAGCAGCGGTTCGACCTGCGAGCGCAGGTCGTCGGGCATCGGCGGTCGGTGCGCCTTATATTCTTTGAAGAGCTCGTCGCGGAAGCTGCCGCCCGGCGCGTCGAACACCACCGCGAGGCGCGCGTCCGGGAACTCGCGCTCGAGCTTCAGCAGCATGTTGAGCACGCCGAGCACGGCGCCGGTCGGTTCGCCGTGCGGGCCGGTGAGCGGCGGCAGCGCGTGGAACGCACGGTAGAGGTAGGACGAGCCGTCGACGAGGACGAGGTCGGGCGCGTTCATGGATCAGGCGTCACGGTGGAGTACGCCACCAAAGAGAACGGGGCGCCGGACAGCGTGCATCTCGCCGCTGCCCGGAGCCCCGTGCATGTCGGTCAGGACCGGATCAGGTGCCCGGGGCCTTCACCCACACCTTGCACCAGCCCGGGTTCTTGACGAGCTTGCCCGGGAACAGGTTGCACTTGGCGGTGGGCGCCTTGCGGTTCTTGTCGGCCCACTGCAGGCAGTTGCCGCAGATCTGGCCGGGCTTGTAGTTCGGGTTCGCCTTGGCGTCGACCTTCTTGGCGTCCTCGACGTAGCCGAGCGCCTTGGCGGCGGGCTCGGTGGGGCTGAGGACGGGCAGCGCCGCGCCGGCGGCCGGAGCAGCGGGCTTGGCCTGGGCGAAGGCGGTCTCGACGACGACCGGGATCGCCGGCAGGCCGAGGACGGTGGCGCCGAGCAGCTGACGGCGCGTGAGCTTGTCGTTCTTCATGGCAGGGTCCTTTGCGTGAGTGGGTCGGACGACAGAGGAGATTATACGCCCGACTGCGGCGGTCCACGCACCGGGTGTCCGTTGCGCCACGCCGATGCACCCGACTTGCCCCGTGCAGCGGTCGGTCCGGCCAGCGCTGCGACAAGCAGCGCCGCGACCAGCCAACCACCGGCCAACCCGCCTGCTGAACCGCTACAGCCGCCGCTGGCACAGTGCAGACAGCCGAGGCCGGTGGACCCGATGTCGGTGGAGGCGCGGTCGCCGGTGATCGGGGAGTCGGTGCGCAGGGGCGAGCCGGGCCGCCCCGTTGCGGGCGATGCGGCGGTGCTGCAGAGGCTGGCGGCGATGAGTACGCCGATGGAGGCGTCCTGCCGCGCTGCGAGATGCGCGGCGTGGCAGGTGGCGGCCGACTGCCACGCGAGCAGCAGGATCATGCCGATGACGCTCAGCGCCCGGAACCGTATACGGCGTCCGCCCGCTGTAGGCGGGCGCGCGCGACAGACAGGCGCGGAACATGCGGCGAGGGCGGACATCGTCCCGATAGGGTAGGCATCGGCGCGTTGCAGCGCCGTAGGGGAATACCGAGATGCTCGATCGTGAGCGGTGCGCTCAACCCTTGGGCGGCGGGGGCGGTGACGGCGGCGGTAAGGGCGTCGGTGTGGGCTCGCTCGGTGCGGGTGCGCTCGGTGCGGGCGTGTTCGGTGCGGGTGCGCTCGGCGCGGGCCGAGTCACCACGGCGCCGCTGTCGGGCAGGTAGAGCGGTCCGGTCTGGCCGCAGCCGCCCAAGCCGAGCGCTGCGACCATCACGAGCATCGCGCCCGCGACGGGCGCCGCGCCGGCGGGCCGGCTGGTCGAGGTCATGCGCGGTTCGGCGCCGCGCCGTCGCCGACCGGCATGCTGCGGCCCTCGCGCAGCGCGAGCCACCCGCGCGCGACGCGGTAGATGACCCAGATGCCGACGACGACGACCGCGAGGTAGAAAGTGAGGATGCCGAGCCCGAGCGCGAGTACGAGCGGCGCCGAGACGACGCCGGCGATCACGATGGCGATGAGCGCACGCCAGAAGGTCTGGATCTGCCAGGTGAAGTGCGTGCCCAGCCAGGTGCCGGCGACATCGCGCCGACGGATGTAGTTCATCACCACGGCGATGATCGATGGCAGGCCGAAGACGAAGCTGCCGACGATGGTCGCGGGGCCGGTGATGCCGATCAGCACCGACAACGCGTGCAGCGCGTAGACGATGTGCGTGTAGCCGATGAGCGGCGAGTCAGCGGGACGCGGGTCGGTCATCAGGCGGTCCTCCGGGTTGGTCGAGCGAGTGTAGACCAGTCTCCGTCCGATTCGTTCAAGCGGTCGCGGGCGGCCGTGCGATCACCGCGAGCGTGATGCGCGACACGCAGACGAGGCGCTTGCGCGAGTCGACGATCTCGATGCCCCAGACCTGGCTGCGCGAGCCGATGTGGATCGGACGGGCCGTGCCTTCGACGGTCTCGCCTTCGGGTGCGGGTCGCAGGTGGTTGGCGTTGATCTCCTGACCGACGACGGCCTGGGTACGGCGGTCGACGAGACAGTTCGCCCCGACGCTCGCCAGCGTCTCGGCGAAGGCGACGGACGCCCCGCCGTGCAGGATGCGCATCGGCTGCACGCTGCGCGCGTCGACCGGCATGGTGCCGCGGATGAAATCGGGGCCGAGCTCGGTGAAGACGATGCCGAGCCCTTCGACCATGGTGCGCTCGCTCTTGGCGTTGCAGCCCTCGAGCGTGGTGCCCGGCTGCCAGATCGCTGCGGTCATGCGCCGCGCTCCGGATCTTCGGCGTGCGGCGCTTCGCCCCGCAGTTCGGCGCCGACGCGGCGGTAGGCCTCGCGGAACGGGATGCCCTCGCGCACGACCATCGCGTTGGCGCGTTCGGCGGCGTGGATCGCGGGGTCGAGCGTGATGCGCTCCGGCACGAAGGCCATCGCGCCGATGGCGGGGGCGAGGATGGCGGTGCTGGCGAGCGCGAGGTCGATGCCGCGGAACAGCGGCGCCTTCAGCAGCTGCAGGTCGCGCTGGTAGCCCGAGGGGAGCTTGGCGACGATGCCGAGCGCCTCGACGAGGCAGGCCTGCGCGGTTGCGCTGCGGCCGCGCAGCAACTCGAACACATCCGGGTTGCGCTTCTGCGGCATGATCGACGAGCCGGTGGTGAACGCGTCGGGCAGCTCCACGAACGCGAACTCCTGCGTGTAGAAGAGGCAGACATCGGCGGAGAAGCGGCCGAGGTCCTGCATCAGGAGCGTGATCTCGAACAGCAGCTGCGATTCCGCCTTGCCGCGCGACAGCTGCACGGCGGTGACCGGCGCGTGCACCTCGGCGAAGTCGAGCGCCTGGCGGGTAGCCTCGCGGTCGAGCGGCAGGCCGGGCGTGCCGTAGCCCGCGGCCGAACCGAGCGGGTTCTTGTCGATGCGGCGGCGCACGGCGCGCAGGCCCGCGGCGTCGTCGCGCAGCTCGGCGGCGAACCCGCCCGCCCACAGCGCGACGCTGCTCGGCATCGCCTGCTGCATGTGTGTGTAGCCCGGCAGCTCGACATCGCCCTGCCGGTCGGCGAGCGCATCGAGCGCGGCGGCGACGGTCTCGGCGCCTTGCGCCAGTTCCTCGGCGGCATCGCGCAGGTAGAGGCGCAGCGCGGCGAGCACCTGGTCGTTGCGCGAGCGGCCGAGATGCACGCGCCCGCCCGCTGCCCCGATGAGCGCGGTCAGCCTGCGCTCGAGCGCGGTCTGGCCGTCCTCGTCCTCCAGTGCGATCCGCCACTCGCCTTGGGCGTGGGCGGCGGCGAGCGACTCGAGCCCCTGCTCGATGGCCTCGCAGTCGGCGTCGGAGAGCAGCCCCTGCGCGTTCAACATCTGCGCGTGCGCGATCGAGGCGCGGGCGTCGTAGGCGACCAGACGCTCGTCGAACGCGTGGTCCTCGCCCGCCGTGAACGCGAGCACGCGCTCATCGAGCGGCGCGCCCTTGTCCCAGAGGCGGCTCACGGCTGCGCGTTGCCCGCCGCGAGTTCCGCGGGTGCGAGCTTGCGGATGTCGGCGACCACGAGCGTGCCCGTCCCCTCGTTGGTGAACACCTCGGCGAGGATAGCATCCGGCGCCTTGTAGGAGATGACATGCACGCGCTGCACGCCGCCGTTGATGGCGTTCTCGATGGCCTTCGCCTTCGGCAGCATGCCGTCGTTGATGCGGCCCTCGGTACGCAGCTTCGCGAGACCGGCGAGGTCGGTGTAGGAGACCACCGAGGTCGGGTCGGTGATGTCGCTGAGGATGCCGGGTGCGCCGGTGCACAGCACCAGCTTCTCGGCGCCGAGCGCGGCGCCGATCGCCGCCGCGACCGTGTCGGCGTTGATGTTGAGCAGCGTGCCCGCGTCGTCGCTCGAGAGCGGCGAGATGACCGGCATGAGACCGGCGTCGAGCAGCTTCTTGATGACATCGGTGTCGATGTAGTCGATGTCGCCGACGAAGCCGTAGTCGACGATGGCATCGCTCCCCTGCAGCTTCACCGGTGCGCGCTTGTGCGCCTGGATGAGGCCGGCGTCGACGCCGCTGATGCCGAGCGCCGGCACGCCGAGTTCGCGGCAGGCGGCGAGGATGCGGGTGTTGATGAGGCCCGACAGCACCATCGCCGTGGCATCGATCGACTGCGCGTCGGTGACGCGCCGGCCCTCGATCATCTGCGTCGGCACACCGAGCTTCTCGGTGACCTCGGTGAGCTGCGGACCGCCGCCGTGCACGAACACGACGCGGATGCCGAGCGAGTGCAGCACGGCGATCTGCTCGACCAGCGCCCGCGTCGCCGCGGGGTCGCCGAACACGCCGCCGCCCGCCTTCACGACGAAGGTCTTGCCCTTGTAGAGGCGGATGTAGGGCGCGGCGCTGCGCAGGGCGCGGATGACGGCGGCGGGGTCGGTGCGGTGCATGATCATCTTCTTCGGCTCCTCGTGGGCGTTCAGGCGGACAGCAGGCGGTGCAGCACCGCCATCTGTGCGGGCAAGCGGTTGTGGGCCTCGCGCTGCACGATGCTGCGCGGGCCGTCGAGCACTTCGTCGGCGACGGCGACGTTGCGCCGCACCGGCAGGCAGTGCATGAAACGGCAGGCGGCGGCGGCGGTCGCGAACCAGTCCTCGCGCACGCACCAGTCCTTGAGACCGGCGCGCAGCGCGGCGTCGGCCGCCGCGTCGCCGTAGTGCGCGGTCGAGCCCCATTCCTTGGCGTAGACCACCTGCGCGCCGGCGAGCGCATCCGCGCGGTCGTCGGTCTCGCGCACCGAGCCGCCGGAGGCGGCGGCGGCGGCGCGGGCCTTGTCCATGATCTCCCGCGGCAGCGCGTAGCCCTCGGGACGCAGCACCACCACCTCCATGCCGCGGTGCGCCGCCATGTGCACGGTGGCGGAGGGCACGGCGATCGGTGTGACGCGCGGGTGGTTGGCCCAGGTCAGCACGAATTTGGCGCGCTGCGGCACGCCGACCTCGTCCAGGGTCTTCCAGTCGGCGAGCGACTGGCAGGGATGGTTGACCGCCGACTCGAGGTTGATGAGCGGCTTGTCGACGACGCCCGCCATCGCCTTGAAGCTGGTCTCGGCCACATCGTGCGCGAGGTCCTTGCCATCGGCGAAGGCGCGGATGCCGAGCGCGTCGGCGTAGGACGCGAGCACCGGCAGACCCTCGCGGATGTGCTCGGCGCAGGCGCCGTCCATCACCGCGCCGGTCCGCGTCTCGAGCTGCCATGTCCCTTGACCTGGCGTGATCACGAACGAGGAGCCGCCGAGCCGCTGCATGCCGACCTGGAACGAGGCGAGCGTGCGCAGCGAGGGGTTGAAGAACACGAGGCCGAGGATCTTGCCGGCGAGCGCGCGCGGCTCGGGGTGCGTCTCGAGGCGGCGCGCGAGCGCGAGCAGGTCGAGCACCTCCTCCCGGCTGAAGTCGGCGAGGTCGAGGAAGTTCTTCACAGGGACTCCAGGGCTGCGCGCAGCAGGTCGACTTCGGGCTCGCGCAGCGTGTAGGGCGGCAGCAGCCGGACCACACGCGGGTCGCCGCTGGTGCCGGCGAGGATGTCCCGCGCCAGCAGCGCCGTCTGGACCTCCTTGGCGGGCCGGTCGCAGATGAGTCCGTGCAGGAAGCCGGCGCCCTGATGGCCGACGACCGGGCCGACCGTGCAGGTGCTGCGGATGTACTGCGACACGCGACGGACATTGGCGAGCAGGTCCTCGGCCTCGATGGCGTCGATCACGGCCTCGATGGCGGCGCAGGCCATCGGCCCGCCGCCGAAGGTGGTGCCGAGCCCCTCGAGCTTGAGCGCGGCGGTGACCGCGGGGGTCATGAGCAGCGCGCCGCAAGGGAAGCCGTTGCCGAGCGCCTTGGCGGTGGTGATCATGTCGGGGCGCACGCCGTAGAGGTCGGCGCCGAAGGGGTGACCGCTGCGGCCGACGCCGATCTGCACCTCGTCGAAGATCAGCACGGCGCCGACCGCGTCGCAGCGCGCGCGCAGCGCCGCGAGGAACTCGGCGCCCATGTCGAACGCGCCGCCGACGCCCTGCACGGGCTCGACGATCACCGCGGCGACATCCTCGCCGACGGTGCCGGCGATCGCGGCGATGTCGCGCCGCGGCACCCAGCTCACCTCGAACGGCGTGCGCGGGAACTCGTACCATTTCTTGTCGGCGCCCCAGGTGACGGCACCGGCGGCCGCCGTGCGGCCGTGGAACGCGCCTTCGACCGCCACCACGCGGGTGCGGCGCGTCATCTTGAAGGCCATGCGCAGCGCGTTCTCGTTGGCCTCGGCCCCCGAGTTGACGAAGAAGATGCTGTCGAAATGTCCGCCGGCGAAGCGCGCGAGCTTGGTGGCGGCGCGCACGCGCACATCCATCGGCACCGCGTTGCTCTGGAAGTTGCAGGCGGCGGCCTGGTCGGCGATCGCGCGCGTCCAACCTGGGTGGGCATAGCCGAGCGCGGCGACCGCATGGCCGCCGTAGAGGTCGAGGATGCGCCGCCCGTCGCGGGTGTGCAGCCATACGCCTTCCGCATGCACCACCTCGATGGGGTACTGCGCGAAGACGGGCGCGAGATGGTCGGTCGGGCTCATGTCCACCCCGCTGCCGGTGCGGTGAGGCCCGTGGTCTCGGGCAGGTCGAACAGGCGGTTCATCCACTGCACCGCGCCGCCGGCCGCGCCCTTGTCGAGGTTGTCGATGGCGCAGAGCACGGCGACCGTGCGACCGTTGGCCGCCGCCGAGAGCTGGGCGTAGTTGGTGCCGGCGACATCCTTGATGCGCGGCGCGGCGTCGGTGACGCGCACGAAGGGCGAGTGCGCGTAGTAGCTGCGCAGCTGCGCGAGCAGCGTGGGCGCGTCGATGGCGCGCTTGAGCGTCGCCTGCACCGTGACATGGATGCCGCGCGCGAAGGGGCCCGAGTGCGGCACGAACGCGAAGTCCGCGGTGACGCCGGTGGCCGCCGCCGCGCAGGCGGTGATCTCCGGGATGTGGCGGTGCGCCAGCGCGTTGTAGGAGTACAGGTCGCTGTGGCGGGTCGGGTGGTGGGTGCCGTCGACGGGTTTGCGGCCCGACCCGGTGCTGCCCGTCACGCCGCTCACGAAGAGGGTCGGCGTCACGAGGTCGAGCGCGAGCAGCGGCACCGAGGCGAGCAGCGTCGCGGTGGCGAAGCAGCCCGGATGCGCGACATGCGGCGTGGTCACGGCGGCGAGGTGCTCGGGAACCGCACAGGTGAACTCCGCGATGCGCGCCGGCGCGCCGTGCGCATGCTTGTAGACCGCGGCGTAGGCCTCGGGCGACGCGTAGCGGTAGTCCGCGGAGATGTCGACCACGCGCGGCTTCGTGCCGGCCGCCGCCGCCGCGGTGAGCAGCTTGTCGATGAGCGCGGCGCTGACACCGTGCGGTGCGGCGGAGAACACGCCGCTCACCGGCAGCGCGGCGACGAGCGCAAGGATCCCGTCTTCGGACACGAAGCGCAGGTCGCCGAGCACGGGCGCGAGGTGCGGGAACGCCTTCGCGACCGGTTCGCCCGGCTGCGAATCCGACAGGATGCCCGCGATCTCGAACTGTGGATGACCGAGCACGAGGCGCAGGGCTTCGCCGGCCACATAGCCGGTGCCGCCGAGGATCAGGATGGGGATGCGTGACATGTTGGGCCGGGGTCCTGTCGCTCAATGCGCCGTGGGGAACTTCGCGGCGAGGCCGACGGCCTCGATGACGCGGTCGCCGAGCGCCGCGCCGTCGGTGAGCGCGTTGAACGCCGGCACGCCCATCTGTTCGACGATGATGTCGACGCCGACCGCGTTGTCGGTGGCGGGTCCCGTCACCGCGCAGGGCTCCACCTTGAAGCGCTCGCGCAGCAGCTTAACGCCGCCCCAGGCGGCGACCGGATCGTTGGCCGAGAGCACCACGCCCGTCAGCGCGCCGCGGATGTCGTCGCACTCGAGGATGGAGTCGACGCCGTAGGTGCCGAGGATGCCGTCGCCGAGCTCGAACACGATGATGTCGGGCTTCTTGGCGGCGAGCTCGGTGATCATGGTGCGGGTGAGCGCGGGGCCCACCGCGCGCGTCGTGGTGATCACGCCGAGGTCGGTGAAGATCATGGAGTTGCGCGCGCCGGCGTCCTCCATGGCGAGGATGTCGCGGCGCAGCGAGACGCCGGTCGCCTTGAAGCAGTCGACGACGAGGCCGCGGTGACGCATGCGGCTCACCATCGCGCAGGCGGCTGCGGTCTTGCCGGCCTCCATGCAGGTGCCGGCGAGCGCGACCACGGGCACGCCCTGCGCGTCGAGCGGCGCCGCGAAGTCGAGCTTGCGGTAGCCGGCGCGCGCCGGCACGCCGATGCGCTCGCCGAGGTACGGGAAGGTGAGCACCACGCCGAGCACGCGGCAGTCGAAGGGCTTGCCCTTGTCGGGGTTGGCCGAATCGCAGATGCCGAGCACGCCGCCGATGTTGAGCATCTGGATGATGTCGCCCGCGGCGAGCTTCTCCGGAACATGGCCCGAGTAGCCGAACAGCGCTTTGCGGTGGCCGAGCGCGCCGACCACGATGTCGCCCTTGTTCACCTTGGCCATGCGGCCGCTGGTGAGCTCGAGCGTGTTGTAGTTGGCCTTCGAGCTGAGGATCTCGACGACCACCACCACGCCTTCCTCGGACGGGATGTTGTCGGTGGCGATGCGGACCTCGTGGCCGAGGCCGCAGGCCTGCGTGATCGAGGCGATCTTGTCGACGACGATGGTCCTCATTTGCCCTTGGCTCCTTGCGCTCCCGCGCGGTGGTGGAACATGCCCGGCAGGCCGACGATGCGCGAGAAGCCGAGCGCGTCGGCCGGCGTCCATTCGCCGGTGGCCTCGCCGTAGACGCCCTTCGAGGCGGCCATCAGCGAGTACGGTGAATCCGTGCCCTCGACGAAGGCCGAGCCGGGACGCAGCAGCACCGTCACCGTGCCGGTGACGCGCGCCTGCGACGCGAGGAACAGCGCCTCGATGTCGCGGCAGGCCGGGTCCAGCAGCTGACCCTCGTGCACCCAGTCGCCGTACGGGCCGGCGAGGGATTCTTTGATGCGCTGCTGGCGCGCGGTGAGCACCAGTTTCTCGAGCTCGCGGTGCGCGTTGAGCAGCACCTCGGCGGCGGGCGCCTCGAAGGCCACGCGGCCCTTGGTGCCGATGATGGTGTCGCCGAGATGGATGCCGCGGCCGATGCCGTACGGGCCGGCGATCGCCTCCAGCGCCTCGATGACCGCGACCGGCGTCATCGCCTGGCCGTCGAGACCGCAGGGCACGCCCTGCTCGAAGTGCAGCACGATGCGGCGCGGCGGCAGCGGCTTCGTGAACGCATCACGCGACAGCACCCAGGCATCGTCGGGCAGGCTGCCCTGCGAGGTGAGCGTCTCCTTGCCGCCGATGCTCACGCCCCAGAGGCCGCGGTTGATGGAGTAGGCGGCGCCGTGCGGCGGCACGGGCAGGCCGCGCTGCGTGAGGAAGTCGAGCTCCTCCTGGCGCTTGAAGGCGCGGTCGCGCACCGGCGCGATCACCTCGAGCTCCGGTGCGAGCGTGCGCAGCGCGACCTCGAAGCGCACCTGATCGTTGCCGGCGGCGGTGCAGCCGTGGGCGATGCTGCCGGTGCCGAGTTCGCGCGCCATGCGCGCGATGGTCTGCGCCTGCATCACGCGTTCCGCGCCGACGCAGAGCGGATACAGCTGGCCGCGGCGTACATTGCCCATGATGAGGAAGCGCAGCACCTGCGCGAAGTAATCGGCACGCGCGTCGATCTGGTGGTGCGCGCTGGCGCCGAGCGCCATCGCACGCTCGCGCAGCGTGGCGGCGGCCGCGGCGTCGATGCCGCCGGTGTCGACGGTGACCGTGATGATCGGGCGGCCGTGCTGCTCCTTGAGCCAGGGCACGAGGAAAGAGGTGTCGAGGCCGCCCGAATAGGCGAGGACGATGGGCTGGGACATGGGGTTCTCCCGGCTCAGAGCCGGAACAGGTTGCGCAGGCGCGCGACGACCGCGGACTGCGCCGCGGCGGTATCGGTGGCGATGAAGATGGTGTCGTCGCCGGAGATCGTGCCGACGACCTCCGGCCAGTCGGCCTTGTCGATCGCCGCGGCGACCGTCTGCGCGGAGCCGGTGGCGGTGCGCAGCACCGTGAGCGAGGCCCCGGCGGTGGCGACGCCGAGCACGAAGGGGCGCAGCGCGCCGAAATCCTCGAGCGGCCGCGTCGCTTCCTGCGGCGCGAGGTAGCGGCCGCCGGCCTTGAGAACGCCGAGTTCGCGCAGGTCGCGGCTCACCGACGACTGCGTGACATCGTGGCCGGCCTCGCGCAGCAGCCGCACGATGTCCTCCTGCTTGCGCACATGGGCGCCGCGCAGGATGCGCAGGATGGTGGCCCGGCGGCCCGATTGTTGGAGGTCGGTCTGCATAAAAGTGCGCGTATTCTGCATATTGATGCAGGTGCGTCAAGCGATTTTCGTGATATGGTTTTCCATATGAAGACCACCTTGGTCATAGACGATCAAGTCATGCTGAAGCTCAAGCAGGAAGCCGCGGCGCGACGGGTCACGATGTCGGAACTGGTCGAGGCCGGACTCCGGCAGGTGCTCGCCCAGCCGATCGGCGTCGCCGAGGCCGCGGAGCCCTGGCCGCAGCTGCCGTCCTGGGACAGCGGCGGCGCGCGCGTCGATGTGGCCGACCGCGCGGCGCTTGAGGACGCGATGGCCGAGGAGGGCGGCTGATGTGGGTGGTCGACACCAACATCCTGCTCTACGCCGCGGATCGCAGTTCGCCGTTCCATGAGGTCTGTCGCAGCCGCCTCGAGCGTTGGCGCGCCGGGCCCGCGCCGGTGTTCCTGACCTGGGGCGTCTGCTACGAGTTCCTGCGCGTCGCCACCCATCCCAAAGTATTCCCGCGACCGTGGTCGATGCCGGCGGCGCTGGAGTTCGTCGGGACGCTGCAGCGCTCGCGCGGTGTGCAGATGCTGACCCCGACCGAGCGGCACGCCGCGGTGCTCGCGCAGACCGTCGCAGAGATGCCCGCGCTGCAGGGCAACGACGCTCACGACCTCCACACGGCGGTGCTGATGCGCGAGCACGGCATCAGCCGCATCTGCACCCGCGATGCCGGGTTCCGGCGGTTCGCGTTCCTGACGCCGTTCGACCCGATGATGGAGGTCACGGACGGTCGATGACACCCGCGCTGTCCGGGCGGCGACCGTCCTCGAGCGCCGTCGGCGCGCGTTTCACTGTTCGGCAACACAGCCTTAACGCGCGCTTCACGCTTCGCCGCCACGATGCGGGCTCCCAAGCAAGTCCCAACCGGAGCCCTCCAGATGTCATCGCTGAAAGCCGCCGCATGCTCGGCGCTCGTCCTCGCCGCCAGCCTTCCCGCCGTCGCGCAGCAGGCCGCGACCACCGGCGCGTCCGCCGCCGCCGACGCCTCGCAGCTCGAGGAGGTCGTGATCTTCGCGCGTGGCGTCGCGCGCCAGCAGCAGCAGGTCACCGCCGAGCAGATCGACTATCTGCCGGCCGGCACCAGCCCGCTCAAGGCGATCGAGAAGCTGCCCGGCGTGAACTTCCAGTCGGCCGATCCCTTCGGTTCGTACGAGTGGTCGACGCGCATCGTGGTGCGCGGTTTCAACCAGAACCAGATGGGCTTCACGCTCGACGGCGTCCCGCTCGGCGACATGTCCTACGGCAACCACAACGGTCTGCACATCAGCCGTGCGGTGCCGAGCGAGGATGTCGGTCGCGTGTCGCTGTCGCAGGGCGCGGGTGCGCTCGGTACGGCCTCGACCAGCAACCTGGGCGGCACGCTCGAGTTCTTCACCCTCGATCCGGCGTCGGACCTCGCCGCGCGTCTGGACCTCACCGGTGGCAGCGATTCGACGCGCCGCATCTACGGGCGCTTCGACACCGGGGCGCTCGGCGGCAACGGTCCGCGCATCGCGCTGTCGGCGGTCGACGGCACCACCGACAAGTGGAAAGGGTCCGGTGAGCAGCAGCAGCGCATGTATTCGCTGAAGGCCGTGCAGCCGATCGGCGACACGGGTTCGGTCACCGCGTACTACAACTACTCCGACCGTGCCGAGCGCGACTACCAGGACCTCTCGTTCGACATCATCAAGCGCCGCGGCGAGGACTGGGACAACTGGGCGCCCGACTGGAACGCCGCCGTCGCCGCGGCCCGCACCTGCGCCGCCTCGGGCTTCAGCAACGCCGTCGCCTGCGATGACGCGTACTGGGACGCCGCCGGCATCCGCGAGGATTCGCTCGCGTATCTCGGTCTCGACCTGCCGTCGGACGAGGGCCTGTCGTTCTCGGCGCGTGCCTATATGCACAAGAACGAGGGCCAGGGCCTCTGGGGTACGCCGTATGTGCCGACGCCGGGCGGCGCGCCGCTCTCCGTGCGCACCACCGAGTACGACATCGACCGCAAGGGCGCGCTCGCCACGGTCGGCTGGGCGTTCGGTGGTCACCAGCTCGAGGCCGGCGTCTGGGTCGAGGACAACGACTTCAACCAGGCGCGTCGGTTCTATCCCGAGCCGAACCTCGCCGGCCCGACGCAGTCGTTCACCTCGTTCCGCAGCGATCCGCTGCTGACGCAGTGGGAGTACGCCTTCAACACCAAGACGCTGCAGTACCACCTGCAGGACGAGTTCGCGGTGGGCGACACGCTGAAGTTCGTGGCCGGCTTCAAGGGCATGAAGGTCGAGAACTCGGCGACCACCATCACCGGCACCAA
>Ga0315900_10002202_pt1 | contig 30483 bp, 20 predicted proteins | sample LakEriMetagenome_FD_203521 | JGI IMG/M metagenome (GOLD analysis project Ga0315900, IMG submission 203521) | Freshwater fungal communities from buoy surface, Lake Erie, Ohio, United States - Buoy 12 MA114 | ecosystem: Environmental > Aquatic > Freshwater > Lake > Lake biofilm | place: USA: Lake...
CCTCATGGCTTCAGAAGCTGCGAGATGGACTGCTTGACCGTCCATTCCGATTCCGGTGCTGCGTAGGCCTGAGAGGGTTCATAGCCGCCCTCGATGAAGGATTTCTCCAACGGGATGTAACCCGTCACGCCGTCGCCGTAGCTGGCGGTGCACACAATGCCTCCGGGCAGTTGCTGCTGGGCGAACCCTTGATACTCCACGAAGCTTTCACCGGGCAGGTGCAGCAGACGCACGTCATCGCCGAGGTGGAGGCTGGTGAAGGGGATGGGCTCGCGATGGCGGATGAATCCGAGCCGCAGGGCGGCGGTGATGCGCTGGGAGGCCGAGGTGGCGGTGTTTTGCAGAACCTTGATCATGCGCTCCTCGGGGAACGCCGGGTCTGGCTTCAGGATCACCGGCACATGCCTCCAGGAGAAGCCGGTCAGAGGCCTCATGGATGCGGCCTTTTCGGAGTTTGTCATGGCCTGGTGAATGCGTTCCGCAAGCAGCGGGCGGTTTTCCGGCGAACCATCATTGTATTTGCCGGCCCCGATGTTGCCGCCGCAGCCGGTGAAGTAGATGTGCGGGACGCCGTCCTCGCGGGTGCGCCTTTCGCGTGCGATGCCTACGAAGTCATGGCTGATCATGCCGTCGTTGTAGTAGCTCATCGGATGCGTGGCGTAATAGTGCAGCGCGGCAAGCTTGCGGCCGGCGTTCCAGAAGCTGACGGTTTTCAGCATCGGATCGATCAGTCCCTCCGGCAGGGCGCGCAGTTTCGGGTCCTTGGAGGAGCTGCCGCGCATCTTGCCGACCCTGCCATCGACGACCATGACACGGCGGTTGGAGGCGACTTCTGCCACGGCGGCCTGGCCCGTGGTCAGATGGGTGACCGGCTGCGGCGAGGCAAGGGAGGCCCTGATGGCCGAGGCGATGTTCTGAAGCGCCTTTTCCGCCGCGGCGGCGTCCAGGATGGCGATGTCGGGCAGCAGTTTCTGCACGGCGTTGTCCACCAGCGGGGCGTTGTGCTGGTGCAGTGAGTGAAGGGCCACGCGTTCCGCGGAGGTTCCGGCGGCCCCGGCCAGGACTTCACGCCAGTGCAGGTGGTCTGCCGCACGGATTTCGCAGTAGTCCACGGCACAGAGGACGACCGGTTTTTCATCGGCGCCAAGCAGCACGACACCCAGGGCCAGCAGGGGCTCGCTGACGCCTGCGGCGGGCTTGACGAGACCTCCGCACAACGGTGCTCCGAGGGGCGGCGTCACGTCGGCCCGAAAGACGGCGATCTGCACGGCAAGCGCCTGGGCGGACGTCAGCAGCAGAAGAAGAAACGGTTTCATCGGAATGGATGAAACGGTCCTTGTCGGCGACCTCTAACGGAAGGAAGTCCTGGGGACGCTGAAGCGGCCGGGGTCAGAATCCGGCACGCTGCATGAGCAGGTCAAGCTGCTGCTGGAACTGCGGGATGTCACCCCTTGGCGGCTGGTAGCCCTGGGGCGCGCCTCCGAGTCCGAGCCGGCCGAACTGGTCGAGCTGCCAGTTGGCGGTCTGTCCGTCGCTGAAAGTGACCTTGCCGGAGATCAGGGCTCCGGGTGTTGTGATCTTGTCGGCGGTCAGGGTGACCGTGCCGCCCGGGGTGGCTTGCGGATCGTCCACATCGACCGGGCTTTCGTCCTCCTCTGGAATGCCAGCTTCGGGGATTTCATCCCCGGCGGGGGCAGGGGAAGGGGCCGGTTCCTCCGGCCTGGGCTCCTCGCGCGGCTTGTCCTTCAGGCGCACGCCGACGTCAACCATGAGCAGCCTGGCTTCAAGATAGGTGAGGGAGATGCCGAGCTCGTTTTTCAGGCGAGTCTGGACGTCATTGAGCGTGGCGCCGGCGGCGGCCCACTGTTCGACCTGGGAGAGCTGTTCTGGAGTGAGGCTGGACATTGAGGTTGGAAGCAAATCGGGTTGGGCTGGAGGTTACTCCTTCATGGGCTCGGTGACGATGCGGGCCAGCCCGGCGGCCTTGTCGGCAAGCTTGACGGCTTGTTCCTCGTTCAGTTCATGCGCCTCCTCGCCGCCCATGAGCGGAATCAGGTCAGTCAGTCCGGCCTGGATCTGTTTGAGAGATTCACTCGCCTGCAGGGCGGGGTTCAGGCTGCCGAGGCTGGCGCTGTAGTAACCGGCGATGTCGGGGCGGATGAGGCGCCTGGTTTTTTCGGGGGAGTAATGATCAGCGACACTGCGTGTGGCGATTTCAAAGGCCCGAAGCCAGCCTCCGAGGCTGACGAGATGGGCGATGTCAACGTCGCGAAGCTGGACCATTTCGGCCTCCACATCGGCCTGGGTGAGGGCGAGTTCATTGCGGAGCTGGTCCCACTTGCCCTCGATGCTGTGTTCAAAGAGGCTCTGGGTGTGACGGTTCATGCGCTGGCCGGTGCCAAGCACCTTGGCGTATTTGATCAGGGCGCGACCGACATCCTCCATGGCCTCCACCTTCTCACACTGAACAATCAGGAAGCCGTCGGCGATCAGGCTGCCGAGTCCGAGAGAGACCAGGATGCGGTCGGAGGGCGTCTTGCGGGTGATGGGACGCTTGAGGGCGTCGTAGGAGAGCTTGCCGAGCCCGTCCAGCATTTCGAACAGCTTGCGGATGCTGGGGGTGGTGAACTCATTGACGCCGAACTCTTCACGAACGTGCTCATCACCCAGCAGGTCTTCGGGGATCTGGGCCTTGCCGGACTCTCCACCGGGCTTGGGCGGCACGGGCGGGGGAGGGGTGGTGGGGGCGGGCGTCTGCGCCAGGACGGCCAGTTGAACAAACAAGCCGACCAGGACCGCCAGGGCGGTGCGTGCGCGGAGGATGCCGGGAGAGTGCATGACAGGAGGTACTACGAGCGCTTCGCGCAGAATTCCAGCGAATGCAAACGGCTGGCGAAGGGATGATCAGGCGTCTGCCTGCCGGTCCGCCCGGTAGGCGCGGGCCAGCAGGGTGACAGGCTGGGTGACGCTCACGCCCTTGTCCCGCAGGCCGCTGGCGAGCTGGAGATGGCAGCCGGGGTTGGAGGTGGCGACGCAGGCGGCTCCGGTGCCGCAGATGTGGCCGACCTTGCGGGCGAGCAGCTTGGCCGACTGTTCGGGCTGGGTGATGTTGTAGATGCCGGCGCTGCCGCAGCACCAGTTGCTTTCCGGCAGCTCCTTGACGGTCAGGCCGGGGATGGACTGCAGCACCTGGCGCGGCTGGCTGACAACCTTCTGGCCATGGCTGAGGTGGCAGCTTTCGTGGTAGGTGATCTCGCTGACGCCTGGGTTGCCGCCCGGGGGCTGGATGCCGTTCTGGACCAGCCATTCATGGATGTCCCTGACCTTCTTGTCCCACTGACGGGCCCTGGCGGCATAAAGCGGATCGTCATGCAGCAGGTGGCCGTACTGCTTCAGGTGAGAGCCGCAGCCGCCGGCGTTGGAGATGATGGCGTCGAGGCTTTCCAGGTCAAAGCTGTCGATCTGCCGCCGTGCCAGTTCACAGGCGAGCTCCACTTCGCCGTTGTGGGCGTGCAGGGAGCCGCAGCAGGACTGCGCCCTTGGAGTGACGACTTCGCAGCCATTGGCGAGCAGCACGTCGACGGTGTCGCGGTTGATGTTGGAAAAGGCCAGGTCCTGAACACAGCCGGTGAGCAGGCCCACGCGGCGGCGGGGCGGGGCGTCATGGGGCGTTTCCAGAGGGGCGATGAGGCTGTCTGAAAAGGCGTCGGCGATGCGCGGCGTCTGCGGCTCCAGGTCACGCAGCTTTTTGGGCAGCAGGCCGAGGAATTTAACGCGGCGCATCAGGCGGTCCAGGCCGCACTTCTGCCAAAGCCGCAGACCCCATCCTGCAAGGCGCAGGAGCCTGGGGTGCATGAAGAGCACGTTGAGGGTCAGCCAGCGCCAGAAGTCGCGCTCCGGCGTGCGGGCGACACCGCTGCGTTCGATTTCGGCGCGTGCGGTTTCAAACAGTTCGGCATACTTCACGCCGGCGGGGCAGGCGGTCTGGCAGGCGAGGCAGCCGAGGCAGTAGTACATTTCGTTGGCGAACTCCGGAGTGACCTCCAGTTCGCCGTCGGCCACGGACCTCATCAGGGAGATGCGGCCCCTCGGGCTGTTGCGCTCGCGCCTGGTCTCCACGTAGGTCGGGCAGGTGGGCAGGCACATGCCGCAGTGCATGCACTGCTGGAGCACGGAGTAATCGAGCGACTGGAGGAGGTTCATGAGCTGGGCATCATAGACGGATCGGGAGGATGTCATCTCGCACTTGAGGATGCATCCAAACTTGCGCATCGCCCGGTCACGTCCAGAATGCCGGATGCGAACACTGGTGATTGGCGACATCCATGGCTGCTCCGCGGCCCTGCGGACGTTGCTTGACGCCGTGAAACCAGGCCCTGAGGACATCCTGGTGACCCTGGGTGATTATGTGGACAGAGGTCCGGATTCGAAGGGGGTGCTGGACATCCTTCTGGGCCTTGAGAAGACCACGCAGCTCAAGCCGATCATCGGCAATCATGAGATCCTGTTCCTGGACGTTCTTGACCAGCTTTCGAAGGACAAGGGGGAGCTGGACCTGGAGGGCTGGCTGCGGGTGGGCGGCCGGGAGACGATGCTTTCCTATTCTCCGGACCATCAGACCCTGTCCTGGGAGAACGTCAGTCCGGAGCACCTTGCGTTTCTTTCCCGACGCTGCCTGCGCTTCCATGAAGATGACAGGAACTTCTACGTTCATGCCAATGCGAACGCGTATTACAAGCTGGCGGACCAGAGCGACGACTGGTTGTTCTGGACACGTTTTGACGACGCCTATCCGCATTCCTCCGGCAAGAGGATGATCTGCGGCCACACCGCCCAGAAAAGCGGCTGGCCCAACGTCAAGCCTTTCGCCATCTGCCTGGACACCTGGGTGTATGGCAGCGGCTGGCTGACCTGCATGGATGTGGTGGCGGAGACCTTTGTTCAGGCCAACCAGGCCGGGGAGATCCGCCGTTGCGCGCTGGCTGACCTCTCGGAACCGCCGACGGAAACGCGACGAGATGAGGTGAGGCCTGCCTGAAGGTGGTGGAACTGAAGGACGGCGCAGGAATTGCGGAGCGGACGGCAACTCATGTGGCATCGCCGCATATCTCCGCTTGCGCGCGGCGGTGCTCTCTTAACTATCGCGCCCCCCTCATCCCGCCCATGTCCACCGTCACGCTCGGACTCATCCAAGGAACCACCTTTGCCAGCCAGGCCGAAAGCCTCGCCCGGCATGACGCGCTCATTCGTGAGGCGGCCGGGAAGGGTGCGCAGATCATCTGCCTGCAGGAACTGTTCAACATCCCCTATTTCTGCACACGCCAGGACACCGCCCTGTTTGACCTGGCCGAACCGGTGCCGGACGGCCCGACGACGAAGCATCTGGCCGGCCTGGCCCGTGAGCTGGGCGTGGTGCTGATCGTGCCTCTGTTTGAAAAGCGCGGCCCGGGCCTGTATCACAACACCGCCTCGGTCATTGATGCGGACGGCAAGGTGCTCGGCATTTACCGGAAGATGCACATCCCTCAGGATCCAGGCTTTGAGGAGAAGTTTTACTTCACCCCGGGCGACCTCGGCTACCGCGTCTGGAACACCCGGTTCGGCCGCATTGGCGTGCTGATCTGCTGGGATCAATGGTATCCTGAGGCCGCCAGGCTGACGGCGCTTGCAGGCGCCGAGATCCTTTTTTACCCCACGGCCATCGGCTGGTTGAGCCGTGAAAAGGCCGAGCTTGGCCAGGCCCAGCATTGCGGCTGGGAGACCGTGCAGCGCGGCCATGCCGTGGCCAACGGCTGCTTTGTCGCCGCCGTCAACCGCACCGGCCGCCAGGATGACACGGAATTCTGGGGACAGTCCTTTGTCGCCAACCCTTACGGTGAGATCGTCGCCCGTGCCTCCGTAGAGAAGGAGGAGGTGCTGATCGTGCCCGTGAACCTCCAGGCGGTTGAGGATTTTCGCCGCATCTGGCCGTTTTTCCGTGATCGGCGCATTGACACCTATTCCCCTCTGACCAAACGCTACCTCGATGAGTAAAGCCTACCCGAAGAACTATCGCCTTCCCGCTGAATTTGAACCGCAGGAGGCCGTGTGGCTGTCGTGGCCGCATAACAAGGAAAGCTGTCCCAAGACTTTCCACCGCATCCAGGACAAGTTTGGCGAGATCGCCAGCTCCATCTCCCGCTATGAGCGCGTCCGCATCAACGCCCCGATGCTCGCGCACATGAACATCCGCCTCAGCATCGCCGACAACGAGGGCGACCTCAGCCAGGTGGACATCTATGAGAACCTGACGAACGACGTTTGGTGCCGTGACCACGGCCCGATCTTCATCAAGCACAACGAGACCGGCAAGGTCGCGGTCACCGACTGGAAGTTCAACGCCTGGGGCGGCAAGTTCCCCCACGACCTCGACGACCAGATCCCCGCCAAGGCCGCCGCGGCCCTGAAGATGGAGTGCTTTCAGTCGGACATGGTGCTCGAAGGCGGCGCCATCGAGAGCAATGGCAAGGGGCTTCTGCTCACCACCGAGGCCGTCCTGCTCAACCCCAACCGCAACGGCGGGAAGGCGCGCAGCAAGGCCGAGGTCGAGAAGGAGCTCAAGGCCATGCTCGGCGTCACCGACATCGTCTGGTTCAAGCAGGGCATCGAGGGCGACGACACCGACGGCCACATCGACGATCTGGTGCGGTTCATCCGTGAAGATGCGGTCATCTGCATGGTCGAGTCCAAGGAAAACGACCCGAACTTCAAGGTGCTCAAGCAGATCCGCGAACAGCTGGACGACGTCCGTCTGCCGGGCGGCGGCAAGCTTGAAATCATCGAGGTGGAGATGCCCAACGCCATTGAGATGAAGGACTGGCGCCTCAACCGCCTGCCCGCCAGCTACGCGAACTTCCTGATCCTGAACAACGCCGTCATGGTGCCCATCTTCGGCCAGAAGAAGAAGGATCAGATGGCGGAGGACAAGATCGCCGAATGCTTCCCCGGCCGCGAGATCATCCCGGTGACCTGCAAGGACCTCGTCACGGAGGGCGGCGCGCTGCACTGCATCGCCATGACCCAGCCGAAGTGAAGTGAAGTGAAGTGAATCAACGCCGGTTCCGAGGAACGGCGCCTAACAAAAAAACCCGATCTGCGAGGACCGGGTTTTTTTGCGCCGCCATCATTCGATGTAGAGGAACTGGTTGGAGCTGCAGAGCACCTGGCAGAGGCTGGCCAGGGCCTCCTGGGGCGGGTTGGGAACCACGCCCTTGGGGTGCTGGATGTCGTGATGATACTTCGTGAGTGCCTGGGTCTGCTCCTCCAGGTAAGCCAGGGAGCGGGTGATGCCTGCCTCCGCGGCAGGCCTGCCGTACAGAAGCTGCCAGACGCGGTTGATCTGAGCCCGAAGGTCGCCGGGGCGCTCCCTGGCGACGCGGTCCGCGAGGCGTCGTGAGCTGTCGAGGATGAAGGTGTCGTTCATGAGCAGGAGGGACTGCGGCGCCACGGTGGTCTGTGAGCGCATTTCGCAGTTCGGCTGCATGGTCGGCGCGTCGAAGGTGTCGAGCACGGTCACCGGCTGGCTGCGGCGCACCTGGATGTAGAGGCTGCGGCGGAAGTCGGCGGCGCCCGCAGGGTCGACCTTGTGGGTGGTGATGGTGCCCTTGTCGATGCCGGTGATGACACGCCCCTGCGGGTCGCGGCCGATGCCGCTGGGCGGTCCGTAGCTGGAGTTGACCAGGGAGCCGGTGATGGCGAGCAGGCTGTCACGTAGTGTTTCAGCGTCGAGACGGCGCAGCTTGAAGCGTGCGTAGAACCTGTTCTCCGGGTCGTTTTGCAGCGAGGCCGGGTTTGCGGAGGACTGGCGGTAGGCGTTGCTCAGCACGATGAGGCGGTGCAGCGGCTTCAGCCTCCAGCCGCCCTTCACAAACGCATCAGCGAGGTAATCCAGCAGTTCGGGGTGCGTTGGCAGCTCGCCCTGGCGGCCGAAGTCACCGGGCGTGTTGACGATGCCCCGGCCCATGTGGTTGAGCCAGAAGCGGTTGACCAGGACACGAGCCACCAGCGGGTGCTTGCCACTGGTCAGCCATTGAGCGTAGGCGAGGCGGCGGCCGGAGGAGCCGCTGCTGACGGGCACGGGCTTGAAGGGCTCGATCTGCGGGCTGGCCAGGATGCTGAGCTCGCCCGGCTTCACCTCCTGGCGCGCCTGGTCATGGTCGCCGCGGTTGAAGAGCTTGGAGACCGGCACCTGGCCCTTCACCTCGGTCAGGGCCATGACAAAGCCCTCGGCGGGCTTGGTGGCGCGCAGCTTGGCGGCCTCGGCCATCCTGGCGTCCACGAGGTCCTGCTTCTTCTTGTCGTAAAGGTCCAGGGAGTAGGTGGCGAGGGCGGAGGGGTATTTCTTGATGAGCGCCTTTTGTTCCGGAGTTTGTTTGGCCACCGGGGTGTCACGGGCGACGCGGAAGGCGGCCTGCTCGGCCTCCGGAACCTTCTTGATCTCGACCTCGAAGATCTCGTCGAGGAACTTTTTGCTCATGGCCCGCGCATCCGCCTCGATGGCCTTTGCCTGGGTTTCGATCTCGGCGGCCCGGGCGCGTTCCTGCGGTGAATAAAGCGAGTAAAGGCGGCTGTTCGGGGCGCGCCAGGACTCCCAGTGATAGGCGGGGTCGAAGATGGCGCGCAGGCGGTAGTAGTCGGCCTGGGTGATGGGGTCGTAGCGATGATCATGGCATTGGGCGCAGGACAGGGTCATGCCCATGAGGGAGGATCCCAGGATCTTGATCTGCTCGGCGATGACCTGGTTTCTGGCGAGCTTGGCGTCGTCGACCGTGTCGCCGGTGCCGTCCGGGGCCATGCGCAGGAAGGCGGTGGCGATGAGCTGTTCGGTGCGGCGTGGATCCAGCACCGCCTGCTGGTAGTCGGCGTGGGTGGCGCCGGCCAGTTCATCACCGGCGAGCTGTTCCTGGATGAACTGGTCCCAGGGCCTGTCCTCGTTCATCGAATGGACGACATAATCGCGGTAGCGCCAGGCGTGGGGCCGCAGGCTGTCGGCCTCGGTGTAGCCATTGGAGTCGGCATAACCCACAACGTCGAGCCAGTGACGCGCCCAGCGTTCACCGTAGTTCTTCGAGGCCAGCAGCCGTTCGACAAGCTGTTCGTAGGCGAGGGGTGAGCGGTCGTTGACGAAGGCCTCGACCTCCTCGGGGGAGGGGGGCAGACCGGTGAGATCAAGCGTCACACGGCGGATGAGGGTGCGGCGGTCGGCCTCAGGGGCCATGGAGAGGCCCTTGGCGGCCAGCTTGTCGAGGATGAAGGCATCGACGGGCGTGCGGACCTTGGCAGGGTCCTGCAGAGGCACGGAAGGACGTTTCACCGGCTGGAAGACCCAGTAGGAGCGGTCCTCGTCGGAGATGATCGGGCCGGGCGCGAGCGCAAGCGGTTCGGGGCGTGCTGTTTTTGCGCCCTGGCTGATCCACTTTTCGATCACCGACAACTGGGATTCGTTGAGGGGCTTGCCTTTTTCAGGCATCTCCCCGGAGCGGATGACCTCGACCAGCTTGCTCTTGCCGGGCTGGCCCGGAATGATGATTTCATCCATGAACCGGCGCAGGCGCAGGTCCACGCCGCCTTCAGGCTTCTCCTCCTCACCATGGCAGTGGGTGCAGTGCGCCTTGACGATGGGGCGCACGTCCTTTTCGAACGTGAGCACGACCTCCGCGCCGGGGGCGGCAAGGGGGTGGACGAGGAGTAGAACAACAGCGGGCGTCAGCTTCATCACGGGGCTGAGACCTACGGGACGGGGAGGGGCTTTCTAACCATCCTTGCTTCAAGAAAACAGGCGGCGGCATGGCCGTGGGCCGATGCCGCTGCGCAAGAAAACGATGGGGCCTTGAATCAAGGGCTGAAGGCCCATTCGGGGGCGTTGAGCAGGGCCCAGAGAACGTCTTCAAGACGGCCGCGCCAGCTCGCGTCGAGCTTGTTCGTCGGAGGCTCGCCACGGCGCGCGGCCTTTTCCTGCTCCATGCGCACGGTGGTGGCCTCGCCATCCAGGTGGTTGGACCAGCTCACGTATTTTTCTCGACTGCGCGTGGTGGGCTCGGGGGCGCGCCGGGCAGAGTCGCTCAGGATGCGCTTCTCGAAGCCCTCGGAGAGATGGCGTGTGTAAAGCTCACGCTCCTGGGCGGAGGGATGGCGGGTCAGCAGCTTGAGGAAGAGCTGGTCGATGAAGGCGTCGAGCTTCTGATCCTTCAGGGCCAGGGCGGTGACCCCATGATCATCGCTGAGGCGGGTGAGCCAGATGCCGACGGTGCCGTTGCTGAGGATGGCGGGCTGGAGGACGTTGGGATCGCTGTCGCGCTTGCTGATGGGATCCTGGCGTGAACCGCGCCAGCCGAAGGCGCTGAGGACGTCGGCCACGGCCTGGATGCGGGGCAGGGCGAGGCTGGGGCGGTCGCGCTCGTTGCTGGTGCTGGTGAGCATCCAGGAGCGGTAGGGCTTGCCGAGATGGATCGCGTTCTTCAGATCGCGGGTGTTGTCGATGTCGAGGCAGACCTCCTCGGTGCGGAAGGGCTTGTCGGTGGCGGCGAAGAGGCTGTCGACAATTTGTTCGGCCTGCAGGCGGCGGGGCGCGGGGCTTGTGAAAAGCGGGCTGGTGTTCTTCAGCTCGCTGTCGGTGGCGCGCTGGTAGGCCTGGCTGTTGAGAATGATCCGGGCGAGCTTCTTCACGTCGTAGCCGTTGCGGACCAGTTCGCGACCAAGCCACCGGATGAGCTCGGGGTGGGTGGGCCTGCCCTTTTCCCAGTCTTCGACGGGTTCGACGATGCCGCGGCCCATGAGGCGGGCCCAGACGCGGTTGGCGGTGACCTGGGCGAAGCGCTCGTTCTGCGGGGCCGTGATCATCGCGGCGAGGACATCGCGGCTGTCCTCGGGGAACTCGGCGAGGTCGCCGGCGGATTCGTCGCAGAATTCAGGGAAGGGCCATTTGGGCTGGACCTTGGTGCCGGGCTGGAGGGTGACGGCGATGAGGGGCTTGCGGCCTCCGGCATGGATTTTGTCCATGGGGACGCTGCTGGTCTTCGGCACCTCGAGCGGGCTGGAGCCCATCATGGCGGCGAGCTCGAAGAGGTCCTGTTGGATGGACTTGTGGGTGGGGCTGTCATGGCAGCGGGCGCATTTCATCTCGACGCCAAGAAAGGCCGTGCTGACGATGGTGCCCTTGGCGGCGAGGGGGACGTCGTTCTGCGAGGCGGTGGCGAAGCCCGCCGGGCCGCCAAGGCGTTCGCTGCCCTTCATGCGCAGCAGCTCCGTGACAAAGAAGTCCATGGGCTTGTTGTCCTTGAGGGATTCGTACAGCCACCAGCGGAAGGGACCGGTGTTGTTGAGCGTGGGGTTGAGAATGTTGGGGTTTTCGGCCAGGACATCCTGCCAGTAGCCCATCCAATTATCCGCCCAGCGCGGGTCCTGGAGGAGCTTGTCGATCAGCTTCACACGGTCCGGGTTTTTCTGAAAGGCGGCGATTTCAGCCAGCGTGGGCGGGACGCCGAGGGTGTCGATGTAAACCCGGCGCAGGAAGGCGAGGTCGTCGGTCAGCGGCGTGAGGGTGAGATGATCGGCCTGGATGTCCGGCCAGATGGCGCCTTCCTGGATCCAGGTGGTCAGCAGGGCGACCTCATCCTTGCTCAGCGGCTTGCCCTTGGGCGGCATGATGGCGTCCTCGTCGTCGGTGGTGATGCGGGCGATGAGGGCGCTGTGATCGGGCTTGCCGGGGGCGATGGCGGCGCCGTCGGATTCGCCACCCTTGAGGGAGTCGGCGAGCGTGTCGAGACGCAGGCCGCCCTTGGCCTTGGTGCCGCGGTGGCATTCGGTGCACCTGGCCTCCAGCAGCGGCTGCACCTGCTTGAAGTAGTCGATGCTGCCCTTCTTTGCGCTCTGGGAGCTGACGGCGGCGATGCGTGCACCGATGAAATGATCGACCTCGTTGTTGGCGGGGAAACCCTTGGGAAGTTCCGGAACCTTCACGGACTGGGCCTTGTCGAGCCATGCCTTCGCGGCTTCGCGGCGCTTGACCCAGTAGGGCTCGGATTTGGCGCGCAGCTCGGCCCGGCGGGCGGCGTTCATCTCATCATAGTGGGCGTTGCGCTCCTTCTCGTAGGCGGCCCAGCCCTGGTCATTGTAGCGGACGCTGCGCTTGCCAGGGCTGACGAGCTGCCAGATGTCCGTGCCCTGCTTTGACCAGGCGACCACGGTTTCACCGAGCTCCGGGCGGCGGACGGCCTTGCCGACGTAGCTGCCGACGAGGGTTTCCAAAACGAGGAACTGCGGCTTGCCCGTGCCTTCAAACTCGCACCAGGATTCGCGGTTGCCGGGAGGGGCGAAGCGGAAGTCGGGGCCGAGGTCGAGGTAGTCCTTCTGATCGGCGACCAGGTGATGGCCGTCACTGTCTTTGGGCGGGAAGGGCGTGGTGAGGACGGACTTGCCGTCCAGGTAGAGATTGGTGGCGCCGCGGGCGCGCAGCAGCAGGCGATGCCTGCCTTTCGGGAAGGTCACGGAGGCCGCGGCGCGGTAGAGGAAGGGGATGTGACGGTCGCCACGCACGCCGGTTTCCACATACTTCTGGGGGAAGTCGAAGAAACCGAACACGTCTTCTGTGAAGGTTTCGCCGACCTTCGGTGGTTCACTGGGCCAGGCGTTGGCGTCGGGCATGCCTTCTTCGGCGATCTGCACCAGCACCTTGCCGGCGGGAACCTGCTTCTGGGTCACCGGGGGAGGCGGTGGAATGAACTGGTACTTGGCCTTGAGGGCCTCGGTGTCGATGGGGCCGCGGTAAATCGCCACGTTGTCGAGCCATCCGTTGAAGCTGTGGGCGGCGGCCAGGGTGGAGCCGCTGCCGATGACCAGGGAGTCGCCGTCGTTCACCGGGGCGCGGTCGGAGGCGCCGCCCATGTCCCAGGTGCCGTCGGTTTCACGGCCGTCGATGAAGCCCTTGATGCTCCGGGGCTGGCCGAAGGTGTAGGTGACGGCGACGTGATGCCAGCCGCTGGTGGGCACGGTTTCCTTGGACCACCAGCGATGCCAGTCGCCCTTTTTGCCGGGGACGTCGGCGCTGCGGAAGAGGAAGCCGACCTGGGTGCCCTCCTTGCCGTGCTGGAGGCGGAAGGCGTAATTTTGGTTATCCTGGCCGAACTCCTTCGTGCCAAGCCTGCCCTTGCCAAGGATGTAGGGGACGCCCGAGGCCTCCAGGGGCTTGACCCAGGCCTCGAGGGTGATGGTTTCATTCAGGCCGAAGCGCAGCTCAGGACTGTCGGGGACGGTGATGGCGGACTTTTTACCGTCGCCCGTGAACAGCCGGGCGGTGTTGGCCTGGGAGAAGCCGGGGAAGGTGGGGGCGCGGGGGCCGGGGGCCTTTTCGCCGTCAAAGCGCCACTGCATCACCGGTGTGGCCACGGGCTTGTCCGCGACATCATTGCCGCCGGAGTCGTTCTGGGCGTGGGCGGAGGCGGCGAGGAGTAAAAGAGGGACGAATGACAGACGGGCCATGTCCTAACAACGGCAGGACCTGGCTGTTTTCAGCAAGACAGGCCCCCCACTTTCGTGAGGGGCGGGCAGGGGTCACCGGGCCTTCAGGATCCCGCGCATGATGATGCCATGCCCGGGGAAGGAGCAGATGAAGGGGTAGTCGCCTGGGGCGGCCAGGGTGAATTCGAGGACTTCCTCCTTGCCGCCATCCAGCAGCTTGGTGTGGTGCATGACATCATCACCCGCCGGGATGAAGCCTTTTTCGAAGCCGGCGGCGCCCATGATCATGGCGGCGTTCATGACGGCGTCCGCCTTGCCGGGCTTCACGACAAGCAGGTTGTGAGGCATGACGTCGGTGTTGTCGAAGGTGAGCTTGAGCTTCTTCCCGGCCTTCACGCTGATCTCCTTGATGTCATACATGAGGCGCTCACGGATGGTGCCGACTCGGATGGTGGTGAGTTCGGGCGTGTCGCTGAGGATGCCGGACTTTTTGGCTTTTTCCTCGGCCTCGCCGGCGATGACTCCTCCCTTCGTGCTGGCCTCGACGTTGAACCAGAGCTGCTGGACGACGTTGGCGGCATTGCGGGCGTGGAACTCGGGGGACTTCTGCAGGGAGGCGAGAAGGGCGGTGTCGCGGACATTGTGCTGCTGGTGCAGCCAAAGGGCTTCAAGCAGGGCGTGGGCGTCCTCCTTCTTGGACGGGTCAAACTGCCTCATCCATTCCTTCGTGGCGGCGATGACCTCGGCGGTGGGCCGTTCGCTGAGCTCGACGCGGGTGCGGTGGCGCACGCCGTCGGCGGGGTGCTTCAGGTTTTCCAGCAGTGCGGGGACGGGCTGGCCGTCGATGGCGACGGGCTTTTGCAACTCGCGCCCTTTGGCGGTCATGCGGTAGATGCGGCCGTGTTTGTGGTCGCGGTTTGGATCGCGCACGTTGTGCTGCATGTGGCCGATGATGACGTTGTGCCAGTCGGCGATGTAGAGGGCTCCGTCCTCGCCGAAGACGGCGTCGCTGGGACGGAAGTTTTTGTCACCGCTCATGAGCAGTCCACGTGACTTGTCCTCGGTGACGCTGCCGTCGGCCTGGGTGACCTTGACGGTGAGTTCCGCGCCGGCGGGTTCGCCCCAGACGGTGCCTTTTTCAGCATCGCGGGCGAGGTCGTAATGCTTGATGCCGAGGAAGCCGATGACGTTGCAGATGAGGAAGTCGCCCTGCATGTCGTCGGGGAAGTGCGTGCTGCTGACGGTCTCGCTGGCCGTGACCGGGCGGACCTCCTTTTTCAGCAGTTCGTACATCTTGAAACCGTTGCCTTCGGGCCGGACCTGGTAGGCGCGGCCGCCGGTGCCGTCGGTGGCGTAGAGGTAGCCCCAGCGGTCGAAGCTGATGCCGTGCGGGTTGGGGGAGTTGTCGGCGTGCTTGGCGATGGTGAAGCGGCGCGGGTCGAAGCGGTACATGGCGCTGACACCGGTCTGCAGCGACGGGCCCCAGGGGTGTTCATGGTTATGCTGCATGAAGACGCCGCTCTGCCAGTAGATGCCGCCGTCGGGGCCCATGATGAGGTTGTTGGCGCCATGATGGGTGTCGGCGAAGTCCACGCCCTGAAGGATGATCTGGCGGACGTCGGCCACGTCGTCGCCGTCGGTGTCCTTGAGGAAGAGGATGTCGGGGGCGCAGGTGACGATGACTCCGCCGTTCCAGAACTCGAAGCCGAGCGGATTCTGCACGCGGGCGAACTCAGTGACGCGGTCGCAGATGCCGTCCTTGTTGTCATCGTGGCAGATGAGCAGGGCGTCCTTCATCTCCTTGAGAGGCTCCCACATCGGGTAGGTGTGCCAGGCGGCGGCCCAGAGACGGCCCTTGGTGTCCACCTGAAGCTGAACGGGGTTCACCAGTTGTGGGAACTTCGCCTCATCGGCGAACAGGCTGACTTCAAAACGCGGGTCGAAGGCCATGTGCTTGATCGCCTCCTGGCCGCTGATGTAGGTGAGCCGGCCCTCCTTCAGGGAGCTGCTGCTTTTGCTGCCGCCGCCGACGTTGGAGATCACCGGTACAGGTTTCGGAACATTGCTGTCATCGACTTTCAGGTCAGCTCCCCTGGCTCGCGCCCAGACTTTCTTGTCCCGGTTCGCGGTCATCACGTCGAACATGGTCAGCTCATGCTGGAGGACGACGGCGTTGGTCTGGTCATCGGTGAAGGCGAGGGTGGAGCGTCCGCCCCAGACATCGTTGCCATCACGGGCCCGGTAGCGGGCGTTCCAATGCAGGTCCTTCTCCATCACGGCCTCGCGCAGTTCCTCGAGCGAGGCGGAGGCGGTGACCTCGCGGCCAAGCAGCGCTTTGGCAATGACCTCGGAGAGCTGGCGGTTGCCCTCGGCGCTGAGATGCACGCCGTTGATCGTCAGCGGTTCCCTGGCGGCCCTGAAGAGGTCGAGGGAGGGATGGAAGAGGTCGACAAAGGCCACGCCCGCCTCGCTGGCGGCCGCCTGGGTGGCCTTTGTGCAGGCTTCGAGCTGCGGGTTGTGCTCGGCTCCGTTGGGCACGTTCGGATTCTTCGTGTCCTCATGGGCGATGGGGCTGAACAGGACGATGCGGGGGAAGGACTTTCCGTTCGGCTTGGTGCCGCGCACATACTTCACGAAATCGACGAGCTGCTTCTGGTAATCGGCGGGCTTGTTCTCAAAGGACTCGTTGTAGCCGAAGAAGGCGAAGACGACGTCCGGCTTCACATGGCGCAGGTAGTCAGTCATGTGCATGTGGCCGCTGCTGCGGGGGAAGGAATTTGGGCGGTCGCCGCTGGCGCTCATGTTGCGGAAGCTCACGTTCAGATCCGGAAGCGCGTTCTGCAGCACGGTCTCCATCCAGCCATCATGCTGCATGCGGTCCGGCAGGCCGTTGCCGAGGATGGCGACGGTGTCGCCCTTGCTGAAGGCGAAGGGCAGCGTGTCCTTATAATCGGCAGGCACCTCGACGAGAGCGGGTTCCGGTTTGGCGGGTGCGCCCGAAGGACCCTTTGTGGCGGGTTTGCCTGGCTTGCCGTCAAAGGTCAGGTAGGCCAGTTTGCCGCCGCCTTTGATGTCGATCGACAGCGACTCGCCCGGGGCGACGTTTTTGATTTCGAAGACCGGTTTGCGGGCGTCATCAAGCAGGCTCAGCGTGAAACCGCCGAGGCGCTCTGGAAAACCCTGCCGGCTCCAGAGCTGGATCGTGTCGATGGGCAGGCTGGAGCCCAGGTCAATCTCCCACCAGGGGTTCGGCTTGTTCTCCTGGGTGTGGGTCATGCCTTTGCCGTAGGCCGGGCTTTTGTCGCCATCCATCGCCCGGCCCGCCTCACCGCCATGGCCCGTGGTGGACTGCGTGGCCCTGCCGCCTTTGGCGACGTTTTTGCCGCCGCTGAGGATTTCGATCTCGGCGATCTGCAGGCACTGCTTTTCGCCGGGGATTTCAATGCGGACAAAGCGGGCGGGTTTGCCCTGCGCAGCAGCAGCCAGAGCGAGAAGGGAGAGGGCGAGGAGTGATTTCATGTGATTGGCAGGCCACTAAGTCGCCGCTTTAACGCGATTTTTTTCGGCCAAAGCGACGATTCGGCGTCTGGATTCCCGCACGAGCCATGAAAACCGGATAAAATTTGTGTCGTTTCATCGGAGGCCCGTCATTTCTTGTCCTGGCGGATGACGCCAGAGGATTGCGTCAGATCGCGGTTGCCTCCAGGCGTGCAGGTGCGTTGACGGCTTTTGCCCTGCTGACGGAGGCATGGGTGGCGTCAGGAGCATGCGCCATTTGGGTGGCCTCCCGTGTTTCTGGGACAAGTGGAAACATGTGATGTGCCGACACGAGGCCATTCAAATGACATGTTGCTATCCACAGGTGAAGGCTGTTTACTGTCACATGCACACTGAGACGAGGAGCAGGTGGTGACGGCTCGTCCGTCACTCACGCGGGTGGCTTTTCTCGGGGACTATGTTCCCCGTCAGTGCGGGATCGCGACCTTCACACGCGATTTGTGCGAGGCGGTGAGCGCGGCGGCGCCGGAGGCGGCATGCTACGCGGGCGCGGTGAGTGATCGCACCGAAGGTTACGAGTATCCTTCACGCGTGCGCTTTGAGCTGCAGGAAAAGGACATCGACTCGTATCGGCGCGCGGCTGACTTTTTGAATTTCGACAATGCGGGCGTGCTGTGCGTGCAGCATGAATTCGGCATCTACGGTGGCGTGGCTGGCAGTCATCTGCTGGCGCTGCTGAAAGAGGTGCGGATGCCGGTGGTGACCACGCTGCACACGCTGCTGCGGCAGCCGAACGAGGCCCAGCGCAAGGTCATGGGCCAGATCAGCCAGCGCAGCGAACGGCTTGTGGTGATGGCACGAAAAGGCGCGGAAATTTTGCGCGAGGTGTATGCGGTGCCTGAATCGAAGATCGAGGTTATACCGCACGGCATTCCGGATGTGCCCTTGGTGGATTCGGCCTCGGCGAAGGCGCAGTTTGGTGTTGAGGGGCGTAGCGTGCTGCTCACTTTTGGCCTCATTGGGCCGGGCAAAGGCATTGAACATGTGATCGAGGCGCTGCCGGCCATCATTCAAAGGCACCCGGAGGTGGTGTATATCGTGCTCGGCGCCACGCATCCACATCTGCTGGCGCATGAGGGCGAGCGCTATCGCCTGAGCCTGGAATGGCTGTCGGAAGAGCTCGGTGTGAAGGATCATGTGATCTTTGACAATCGTTACGTCTCTCCCTCGGATCTGCGGGAGTTTGTGAGCGCGACGGACATTTACCTGACCCCGTATCTGAATCGCGAGCAGATCACCTCCGGCACGTTGGCGCAGGTGTTTGGTGCGGGGCGCGCAGTGGTTTCCACGCCGTATCATCACGCGGAGGAGTTGCTGGCCGAGGGGCGCGGCATGCTGGTGCCTTTTTCCAGGCCTTCGGCCATTGCGATGGCGGTGTGCGAGTATCTGGAGCGCCCTGGGCTCATCGAGCGCACGCGGCAGGCCGCGTGGCAGGCCGGACGTGACATGATCTGGCCCGCGGTGGCACGTCGCTACCTGGAAACCTTTCAGCAGGCATGCTCGGAAAGCCGCGCGCCTGCACGCGCCGCCTTCGCCGGCTGGGCCACGGGTCGAAAAACGGAGCTGCCTCTGCTCAAGCTCGATCATGTCGTGCGCATGACGGACGGCACGGGCATCTTCCAGCATGCGATGCACACCGTGCCTGATTTCCATCATGGCTACTGCACGGACGACAATGCGCGTGCATTTCTCCTCTGCTGCCTGCTGGATGATCTCGGCGGCGTGTCGCATGCGGACAGCATGAACGGCCTCTCGACCACCTACCTCGCCTTTCTCGCCGCAGCGCTGAACCGTGACACAGGCGGCTTTCGCAATTTCATGAGCTTTGACCGCCGCTGGCTCGAGGACATGGGCAGCGAGGACAGTCATGGTCGTGCGCTTTGGGCCCTGGGAACCGGTGCCGTGCATGCGCGCCATGCCGGGCAGCGGCGGCTGTGCGCCCGCTTGTTTGAGGCGGGGCTGGCACGTGTGGATTCCTTCACCTCGCCACGCGCATGGGCTTTCTGCCTGCTGGGCATCCATGAGTATCTGCGCGGCTCGCCAGAAAGCGCCGCTGCGCTCGCCGCACGCGAGGTGCTCGCCCGGGACCTGATGCAGCTTTGGAAAAAATGCGCCACCACAGACTGGCCATGGTTCGAGCCAGGTGCGACGTATGACAATGCGCGTCTCAGCCAGGCGTTGCTTCTTGCCGGATATTCGATGAAGCACGCGGAAATGCAGGAGATCGGCCTTAAATCGCTGCGCTGGCTGGTCTCCATCCAGACGACGCCCGCCGGATGCTTCCGCCCGATCGGCAGCAATGGCTTCTGCATCCGCGGCGGAACGCGAGCACATTTTGACCAACAACCCGTCGAGGCGCAGGCGATGATCTCCGCGTGCCTCAGCGCCTATCAACTCACCTGCGATCCTGTGTGGTCGCGCGAGGCGCGCCGTGCCTTCGACTGGTTTCTCGGCCGCAATGACCTCTCGTGTCCGCTTTATGATCCGCTCACCGGTGGCTGCGCCGACGGGTTGCACGCTGACCGTGTTAATGAAAACCAGGGGGCGGAGTCCACGCTCGCATTCCACCTCGCCCTCGCGGAGATGACCTTCGCGCAGCACCCGCTTCCCGCTCGCGCATGAGTTCTCTTGCCATCCATCGTCATCACATCATCCTCCAGCCGGAGAGCGCCCGCGTCATCATCCGGCCCTTCATTCCCTCCAGCGCCCGCCGCCTTTCCACCATCATCGGCCGTGCGCTGGCGCTGACGGAAAAGGAGGTCGAAGAAGAGCTCGCCGCCGTGCATGCGGACTTTGACAGCCGCCATCTCGACATTGAGACCGTGCTGCTGAAGCATTTCGAGAAGGTGCAGCATGAGGTTTTCACGCAACGCCCGCTCACGCGCTCGCGCCAGCTTCTCATCGGGGCTCTTTTCAGCGGCGAATACTCCCTCGAGGCAGCGGCTCTCTTCAATCCCTCCATCGTGCAGCATCCAGATCAAGCCGGCGTGCCGAATGGCGGTCTGCGCTTCATCATGAGCCTCCGTGCCACCGGTGAAGGCCATATTTCCTCCATTGAATTCCGTGAGGGCGTCATTTCACCCGATGGACACATCGAGATAACACCCGTGTCGCGTTTCGTCAGCCTGCCCGAAGTGCTGCCCAACCCTGGCTACCGCAAAAAGCGCTTCATGGTCAAGCTGCACGAGATGGGCTTCGACAATGAATGCACAACTGCCGTCATGGACGCGCTCGCCACCGAGTTCACCCGCAGCGAACTTTCCGTGCGTGTGTCCAGCGTGCGCCGAGACAGCCTGCCGCTGTCGCACGAGACCAAACGCACGCTTGAGTGCATCCAGTGGCTGGCGGACTCGAATTACGAGCTGCGCTTCTCCGCCAAGCTCGCCCTCAGCGAGCGTCTCCTCTTTCCCGTCTCCGACAACGAGAGCAATGGCATCGAGGACGCGCGTTTTGTACGTTTCGTCGATGACGACGGCGCCGTCACCTACTGCGCCACCTACACGGCCTACAACGGGCGCGCGATTCTGCCCCAGTTCATCGAGACTCAGGACTTTCTGCATTTTCGCGTGCTGACGCTCAATGGTGGCGCCGTGCAAAACAAAGGCATGGCCCTCTTCCCTCGCCGAATCGCCGGACGTCACGTTATGCTCTCCCGCCAGGATGATGAAAACCTTTTTGTCATGTTCAGCGACAATCCGCACTATTGGAGCGATCCGCATCTCATCCTCCGTCCGGCCGAGTCTTGGGAGTCGGTGAAGCTCGGCAACTGCGGCTCGCCCATCGAAACATCCGCCGGCTGGCTCGTCCTCACCCATGGTGTCGGCCCCATGCGTAAATACTGCATCGGTGCCGTCCTGCTTGATCTCGATGATCCCACGCGCGTGATCGGCCGCCTGCGTCAGCCGCTTCTTTGCCCCGTCGGGATGGAGCGTGAGGGCTATGTGCCCAATGTCGTCTACAGCTGCGGATCGCTCATCCACGGCGGGCAGCTCATCCTGCCGTATGCGATGAGCGACAAGGCCACCGCGATTGTCAGCCTGCCCGTCGAAGGTCTGCTCGACACGCTTGCGCATGGCGGCCCACCACCGCAGTTCACCTCCTCGACCGCATGAAGCTGTTTCACTGTTCCTGTGGAAACGCGCTCTACTTTGAAAGCTTCCGGTGCCTGCGCTGCGAATTCGACGTGGGCTACGACCCCATGCAGGATGACATGGGGCCGCCAGGCCGCCATCGGAAGCTCTGCGCGAACGGCACCAGGCACCGGGTATGCAACTGGCTTCTGCCCGCCGCCTCCACCGACGAGTTTTGTCTTTCTTGCCGGCTGAACCGCACCATTCCCGATCTGCGCACCGAGCAGAACCTCCTGCACTGGGGACTTATGGAGTCCGCCAAGCGCCGGCTCATCCGCACGCTCCTCGCCCTGCGCCTCTCGCTGCCCGCGCTGGAGGACGATCCACAAAACTGCCTGGCGTTTGACATTGTCAGCACCACTCTCGATCCCCGCGCCACCATGGGGCATTTCCGTGGTGTCATCACCGTCAGCCTGGAGGAGGCGGATGACACCTGGCGGCAGATCAACCGACAGCAGCTCGGCGAGGCCGCGCGCACGCTCCTCGGCCACTTCCGCCATGAAAGCGGCCACTATCTATGGGAGCGCCACCTGTCACGGCGCGATTGGATGGCCCCTGAGCGCATCGCTTTCCGCGAGGTCTTTGGCAATGAATCCTTCAGCTACAGCAACGCCCTCCAGCACCACTACCAGAACGGCCCGCCCGCCGGCTGGCAGCAGCACTTCATCACCCCGTACGCAGCAGCGCATCCCTGGGAGGATTGGGCGGAGACCTGGGCACACTACCTGCAAATGATTGACGGCCTCGAGACTGGCGCACAGCTTGGCATCCGCAATGCCGCTGCAGCCACCCACGCGCTCCCGCAGGACTGCTGCACGCTGCCGGCCGTGCTCGCGACCGGCACTCCCGCGGATGACATGGCCTTTGAGCTTCTGCTTCAGAGCTGGCTCGACCTGGTCACAGTGATGAACGAGGCATCTCGCAGCTTTGGCGCGCCGCTTATGTATCCCTACATCATCTCGCCGGCCGCCGTTCGGAAACTCCGCCTCGCGCACTATTTCGCCACGGTCTGGGATTGAGGCTGCCGCAGCGGACATCGTCCAGCTTTCTCGGCGTGTCTTGCATCTGAAGCTGATTGTTGCGCTTGTCCTCCGTCCGGCCCGGTGTGGTCGAGATGTTTCTGAACCGGCCGAGATTGTTCGGCAGGCAGTCGTTGAAGCCCGTCTGCGTCAACTCGCCGGGCCGGCCTTGGGTGCCGATGGCTTCGTGGTTGACCCGGGGGATGTCGAAGGAGAAATGCAGGTTCTAACCGTCAAAGCTCACATGCACCTCCGCTCTGGAACCGGGCGGCAGCGTGTTCACGCCATCCACGACGACATTGGCAAGAAGAGGCCTCTGTGGTGCACACTCCTTGTCTGCAGGGCGTGAAAAGAACGGCGAAATCTCGGCTTTTGGATCGTCAGGGTTGTCGTGAATCATGCTTTTTCGACCTCACTCACTTTCTCTTGCCGACCTTTTTCTCCGGCCTCTTGATGTTGTTGTTCGCGGGAATGGGCGAGTCCCAGCCGGCATACATCTCCGGCTTGATGCCGCGGGCATAACCGCCGCCGGCGAAGGTGTTGGGCTTGAAGGGGCCGACAAAGCTGATGTTGAGGTCCGGGGTGATCTTGTCCTCGAGGCCGAGGGTCCAGAAGATGCCGTTCACCACGAGGCGGCGGTAGCCTTCATTGGTGATGTCCTCGGAGGTTCCGTAGAGAGTGGTGAAAACGCGGCCCTCGCGGCCGTTTTCGCCTTTGTAAGTGCGCGTCCACTCGCTGGGCATCGGCGGCTTGGTGGCATCGGCGGGCGAGTCAGGCGTCATGCCGTTGAGCGGCTGGGCCAGGGTCAGGACCTCGCCGGAAACCGGTTTGCCGACATAGCCGCCGGCCTGCACCCAGGCATCCTTGACGCCACGCAGGATGGGATGGGAGGCCTTGTCAGGAACGAAGGCGATGCGCGTGCTCTGCTTGTGATTGGTGCCGTAGTGTCCGACCCAGGTCTGGCCGAGCACCTGATGACCGAAGCCGAGTTCATAATCGGCGCCCTTGTAGTCGAAGGAGTACTTCGCAAAGGGGGCGTCTTTCGGCATCTTGAAGGCATGGGTGGCGGTGCGCAGGCCGACGACCGGGCCGCCGCGCTTGAGGTAGGCGTCGAAATGCTTCATCTGCTCCGGCGGGAAGTTTTGGAAGCGCAGGAAAACCACGGCGAGGTCGGCGCTGTCCAGGGCCTCGATGCCGGGCATGTTGGAGGCGTCACCGCCGACGATCTCCCCGGAGGACGGGTCAATGCCGAACAGAACCGTGCACTTGAAGCCCTGGTGTTTGGCGAGCAGCCTGGCAAGGGCGGGCAGGGATTCCTCGGAGCGGTATTCGTGGTCATCCGCCATTAAGACGATGTGCATGCCCTTGCCCGGGCCCTCCGAGCCTTCGTAGACAAGGGGGGCGGCCTGGCAAAGAGAACCAAGGGAGAGCAGAGCGAGGAGGAGGCGTTTCATGAACGGAAAACCATATACCGTGCCAGAACGGCAAATCGGACAAAGAAAATTTGCCCGCAGCTTTTCCCCCCGGGGCTTACAGCTTGTGGAGGGTGAGCACGAAGCAGGCGCCCCGGCCGCTGGGACTTTCGTGAATCAGGGTGCCGCCCAGCTCCTTGGCAAGCCTCCGGCTCAGGGCCAGGCCGAGGCCGACACCTGGAGCGCTGTGAGCGGCTTCCGTGGCGGATTTGGCGAAGGGCTGGAAGAGTTTTCTGCGGGCCTCCAGACCCAGGCCGGGCCCGAAGTCGCGGAAGCGGAAGCGCACCTGAGGGCCGTCGGCTTCAAGGCTGAGATGAAGCTCCCTGGGGCTGGAGTCCGGCGCGGCGTATTTGCAGGCGTTGTCGGTGAGGTTGAAGAGGATCTGTTCGACGGCGAGGGCGTCGATGCAGGATCGGGCGTCGCGGGCGGCGGGATCGATGTCGAGCTTGAGCTCAAGGCCTGCGGTGGCGGCATGCTGGCGCAGACGGGGTTCGATGCGGTGCAGGAGGTCGGTGAGGCCGACGGTTTCCAGCCGTGCGGCGGTGCGTCCGCGTTCGATGCGGGAGTAGGAAAGGACGTTTTCCACCAGGTGCATCAGGCGTGTGGACTCATCGCAGAGCGTGGAAAGGTATTCCTTCCGCTGGCGCGGATCGGACACCATGTCATCGGCCAGCATTTCCGAGTAAAGGCGGAAGGTGGTGAGCGGGGTGCGAAGCTCATGGGTGACGGCGGAAACAAAGGCAGCGCGGCGCTCGCTGAGGAGCAGGGTGCGGTGAAGGACGAAGGCGATGGCAAGCGCGGCGCCGAAGAGGCAGGTCCAGGCGATGATGAGCACGGGGCGAAGCGTGGAGGTGCTGACAGGCGCGGTGATGGGCACGCGGCCGGGCAGAAGCTTGACCGGCAGGGTGACAAGGGCGGTGGCATCCGTGCTGGCGGCGGCGGGTGGCACGGCGATGAGCCTGGCCTCGGGCAGAAGGTCGAGGATGGTGCTGACGAGACGCGTGCGAAGCGTGGGCCAGTCCAGCCAGACGCCCTGGAGGCGGGTGACGCCTTCCAGCCTTGCCTCACGTAGCAGCAGCAGATCCTCGTCCGCCCAGACCGGCTTCAGATCGCCGGCGAGGGCGGGGAGCGCCTGGCGCTGGGCGGTGAGCGAAGCTTCGGCATGGGCCGGGGCTGCGTCAGTCTCGTTATTCCAGTAGCGGCTGGAAATGGAGGGGGCGGCGGGAGCCGGCGGAGTTGGACCGCCTGATGCGGCGGCCGCCTGAGTTTTCGGACTGCTGTAGAGCTGTTTCACGCTCTCAAGAGTACTGGCTTCCCGAGTCGCTGCGATGTCCGCAGCCTGGGCGGGTTTGGGGCCGGGGGGGGCGATCTTTTTCAGCGGGGTCTTGTAGGCCTCCTTCTTTTCCCGGAGGAGGTTGTTTTGCAGAACCTGGGCACGCTGCATCTGTTCGGAGGCATTGCTGATGCTCGGACGTGGCGGCGGATTGATGGCGACGTCATCGGCTGTTTTCATCTTGTCGGCCGGAGGCTCCTTGAGCGCTGCCGCAGGGGCGGGCCTGGTTTTTTGTTCGATGGCTGGAGCGCGGGGAACGGACGGCTGCAGTTTCACTTCGGGATGGGCCTTGAGCAGTTCGTCGAGCTTTTGCAGCCGGGTCCGGGCCACATCCATCTGCGGAGTCACCGCATACCAGGTGCTGGCAAGCTTCTGCTGGCCGCCGGTGGGCGACTGCGGGCTGGTGAGCGAACCGTCGACGACCTCGAAGTGAAGCCGGACGAGGTCCGGCGGCGTGCCGAACAAAGGGGATGGCATGAGCACCTGGCCCTTGGGCACGGCCTGCATGACGCCGTTGAACAGGTCGTCGGGAGCGTAAAAGGCCTGGTAGTGCGAGGCCGGGCGTGAATTTTCACGGATGAGCAGGCCGCTGGCGAGCGAATCCATGCGCCAGAGGGCGAGCCTGACCTTCTCCTGAACCTGGGCGTCCTGCTCGCTAAGCTGGCGACGCTTTTCGAGGTCCATCATCCGCAGGCTGATCCAGCCCATGACCCCGCCGAAGACGGCGAGGCTGGTCAGGAAGAGGAGCCAGCGGGTGAGTGGGCGCATGGAAAAGGTGAGGAGACGGTGACGGTGCGGGCGTGGTCGTCGGTTCAGCCGCCGGCAAGCATGTAGCCCTTGCCGCGGACGGTGAGCAGAAAGCGCGCGTCGGAGTCGCGCAGCTTGGCCCTGAGGTTGGCGATGTGCATGTCGATGGTCCGGGTTTCCGTGTGATGCGGCTCCACCCGCCAGACACGCAGGAGGAGTTCGTCGCGCGCGATGGCGCGGCCGCGATGGGAGGAGAGGTACTCCAGGAGCCGGGCCTCGCGTTCGGAGAGCTCCGTGCGGGTGCCGTCGTCCAGGCGGACTTCCTGGCGGGCAAGGTCCGCGACGCCGCCGGGAAAGGGCAGGTGAGGGACGGGGCGGGGCCGCTCAGGCGAACGTCTCAGCACGGCCTCCACGCGGGCGAGCAGTTCACGCACGCTGAACGGCTTGACCACATAATCGTCGGCGCCGAGACGCAGGCCCCTGACCCGGTCGGCCTCCTCTCCGCGCGCGGAAAGGATGATGACCGGGGTGCCGGGCCGGTGTTCCTGGGCGGCCTTGAGGATTTCAAAGCCGCTGTAGTTAGGCAGGACGAGATCGAGCAGCAGGAGGTCAAAGCTGGCGCGCTGGACGAGGTCCATTGCGGCCCCGCCTTCCGAGGCTTCAAGCACCTCATGGCCGGAGAAGCGCAGGGCGTCGCAAACACCACGCCGGATGGCGCTGTCATCTTCGACGACAAGTAGGGTGGGCATGGGCGGGGAGATGGAACAGCGAAGGCCGGCCGGACAGTCAACCACCCTTGAAGATGGTCAACCCTCCAGGCCGGCCCGGCAGGGGGTCATTTGAATTCAATCGACCTGGCGGCGGCCTGGGCGCGGACGGCCTTGCTGATGGCGGTGTCGAGGGTTTCCGTGCCCTTCTGCTCCACCGCCTTGTTTGCGATGAACTTCTTTCGTTCCTCGGTCAGGCGCGAGATCTCGGACTGAAGCCTGGCGCGCTCCTCGGCCTTGGCGTCCACATAGGCCTGCCTGGCAGCCGGGGTCATGGGCTTGAGCTCGGCGGGCAGGTCATCCTCGCGAACCGACTCCAGCTTGACGCCACCCTTTTTGTTTGCGTCGACGATGTCCCAGCCGGCGTTGCTGTAGTTCGCCGAGGTCTTGGTGATGGCGCGCTGGACGGCGGCCCCGGACTGCTTGTACTTCTCCGCATTGAGGTCCTGGGCAATCTGGTTGGACCTGCCGCGCTCGCCATCCTTGCCGTAGCTGATGTAGGTTTTGTTCAGCTCGATGCTGAGCCGGGTGATCTCCTTGTCCTGCGGGGCCTCGATGTGGACGACGGCCTTGTCCTGGTCGATGGTCAGATAGCGGCCGTCGGCGATCGCGGCCCCGGTGCGCCAGCCGCTGCTCTCGCCCTGGTCGCGGCTGCCACAGTGGATGGTGTTGACGACGATCCCCTTGCGGATGGCGTCCTTGCAGGCCTCGTTAGGCTGCACCGGCCCCTGGGTGAAGGGCTCGTTGCCGGCGATGAAAATGGCCTTGTAGGCGTGGTTGTCCGGATCCCAGGCGAGCTTGTCCAGCGCCTCGCGGATGACGGCGCCGCAGTATTCGTCACCGCCGTTGGTCGAGAGCTTGAAGAGCTCCTCGCTGACCTTGTCGAGGTCACGGGTGAAGGGCAGGACCTGGCGGATGTAGTTGGTGCCGATGCTAAGCCCGGAGTTGCCGTACTCGTAGAGGGCGACCTGGACGACGGCGTGTTTGCCGCCCTGCCTGGCGTCGTTGAACTCATTGACGATCTTCCAGAGCTGGCTTTTGGCCTGCTCGATGAGGCCGTCCATGCTGTTGCTCGTGTCGAGCAGGATGGCGAGCTGGACGATGGACTCGTCCCTGGCGGGTTGGGGGTCCCTGGCGGGTTCGGCGGCGGTCAGCAGGCTGAGGCCGGTGATGAGGTTGAGGACGGTTTTGCGGAGGTGGAGGGTGGGTGCTTTCATGGCACCGCGAGCCTGCTCCCGTGATCGGACGGCGTCTGTAAACGCGGTGTAAAATCGAACGTACCCCGACAGGCTCAGCGGCCAGGCTTTGCCGTCGGCTGAGCCAGCAGGGTGACGATCAGGATGAAAAAGCACATGATCATCGAGAACAGCGGGAACTGAAGGTCGGGCGGCAGGCTGTAGATGAGCGCCAGCGCCGGAATCCAGACCAGCCAGTTGGTGAGCATCACGGTGGGCAGGGTGAGGGTCCAGAATTCGCGGTTGAGACTGGCGCGGGTCTGCTGCCAGGAGCCGCCCATGTCCACCCAGCGCAGGGTGATGAGGTAGGTGGGGACAAACCACAGGGGGCTCATGACGAACTGATCGACGAGCACCTTGGTCAGCAGCGTGCCCGCGTCATTGCCGGTGCCGAACAGCCATCCCTGGACACGGTAGAAGAGATCGATCTCCATGCCGCGGTAGCCCCAGAACAGGACGAGCAGGAGGATGCGGCGCAGGCGGCCTTCTGCAGGCAGGGTTCCCATGAGCCCCTGAACCAGGCTTGGCAGCAGCACGGCGGCGAAGATCGTCGAGGTGAGGGAGAAGCTGTAGGACCAGCGGGTTTTGAAGTCGCCCACGGCCTGCCAGAGCTCGGCCATCGCCGGAACCTGGTAGTAGCTGCCAACAAGCAGCAGAACGAGAAGGTTCAGCAGCAGGCAGGGCAGGAGGTTCTGGCGGAACACCTCCCGGATGCGGGAGGTGATGGCGGACAGAACGGAGGGGGAGGTGTTGGACATCAGACGGGCTGCCTCATGCGATGGCCGGGGGCGGCGGGCAAGTCACGTTTTGAATGGGTGGGCGACGATCGCGGAGGCCGGGCGCGAAAAAGGGCCATGCCGAGGCATGACCCTTTCGAAACCAGGCGGTCTGTCCGGCGTCAGACGGTGCCAAAGATGGTTTTGCCGGTGCTGAGGAGGTCGTCGCAGGCCTCCTTCATGCGGTCGCAGAGACCCTGCTCGCCCTTCTTGAGGTAGGCGCGCGGGTCATAGGCCTTCTTGTCACCGACTTCGCCGTCGATCTTCAGCACGCCGTCGTAGTTCTTCATCATGTGACCGACGATCGGGCGGGTGAAGGCGTACTGGGTGTCGGTGTCGATGTTCATCTTGATGACGCCGTAGCCGAGGGTTTCGCGGATTTCCTCGAGGGGGGTGCCGGAGCCGCCGTGGAAGACGAGGTCCATCTCGGCCTGGGGGCCGTATTTGCCGGTCACCGCCGCCTGGCCGTCGCGCAGGATGGTGGGCTTGAGCTTCACCGCGCCGGGCTTGTAGGCGCCATGGACGTTGCCGAAGGTGGCGGCGAACATGAAGCGGCCGATGCCATTGAGGGCCTCATAGACGGCGAGCATGTCCTCGGGGGTCGTGTAGAGCTTTTCGTTCGCCACACCGGAGGTGTCGTGACCGTCCTCCTCACCGCCGACTACGCCGGCTTCGACCTCGAGGATGATGTCCAGGGCGGCGCATTCCTTGAGCAGCTCGCTGGAGACCTTGATGTTCTCCTCCAGGCTCAGCTCGGAACCGTCGAACATGTGGGAGTTGAACAAGTTGCCTTTGCCGGCCTCGCGGCGGGCCTTGGTGGCTGCCAGCAGGGGCTTGAGGAACTTCTCGACGTTCTTGGGGTGGCAGTGGTCGGTGTGCAGGGCGACGAGGATGTCATACCTGGCGGCAAGGGTGTGGACGGCCTCGGCGAGCACGATGGCGCCGAGGGCCATGTCCTTGACGGCGGTGCCGGAGGCGAACTCACCGCCGCCGGTGGAGATCTGGATGATGCCGTCGGACTTGCTTTCGGCGAAGGCCTTCAGGGCGCCGTTGATCGTGGGCAGGGAGGTGACGTTGATGGCCGGGTAGGCGTATCCGCCTTTCTGGGCGGCATCAAGCATGGCACGATACTGGGCGGGGGTGGCGACGGGCATCTGGAGTTAGGGGAGTTAGTGTTAGGGGAGGCCGATGGGAGCAAGAAAGGGGCCGGGTGCAAGGCCTGTGTGTTTTTCACGGCCGCAGCGGCATGGAGGGTCCTGCGGATCAGTGGGAAGCACTGACAGGGCCAGGTTGGGCTGAAAATGACCGGCGTCTGGAAGGGCGGGGAAGCCTGGCTCAATAGATCATGGCGTCCGCCGGCGCCGTTGTTTCCTCGATCTTCGTGGCCTCAATGATCGGCACGGTCTGGTCGCCCTCCTTCTTGTAGGCCATCTTGCCGACGACCTTCACCCAGGTCATCTCCTTGAGATCCGGGGCCTTTTTGCCGAAATCAACCGGCACGGAGTAGGGGCGGGCGTCAGCGGCGCAGCACTGCACCATCAGGCGGAAGACGCGCAGGCGGTGGCCGTTTTCATTGTTCACCTTCTCAGGAAGCACCTGGGCCACGGTTTCCACGGGCTGGCCGGTGATGACCTTCTGCACTTCGAGGTCGCCGGCGGTGTAGTAGATCTCCGGCACTTCGAGGATGAAGTTGCCATCCTTGCTCTGCGGCACCTGTTTCTTCAGGTCTTCCAGCGTGAAGCTGCCGTAGCTCTGGGCCTTGTCCGGCGGGGGAGGGGTTGCCTGGGCCACCTTGGCGGGGTCGGCAAACTGGGCGGGCGGGGGCAGGGGGCCGGCCGGCATGGGGGTGGGAGCTGGCGCCGCACGATCCGTGGTCGCGGGAGGCAGCGGAGCGGTGATTTTGGCAGAGGCGGCCGGCTTGCCCTTGTCGGCTGGGCGCAGGGCGAACTTGT
>Ga0315900_10002206_pt1 | contig 30445 bp, 6 predicted proteins | sample LakEriMetagenome_FD_203521 | JGI IMG/M metagenome (GOLD analysis project Ga0315900, IMG submission 203521) | Freshwater fungal communities from buoy surface, Lake Erie, Ohio, United States - Buoy 12 MA114 | ecosystem: Environmental > Aquatic > Freshwater > Lake > Lake biofilm | place: USA: Lake...
TCCGCTCTTTAAACCTCTTTTCTTATAGTCATCTACAATAGATTCAAAAATATAGTTAGAGCTGGAGTTAGTCAGATAAGTAAAGTTCTCAGGTCTTTCAAAAATAGATCTAAAGTTTTGAATAACTGAATTGCTTGCAGCACTTATATTAAGTGATAAATAGAACTTCTCAAAAGATACGTCAAACTTATCATTAACTTCTTTGATTTGATCATAGTATTTTCTAGCCTGAGCTTCAGATACTTCTGATTCTAAGAACTTAATAGAGTTACCTATTCTTGTAATATTAGGTAACAAAGTCATCTGTTTATCAAAGTCAAAGTCACCACCATTTTTAGCAACAAGCTCTGCAGGTACTATCATAATAGGACCCGCTTCTTCTGGTAAGAACTGATATACTTCAAAAAATTCTACGAAGTTTCTTTCACCTACAGGAATACGCGCACTAATAACAGTAATCATTTTTCTGTTATCTCTTGTATTAAGCCACTTCTCATTCTTAATCATGTCATTAAGTCTATTAATAGTTTTAATAGGCTTACCATCATTGTGTTTAACAGAAAGAAGTTTTTTGAAATCCCCTTGTAAAGAAACTTTTATTTTAGCTGCTGTTGTATTACTATAAGTACCATCAGGATTTATAGTAAAATCATAGAAAGGAAGATCACTTGAACCGTATTCTTTAAGCTGCTCTTCTGTAGGTTTTTTAAACCTTACAACATCTCCTTTTTCAAACATGGAGTGAGCAACCTGAACAAGGCCTTCTCCTTTAACTTTTTGTCTAATCAGTCTTTTTTCAGCAAGAGCAATAAGCATTCTTTGAACTTGACCTGAATCAGCAAGTATAGAAAGATCTCTTATAAGTTTACCGTTCTTATCTACTTGTAAAAAGTCAAGATCAGATTGAGGTCTTCCTCTTCTAACAAACTCTCTTTCAATAAGATCTAAAAGATTCTTCATGCTTCCTTGTGGAACGCCATCTACAATCTTCCAATTAATCTCATTTAAAAGATCTTTTTCTATGAAATTCATAAGCCTGTTAAGGCTTTCTTCATAGTTTTTATTTAGTTTATAATTAGGATACTGTTCTTTTTCTGATTCAGAAAGCTTTTCCCAAGCAAGTCTTTTTTCAGAAGAGTCTTCTACACCAGGCATAAAGTCACTAGGTACACCACCATCATATAAACCAAGAGTACCAATTTTTCTAAGCTGTGTAGCAAATCTTACTTTACCTTTAAAATAAGGTTCTACATTTACTTGTTTTTTAAGGAAGCCTGTATAGATAGGATTATTAGTAAATACTAAATCCGTATTTAATTTACCATCTTTATATAATTGATCAGGCTTACCATCTCTTGTAATAGTAGATATCTTAGATCCAGAAATAGGTACAATATAATCTATATTCTGCTGGATCATCATATTATGAACTTGCTCAAGCTTTGTATTCTTAATTAATGTAGGAATAAGAGGCATGAGAGAATACTTATGACCAGCCATAATAGGTAAAGACTCTGTCATGAGTGCTCCTGCATATTGTAATTTCATTACAGGAAACACTTGCTCAACTTTTGTTCTATCAACTACTTTACCTTTTACAATATCCTGATACATATCTTCTTGCTCTTGACTCCAGTCTTTTAGACTTCTAGCAAGTATTCTATATGTGTCAAAAGAAATCAAACCTTGAGAGTCATTGGTTTTCATTCCTTCATAAGCACCATACTGAAGCTCAGCCTGGTCTCTTATAATGGTTTCTCTTTCTTCTTTGCTAGCATTTAGCCAAGTACTATCTTTTCTGTTTTTAAATCTTTCAGTTATTTCTTTTTCGGCTCTTTCAATAAATTTATCCTTATATGCAGAGTTTATAATATCATCTGATATAACAGCTGTTCTAAGAGTAGAAGTATACTTATAATCTACACCTTTAGTTTTTCCATAAGCCCTACCACCAAACTGATCACTATTTACATAGTTAACAAATCCCTCATCAGATCTAGGAATAGGACCTGTAGAACCAAAAAGTGCAATACGCTTAGACTGTTCAAGTTTAGTGTGATCATAACTTGAAGTATCACCATAGAAGAAAATAGAGTTTTCTATACTATGAATAAGTTTATTAGCAAAATAAGAGGTTAATACTGCTGACTTTAAATTTTCAGTAGTTATTGTAGCTGCTGATATCTGACCTCGTATAGCTTCTCTTTTAATAGACTTAAACAGCTGTTTATCAAATATATTGATTGAGCTGTACATTTTTTCAAGAGATGCAGACTTTAAAGCAAGATATTCTTTGATATTATCTTTAATTTCTTCACGAAGCTTTATTTGCTCATCAGTACTACTCTTTACTACAAGTCTACCATCATTATATTCATACCCCAGGTATTCCAATAAACTAACTCCATTATAAGGATCTGTCTTGATTTTATAAAGTTTTTCTTTGATATCTTCTTTTAAGATGCCATTGAATAAAGCAAATTCTTTACCTGCTTTGTTAAATAAAGGTACATTAGCTGCAGGATCAGATGGGAGTAAGTTATCTAGAATATTGATTCTGTCATGCTCAGCTATAAGATAGCGCATCATGATATTTGCAAAATCTTCTGACCCAAGTTCTTCTCTAATAAATTTAAAAGTATCTACATATAGCATACCATTAGAGGCTGTGCCATGTATTTTAGAAGCTCTTGAACCAAAAGAAGAAGTCTTATCAGCATGACGCATGTTTTCTACAACCCCTGTTGTAAGAAAAGAATGTATATCTGTAATAAGCTTAGTAGGTTTATCAACTTTAGCTAAGGCTATACCATTAATAAACTCAGCACTATTTCTAAGAAGGGATACACCAGATAAATTATCTATAGTAACTTTAACAGGATTACCTTTAGAGTCAAGTCTTTTTCTACCTGTATTTAAATCAAATACAGAATTCATCTGAACACTTGCTCTGGTATAAGGGTTTCTATTTGTAGCGAAATGTGATGTCTGAGGTTTAGCAACCATTGTTTGGAAATCCTCAGAGTTGTTAACAGAGTTGGCAATCTCAAACATACTGTTATTTTTAGTAATAGTATATTGAGTTGTACCTTCTGCAGTTGTCTTACTAAAGTTTGAGAATCTATCTGAATACTTAAGTTCTAGATTAGCAAGATCATTATAGTTAGTTACTTCATTTGTAAAATCAGGATTAAGATCTGTATTGTCTTTAATCAGGTCATTAATAGAAGTAACTACGCGATTATCATCATAATAAGCTTGAGCTATCTTATATAATCTATCTACTCTACCAATAGAATAACCATCAGGTCTTATTTCATTAAGAATCTCATCTATCTCTTTAGCTTCAGATAAATTCATTCCTAAAGCGGATAAAAATCTACGCTTATTATTTAATGCCACCTGAAGTGTAGGAAAATCTTCGAAAATGTTTTTCAGGTTTAAAAATCTTATATCATCCTGTATAGAGATATACTTACCTCTTGCCGACTTAAAACTATTCTCCCAAGAAAGTTGTACAGCTTTAAAATCACCATAAGCTTCACCAAAGTTTATTTCAAACTCAGATTCTTTAGTCTCTACAAAGTTACCTTGCTCATCAGTATAACCTGTTATTTCATTAATATTTAACTGTTTAAGCTTAGCTTCAGATATTCTTCCTACATAGTTTACCGCATCCCAAAGTCTTTGAATACCACCAACAGGACTCATAGGATCTCCCAGTTTAACTAGGAGTTCTTTAAAAGGAGTAAATTCTTCAGATGCTTTTATTAAACGATTATAGATATCTAAAACACCATCATTACCTGCAATAGTTCTTACAAATCTATTAATTACAAGTCTCTCATTAACTGGTACATCAAAGCCAAGTCTATTTTTAGTCTTAGACTTTAACCCTTTTAATAGAGTTTTAATTTCTACAGGTATAAACTCATCTACAGATTGCTCATTACCTTCTCTACTAAATAATCTACCTTCTTCATTTTTAGCATCTTCGAGTTCATCTTCAAATCTATCATCAAAAGATAAAACCTCACTTCTAAATTTGTGGAATCCTATAACACCAACACCAAGTGAATTATTACTTAGATTATCAGTATCCCCAAAGTTATCTACCGCATATTGTAGAATTCTAATATCATTCTGAATACGTTGTTTCTTAGGACTTGTAGAGTTAGGATTAGCTTCAATAAGCTCTATTGTAAATTTATATACATCTTCAATAGCTTTCCTACCTGCATCATTGAGTTGTCTAGTACCTACTCCTGCGTATCTCTGTGTAAGCGCTGGAGTATCCATAGGCTCAAACTCAGCACCATTCCACTCATACCAACCTACCTTAGTAGTATTATCTGCTAAAGTACCCTGATGAAATACATATACAGGTTTACCAAGATCTATTGCCATTTGAACAGCATATCCTGTTCCCCCATCTACAATAGCTTTTTTGGTGGTATTTTCGTAACGCTTACCTTTTACAGCTTTACCTTTTTCTCCAGGTAAGATAATATCACTTACTGCAAATACAGCATCTGAGTATTTAACTTGAAAATAATCTCTTCTTACAAGCTTACCACCTGTAGAATCAACAGAAAGTTCTTTTCTACCTAACCTAGCTACAGCAGTTTTATAAGCTTGTTCAGCTTCTTCTTTTAATTCTTCTGTAGCTTCATCATAACTATCTGGAGTAAAGTCTACCTGTTTACCTAAACCGTACTCATAACCTCTTTCAGCCCAGTATTTATCAGCACCTTCTGCATCTCCTGCATAGTTTTCATATCCAGAAAGATCTTTGGTAATCTCAGAAAGTTCTTTCTTTCTTTCTTGTAATCTTTCTTCAAGAGTTCTTTTTACTTCTTTATAGAGAAGAGATCTAGCTTCTTTTTTAGCAAGAATGTTATAACTGATAGCAGCATTATTAGATAATGCTAGTTTATATGTAATATCAGAAATAATAGAATCTACAGACTGGTTAATCAAGAGTGACTCTGTTCTAGATATAGAATGTTCATTTCTATCTTCTTCATTAACAGCCTCCATATTCTTTGTAAGAATATCAAACTCTACATTTCTAGGATCAAACTTATACTCATTAAGATCTCCTACATAGAGCTTTTCATACATATCAGCAATTTCTTTTGTAGATCTTATTTCTGATAAAGCTTGAGTATAACTCACCTTACCAAACAAAGATTTAAGAAAAGCTAAAATCTTTTGGAATATATTCTTCCTTACAGGAGTAGCATCTAATACTTTTTTACCACCAGATATTACATATTCTCTAAATCCTTCTGCTAAATGTTCTTCTAATTGAAGTCTTGAAGCATCTTTAAACTCTACACGAGTACCTTTGTAATCTATAAAAGAACCAGACTGCTTTCTTGCTTCAGCATAAAGCTTATCCTTTTGTTCTTTAGTTAGGAATAACTGTGTAAACCCATGCCAAGCTTCGTGATAAAGATCTGACATATCAGACCCTTTAAGCAAAGTAATACCATTAATATCCCATGTAGCTATAGCATTTGGTGTAGAAGTATTAATAGCGTTAAACATTACCTTAAACGGTATATATTTAGCTAAATCAGTACTATTATACCAAGACTCTGCATTATCTAAAAACTCTTTAGCGGCTTTCTTTTCAGTAAGCTTTGTTTTTGTGCTTTTTTCAAAGAAGCTTTTGTTTTTTTGTAAAGCTTCAAAAAAAGTTTCAGGAGCATTTTTACTATCTGTATCTATACCTTGATCTGCAGGAGATTCATCAACCTCATATACATCATCATAAGTATCACTATCCATGGTAGTTTGTACAACACCATGATTACCATTAACTTGTTGATCAGCTCTAGTGCCAGAATATATTTCCCATCCTATATGAGGGTGTATTTTAACTACATTGCCTTCACCATTGAGTTGTGCAGATGTAACTAAAGTACTTTTAACATAATCACTATAAGGTACTGTTTCTGAATAAGTTACTTTAGGCTTAGAACCTGTAATATCTACAGAAACAACAGACTTAAACTGATTTGATTTAACATTTTCTCTTTTATAACCTACATCAATTTGTTTAACCTGGTAATACTTACCATCTTTTTCAAAGAATTTACCTGTAAGTGTTTGATTACTATTAGGATCAAAAGTTTTTAGCTTTTGACTTTCTTTTTTAGAATCAAAAAGTTCTTTGGTTATCTCTACATATTTTCCTGTTTTAGGATCTTGAGCAATATTGGTAAGATAATACTGACTAAGAGCAGATGTTATAGCATCTACACCTTCTTGACTAGGTTCTGTAAATGAAGCTTTTACATATTGAGATCCTACTTTAACATTAACTGTGTTTGTAACACTATCAATATATACTTGATTTGGATTATAGTAAGTAGATAAAATTTGTTTTTTTTCTTCTAAAGAAACAGGTTTATTAGTTGTAGCATCTACTACAGGATAGATGAGATACTCAGCTAAAGTTTTTGAAAATTCTTTAGATTGTTTATTTCTATAAACATTAATAACATCTCCTGTAGATGTCATTACAAGGCTAGGACCTCCTTTATCATTGATAGAAAATGTAAAATCATCAATGTTCTTAATAGAAGAAACATTTACTAAATTTTGCATAGAAGTCTCAATGTAACCAGTACTTCCCCCAGCTATAGGAAAAGTAATAGTCTCTTGAGGATTATCTCTTAAGAATGTACGCATTCTTTTTACAAGAGCTTCTTCTTGAGCTCTTATAACCTTTGCTTTTTCAAGAGCTTGTTGATAACCCTCTTCTCCAATAAGATTCTCTCTTCTTTGTATATTTTTAGCAAATTCTTCAATAGACATTACCCCTTTATCAACCTCACCTACAAGCTTAGCACCTCTTAAAGAAAGAACCACTGGGTAACCTTCTTCTTTAGAAGCAACTTCTAAATTGTTATTAAAGTATACAATCTCTCCATCAGAGTCTGTAAGAACTAATTCAACTCCAAGAGTATTTTGTCTAAATGCAGTTTCTCCACCTTGTGGATCCCAGTATTCTTTTCTAGTTTCAGGAAGCTTATCATAATCAAGCTTTTTATTTACATCAGACATTGCTGTTAGATATAAACCACCATCAACTCCTTCATACTCAACACCGTAGTTATTATTAACCTTACCACTATAGAAAAGGTTAACTACTTTACGCTGTACAGCATTCTTAAGCTTCTCAATTTCCCCTTTATGAGGAACATTATAATTAGGATTTCCTGGAGTAATGCTAATAGCTTCTGAAGTTGTAGAACTTTTGAAAGACTCAGGTAAAGCCTGAAACCAATTTTTAGGAATAAAAGTCTTTTTAGTAGGAGCTACAGGATTCTGAATGTATGTATTATTTAATGTTATACTAGCATTTTGTTTTTGCTGTTGAGCAGGAATAGGAGTTTCTACAACCTTTTTTCCTAAATAATCTAATAGTGCATCATTAGCTTCATCAGAATGAAGATCAGATTGTTCAAGAATATCTGAAGCCTGTTTAATAACATACTTTCGTATAACGGGATCAATAGCTTGATACTTATTAATGATAGCAGGAATAGACTTAGCATAAGCTGCCGCAAGATTAGTATCTCCATTCCTTTTTGCAACAAGATCATAGATCTTGTTCATATAATCTTTTAAACTAAAAGTTGAAGGTGTTTCTTTTGCCAGTTCACCTTTAAGATCATTAGCTACTTTTTCAGCAAATCTTACTAAAGCATCACCTTGTAAAGTACATTTAGCCATTTCTTATGATATTGTTATGGTACGCAAGAATCAAGGTCTTCCAAGAATCCTTTTTCAATTTCTTCTTTTGATTTTGTATTATTTAAAGCAGCTTTTACAGCTTCATCATCCTTAAGAAAATCATCCATCGCTTTAACATTTTCAACATTGATTTCCTTTTCTTCAGGTGTAAGTTCCTCAGTTTCAGGAGCTTCTGCAGAAATGATCTTACTTATTTTATACATATCTTTATTTGTAAGTATCTCAGGTTCAGTATTTACACGTTCTTCAGCTGGTAGTGCATCATTATAAAGAGTGATCTCTTTATCATTTTTATTAACCACTACAAACTTAGAAGAAGGATTGCCTTCAAAGATAATATAATCTCCAATTTCTACACGACTTATACTCTTTAATTCTTTACGAATAGCTTGAATTACTTTATCAATAAGAAGAGCATACTCTTCTGTATATGGTAATCCTGCTTCAGCTACTTCATTTTCTATTTTATCAAGAGCTTTTTTAATATTATCAGGATTGCGCTCAATTTTCATCTGATCTCTTAACTGTCCAAGCTTTACAAGAATTTTATTCTTTACAGCATCTTTTGGAGATATATACCATTCAGGAGCTTCTTCTACTGGCTCTTCAAGTTTTTCTACTATTTCAGATGCTTCTGGAGAAAGAGCTTGTTCTGGAAACAAGTTTCTATCCACAGTAACTTGCATAGTCATAGCACCCGTGTCATCTTTATTAGCTATAGCTGATATATAACTTTCTTTAGTTTCTTTTACAGTAATAGGAAATACAACTATATTTTTTACAGTAATTCCTGTACGCTGTCTAAGTAATTCTGCATAAGCAGATTGCTGAACAGCATCAGATTGTCTATAATCATAGACAGGTAAACTACCATATTTATTTATTTGATTCTCAAAAGTTTTGATAAACTTATCAGCAACAGTTTTTTCTTCTTTAGTAAAATTTTTAACAGCTAGAATATTATTAGTTTTTATAGGCTTTTCTTTGAAATTTAATTCCTCAACAGCTTTAATTTTACTAATGATACTGTCATAAAGATCACCTCCTTCTTTCTTTAAGAATTCATCCATTGCATAATGAACTCTTCTATCTGGACCTGATGTTTTTAAGTCAATAATATAAACTTCACCTTTTTTGCTAATACCAAGTAAGTCTATAGTTCCTGCATATTTTTCTCCATTGAGCACTCCCCATAGTGTAGGTATATCAGAAATAAGAGTTAAATCTTTTTCATCTGTAATTTTCTTAACCTCTTTAAAAACATTAAAGAGATTTTTTAACATATTATCACTAAATTCTTTATAAATAAAAGGCTCATCTTCTCCTAAAGCTTCTTGTTCTTGTTCGTGTTTTTTTCTAAGCCGTTTTATTTCAGCATCATAAATATTTTTTATTTCTTTTTCTTCAAAGGGTTTTATAATAAATCTTCTAAGTAAAGCATCTATTATAGTACCTCTAGTAGCAGCTGTCTCACTATTAAATGTTTTATCACCAGTAAGATTTGTAACTCTTTTATATTCATCTTCTGGATTTTGACTATCTATATAAACCTTTTTGTTTGAAGGACTTACTATAAGAGTCTTTTCATTAAGAGCTTTGAGTCTTTCTTTTACTTCTTGAACACTAGCTGTAGTAACTTCTTCAACAGGCTTAGCTTCAGGTTTAACTAACTCTCCTGTAGTATTATTAAATCCAAACTCTTTTTGAAGTCTTTGATTTAAGTAAGCAAATGTTTGTGGAGCTTTTGTAGCAAGTGCTGCTAATCCAGTACCAAATCCACCTTTAGGTAATACAATAGTTTTACCTTCTTTAGCTGCTCTATCTTTTGCTTTTTTAATATCAGAATCTATAACTGCTTTATTATCAGCAAGTTGATCATCTGACATAAAAGCATCACTTGCATTAGATGGTTTTAATTTTGTAGAGATTCCCATAGCATTAGGCTCATCTCTAATTATAGCTTGACCGCCTTTACCAGTTCTAGTATTATTATCTCCAAATAAGAATAACTTATCAGGATTAGCTCTAAGTAACTCTGGTGTATAGTTTTCAGAAATAACTTCTACTTTACTTTCAGCAGGTTTAGCTCCTTCTATATCAGTTTTCTTATCAGAAACAGGAGCTTCAGGTTTAGTAGCAGTAGTAAGCTCTGGTCCTGTAGGAGTTCCATAAGGTGTAGTAGGAGTGAATACTCCAGCTTTAGTTTCTGCTGGAGCAGGCTTAAGATTATTCTTCTTATTATAAGCTTCTATAATCTGTTTAGCTTCTGGAGATCTTTTTAAGAACTGATCAAAACTTGGATAAGGGAATTTAACATCAGGTCTTTCTTCAGCAAAATATGTCTTAAGTGATTCATACTTTCGAATAAGTTCTTCCTGAAGCTCTTTAGGCATAGTGTTAATATCATCAACAACACTAATAGCTTTTTGAGCAGGTGCCTCTTCTTCAACTACTTCAGTTTCAACTTCTTCAGTAACAACCTCTTCTACAGGATATCTATCATTTAAGATATTTTGGAAAGCTTCGTACTTAGGATTATCTGGTGTTATAGGTTCTTTACTTGCAATATCATAAAGTTCAAACTTTGCAGTTCTAGGGTTTTTTAAAAACTCTTCTACATTCTCTGGTATTACAAATAAACCTTGATCGTAGATAGCATTAAGTAAATCATTAGAATCTTTTAAATCTAGAAACTTTTTATAACCTTCTGTTATACGCTCAGCTTTAGTAGCCTGAAGTTGTTCTTGAGCTGTTTCAATTGCAGATATATATCTATCAAAGTATAAAGGGTCATTAAGAATATTAAGTGCTTTTGTATAAGCATTTGAATCTGAGTCAAGTAAGTGATAATCTCTTACTTTAGTAAATGCTTTTCCAAGCTCTTTACTCATAAGAGTACCTCCCTGTTCTTCTGCAATAAGCTTAGTATACTTATCAAAAATAGGATACATCTCTGATGTAAGATTATTGATAAGCTTATTAACCCCAGTAAGATCTAAGTCTTTATTTCTAAACGCTTCTTCTCTAGCTTTAGCAATAAGAGTGAATTTAAATGCAATATCATTCCATTTCTTAAGCTCATCTATTTTTGTTTGTTTGAGCTTAGCTTTTTTCTTTTGTTCAGGTGTACCTTCTTTTAATGTATCTACCTCAAGCTCAAGAGTTTCTATAAGTCTCTGTCTTTGATAGTTATCTAAAAGTGCTGTAATATCTGATGCTCCTGCATCTTTAATTTCCTGAGCACCTCTTCTAAGACTTAACCAAGGAGAAGCTTGAGAGAATTCATTAACAATTCCCATAAGCCTTCCATTAGTTCTTCTCAAAGCTTCGGTAGAAGTAGTGATTGTCTCTATAGCAAACTCGTGAGCTTGATACTTAGCAAGCATCTTTTTATAAAGATCTTCATTCTTTTTAGGATCTATTAGACTAAGATCCACTGGATTAGGATATTCTTTCTTTACTACCTCATAGGTGTCTTTAACATCCAGAGCTCTTTGCTTCGCATTATTAAGTCTTCTTCTTACATCTTGAGCTTCTGCTGCAGGCATGTTATATGCTTTAGCAAGATCTTCATCTTCAAGAGTAAGCATATCATCTATATGATCTGTAAAGAGTTTGGTTTTATCGGTAGCAGCAAGAGTATATGCTTTAGATGCAAAAGCTGCATCTACAGCTGATTTATATTTATATTCATTTCCTTCATCTGCAGCTTTATCTGCTTCATCCATGTAATTCTTAACCTTAGATGCAGTAGTAGCATTTCTTTCTCCTACATTGACCGCATCCATAGCCATGCCATTAACAGCATCTTTAATAGCTTCTTCTCTTACTCTTCTTCTCTCTTTAGCTGCTTCTACTTTAGCTTTACCAGATTTTGTTCTACTTGCTATAGTTTCAAATATACCAGTAGTTGGTCCAGCAATACCTCCCATAAGAGTACCAGTAAAGTATCCTGATAAGAAAGTTTCAAGACCTTGTCCAGTAAGTTGACCTTTTACACTTGTGCCAAATTGACTCATGCCTTCCCAAAAACCTGCAACTGAAGGATCTTTATCTATCTTTTCATGATATGCTATTACAGAAGATGATATAGCATCTTGTAAGTTTTCTTGTAAAGCTTCTGGTAAATTAGTGACAAAGTATTCTCTTGACCAAGGTAAATAAGGAGAACTCATAAGAAATTCTGCAGCTTTTCTTCCAGCACCCTTTTCTGCATACTCGTAAGCTCCTTTTTCTAAAACCTTTCCTGCACCCACACCTACAAGATATCTGTTAGATCCCTTCTCTACAGTTTTTGCTATAGAACTTAAAGTAGGAAAACCTCTTAAATATTTACCAAAGAAAATTTTGTTAGTAAGAAATATAGCAGGTAAGTTAGCCATGCTTACAGTAAAATCTACAGATGCAGCTTTTTGATATATATCTTGTGCATCTTGACTACCTGGATCAGGCATTCTACCATTCTTAGCATAGTATTCATCAACAAGCTTTTGATGATACTCTGATCTAGCCATAGCTCCTTCTAACCCTGCTTCCTCTACCCCAAGGCTTATCATTCTAATATCTTTAAAGAAGTGACCAAAGCCATGTGCAGCTAAAGCAAGTTTTTCCGTTGATGTCCAAACTTTTTCACCTTTAGCTAAGAAACTAGTAAACTGATAAGTATTTTCTAATGGATTTAAAAACTTAGCTGCAGCAACACCTGCTTTACCTATTTTAGAAGCATCATAAAATTCCTTTACATTTCGAGCTTGTTTAAGTCCTTTTAAAAAATCATAGGTGCCTTGAATAGCTTTTGTAAATCTACCAACATTTGTAGCCTGCCTTGTTGCAGCAGCAGCTACTGTAGGTAAGGTAGCACCAAGTGTCTCAGGAGCTAAAGCTAAAGCACCAGCTTCTACAGCAAATAGTACAGCATTTTCAGCAAGTATCTCAGCACCTATACCTAACGTATACATGGAACTGAGTCCAAAATTAGTAATAGATGATCCAATACCTTCTTTACTTGAAGATCCTAAAGCAAGACCTTCTTTCATTGTTTCAGCAGCTTTAAAATCATCTGATCCAAATATAGATGATCCAAAAGCATTAGATAATAATTTTGAATATTGAGAAGTAGATCTTCTCCAATCATCAGCCCACGTACTGTTTTCATTATAGAGTTCTTCATTATCTCTATAAGGAGAAAATCCTAGCTTTTTATAATTAGGATGGGTATAGTATCTTTCAAATTGCATATTCTTCCAGCCTGCGCCATAAGAATATGTTCTACCATACTTATATTCATCTTTTGCCCAATTTTCTGCATCATCTAGGTAATCAAGTGCAGCATCTGTAAAAGACTTGTTTCCTTGAGGAGTTGCATTATTAACTCCTGGAGCTGGACCAGTTACTTCATTACCTACAAGATTTTGATTAACATCTACAGCTGTTGGTGTAGTTCTTGGAATAGGTGCGCTAATTACAGGATATGGATTAGTAGGAATACCCTCATTAACTTCAGAGAACATTCTATTAAAAGCTGAAAGCGGATCTTGAGCCGCTTCAACTTCAGAAATAGACTGATTTATATTTGCTAGAGGATCTAGTGCCATAATTAATTATTGTCCCATTTGATTAAACATATCCATAGGATTTGGAGCAGGTTGGCTCTGATCAAATATGCTTGTTGGTTGAAGCATAGATGGATCAAATATCATATTAGTTCTTTGATTGCTATCGTAATTATTATTAGCAATATCAATTTGAGTTAAAAGATTTTTATAACCCATAACAAGATTTTGACCACCTACTTCAGCACTAAGTATTTTTTGTGCAGGTTTTGCAACAGGTACACCAGTACTATAATCCCACAAGAAACCTGTTACATTATATCTACCATCATTCATTTTATTAATGGTAATTTTTCCACCCTTTGGTTCTTCTACTGTATATGGTCTATGTTCAAGAATAATATCATAAGGTTTAAGAGCAAATGATTCTGTAAAATCATTTTTTAAATCTTTCTTAGGTACATACATTGTAACACCATTAGTTACAATATCGGGATTGCTTCCCCAACCTGCGCCATCAGTACCTTTATATTTCTGAGCATAACCAGGAGCAAAAGTAATATGTATTGCTTTATAGTTAGGATTACTTAAGGCAAGATCAAGATATGTAACTGTACCAAAAGGTCTTCCTTTATCTTTATTATCAAATGCTCCAGATTTAATATCTGTTACTACAGTGTTTATAGCTTGGATATAATCATCATTTCCTTTCTCAGCATCACTTTGATCAGCTACAATACCAGCACTAAATAATGCATTAGAAGAAATTAAACCATCTTGTGCAAAAGTTAATAAACCTCTTGTACCAAAAGCTGCTGGAGCTGCTGCATCAAAAGCATACTGAACTCCACCACCTGAAGATTTACCTTCTGCAAACATTCCAAAGGATTTGTTTGAATCATAGATAGCGGTAACAAGAGGTACTTTTTTATTAGGATCAAGTTTATCTACCCCTGTTGATGATCCACTATTATATGCATAAACATATTTTTCATACATATCATCATAAATTTCTCCACCATCTTCACCTCCCCAATTCATGCTTGCGTATTCTTTTTTAGTTCTAAGATCTCCATTATCTTTAAATAAAAGACCAAACATGTCTCTTTCATCTTCAGCAACTAATCCAGAAGTTAAAGCCCAGGATCTTACATTGAAATTATTTTTTCTATAAACATCTCCTGTAATATCTAAAAGTTGTTTAGAGTCATTATACTTAGTTGCAATAGGATCAAGAGTATTTGTATAAAATCTATCATACAAAGCATTATTATTTTTATCCTGTCTAGTTATTATAGCCTTGTTATAATAACTAGTAGGATCTTCAGCTAACAATTGTCTGTAATCAACAGTTTGATTATCTGACTTAAAAGTATTTGAGTTTTCATCATATTTGTCTCCCCAAATACTTTTTAGTGCAGCTTTTGCTGCATTTCTACTTGCATCTGTAAAAGTTGTAGTATTAACATAATTTAAAAGATCAGCGGTAGCAGCTTCCACATACTGAGAAGCATATCCTACAGTATTTGTTTTTTGCTGATTCATGTAAATAAAAGCTTCTGCAGCTTCATCAGTTAATTCTGTAGCAGCAGAAGTACCTGGAGTACCTTCTATAAATCTACCTGCATTAAGAGCAGAAGTTGCAGAACCTCTATTTTGAGTTTCTGAATTTTCTTTCATTTGCTCTTTAACAATATCAAGCTTTGTTTTATATAAAGCTTCTTCCATAGAATACTTATGCTGCTGTGCCATTCTTGACATAGACAAAGAATGGTCATAATAACTTTTAGCATAAGGATCTGCTTCAACTTTTTGCTCACCTGTAAGATTTGCTACATTTATAGCAGCCTCTTTAAAATCATTATCCATCAAAACTCTTGCTATAAGAGAATCAACATAATTTGCTTTTGCTTTTCTATTCTCTGCATTTAATTGAATAGCAGTTGCTGTTTTAGCTGTGCCATCATCATACAAAGCAGTTTTCATTTTTTCATTGTAATTAACGCTTTGTAATTTCCAAGCTTCTGCTAAACTATCATTTCCTGTAGTACCTTCTTTTTTAATTTTTTCTTCTAAAGCCAATTTAATATCTTGAGACTTAGATGCATCTTTTAATGCACCTATAGCTATCTGTTTATACTCATCAACTTTTGAAGTAATAGCATTTATATATTCTTCTTCAGCAGCAGCTTCATCTCCCCCAAATCTTTCAGCATTATTAAGTATGTAGTTTTTTCTTTGTACATAAGCCATGGATTTATACATGTTTTGTATTTTAGAATCTACACCGTATTGATTTCTAAATAACTGATACAAAGGAATTTCTAAGTTCTTACCATCTTTTGTAGTAACAATATATCTACCATCTGGTGACCAACCTACAGTAGTAACACCAAAACCTTGTTTCTTTAATTGAGAAACATAGTTTATAGCCTTCTCTGTAATATTTATAAAAGGGTTATAAGTAGGCGCAGCCATACCCATAGCTTCTTCTGCAGAAGCTTTTTTATATTCGTCAGCTCTAAAATGTAATTCATTAACACCTACATCCCAATAACCTCCACCACACTCTTCTTGATTTAAGCAGTTTCTATAATCTTCAGCTAAAGTAAGTTGGTTTCTGTATTGTTTAGTAAAAGACATATCCTTGATAATATTTTTATTATCATAGATAGACTTAAATACTGATCCCGCAGCATCTGCATTTTGCTGAAGAGATAAATCAAGACCAGACATCTTCTTGATATCTTGGTCAACCATTTTAAAGAATTGATCCCTTTGTTGAATGTTGTCATCCCTAAGCATAGGAGAGTATAGCAATGTGCCATACATCTTGTTAAGTTGCTTATGAGCTTGATCATATCTACTCTGTCTAGTTTGTAAAACATTAGAAAGGAAGTTATAATCAGGTTGAAAAGGTTGCAACTGAGGAATGTAATCTGTAACACCTTGGATATATGAAGCCATATCAGTATATAAATTTACTCAAAAATATTTAAAGTTTACTAAACTTATAAAGTTTATTCACCTTGATAACCCTGTGTTTTAGCAAACCACTCAGCCATTTTATTATCATTTGTGTTACCAGATTTTAATCCATACATCTTTTCAGCAGTTGCCCAAAGCTTTTCAGGATTACTTCTCATGGTAGGATTATTCTGATAAAGCTTTCTATAGATACTATCTATTGATTCATCTTCACTATATTCTGGATCTAATGGAGCACCTTGAGTAAATTCTATAAAGCCTCCTCCAGATGGATCTGTAGAATATTGAGGAAACAAGGTATTCATATTATAGGTGTTAGCTCTATTAGTAATAGATTGAATATAACTATTTCTAAGATTTTCTCTTGCAGCTTGTGTAGCAGCATCAAATTGCTGATTAGCAATAGTTACTTTATCATAGAGTTGAGTAGCAAGAGCTGCTTTTTCTCTAGCAGCATTATTAAGAATGCTTGTTTTTTGAAGCTCAAACTGATTAGCTACACCAACATTTAAGTTATTGTACTTACCTAAAATATCAGCAGCAGCTCTAGCTGTTTGACCTTGAATAGCACTAGCTCTAGCAGATAAAGCTTGAGGACCAGTAAATGCAGCTAAACCTTCAGTAAGCATAGCAGCTTGTTCTTCAGCAGAAGCTAATTCTCTACTAGGATCATAGAAAGTAGGCTCAGGTAAAAAGGTTTGAGGTACAGCTTGCCAAGGCATGTATTTTTCAATACCCATGAGATCTCTAGCTGCACCTTTAGTTTTAATAACATCTTGTAACCAAAAAGGTGCTGCACCTGGTGCTGCTGGAGGAGGAAGATGTTTAACACTTGGAGGTTTAACCGCTTCAGGTTCAGTGAGTTCTGTACTAAACTTAGCTTCTATATCAGGTAAAGCAAGTTGTCCTGCGGTGGTATCACCATAGATACCATCTATAGGAGATAGTTGTCCTTCACCAGGTATATATTTTTCATCTCCTCTACCTCTTTTTTCAGGCTTAAGATAAGTAAAGTATTGTTTAGTTTCATCATCTTTAGCTGCTTGAACAAAACCAATATAAGCTGCTTGACCTGATTTAATAGTTAAATTGTCTAAAGGACTTAAACCAGCCTCTGCAATGTATTTATTATAAGCTAGTTGAGGTTGATTTTTATTTCCCCATTGAGGCTCTGTAAAATTTTTACCTTTAGCTTGCAAAGCCATGTTGTGTTTTTGCAAAGCAAGAAAGTCATTGATTACAGCAGTTTCATCTTTAGCTAAAAGCTTATCTTGTTCAGCTTGAGTAAGCTTCTTATCGTCTTCTATAGTTTGTTTATAGTTATTATAAATAGCTGCTCTAGCATCAGCATTGATCAAAAGCTCATTTTCCAGATAAGCATAGTCATCTCTAAAATCACGATCTGGATCTTTATCATTTCTAAGAGGTTCTAAATCTTCTCTGTTTTCATAATCTATTTTACCAGGAAGCCTATCTACTCTCTTATACTTACCAGATTTTGGATCTTTTACATAAGCCTTACCAGATTCAACAAGAGTTCTTGCATTAGGATCTGCATATAAATCATCAAGTGTTTCATACTTTATAACTCCAGGAGCATTACTACCACCTTTTTGAAACTTAGGCATAGTAACTCTAACTCTTCTTTTAGAAGAACCACCTCTTACAAATCTGTTCAAATCTCCGCCAAAGTTTCTTTTAAGAAGCTGTGGCATTATATTCATACCATATCTAGCTTCAGGCATCATTACTTCTTCTTCTGATTCAACCGGTTGATCTTCATATTCTTCTGTATCAACTTCTTGTTGAGACATTTGCTGAGGTTGACCTTGTATTAGTTGTTCAGGTTGAATACCCATATGCTCCATATAAGGAATAGCAATTGCTGGGATACCTTGAGGAAATCCTTTAATAGATTCTTGAGCTAAAGCTAACTTACCAAGTTTAAGATTATACTTACTAATCATTTGCTCAGCATTCTTTCTCTGGAGATCATCTGTATCTGAATCTGCAAGTACTTTTCTATACTTGTTAATATCATACTTTTTAGCAATGTCTGCAGGAGTATAACCACCTTTTTTAGGAGGCATACCAAATTGATTAAGAAGAGAAGGATCTTTGATTTTCATAGATCTATCTCTAGAGAAGATAAATGAATTATCAGGAAGATAAAGAGGAGTACCTCCTTGACTGTGTCTTTTACCACCTATTTTATAGTGCTCAGGTAACCCATCACCATTAAGATCTGTATAAGCAGTTTCTCCTACTTCAGCTTCAAGATTAGCTTCTTCTCTAGGTACTGGTTTAAGAGTACTATTAGTCTCAAGTCTTGGTTCAGAAAACTCACCAGCCATAACAGGCCAGCTAAGCTGATTAGCATTATAACCTAAGCCTGGAGACATTCTTACCTCCAAGCCTGAAGTTCTTGCTTCTAATCCTTTTTTAGCTTTTGGAGTAAAGCTTACTTTAACTCTTCTCTTCATGTTGATTAGTCTAAAAATTCTACTTGACCACCCATTTGAGTAATGTACTCAATTTCTTCTGGAGTAAGCTCCATCTCAATACCATCTTCACTCATAACCCCACCTTGCTGCATTCTAACAGGTGCTTGTGTCCACTGTGAATACATACTCATTTCACCAGTAGGTATACCATAGTATCCATTAACAGGAGTTTGACTCCAATCACTGTATGCAATAGAACCACCTCTATCATAGCTATAGGTAGGTCTATTAGCATAGCCTCTATCATAACCAGTATCAAAAATAGGTGTAGTTTGATCAGGTCTAAACATACCATATTCTTGACCTGTAGGTACATAATCACCGCGCTTCTTTTCTACTGATGTAAACAAATTATCTGCAAGTTTACCTGTAGCCATTTGCTCTTCAAGAGCTTTTCTTTCTTTACCTTTTGCAATATTAGTTAATGCTGACATACCTGTAAGCACTGTATCTGCAGCATAAGGTGAAGGACCTGTTTTCCAAACAGCTTTTTCATCAGTCCCTCTTTTCTCTCTTCTAGCATCAGCTCTTTGTTGTTTGAAATCTTTGATACTAGTTAATCCTGTTTTAATATCATGGAAGGTATCCATGATAGGAATATTGATATCTAGATTATCAAACTTAAAACCTGTTTCTCCAAGTACTTGATGCTTAGGTAGGAATCTATGAAGACCTCCGTGTTTCTTAGTAGGTCTATATATTTGCTCTAATGTAGGCTCTTCTACATTTTCAGGTTGCATAGTACTTTCTATTGGGGTAAGAAGTCTTGCCTGAGCTACAGGATCTATTCCAGCCTGAATCATTTCATTATAAGCTTGTTGATTAGCATATTCTTGTCCTTCTTTTATAGCTTGTTCTTTATCAAGATTATATCTATCCATATCTGTCAAAAGAGGAGAAGGAGCTTGTTGATTTACACCCCATGTTGGAGATGGAGTTTTTGGAGCTTCATTCTCTACTTCAGGAGCTCTTTCTACTTTACCAGTAGATGGGTTATACTTAGTCTTAATAACAACTTTTCTACCACCAAATAAAGTAGGTCTTGATTTACCATAGAACTCATAACCCATTCTATTAGCTTGTTCTTGCATAGCTGCAAGATCACCTACTTCTGGTACATAACCTCTATCCCAACCAATAGATCCATAACCACGGTGTTTATATCTATAAGGTACCATAGTAGATACTCCATAACCATAAGGTTGTTGTGTACCCGCACCCATAGTACCATAAGAAGAAGTAATCATCTGATAATTTTGCCAAACCTCATCAGGATTTTGACCTTTAGCAATAGCGAAATCTCTTACTGCTTTTTCTTCAGGACTCATCTCACCTGTTGTTGCAGCAGGAGTAGTTGTTCCAGCAGGATCTACCCATTGTTTACCATCCCATACTTTATTTGCAAGCGCTGCACCATTCCATCCTCCTCCAGGTATACCATTTCTACCAGCCCATTGAGAATGAGTTTCTCCTAGAATTGGATTCATATCAGGCTTATAGCTCATTGGAGGTACACCCTCTTTTTTAGCAGCAGTAGTAGTTGAAATAATATTACCTGCTTCATCAGTTATTTCAATTGTACCATCTTCATATGTAGTTCTTACATGATTAGTTTGTTTTGACTGTTCAATTTTAACTACTCCTCCTTTATCAAATTTATTACCGCCTTTTTTAAAATACTCATCTACTATAATTGTATCTACTTTAGGTTTAGCTTGTGGAGCAGGTGCTTTAGGTGCAGGTTTTGCTGGTGCTTTTGCTGGTGTTGGTGTATCGGGAGCTGCAGCAGGAGCTTGTAAATCTCCTGTTTGTGATTGAGTTTGATATGTTTTATTTTCTTTACTTATTGCCCAAGCATTTTGTCTAGCTAAATCTTCTGGAGTTTTATTAGCTTTTAATAACTCTCTTTGATATTCAGCTTGAGATTTAATAGGTGTATAATATACTCCATAGGATGAATCATAGACTTGTCCTCCTGGTGTAGTAGTTTTAGCAGCAGGTTTTGTTTCAGTAGCAGGTGTAGTAGGAGTAGGTGTAGTTGAAGCACCTATAGACTTTGCATAATTATTGTATGCGTTATAAGCATTTACTATTTCTTGCGCACGAACTTCTTTCGATGCAATATTAGTCGGCTGATCAGTTATTCCTAATCCTAATTCCCTACTTGATTTCCAATCTCCAAATGGAATTACTGCAACATTATAATTTTTAATAGCTGTATTAACAGCATTTTTTAGTGCTGTTAATTTAGCTTGCTCTGCATCTGTTTTAGCTTTTAGTTTTTCTTTAGCTAAATCCGCTTGCATTTTCTGAATCTGAGCAAGAAAAGGATCTTCTGTCTGAGAACCAGTCTGATACTTCTTAAGTGATCCACCATATTTTGCCATGTTATCAGGTATTGAATTAAACTCTGGTACAGTCTGAGCATCTGTACCAAGTTCTGATTTCATTTGCTCATCTCTTTTCTGTTGTTCAGTAATACTATCAAGCTTTCTATTTATTAGATTATTAGTAAAAAACTTAGCAAGACCCATCATGTTTCTAGTAGAATCAGCGTTTTCTTGATTAAGCTGATTATATCTATCCTCAAACATATCTTGGTTATACATGTTTGGCATAAACATAGACCCTGCTTCTGCACCATATTGTGCAATAAGCTGAGGCATCATTTCTTGATTCATTTCAAGAGCTTGTTCTGTCTCTTGATCAAGCATAGCTTTATTTACATTCTTTTGAATAGCAGCTAAGAAGTTATCTTTAATAGTTCCTGTAGCAGCATCAATTCCTCCACCTTGTACTTGGTTACCTTTTTTAGCAAATGCTGGAAAAGCTCCATAGTTAAATGGACTAGAGTTTTGACCCATACCACCATCTTCAAAATAACCAAGAGGACCATTAGATGATCCACCATAAGCATAATAAGTTTCTACAGGAATTTGAGCTCCTGCTCCTCTACCTTGCATACCATAGTTAAAGAACTGATCTGCAGTAGCTTGTCCTGGATAAGGATAAGTAGCACCACCATTAGCATAGTTTCTAGCTTCTGGATATGCTTGGAAAAAAGATTCTTCTGTTGGGAACATATTGTAAAACTCATCTTCTGAGTTTACACCTGCCATTTTAAGGAATTGAGCTTTCATACTATTAGTATTTGTCTAACCAACTGTTAGACTGCGTTTTAACAAAGTTAGGCTTTTGGGTATAATTTACTAATTTTTTACCAGATTTTCTAGTAGATCCTCCTGTTTTCTTTTGCTCTTGTAATGCTCCTGCTCCTATAGCTGCTGGAGCTAAACCAAAAGCATACTTATTCATATTTATTAAAAACTCTTTTTCTGCTTTTGAACCAGGCTTTATTTTAGCTAACATTTCTGTAATACCATTATCTATAGACCTATTAGCATAATTTTTACGGATAAGGTTTAAATGTCCTAATGTAAAAATTTGATCATCTCCTATACCAACAGCATTTTTAAATTGACCCATTCTTGCTAAAACTTCATCAGCTTGATGATTTGCCTTATATCCAGGTATAGGTTTATTTGTACCAAATGGTTTTAATAAGTCATTTTTTACTTCTTTTGATAAAGTACCAGCAAAAATTCCATGATTTTTTTCATGAGCATTTATAATATCTTTACCTAAATTATTTAAAGGGGCATCAGAAAATACAACACCTTGCCATCCATAGTCACCAAGTCCTAAATTACCAGGTTGCCTACTTAAATTTTTAGATAAATCATATTCTGTAGAACTATGTATATTTTTTACAAAATCTTCATAGTTTTCAGGTGTTATTCTATTCCCGTAATCTTTTGGTTGCTTCCAAAGTTTGTTTCCTAATAAATCTGTTTTAATATAAGGTTCTTCTAAAGGAGCTTGATACTGAAAAAATTTAGTTTTTGTTTCTGGATTTAATAATCTTGATTGTTGAACAAGTACTTGATTTTCTCCATACATATTACCTTTAGGTGCAGATAGAGACATAATTTCATCAACATTAGGTGAGCCAGGTAGTTGTTTAGGCGTGTTTACTGGTTTATATCCCCTCCACCAATCTTTTTGTAATATTCTACCTTCTTCAATTGGTATAGCTCTATCAGCAACTTGACTCCAAGTCTTGCCCCTACCATATCTATTTCTCCAATTAGCAACATCCCTTGGAACTTCAGCTATAAATTGATCTCCATAAGTTGCAGCTGTTTTAAAATTAGGTGTAAAATAAGGATTAGTTCCAAAACTCTTATTTATTTGTAATTTTGTTCCTGGATAATATTCTGGTTTAATATTTTGTTTTGATCTAAATAATCGTGAACGAACAGCATCTTCCATACCTTCTTGACCCAACCCTCTCCACATAGTATTTTCTGGGAGATTGTATTGATATGCTTTTGGGTTTAATTTCCAAGCATTTTTTAAAGGACCTTGTGTAAGATAATCTCCTACTCTATTAACTCCTTTTAAAACATCAGCTCCCTCATCTATTAATCCTATACCTAAAAGGTTTAGAGGATCTCCTGCAATTTGCATACCTAAAGGTATTTTATCTGTTTGTTGTCCAGACACTGCATCACCAAAACTCATTTCAGGATCATATAGTGCCCCCCAAGCTACATTAGTAGGATAGGATAATATATCTAAAGCATTTGCTCCAGAAATATTTTTGCTTTCTTCAGGTGTTAAACCTATAGCTTTATCAAATGGATTTAACCCAGGAATTTGAGGCATATTTAATCTACTAATACCTGCGGCTGTAGTTTGAAAAATACTAGGTTTAATTTTATTAGCCTTATTAGAGTTATCTATAAAATATCTTTCAGCTGGAGTAAAGCTCTGATTCCAATCTGCTCTTGATTTATCTCCTTTAGGTTTATCTTTAAGAATCTTTCCAGCTACATAGTTATTTTTCTTGTCTTCATACATTGATGTAAGCCTTGCATCTCTTTGATTAAGATAATCTTCATAGCTCACATTTTTCATGTTTTTCATCATCCTATCCCAAGCAGTTTCTTTTTGCTTAGCTTTCCACTCTTCTAGTGTACCTTCTTTCTTTTCAAAATCAAGCACATGTTTACCAGAACCTGTTGCTTTATCTGTAACAGTTTGTGTCTGCATTGTAGGAGCTTGATACATAATACCTTCTGGATTATCTTCAGTAGGTGTTGTTGTATAAGGCTGTAGAACTTTACCAGAATATTTATTCCAATAATCAGAGTATTCCTGAGAATCAAGTCTTACTTGTTTAGGTTTATTATCTTCTCCTATAATAGTAACCATACTACTAGGTAGATATCCTGGATTATTAGCAATCCATTCTTGAGAAGCTGATGGTTTATTTTGTCCACCATCTTGATAACTATCTAACCAACCTGTGTTTCCCCCTGTTTTCTTTTGTTCTGCTGGAGCATTATTATATTCTCTTTCGCTAATCTGATACCACTGTTTTGCTGTTGAATCATATTTCCAATAAAAAGGAGGCAGGTTTGGTGCTTGTGTCTTTTTATATAAAGGTTGAGTTTTAGGTTGCTCTGCAGGTGTAGAAGCTTTAGGTTGTTCTACTGGAGCAGGAGTTTGAATAGGCTCAGGTTGTTTTACTGGTTCTGGTGCAGGAGCTGTTCCTACAACTACTGGTTGTACTGGTTTTTTGTAAATCGGAGACAATGAATACTTATCTCTATATTCACCAATAGGTTTGATTTTACTATGACCGATATCAGGAGAATCATATAATCCAATTAACGTAGGATAATTAAAAGGAAGAGATTTATAATACTCAATAATATTTCTATTATTGTGTCCAGGATATGCTGATTCCACTTGACTTGGCGTATCATATGTATCTTTCATAGTTCTCCCTAAAGAGGGAACATATCTTGGAGTACTTCTTTGTTGAATACCTTGATAATAATTAGGTTTATTATATGTTCTTTGTCCTAAATCACCAGCCTGTTGTCTTTGATATTGATAAGCTTTATATAAATTAACACTGTCCGAATACATTTGATATCGAGGATCTGTTACACTATTTACATATATTGGTGTAGGTGACCCACCAGTTTGATACTTAGAACTAGGATCATAGAGTCTAGGTCCTTTAGCACCATATAACATATAGTTCCTCTCAAATAGAGGATTCTTTACCATAAGCTTATTAATGCTAGTCTTTATATTCTTAGATGAAGTTTTCTTAGGTAGTTTAGAATACTTATTTAACCAACCACCTTTCTTAGCTTGAGTAAGTTCTGGTATAGAAGGATCTCCGCCATATTGCATTTGAGGATATTCAGTAACCGTATCTCCAGGAAATTGATAATCAAGTCCAGGATACATCATCTGTTCATATCCAAGATTATCTACTCCTAGTACAGGATAAGGTACACCTTGCATAGTAATATTACCTGAAGGAATTTTAGTTACTTCACCTGGATAATCCCATTGACCTCTAGGATCATAGATAACATCTTTTTTGTAAGGATTTTGCTTCTTACCCGGCTTACCTTTTAGGTATTCATTTTTAGGAACCTTGTTGTGCATTATCTTGGAGAATAAAGGTTTTTATTAGTAGATGTCATTACTAAGAATTTGCTGTCACCACTTACAAGTTTCCTTAAAAGGATACTTGTTGTATAGTGTCTGAATTTCTTTCTCTGTAATGAATTCTTATTATAGTCCAGATTATTTGGATTAAGTATTCTTACATAACCATTAGGAGCTGTGTTCCAAATAGTTTGCTGAGCATATGATCCCACGTTAGGTGTTGGAGGTGGATAAGGTGATCCAATTGGGAATTCACCTCTATCTCTTGTAATATCCCAGAATTGATTGAACCTATACTTCTGCTCTACTTTTGAGAAGAGGATTTCAATATTGGTAGGATTAATAACAGGATAATTAAGAATAAGAGGAGCATTGTTGCGAGGAGTTAAATTAAGCTTCAACAATCCTGAACACTGTTCTGTATTATATACTACAGCCTCATCAAAGTTAGTATCTAACTTATGGAATCTATCATAGCAGTTAGGTGCATATTTATAGACTTCAAGTTGATACTCAACACTTCTTAAGCTATTTACCTGATTACCAGTGTTTACCATCCACTCAATTTCAAAAGGATAATCTATACCATAATAGTTAGCATAAAGATCACATCTTTCATTATGTATCCAAATTGATTTTTTATCATTAGGATTAACAGACATGAAAGTATTCTTACCTGGTAAAGTAAGAGTAGGATGCCAGTCATGGTAGCTTATAAATCCTTGTGTTTTAGGATCATAACTAACTGTCCATGAAGCATCTTCAAAGTAAAGAGGATCTCCAAGAGTAGCAGTACCTATAGGTAGAGATTCTGATCCAGGTGCACCTACACTTACTGCAAATTGATCATCTTGTAAATAAGTAAGAGATACATTTGCTGGAAGATCTCTCTTAAGAACATAGTCTTTCTTACAGAAGTAGACAATCTGATTTTGGTTATCAAATGTAGATTGACAACCTACTCCAGCAACAGGGTTATTAGTAAGTTCAAAGTTTTGAATATTTATAATATTCTGTTGCAGAAGTTGATAAGGTAGATATTGAGCAAACCACCACTTTAAATTATCAAGTGATACTTCTTCTACTCCAGAACTTAATCTGAATATCTTACCTTGGTTTTGACTAATCCAGTAAAGACCTAGTGCGGTATTAATTACACTAAATGTATCTTGACAAGATCCGTACTCATATGGCGCATCAGTATTTACAATACTCTGAAGAGGTTGAGAAAATAATCCGCCATCTCCAATAGTAAGCTTTGTACCTAAGTCTGTTTCAAGTTGGTCAGTTCCCTGGAATTGAATAGGACTTGCTGTATCAAAGAATATCATTGCACCACTCTTATTAACTGACTTTATATTAGTTACATACTGTTTAAAGTCATAATAATTATTAACAAGAAATACTCTCCAGTAATCTTTAGAGCTCTCAAATTGAGATCGCAAAGAATAGATAACCCTGTTCTTCTGATAGATAAAGCAAGTCTCTGCTAAATAAGGACTATAGTTTCTAGGTTGTACAGTACCCCAAGAAACAAGATTTGGTAAAGTCTTAGTTACACTTAAAGATTGATCATACTTATAATAGTTACCAGACTTAATAATGTTAGTATCAAATATAGTCTTAAGATCTGTTATAATAGGATAATGCTTTTGAGAATCCATTTCACCCCAGTCTCTGAAATCTATATTGATCTCAGTCTCTACAAAGAAATCTCTAATACCAGAATTAAATAAGTAGAAGTAAGCATTTCTTACTGTAAACCAGAATGAAAAAGCAAAATTATCTAGATTATAAAAATCATTAGGTAATTCCCACTGACTTGGTTGAAATGGATTTGATACTAAACTTTCAGTAAAATCACTGGCATCATAAGAGTCAGAGTTTAACCAATAAGTAGGATAAGGTATCATCTTATAATCATCGTAGTTAAATTCATAACCATCGGGTTGATTATAAAGCCAGTTATAGAAAAAGAAGAAAGTATTCTTTTCTGTATATCTACCTATATAAATATCTCCACCAAATAATACATCAGAGTTTGGTACAGGTTTTCCTACCTTAATTCCTGTAAAACAATTATCTATTGGTACTTGAGATATAGCATCTATTTGACCATACTGATTTCTAATTCTCTGTTTAAGAGCACTATAATGACAAGATGTTCTAGTTGTAAAAGGAGCATTATTTGTAGGGTCTTTTACATTGTATGCAGAATATCCTGGTAAACTAGGAACTTGTGTAGCTAATTGTCTTGTGTTATCTCGTATAGAAATATCAGGATCATTAATTAATCTATTAACATTAAGAGCTACATACTTATTACGGAATAAGTTATTAATTCTTACTGAAGAAGTAAAGTCTACAAGATCTGGCCCTATATAAGACTCTTCTGTAATTTCTCTTCTTCTACTTGTTGGTATAGGAGCTAAGAAATTACTATAGAATCCATGTGAGTTATACTTAAGAGCAAAGTTTCTATACTTACTAAAAGCTTTAATAAGATCAAGTGTTTGATTAACACCTTCTGTCCAATAATAAGAAAAACCTTGTCCTGTCAAAGTTCCAGCTAATCTAAGAGGATATGGTAAAGCAGACCAAGCCGTATCTGTATAATTTATATTTCTAGTACCTCCAACAAGTTGAGGTGTAAAACGAGAAGTAGCTGCGGCAATGTCATAAGCAATTAATGCATTATTTGTTTGATTAAGACCTGTAGTTAATAAACCTGCAAGCAGTAGTGCAGTACTATTTAAAGCTATATTTGCTCCTGTCGATGCAGTATTTGCAGTAGTAGCTAAAGCTATAGCAGCAGCAAGACTTACAGGATCTGATGTACCAGCAACAATAGGTCCTGTTGCTTGTACTCTAGGCATTTCTCTACTATAAGTTCTTTGACCATTCATAGCTAACGCAGCTATACCTATACCTGAAAGAGCCGCAGCAAAAAATGCAAAGTTTCTAAGTACTTTAAATTTAGGATGTTCTTCAGACCACTCAAACTCTCCTTGCACAGTACCATAATACTGACTATATAACTTAAGCTCGTTATTACCTATAAAAGGTCTTACAAAAGTTGTATCAGGAGAATGGAAAGAAAAAAGAGTTTGTGAATATTCAAATTGCTGAGCAGGTGGATTTCTATCTCTTGATACAGTTTGACCTACTGATAAAAATGGATCTACTCTTAAGTCATTATAAGGGTAATTCTGAAAAGCACCTTGAATAGTAGGTTGATCAGGTATATCATATAACCTCATGTTATTAATAATACCCTTTGCAATAACTGTTTTATTAGCTTTTCTAGAACTTCTTAGAATCTCATATCCTATTATATTAGTAATAGGGTTACCATTATTATCTACGGGAGCTTTGATATTTTCAAATTTAACTCCCATAATTCTGATATTTCCTCCACCCGCTGAATAGTGGTGAGCATCTACCCCTGGTACAATATTATCAGGGAACTTATGATGTCTTATTTTTTCACCACAAAGATCATAGTCTGCTATACCAGTACCTGTATAAGGTATACTGTTTAATTGTGACCAAGGATGTGCTGAAGCATTCCATACTTCAGGTTTATCATTAGGATAATATTCTGTAGATTCCCAATAACCCATTGTACCTTCAGAAATAATAGTTCCACCATCACCTGTAGGTGTAGATACAGGAACTCCTTCTGCAGTATTTACTGTTTCAAATAGCAAGGTATCTCCTGCTAAAGAGTTATTAGGATCAAAATAAGGTGCTGTATCTATAAGACCAAGAGGCGGATATATTCTTGCAGGTCTTCCAGGAATATGATATGATTTAGATTTATCACCTGTATCATATATCCAGCGAATAAAGAATGCATATACTTCATCACGCATATATCCTGTATTAGTACCACCTCTTTGATAATAATAAGAAGGATATTCTACAGCTTGCCACTTAGTAACTATTTGGTTAGCTAAAGGTTGATAGTTAAAATCGAACTTTGTAGTAGGCGCTACTCTAATAAGATAATCACTTACAGTATACATAGCATCTGTCTTATCATAGACAGGTGTACGCAAAGGAATAAGTTCAATAGGTACTGTAATTAATGCAGGATCTATTGTATCTAAAGTAACTTTATCTTGAGTAATATTATATATACCTATTCTTTTAGCTACTGTTTGTTGATTAATAAGAGATACAATAACAAGTTCAAACTCATCAAAAGTAGTATCAGCATTTGAAATAATAACATCTATAGCACCTGCTATGTTATCATGATCAAATAATGGTTGTACATTAGAAGGAGTAAAATAATCTGTAACCTTTTGTCCATCTAAACAATAAGCAATTACAGCAAAGTAAGATCCATTTGCTAAAGTACCAGATGCATTGCTTTTTTGTACACTAACACAAGGTGTTTGTACATAAGGTGCAAGTCTTAATTTATCACAATCAATCTGCGGAGTATTTGTACAAAAGATACAACCCTGGGGATATAATGGATCATCAGGTGTATTACCATTCTCATCTACACAATCTTGTACCCAAGGTACTGGACTATCTGGATTTGTGTACAGATTAGCTTGAAAATCACTAGTATTAAGTGTTATAAATCTTGAAGGATTATTTCCATCATCCCAATAAACTCTCCAATTACAATTACTGGTAGCTCTGGATACACCTCTTATAAGATGAAACTTACTAAAGTTAAGACATGTAGCATTAGCTATAGCTAAATACGTACAAGTACCTTCTTTAAATAATCCTATCTCAGAATTAGTTTCATCTGTAGAAAACAAAACCCAAACATCAGCTTCTGTATGTATAGCTCCAACAATAGTATAAGTTGCTTCAGTACAATACTGGTTTCCAGGTTCATTACCTAGTTTACCAAGATCACCTGTCTTAGAGTTGTTAATAGCATTTCTTGCTTGAGTCCATGTACTCTCATCTAAGTGAAAATCATTTATATCTTCACTTAGTTCTTTATCAAACCTTCTAAGATTATCAGAACTAGTTGGATTATATTTTGCCATTAGTATCTAGTATATGAATTAGGATACTGTTGATTGTTTACTACACCCTGGTTCCATGGATATGACTTAAACA
>Ga0315900_10002207_pt1 | contig 30437 bp, 22 predicted proteins | sample LakEriMetagenome_FD_203521 | JGI IMG/M metagenome (GOLD analysis project Ga0315900, IMG submission 203521) | Freshwater fungal communities from buoy surface, Lake Erie, Ohio, United States - Buoy 12 MA114 | ecosystem: Environmental > Aquatic > Freshwater > Lake > Lake biofilm | place: USA: Lake...
CTTAGGCGGTGCCGGTGGTGGCGGCGGCTTAGGCGGCGCTGGTGGCGGCGGCGGCGGTGGCGGCGGCTTAGGCGGTGCCGGTGGTGGCGGCGGCTTAGGCGGCGCTGGCGGCGGCGGCGGCGGTGGCGGCGGCTTAGGCGGTGCCGGTGGTGGTGGTGGTTTAGGCGGAGCCGGAGGAGGAGGTGGTGGCGGTGGAGGCGGTGGAGGAACTGCTGAAACCTGGATTGTGGGAACCCGTTCAGTCAACAAAGTCGTTTCGGCGGAAACGGCCAAGTTACCGGTAAAAAATGGGCTGATCCACTGGTTCTGTTCCGTTGGTATCGTGACCTTTACCGTGACGTATCCCGTTGTTTCCGTGATTGGATTGGGACTGACTGTAACCGTCGCCCCCTTGATGTTCAAAACCTTGAGCAACTGATCAGCTGCAATTTTACCTTCTGCGACAGATGCTCCTGGCACGATGATATTTCGAGCAGCTTCGTACGAAGCATTCTCAGCGAACTGCCTTAGCATGCTCGCACGAAAAAACTCGATACCAGCAAAAATCAACATCAGAAAGATAGGAAGCACCAAAGCGAATTCGACAACTTGAGTACCGAGCCGAAGCTGCGATAAGCTCAATCGCCGAACTCGATGACGAGTCTCCCATCTCTGCATCAAACTTTTCTGAAGGATCATAATAGGCGGGGTTTTTATTTCGTTAAAACGGTGGGAATACTTCGAGCAACTTTTTCAAACACTTGGGAAAGCACAGCGGCATTGGCTGCATGAAAATGCATCCCCATGCCATCCTCAGCGACTTTCTTCATTGCAGCTTGACCAGCTTCAGCAGAGAAGGTCACCGTAAAAGTGATCACTCCCTGTTCGGCTAATTTCTTCGCTTCAGTTGCAGGGTTTGGCCCTAAACCAGATGTAGCAATTCCATCGGTCATCAGTACGATCACTTTCGAAGCAAAGGGGCGTCCACTTTTTAGGGCTACTGCCGCTTTCACAATTCCGTCCCCAATGTTGGTCCTGCCGGATGGGAAATTGTTGGTGTAACCAGCAATTCCACCCGAAATGACGCTGTAGTTGGCAGTCATACCACGGTCAATGGACGCACCATCGCCGTAGGTCACCAAAGAAACTTGCTCATCGACAGCGGAGGTCTTCAAGTTATCCAAAAATGTCTCTGCAGCTGCCGCTAAATCTCGCCATCTAGAATTGGGAGGTGCCGGCTGCCCAAAGAACCACCCAGGAGGCGAAGACTTCGGTAGATAAGCCAAACTCGCAACCTCATCAGCCGCGTAGGCCATCGATCCCGAGCGATCCACCACGAACGCGATATCGACCTCGACGCGAGTCGAGATCGAAGATCTAGTCAAGGTAAAGGCCTTCTCGTCGAGAATATTCCCAAAGATGTGATCGATCGCACCTCCGTTGTCTGCGTTTCGAGTCACGGTAATTCTGAGCGCGTTGGCCGGGGTTTCATTGGGCTTAAAAGCGAATCGTTCTGTAGTTTTTGAACGCGTCGAGGCTCCGAGCACGAAGGCACTATCTTTGAGTTCTAACGCTTTGCCTGCTACTGGATTTAACTGTGCTGCCTTACGAGCGTTAACCCTAGCCGCAGCAATATCACCGGTCAACGAAAACGTTCTACCCCCAGCGCGAGTCGCAGCATCCGCAGCGATCAAGGCTTGAGTACGAGTCAACTCGATGTACGCAAAGTTGATGACAAATGCTGCCAGAATGATCAGCATCGGAAGTGTAAAAGCGACCATGGCCATGATCGAACCCTTGCGGCGCGAATCACGTTTGCTTTTGCGGCTTACATGCTTGTCGAATAACTTTTTCATCATACGTGGAGATTTTCTACCGATCATTTCAATACTCCTTCATCATCGAGCAACTGGCCTGTAAGGTCTTGTCTTTGAAAAACATCGGCGACACGACAGCGTTGTTGTTTGCAGGAGCGGTGATATCGATTCGGATGAAGGACTGAATAGGAGCGTTGGCAAAGTCGAGCGGCGTGATCTTGATAACAGCGTTCTTGACCCGGCGATCCGATAATATGCGAGTCGCAGCGAATTCGACCTGAGCCTTGGTGCTTTTTGGAACAAGGGCGACACGCGTCGCCTCATAGGACGCGATTTGCAGAGTCTGAGTTACGTAAATCATCGAACACGCTTCCAACGTTGCCAGCAAGATCAACACCAGCACTGGAAGTGTGACCGCGAATTCAACCACTGCAGCCCCGCTGCGTGGCGAGCACTGTCCTCTTCTTCCAACAACTCGACACATTAATAGGTTTCCTGACGTCCCGGATCGCGTTTGGCATCTACCGAAAACGCGTCTGCGAAAAGAGTTACTGCACAACTTGTGGGCATGGATTCGCCCGAGGAACTCTAGAACAGTCCGAGTCAGTCCAACGGCTACTTGGGAACAAAAGTCCCTCTTAAGCCGTAAAAAAGATTCATAGTTTTCCTGTTTTGCGGGTTGTAGGGGTGATCGAAAGCCGTTTCGCGATTGCACTGGAGAGGCAAATCGATCTAACATCCGCGCGTGGAAAGCCACAATCTCCCGAATCAAAGACGAACTCACGGATCCCTGTTGATCAATCCTGCGAGGCATCTTGGAAAAAGGATCTTCGGGAAATGTCTTATCGCTTTGCCTTTCGTCGAAGAAATTCAAATGGAAATGACTCATTACCAAAGATGGCAAGACGAAAATCGACAGGTGAGTTGGCTAACTCTCAGCGATCTTCAACACACTTGGCAGGATTACCCTGCTTGGCCTGGTTACGAGCAACGTGCTTCACGCGTTGTAATGCATGGTGCTTGGCGAGGGATTCGCAATGCTCAATAACTCCAAGGCTATTTATCTCTGCAGTTGTCCGGGTTTGGCTCCAGCTTGGTTGCGTGGTAGTCTCCCCGGCACGCTCGAGTTGCTTGCGTTTTCCCTGTTTTTCAACACACTTTTGATTGCTAGCTTTGCTTGGCCACAGTGGGGTCCTGCTTGGCTCGTTCGCACAGGCTGGCTCGTTTGTGGCAGCTTTTGGGTAATCTCTGCATGCCACGCTTACTTGAAACTGCCGAAATGGCTTGCTGTTGGGCCGCGAATCGCTAAGACCGATTTATTGATGGCCGCTCAAACCGAATACTTGCGCGGCAATTGGTTTGAAGCTGAATCACTGCTGTCAAAACATCTAGCTGAAAATCCTGATGACGTCACAGCCGCCCTTCTTTTGGCGGGTGTCCTTCGCAGAACTAAACGCTGGAAACAAAGCGAAGTGTGTCTGGAACAAATTCGTTTACGAGAATCTTCCGCCCGTTGGAGCTTGGAAATCCAAAGAGAACTAGAGATTCTTACCAGAGAATCGCTCGAGGAGAGCCGTTCATCGGCTTCCTCCTTGAAGGACGAATAAAGTGAATCTGGAGAGTAGTCCCATTGCCTTGAAGGGTGAGGTTTTGAAAAATGCTCTTCAGTCCGTTTATGCGCGTAAATCCGAATGGGTATAGCAACCCTTTGGCTAGAGCGTCCAAATTGGCGACCAATCGGTTTCGGAACACTTTTTGCAGATGTAATGTTGCCTAGATTTTAGTGTCATCCTTTTTTGGGATGACAACGGTGGCAGGGGCGACCCGCGATTTGCGGCAGACCGGGCCTGAGATGAGTGGGCCTACAACAGTTAAGGGGATCAATCATGTACGAACGCTTCACCGACCGAGCCCGCAAAGTAATGCAGTTGGCCAACCAAGAAGCTCAACGATTCAATCACGAATACATTGGAACCGAGCACATCCTTCTAGGCTTGGTCAAGGAAGGTAGCGGCGTGGCCGCTAACGTTCTCAAGAACCTCGATGTCGACCTGCGCAAGATCCGCTTGGAAGTTGAGAAGTTAGTGCAGAGTGGTCCGGAAATGGTGACGATGGGCAAGCTGCCTCAAACACCACGAGCCAAGAAGGTCATCGAATATTCGATGGAAGAAGCTCGCAATCTGAATCATAACTACGTTGGTACGGAACATATCTTGCTCGGCTTGCTGCGTGAGCAGGAAGGCGTTGCTGCTCAGGTTTTGATGAACCTTGGGCTGAAGCTCGAAGATGTTCGCGAAGAAGTGTTGAACTTGCTAGGCCACGGTATCGATAGCGCCGAAGGTGGCGAACGAGGTGGTCGCGAAGGAGTTGGTGGTGCAGCCGCTTCAGGTGAACAAGGAACTTCTTCCAAAGGATCCAAGAGCAAAACTCCGGCCCTGGACAGCTTCGGACGCGATCTCACCGAACTCGCTCGACAAGGCAAACTCGATCCTGTGATTGGTCGTGAACGAGAAATCGAACGAGCTATCCAGGTTCTCTGCCGTCGTTCTAAAAACAACCCTGTTCTTCTAGGTGAAGCGGGTGTTGGTAAGACGGCGATTGTCGAAGGCTTTGCTCAACGCGTCATCGCCGGCAATGTACCTGAGATCTTGACCGAAAAACGCATTGTTGTTCTCGACTTGGCCATGATGGTTGCTGGTACCAAGTACCGCGGTCAGTTCGAAGAACGTATCAAGGCGGTGATGAACGAAGTTCGCCGCGCTCGCAACACAATTCTGTTTATCGATGAGTTGCACACGTTGGTCGGAGCGGGTGGCGCTGAAGGTGCGATCGATGCAGCCAATGTTCTCAAGCCAGCCTTGGCTCGTGGTGAAATCCAGTGTATCGGTGCGACTACGCTCGACGAATACCGTAAGTACATCGAGAAGGATAGCGCGTTGGCTCGCCGCTTCCAGGAAATCATCGTAGAACCTACGGGTAAGAGCGAAACGATTGAGATTCTAAAGGGGCTGCGCGAACGCTACGAAGAACATCACCGTGTTCAAATCACCGACGATGCAATCGTGGCGGCTGTCGAAATGAGCGAGCGTTATATCACCGCACGCTGCTTGCCTGACAAGGCCATCGACGTCATCGACGAAGCTGGCGCTCGTGTGCGTCTACGCAGCATGAGCAAGCCACCGGATCTGAAAGAAATCGATGACGAAGTAGAGCGTCTGAACAAGGAAAAAGAAGAAGCGGTAGCAAACCAGGACTTCGAAAAAGCAGCCGCGTTGCGCGACCAAGCCGACAAGCTCCGCAAAAAGAAGGAACAGATCACTCGTGACTGGCGCGAGAAGAGCCGTGAAACAGACGGTGTAGTTGACGAAGAAGTCATTGCCGAAGTCGTTTCCAAGATGACCGGTATTCCATTGACTCGCCTTAGCACCGAAGACAGCCTCCGCTTGATGAAGATGGAAGACGAACTTCACAAACGCGTGGTCAGTCAGGATTTGGCTGTGTCGGCAGTTTGCAAAGCCGTACGCCGAAGCCGTAGCGGTCTAAAGGATCCAAAGCGTCCTACGGGCTGCTTTGTATTCGCAGGTCCAACCGGTGTTGGTAAGACGTTGCTGGCGAAAGCTTTAGCTGAATTCATGTTCGGTGACCCCGATGCATTGATCCATATCGACATGAGCGAATACATGGAGAAGCACAATGTCAGCCGTCTGATCGGTGCTCCTCCAGGATACGTCGGCTACGAAGAAGGTGGACAACTCACCGAGAAAATCCGCCGTCGTCCTTATGCGGTCGTGCTGCTTGACGAAATCGAAAAAGCTCATCCTGACGTCTTCAACATGCTTCTCCAAGTCATGGAAGAAGGCCGATTGACAGATAGTTTCGGACGCAATGTCGATTTCCGAAACACTATCCTGATCATGACCACCAATGCCGGTGCCGAAGCGATCAAGAACGAAGCCTCGTTCGGTTTCCAAAAACCTGACAGCGATGCTTCCTACGATTCGATGAAGGCTCGCGTGATGGATCAGATCGAACGCGTCTTCCGACCTGAGTTCTTGAACCGTCTCGATGATACGATCATCTTCCGGCACTTGAACAAGGACGACCTAAAACGAGTGATCGATTTCGAATTGTCCAAGGTTCGCAAGCGTTTGGAAGAACGTGGATTCCGCTTGGAACTGACCGACGAAGCCAAAGAATTCCTTATCAAGAAGGGATCCAACCTCGACTACGGTGCTCGTCCATTGCGTCGTGCCTTGGAACAACGAATCGAAGATCCGTTGGCTGAGGAACTGCTCCGAGGTACCTTCGAAGGGAAGGACACGATCACCATCGGTGTGGTTAAAGACGATGAAGGTAAGATCGTCCGACTCGACTTCCGTGGAGAAATTCGCGGCAAGTCCGATGCGGAAATGACAGCAGCATCTAGCTAAACTCTTTAAAACGTCGCATCCAAACCTACAGCGGCGTAGCACGACAGTCTCCTGTCGGGCTACGCCGTTTTTCTTTTAACGACACCATCTTAGATACTTCGCTCCCCCTTCACGCTCGTCGAGAAATCCTCGCTAGCATTCAATCACGGAAAATTCTTAAGTTTCAAATTCGAAGGATATTCTCGTAATTGAGAATAATTCCCTGAAACGGCAAAGCCTACCTGACCGATACATTTTAACATGCGCGTTGTCATCGGTCTTTTTCCGATCGTCCGATCCAAACGCTCATCCTTTGAGATTTGATAGCTATCGGTATCCAGAGCGGTTTTGTTGCAAGGTCATGAGCACTACTATTCCCAGCGGTTGGTCCAGCACGTTGTATCGCAGCGTTGAAGCTGCGGTTCGCGGAATCAGCGCATGGGGAGCGGTCGTGATTGATGGTTTAACGACCCTCGGCGATATCGCAATTTTTGCTTTTAGCATTCTTCGCTGGCTGATGACCAGCATGCCCAAGCGAGAAACAATACTCCCCAATTTTTATCAGGTGGGTGTCTTGAGCCTACCGGTGGTTGCCTTAACGGGAACTTTCATTGGAATGGTTTTGGCTGTTCAAAGCTTTTACCAGTTCCATACCATCGGCTTGGAGAGTCGCCTTGGTGCGGTGATCAACATGTCCCTAGTCCGTGAATTAGGACCTGTTCTCGCGGCAACGATGCTTGCTGGCCGTGTTGGAAGTGCGATGGCAGCGGTGATAGGAACCATGCGAGTGACGGAGCAAGTGGATGCACTGATCGCTATGGGAGCGGACCCGATTCATTACTTAGTTGTTCCACGATTTCTAGCCTGCATATTTTTGATCCCAGCGTTGACGATTATGGCAGACTTCATGGGTATCGTGGGTGGATACTTTTACAGCGTGATCATTTTGCATATCGATCATTCGCAATACTTGCGAAACAGCCGCGACTTCGTCGGTGGCTTTGATTTTTTCAGCGGCGTTTTTAAGAGCCTGTTTTTTGGTGGGATCATTGCTGTAGTAAGTTGTTATCGAGGATTCAATTGCCAAGCTGGTGCTGAGGGAGTTGGTAAAGCGGCAACAGCGGCGTTTGTGCTGAGCTTTGTTATGATCCTTGGCATGGATCTTGTATTGAATATTTTTCTCGATGCGGTCTATTCGATGATCTGGCCGCGTGGCGCGAAGCTCTTTTAAAGCGAACGGAGTCTTACGCCCATGGTTGCTCAAAACATCGACACAACAGACAAGGGACGACTGGCCTACGATCGCACCTTGATCGAAACCCAGCATCTTAATCTTATCTATGGCACTCAGCAGATCCTGCGAGACATCAATCTGGTGATTCCGCGCGGGCAAACCGTTGCCATTATCGGCGAAAGTGGTTGTGGGAAGACGATGTTGCTGAAATCCATCGTTAATCTTATTCGTCCAACGTCGGGAAAGATCTTCTACGATGGTCGCGATATTCACGCCCTGAGCGATACGGAGATGACCAAGCTTCGAAGAAAGTTTGGCTTTGTGTTTCAAAATGCCGCTCTGTTTGACAGCATGACCATTGGAGAAAATGTTGCTTTTCCGGTGAAACAACAAGGCCTCAATCTAACTCGCAATTGCGACAGACTCGTCGTAGATCGTTTAGCGGAAGTAGGCCTACCCGAAAGCATTATCCACAAACGTCCCTCGCAACTTTCTGGTGGAATGCGCAAACGCGTTGGACTCGCACGAGCTTTGATACTCGAACCCGAATTGGTTCTGTACGATGAACCTACCACTGGTCTTGACCCGATCATGAGCGATGTGATCAACGAGTTGATTCTGCGAACGCGCCAACGCAATCCCGTGACCAGTATTGTTGTAACTCATGACATGCGCACGGCCAAAAAAGTTGCTGATCGAATCATCATGCTCTATCCTTTCCCTCGTCTCCGAGAAGATGAGTCACAGATTATCTACGATGGACCGCCGAGCGGTCTGGAACATGTGGAGGATCGACGAGTTCGACAGTTTGTCGAAGGGGAAGCAGGGGAGAGATTGATGGAACTCAGAAGACTTACAAACCATGAAGTATCGACGGAAGATCTTCCCCCTGATTCGTTGAAGCATTTCTAGGAGTATTTCCACCATGGATGATAAAGCCTATCGATTCGGCGTGGGAGTTCTCGTTTTAGCCTCATCGGTAATCGGGATTATTCTTATTTTCTTCTTCGGCGCTATTCCGAATTTTTGGATCCAGCACTATGCCTGCACGATCAACTTCGCTGCTGCTCCCGGTGTTGAAATCGATACCCCCGTTCGAAAAAGCGGCGTACGAATCGGACGCGTGGTTGGTGTGAAGCTTCAGGATGATGATGGTGGTGTTAACCTAACGCTGGAACTTGAGAAACGCTACCCAATCCGCGCCGGAGAAGTTGCTCGGATCCAGACAGGTTCGCTGATCACCGGTGACGCAGTCATTGAGTTTTTGCCTCCCAACCGAACCACCTTGGTAAATCGTTTCGATGGGGTAGGGGGAGGGCAGAAGGATGGCCAACTGCAACCAGAAGAACAAGAAATGGCAGCAGCCTATCTGAAAGATCAAGACTACCTCACCGGGGGTGAAGTTGCCAAAGACCCTCTCGATAGCGTTTTAGCGATGCAGGAAAACTTTTCCGCAACACTCGGCTCGATCGATGAAGCTGGTAAAGAAATTGCGATTCTCGCTCGCGATGTTCGTTCACTCATGGGAACTAAAGATGGCTCCATCCAGAGTATCATCAAAAAGTCCGAACTGACTATCGACAATTTCAATCAAACACTCGACACACTCGAGTCCATCTTAGGTGATCCGAAACTCAAAGAAGCACTCATAGCTTCCATAGAACAGTTCCCCGACCTAGTAAAGAATTCAGGAGAAGTGCTGCAGCAGACTAAATTGACGCTGAAGAATTTCGAAAAGGTTGGGACTGCGGCCGAGTCGGCATTGCAGAATGCAGATGAAGCGATTAGCAACATCACAGAGATCACCGATCCGATTGCGGAACGCGCCCCAGAAGCGGTCGACGACATTTTAAGAACGGTCGACAATCTCGATGCGTTGCTTCTTGACCTTCGCCAATTCGCTGCTCGAATCAATTCGAGCAATGGTACCGTGAGCCGCTTGATTGAAGACGATCAACTGTATATCCAGTTGGTACAGACTTTGGAAAACGTCGAAAATCTCACCGCTCGTTTACAACCGATTGTTCAAGATGTTCGAATCTTTTCCGACAAGATCGCTCGCGATCCACGACAGCTTGGAGTCCGGGGAGCACTCGACGCACGAGGATCTGGTCTGGGTATCAAATAAGCGATAAAGCTATCCCTACTCCGCTGGTTCTGCGATTTACCGACTAGCATCGTAGTCCCTAAATTTCGATGGGAACGATGGATCCGGCGACGGAAGATACTTTAGTAATCGATCCCTGAATCGCTCGCCTGCAGATTCCCTTGATTTCGGATCTGCCCCATCGTTTCCATTATGGCATTTGCGTAGGCGCGAATCGCCGATGGAAAATCCTGCTTGGATTTCGCAGCTTCAGCTTGCTTACAGATGCCATCGAGACTTTGCCAATTCAACTTCCACTTTCTTTCCTGAGAAGCTTCTCGCAACGCTTGCATCGTACTAGCCAAACGTTCGACAAACTTGACATCAGGTTTGCAGTTGAATTTGCGATAAGGTCCACGACCGTATTGGTCTTTGCGACTGCTCTCTTTACTCGCCGCCCTCTGCTGCAAAAGCGCTGTCACCATAGCGATCACCGCCAACACTCCCGCGACAATTGCCAGAGGAATGTTTTGTAGGAAAGCGAAAACAGCTGCAGCGATGACACACAGCAACGTGACACCAGCCAGAGCGAGCGAGAAGGGTTGCCCCGAAGGCATCTCACCTCGAGACATTGCTTGAGTCGCATTTGAAGTGGTAGCTTCGTTACCAGTCACTTCAACGACAACAATCGTGATATTGTCTGGGCCACCTCGCAAATTGGCGAGATCGACCAAGGCCTGTGCAGCTTTTTGAGGCGAGAGCGTGAGTAACATACCACCGATCTCTTCATCGGTGACAACTCCGGTCAACCCATCGCTGCACAACAGAAAGCGATCACCTTTGCGAATGGCGAAGGGCCCTTCCAAATCGACTTGCACGACAGGATTTGGACCTAGGGATCGAGTGATTACATTCTTGGGGATAAGGCCGCTTCGGGTCGACTCTTCAGAGACTTCGCCCGCAGCTCTCATCTCCCAAACCAGACTGTGATCGAAAGTGAGTTGCTCGATGAAGTCACCGCGCTGACGATAGATACGACTGTCCCCAACATGAGCGACGACAGCACCTTCCGGTAGAAACAATAAGACGCTCGCCGTTGTCCCCATATTGCGGAATTCGGCATTGGCCTGTCCGCGGCGGTAGATTTCGCTGTTGGCCTCCAAGACCGCTTGCTGGAGAGCTTCAACGGGTAATGGAACAAGCAACTTGCGATAATGAAAAGGGACACGATCGACGGCCATTTTGCTAGCTAGCTCGCCAGCAGCATGAGCTCCCATGCCGTCGGCGACCATAAAGAGATGACCGTATTTTTCCCAGATAGCTTTTGAATCCGCTACCTGAGCGACCGCCGAATCTTGATTGTTGGCGCGGCGCATACCCATATCGGAGATCACCGCATAATCGACTGCGATCTGCCAAGAGGATTTATTTTCTCGCGAATCCGCTGGGGCTGACAATTTCAAAATCCCGTCTTCGGTAGCTTGGTCCGTTCGCTGACTGAGCCAAAAAAATCGGCTGCGAATCAGGGCTCATCAGGATCGACTTCAAGATCCAAATTGTACTTAAACCTTGGGTGTACAAATAGATCTGTCTAGCGAGATAATAATGGCAAAACGAACGTTTTGCGAACAGACGAAATCTTTGGTAGTCCCGCATTCCGGTCCTAGAAGCTGGTTTAAAGTGGGCAAATTCGGAACTCAAAGCCATCCTAGTTAAACACCTCGGGTTTTTTCGTGGCAGTCGATGTTGGTCTGGATTGATCCTCGAAGGCTTTCTATACTCCGCGCCACAAGCGGGCCGGCAAAGCGGAGGCTGGTACTTAAAAAAACCAGCGGAATCAGTGGATAGAGCTATGAAAACAACGATCCAATTGATCTCAAAAGAAGGAGGCGTTTCAAGCCTAACCCCCTCTCGCATCGCCTCATGGTCCATAGCACTCATTTTGATTTCTTTGGTATCCTCGGGCTGCGTCCGTCGACGACTTACCGTTCGCACTAATCCTCCCGGTGCAGCGGTTTATGTGGACCGGCAACCGATTGGCAATACTCCGGTAGCGGTTCCCTTCACCTACTATGGAACCCGAAGCGTGGAAGTGATTCGAGATGGTTATCGCACCGAGAAAGTGATGCGAAACCTCTCAGCACCTTGGTATCAATACACCCCGCTGGACTTTATTACCGAAACCCTTTGGCCCTGGGAAATACGCGACGAACGAATCATTGATATCCAAATGGTTCCCGAACAATTAGTTTCCTCCCAGGAACTGATCGGCCGCGCCGAAGAATTAAGACTACAAGCAGCTCAAGGAGTCGCGGTCGCTTTGCCTCCAAGCGCGATTGGAACAACAACCCCAAGTATTGTTCCCCCATCGCTCCCCCCCACATCAACTCTTCCGCCAGGATCCGTACTTCCTCCAAATATCAGTCCAACAGTGACACCTACCCCTCCACCCTATATTCCCTCACCACCATTAACCAGCGGAACGACCGGCTTGCCCGCTTGGCAGCCCGGCGACCTGAACCCCGCACCGCTTGTCGAAGGTCTGGTTCGACCTGGTGGACAAGCTCCCACAAGTCTTCCTAACTTAGGAATTCCTGGAGCTGGTTTCCGACCTCCAGTGCCCGAATCGCCGCCGACTCGACGCGAAGACTGGCAAGATTGATTTCCCTCCAGCTGCAGCTCTAAGTAGATCGCTCACCGTCGACTGTCCCTCGGTATCGCTGACGGCTTGATCGCGCATCTGCACGTAAAGCGAAGCTCCAAAGACCTATAGCATTGCTTGTATTTACTGGCGAGCTATTTGATGGATCACCTTCTGAACCCTCAGCTTCGGTTCTCAACCATCAACTTAATTCAAAATCTCCCTTGCCCTCCCTTAGCCCTCTTTGGTATTCCCCACTTGGGAAAATTTCGCACCGACCACGAAGAGGACTGAGTCGATAAATAACACGCGGTTGTAAATCGATTTGCAATGATTCCTCACAAGAGGATGTATGGCAAAACCTGATCGAGTTTCGCAACAGATTGTCAATTGAGTAGCTAGGGAGTTTCCGGTGAAGAATCGCTGGACGATACGTAAGAAAATGCTCGTAGGAATCGCAGCGATTGCGATCCCGCTATTGCTGCTGACTTACAGCAGTTTCAGCGGAGCTTATTCGTATCGTGGACTTGCTACAGCGATCAGTTTCCGCGCTGCCGAGTTTCCGTTGTCTACTGAAGTTACTGAATCGATCGAAGAACTTCGCTTTCGCTCTCGAGCCTTGCTAAACACATCATCGCTCCATGAAGCAAGCCCACTGGATGCCGGACTTTTCGATCGTGAGAAGTTTCTGCAACAGATTCAGTCGGTTCGTGAAAAACTCCACAAATATGAGAGTCAATTACTCTACAACTTCGATGCTGATCCATTGCTGAGAGATCGTACGGCGGAAATCAATTTAGTCGATCGAATCAAAAAATCTTTGGACAATCTCGCCAAACAAATCGAGAACCAACCCAACTTGCAAGAGATCGACGATGTCGCCCTCTCCGCTGAACTCGACTTGATTCGTAAGTGCGGTCGTCAGTTACCGATGAATCTTCAGCAACGCATGGTTCATTTCCGCGAAGAAGTCCGGGGCCGATACCGTACATGGATTATCCTTAGCAGCCTCAGTATGATTGTCGCGGCGACTTTGCTGATCAGTGCTATAGCCTATCTTCGACTATCGGTGGTCGCTCCATTTAAGCGTCTTCTGGATGGTTGTCGCAAGGTAGCACGAGGTGAGTTCGATCATCGCATCGATTGCAAAAGTTCCGATGAAATCTCGGAACTCGCCTCAGCGATGAACCAAATGACCGAAAGCTTCGTTCGCATACGCAACAATCTCAATCGAGAAGTTCAGCAGCGGACGCGCGAAGTTGTCCGTAGCGAGCAATTAGCAAGCGTCGGTTTCCTTGCAGCAGGAGTTGCTCACGAGATCAACAATCCTCTTGCTTCTATCGCTTGGAGCGCCGAGGCACTGGAAAGTCGTCTTTATGATTTGCTCAATCCTAGAGAAGATGACCCGTCGCTCAAATTAGCCGATGACCAAATTGACGTCTTGCGAACCTATTTGCGCCGAATTCAAGAAGAAGCGTTTCGTTGTAAAGGCATCACGGAACGTCTACTCGACTTCTCTCGCATGGGTGACATCCGTCAAAAGCAATCTACCGATTTGTCCATTCTCGTCGAAGATGTCATCGCGATGGTCAAGCACCTCGGACAGTATCGTCAAAAGCAGATCAAACTGAAATCTCAACCAGCTATTACAGCCCGCGTCATACCTCAGGAAATGAAGCAAGTCATTCTGAACCTACTCACGAATGCCCTAGACAGCCTCGATCCAAATGGCTTAGTCGAAATTACCTTAGAGGAGCGAGGCGATTCGATACGTTTGGTAATCGAAGACAATGGTTGCGGCATGACAGACGAGACATTGACCCATCTTTTCGAACCGTTTTACACACGTCGTCGTGATGGAAAGGGTACCGGCTTAGGCTTATCCATTTCCTATCGAATCGTTCAGGACCATGGTGGTCAACTTATTCCGTTCAGCAAAGGCCCTGGCCAGGGCTCGCGCTTCGAAGTTATTTTACCTAAAAACGAATCCAATCAGTCCTATGAAAAGCACGCCCAAGCCGCTTAAATCTCTATCGATCCTTTTTGCAGATGATGAAGAAGCACTGCAGGAAGTTATGCGCATGGAATTACCGCGCATGGGACATCGTGTAACGATCTGCCCCGATGGACTAACGGCCGTTGCTGCATTGGAACGCGACAGCTTCGATTGCCTACTGGTCGACCTCGATATGCCAGGCCTCAACGGCATCGCTGTGATTCAACGGGCCAAAGAGATCTGTCCAGCAATCGAAGCCGTCGTACTCACCGGTAAGCAATCGGTCGACACTGCCGTACAAGCGATGCGCTACGGCGCCTGCGACTACGTGACTAAACCTTGCCGCCTAGCGGATCTGGAATCTCTCCTTTCTCGTATCGCGCAGCGCCGCGACTTGGCACTAAAGTATCAGGCCGTGCAGCGACAACTGGAACATAAACAAGGGAAGATGCAACTCATCGGCAAACATCCCTCGATGGAGAAGGTTCGCAAATTAGTCGCGAAAGTCGCTCAAGCGAATAGCACCGTCTTGATCCGCGGCGAAACCGGTTGCGGTAAAGAACTGGTCGCCAGAGCCGTTCATGATTGCAGTCCGCGCCGCGATCAATCGTTTGTCGCTGTCAACTGCGGAGCTCTTCCGGAAAACCTTATCGAAAGCGAATTATTCGGACATCGTAAAGGCGCCTTCACAGGGGCCGATACACACCGAGAAGGACTTTTTGAAGTCGCCGACGGTGGCACTATATTTCTTGATGAAATCGGAGAACTTCCACTGGCGCTGCAAGCTAAACTCTTGCGAGTTCTCGAGAGTGGCGAAATTCGTAGAGTCGGCGATAGCACACCCTTTAAAGTCGATGTACGTGTGGTGTGTGCAACTCACCGTGACCTAGAAGCGATGGTCGAAGAGGGAACGTTTCGTGAAGACTTGATGTTTCGTATCAATGCCTTCGAGATCAATGTTCCACCACTTCGAGAAAGACTCTCCGACCTGCCTGAATTAGCTGCTTTTCTCTACCATCGTTTTCGCCAAGACAATACACCTGACGAACAGGTTTTCAGCCCTGAAGCACTCGAGGAATTGTGCAGTCATGTTTGGCCAGGCAATGTGCGGGAGCTAGCCAATGTCATCGAACATGCAACGATCTTGTGCGACCAACCACCCATCTGCCCAGAACACTTACCACGGCATTTTACGGAAAGACGCTTACGAAAAATGCCACGACTCCACCAACCTATGTCCCTGAGAGACATGGAACTGCAAGCTATTCAGGAAGCGATGCAACGTCATCAAGGCCATAAGCCGGCAGTCGCTGAAGAGCTTGGTATCAGCTTGAAAACGCTATATAACAAACTTGGTCAAATCGAACCTCAGCAACGCGCTGCTTGATAAACATTCTCGACGTACTAAATGTCTCGCTGGGAGGGATTCGATCAAGTTCTTTCCTGTGAAAGTGCTCTCTTCACAAAACGAAAAAGGCATCGGGTTGCGAACCGATGCCTTTTTCCATTTAGGAAGTGATTTTTTGAAGACTTGCGCTGGTGCGAGTCTCAGGTCTAACGATGCCATGTCAGCCAAGTGAGCTTAACGGCAAAGCCTTCTCTCAGCGAACTCGCCGTACAACCCCAACGAGTACCCCTAGAACTTTCGCCTCTTTCACATAGATAGGCTTCATGTGCCGATTGGCGGGCTGCAAACGGATTCGACCGCTTTCGGGATACCAATACTTAAGAGTCGCTTCGCCGTCAGGCGTTTGGGCAACGACCACATCGCCAGCTGTTGCCTTGGACTGCTTTTGAATGACAACAAAATCGCCGTCTTGAATATGTGCATCGATCATCGAGTCGCCGGTGACTTCCAAGACAAATCGATTGTCTTTCTGGAACATCTCGGCGAAATCAACCATCTCATTCTGCTCAAAGGCTAACGAGCATGCTCCGGCGGCGACTCGACCTGCAAGCGGCAGACCGGGCGAAGCGTTGCGATTGAGTGCTTCGGTCAACTCGATCGCCCGCGACTTATTGGCGGCTCGGTTGATCATCCCCTTGCGTTCAAGGGCCCGCAGGTGGCACATCACGCCGTTGGGCGACTTGATATCCAAAATCTCACCGATCTCGCGGACCGTCGGGCCGTAACCCCGCTTGAGAATCTTCTCTCGGATAAAGTCGTACACCGCTTGTTGCCGCTCTGTTAATGGTCTGCTCATCCTTGTTTCCCCTTTCAATCAAATGTAAACTTATGTTCAATAGCGGTTGGCCAACGAAGCTTACCAATGCCCATGGGAGCCTGTTACAAGGCTCCGCGATACAGCAGCTTCGCGATTTTTTGTATTCCGTTACTAACCTGACAGAATGCCCCAACCTCGCAGCTTTCTTCAGGAGTTAAAATTCAGTTTTTGTTGTTTGAGTTGAGAAAACCCAGCTAAATCTCAAGAGTCTTGCAACCGAGGCAAAACTGCCCTGGATCGAGTTCAGTCTCCGATTCGCCCAAGAGTTCCCAATTTCACTTTGTCCCCAAGATCTTGAAATCGCTCCGCTGAAATTTCTCGCTCCAGATTTTTTTCACATTGCCCCTATCTTGGATGGTCAAACAGCCCAAGTTAACAGACAATATCAAGGCTTATTTGCCCCCTGGGTAACAAGCCTCATCTTCCGGAACGGATCAAACAACTTACCCGCTTAAGATCTCTGTTTTTTTGTCTCTCTGGGTTAATGTTCACCCATTGCCATTTATACACTCCGTCCGTCATCTCGGCTACCACCCCGAGACACCAAGAGCAGGCAGAAAGCGAAAAAACTCCCAAGGAGCCTCCCTAAAGGAGCTTCTCTACACTAAGGGGGGTACGAACCAAAGCCCACAGAATGACCAACCATTTTGGACGATAGCCCTTGGCTCGGCCTCACTTTACCGGCGCGTCGGTCGGAACTCCCAAAGGACCCGGCAACTCCCCTTTGGCCCCCAAAAGTTCAGCCATCGCTTTGACCAAAATCTTTTCCGCGTCTGCATCCACACAGGTCGCACGCTGACTGGTCTCGTATCCTCCCTGCTGGTACGCGATCGCAGTACCGATATACATCGTCCCGTAATTCCCATAAGCAGCCATAGCGACTCGTCCTCCAGGCACCATCTTGGCCGCTGCTAACTGATACTCCACAAATAACTCCCCCGGCATGTGCAAGACTTGTATATCTCCCAAACGCAATCGCCCCAAGTCGATCACGCCACCTCGCTCATGACGCAACAAATAGGACAGATGCTCAGCTGCACTCAATCGCCCAACTGGATCCGAGTTACCGTTCGCTACGGTAGCCTCCAATTTTTCTTTCTGCAGATGAGCCGCTGGCTTAAGCTTTACAGGTATCGATTTCCAATCGACATCCTCGGCGCGAATCATTCTCTTCTCAGTCGCCTCCCAGGCTCGCTTCATACCATCTTCCACCTTGCTGGCTAGCACAGCCCGATTCCCCTTTGACCCGTCATTCCACTTGCCTGCGCCGATGTTTCCAGCCGCTCCATTGAAATGCACCAGGGGTACTCCGCTCTTAGCACTGTATTGGTCCCTCGCGATACCAGGAAAATCGGTGCTCGCCTTGCCTGTTCGATAGTAGCTTTGCGGATGCGTAGCGTAATAGCTCAACGCCACAATCGGTTTATCGCCATTCCAAAAACTGATCATCCGCAACTTCGGATCGATCGTACCTACCGGCATTGCGCGCACGTTTGCATCCGCCGTAGCTGTGAAACGAGTCACCACCACCTTTCCCGCAGCATCTAACAACCGACGATTCGATGCCACCTCGCTTACTTCGGCTTCGCTATACCCAACATGATCAGCAACCGTTGCATTCTCTACAGCTTTCTTAACCGCTTCGATGCAGTCGCTAACAACACGCTGCCACAACATCCGGTCATAGGACATCTTCGTGCTACCTGCCTGCTCTAACAATCGCATCGATTCGATGTCATATCGAGGCGCGTCATGCTGATGAAGCGCATGCAAACTAACTCGCTCTTTATCGGTTCCTAAGGACTGAGCAAGTCTCTCACAAAAATCATCATGCGCATCATTGGCCACACCCAACCAGTCGATTGCGGCTAACACGACTGGCTTACCACTTCCAAGTATCACCACACCTCGTAAACTCAATGGATCGGTCACACCAGTACAAGGATCATAAGCCATCGGACTTCCCAATGGCGGAGTCGCATCCACTTGGAAATAGCCGACCCTTAGTTCATCACCGACGAGCTTTGCCGACATTCCAGAGGCGACCAAAGCGCAACCGATAAGACCAACCAATACCCAACTCGCAATCCTACTCATTTCTACTTCTCCTGACTTACCTTGGTCTTCCCAGCAGCAGCTCTCACAAATGCAACCGCATCTCGAAACTCTTCAGGTTGCATTTGACTAAGCAACCCCTCGGGCATCAACGATTTACCTGACGCTTTCAACTGCTCGATCTCACTGCGTGGTATCCGCTCTAATTCCCCTTTGCTATTGCGAATCATCACCGCATCTCCTTGAGCCGACTCCATGACACCAATTCGCACGACACCATCAACGGTCACCACTTGATACATCTGGTAGCGAGGGTCAACTTCTTGATTCGGCTGAAAGACCGACATCGCAACCTGCTCATTCGACTTATCAAGAATCGAAGCGAGTGGAGGACCAATCGCTACACCCTCATCACCCACGCGATGGCAAGAAGCGCACAACTTGCGAAACACCAGTCGCCCTCGCTCGGTGTCAGCTGGTTTATCCCAAACATCCCGATACGCTTTGGCAACGTCCTCCCAAGCAACGCCCGGTTTCAAACTCTCTCGCAAAGCCTTTGCCCGAGCCCCCAACTGCTCATTGGGATGCTTTTCCAATATCAACCAGACATCCGCTGGAATCGGACCTGCTGGCACTCTGCCACCTTCCATTTCCGTCAGCAACAGATCAGCACCTTTCTCACGCTCTGCCAAGCTCTGTAGTGCGGCTGCATAAGCATCCGGTAACATCTCCGGCAAATGTTGCAGCAGCATTCCCATCAACTCAGGATCGCCGCCAACCCAGTAACGGATCGCTGCAACATGAGCCGTTTGCGGTAGTCCGCTTTTGAGCACGGACTGCAGCAACTCACTTCGGGTCGAAGCAGGTAATCTACCAAGCAAACCCCAGCCTAAAACATTCACTGATTCATCATTTCGATTCGATTCAATTTCAGCTCGAATCTTCTCTACAATTTGACTCTTCAACCAACCATTAATCGCTTGATCCGCATCGGCTCGGCACCAAGCGGTCGCCGCTGTGAAGCGTCTTTCTAAAGCCGACACCAATACTGTCGCTACCTCGCTACTTTTGCCGCCATCACTAGCTGCCTGCTTTTGCAATTGATTCAGTGTCTTATCCAGCCACGTTAGAACATCCGATGTCGGGCGACTGCGCAGCGTTGCAAACATCAAACTATCAATCCATGGCTCGAGCACCTTGCCGCCGATGTCAGCTTTCGCTACCACATCTTCCAGCAACTCCTGACCACGATTTCCTGCTGCCCACTCCACTGCCAAGACCAACTCAGGAACTTCCATCTCTTTTCCATCATTCCCTAATATCCTCAACTGCGAGGCCGTGATTCGCTGCAATAAATCACCATAGAAAGAATCTTCTCGCAGCGAAGGATCCGCTGCAGCGAGTTGTCCTAGATAAAGTGCCAATGCAAATTGACTCTCACTGCTAGCACCCTTAGCAATCGCATCTAAATCATCTTTCAGTTCCGGAAGTATCTTCCACGAACCGCCCCGCTTCGCCAATTGAAACAGGATTTGCTGATGAACACGCGGATGCGAGTCCCTGAGAGCTGCTGCTGCAACCTTGCTGTCGATACCATCCTCCCAAGTACCCAGAGATGCTAAAGCTTGAACGCGTCCTTCAGGCAATTCGCTATGCATTGCTACTTCGCGCAGCACACTGACCGCTTCACGATCGTTTCGCTCATACAAAAGCCTCGCGGCTGTCTCACGATGCCAACCATTGGGATGCTCGGTGATCTTAGCCAACTCCTTCGTCGGCATTTCATCAAGCCGAGGAGACTCTCTACGGATCGGCTGGTTCTTAGCCCGAATACGCCAAATACGTCCCTTGTCGCGACCTGACGTCAAATCCAACTGACTCTTGATCATCGGCGGCAAACTCGCCGGATGCTCAATCACCTCTCGCGCCATATCGGCTACGTAGAGGCAACCATCGGGTCCATCTCCCAACTGTACGGGACGAAACCAAATATCTTTCGATCGTGCGAACTCAGTCTTCTCGTCCATTCGTTCACCGCGCCACCACACCCCTTGCTTTACCAATCGCTTGCGATGAATCAAATTGCTTCCCACGTCTGCAACAAACGCTAGCGGTGTCTCACTCTTGGGCCACTGGTCTCCATCGTAAATCACCACCCCCGTCGCTCCCGTGAAATAGCCAGCAGCGCGACCACCACCTTCAACCAAACCTGGAACCGCGCCGCTAACACGTAGTTCTGTTCGCCAGGTTCGCCAAGCTTCCACCGGCGATGCTCGAAACACCTCTGCCTGCGGACCATCGGCAGCCATGCTGCGGCGCATCGTCACCGGACGCGATAAAAGCTGTGAAGTCCATTCCGGATATTGCCAACCCAAGATCTGCTGAAAGTGATCGCTATTACTGCTGACGAATTTGTCGCCCCAAGGATTAAAGTCCATCCCATGCTGCCCACCACCAGCGACGGAGTAAATCTTTTTTGTTCTCGTATCGATCGCAAAATCTTGCAGTCTCAACTGCAACCCTTCCGCTGCCAAAGAACCACGTATGTCGCCACCGCTGCTGCTACCTGTGGCATGCCAGCGCTGATCTAATCCCCAGCGAAAAGAATTCATCAAACCCTGAACGTTATTGCGACCAAAACCCGTTGCCCAAACTTCTCCCTGCTTTGCCGTTGGCACCTCCTGCGAAGCAACCGAGTCAGAAAACCAAAATAACTCGGGAGCAGCTCCAACCAAAACACCGTTTCCACTGAGAGCTAGAGCGGTTGGCCACGACAGTTTCTCGGCAAGCGTTTCAACGCGATCCATCCGGCCATCTTGGTCCGTGTCCTCCAGTCGACGCAATCTTCCAAGCGACTCCTTATCCTGCTCGCTGTAGTCGATCATTTCGATCACAAGCAAGCGACCTCGAGCATCAAAGGCGAAAGCGACCGGATCCACTACCAGCGGTTCCGCTGCAACAAGTTCAAACTCAAACTCTGGCAATGTCTCAATCGATTGAAACGCTTCCTCTAACGTCTTCGGTGGAACGCGTTCTAGCTTTACTATCTCAATTTTTTTCTCGCCCGCTTCTTGAGGCGTTTGCCATGCAACTGCTGCATGCACCATCACAACCAGAGACATCGTAACCAACAACAATGGCAAAAGCTGAAATCTTTTCTGATGCGACAAATCGATCATTCGGTAAATCATGAAGCGAAAATCCGCGGTATAAGTGAGGAGGGAAATTTTGGAAGGGATTCGAATTCAAACTACGCTTGAAACCTTGGGGTAAGCAATGCTACCTGTCTGAGCGAATCATTCTTTCATTTTGGCAAACCGACTCGTCATAGAATAGTCACCGCCAGCAATTTTGCTGAGATAATAAGATTCTGAACGAATCATCTATTGTACATCAAGCCAGATACTCAATTCGATCTATTTCGCTGCGATAGTTCCGATAACCCGGCTCCATATCGGCCGATTTGCACTGGCTCTGATTTCCTCCAACGCGATTCTGCAAGTACCGTTTTGCACTATGTTTATAACGACGACCAAGTCGTCAATGATTAACTCGGCGAAACTAATTTCAAACCAAGTCGACAACTTCAGATTTCCTTCTCTAGCATTAAGAGCAGCCAAAGTATTTAATAGGAACGTAATTAAGCGAAATACGTATCACGAAACCCAGATCGTGCGCAAGCCACCCCTTCAAAGTTCTGATGAGCCAATCTATGTATCGATCACGCGTTGTATGGTATGTCGCTCTGCTGTGGTTATCTGCTTCTCCTCTTCTTTCAGCCAAAACTTTTAAAGTTGGATTCGGCAAGCAAAACATAACCCCATCGCGACCGATGCCGATGTGGGGATACGGCGCTCGACATGATGCGTTATCCACGGGGGTGAATGATCCGCTATACGCGAAAGCTGTAGTGATCCAAGCAGGTAATGATCGCTTAGCTATCGTTGGACTTGACCTCGGCCGTTCTCCCGCTGGTGATTCCATGGAACGAATTCGCAAAGCAATACTCGAAGAGTTCAAAATCGAATGGGTCTTGCTCTGCGGCTCCCACACTCACCATGGCCCCGTGATCGAATTGCGCGACAGAGCAGGGGAGGGGAAAGGGCGTTTTGATGATGCTGTCGCGTATGCGGCCGATCTTGAGGCAAAGATTGTCCAAGCCATTGGAACTGCAGTAGGGAACTTGCAGGATGCAAAGATGGGGTGGGGCTCACAGAATGTGGCTATGAATCGCAATCGCCACTCGAAGATTGAACCTAAACCGGTCGATCCAGAACTTGGCGTCATACGCTTGGATAACACTGAAGGAAAACCAATCGTGCTGCTCGTTAACTACGCTGCTCACCCCACTATGCTTAAGACAGAAGATCTACGTTACTCGGCTGACTGGCCCGGGCAGATGATGAAGGCTACGGAAACTGCTTTGCAAACCAACTGCGTCTTCCTACAGGGTGCCAGCGGCGATCTGTCTCCTCAGCCAACCGAAGCGACCCGCTCGATCGAATCCTTTGGCGCCAAACTTTCCGAATCGGTCATCGCTGTGCATAACAGCATCACGACGACCGCTCCGCAGCGGCCATCGATTCGCGCAAAGCGAAGAACATTTGAATTCACTTCTCGCCTACCTCTGCGGGAACCATTGACGCAAATGGTATTTCGACAAGCATTTTTTCCAGAGCTTGTTACCGCGACGCTAGCGGCGGAAGCGAAAGACGACAAAGTACGACCTGAAATGACGACCCTCTTGATCAATCGCCAACTCGCGCTAGTGGGAGCATCTGGAGAATTCTTTTGCCAGCATGCTAACTCACTGAAGCAGCGAAGCCGAGCGGAAGAGACTTTCTTTATCGGTTACTGCAACGGCCATCACATGTATTTCCCAACCATTGAAGGTGCTGCCGAAGGTGGATATGGCGCTGACCCAACAGTGAGCTGGGTTGAACTCGGCGCCGGGGAAAGCATGATCAATCAAGCACTCATCGATCTCTTCACCATGCAAGGTAGCTTTCTACCAGCCTTTCCATGAAAGGCTTGCTCAAGCACAAATCACTTGACGTAAATTGGGTTGGTTAGAATCCAAATCTGTGGCCGACCGGTATCCAACCACAACTCCGCACGATAGATCCCTTTTTCATTGCTTCGATAGACACACTCGTATCCTTGCGACTGATGAACGACTTGACCATCGCGCATGATCTTCCAGGTTGCAATCTGCGCACAAACACCTTCAAACTCGACGTCCCCTGCCGCAGAAATCTCCCCACCAAGATCGCAACTTGCTTCTCCCGATTTAGCTTGCCACGAAAACCCACGGCCACTGGCCAACCCATCGAAGCAAACATAAGCTCTCCCCGCTCGTAACGCTTCCCACACTGCTTCTTTCGTTTGCTCACGCATCAGCAGATACGTTCCGGCATGACGTAGACTACGCTCATAGGGATCCAGTAACATTTCGAAAACAATATCTCCCTCTTTCGCCTCCTCGGGTATCGAAACCAACTCGGCTGCCGCTTTGCGGTTTAACTCAAGTAGCTTTTCCCCAAGCGCGTCCTCGAGACGAACTTTGTCTCCTTCGATCACACGAATACGAACTCCGACATTTTGGTGCGCATCATTCGCCGCTACGCCCGTGTGATGACTCGTCTTACATAGTTCGCCCCAACGATCAAGATACTGCTGAGGATAATCTTGCAATGCTAAAAGACTCTCTTGCGGATACTCTTTAAAAAGGGGAGCAGTGTTCAACAACCACAAAGGATTTCGCATCGAAGACATCAATCGCTTCTCTTCCTTGAAATCGGCATGTGTGTTGTAAATTTCATTACCCGTGATTCCTGATATCTCTAGATCCATTCGCTCTTCAAGATGCGAGATGAATGCCAAACCGTTAACTTGCTGAACCATTTTCGCAAACTCTTCGGTACTGACCGGATCGATCTCTCGCACCGATTCACTGGGATATGCGAGCAGACCTTTTGTTTCCGCACCTGGGATCAACAGAACACCATCGCGCAAACCTTGGTGACCATCCTTGACGAAATCGTAATGCGGAGCGGGATGTTCGGTAAACATGATCACATCGGTGTCGGCTCGCTTAGCTGCTGCCACAATCTCCTCTGGCTTTCCTCGACTATCGTGCGACAACAGCGAATGCACATGCAAATTGGCTCGATAAACCTTTAACGGTCCTGGCAACTCCTTCTCCTGCCTTCGCTGCTTGAATCCCTCGATCGCCTCACGTGTCGCTTTAAGCTTCTTGCGAGTCATCCGGTCTAGGGCATCTTCACTACGCACCGTTGGAGCGAATAGTCCAATCGCAAGCGTTCCTATCCAACCCAGGACTTTTCGACTCATCCGCTGCATAACACTTTCGTCCATAAAAAAGGTGAAATATCTTTACTGCAAATAGTAAAAAAGATCTATCAAGAGAACACAGTTTACGGCTCTCGTTCTGATGACATCAACTGGCTATGTAGCCAACTAGCCATCAATTCACGCGACTCTTCAGGTACCGAATGCTTTTTACCATGCACAAAGAATGCGAAGCGATCGGCGGCGTTTTCTAGTTGAAAGGCTTTCATCACTTCAAGATTCATCACAACACGCTGACGCTGCGTCAATTCGACTCCATCATTGACCGCCGAGATATCAAGCAAGGCGCGAGGAGCCACCAGCGCCATGATTTCATGGAAGTCTATTGGGGGTAATCGACCTTCTAAGAGTCCTGGCCGAATGTGCTTGAAATAGATATACCAGCGATCCCTGGCCCACTCCTTCACTTGATCGTTGTAGCGAAAGAAGGAGGCACCGCAATTACAAGCCGCTGCCTTGATTCGTTCGTCATAGGCTGCCAGAAAAATTGAACCATGACCCCCGAGCGAATGTCCCATGCACCCGATCCGCTCTTTATCAACTTCGGGTAGTGATTGCAAAACATCTACGGCGATCGAGTGTTCATAAGTAAACTTTCCCACCGAAGTCCATTCGGGATGTCGCTGATGAAAGCGACCTGTCTCATACGGTCCTTCCGGCGGAATGCGTTCCCCGGCAACAAAATGATCCGGCGCTATCACGATGAAACCATGTCGAGCGAGATGATCGAGGTGAGCTTTTGTTTTATCCTCTTCAAGTCCAACAGCCTGCTCTTTGCCTTTGGGATACGTTCCATGCAACGCAACAATCGCAGGTAAGGGCCCCGGCTGATTCAGCGGCAATGCCAGGAAAGCGTGAGCACGTTCTCCTTCTTCCACTGCGTAGCTAACTAATCTGCGTCGATATACTCCGTCGACGACAACCTCTTCATGGACCTTAAAATCCATGGCGGGCTTGGTCGGCTTATGCTGATCGCGGATCAGATCTAGAAATCGTTGCTTAAGCAATTTCTTTCGCTGCAACCATTGTTCTGTTGTCTTTACACCGTCAGTCAAATCGCTCCAACCGGTCTCGACAACCGGCGGACTCGAAACCGGTCTTACTTTCTCAGCATCCTGTGCGTACAGACGAGGCGTTGAACCAAACAATAGCAGGCCTGTAAGCAAACTGAGCATCGATCGATACCATACCGTAATTGCGACCCATGGAAAAAAGTTTATTTCGAGGTTCATGTAACTTCCTTCTCTTTTCGAAAGTAGAGAGACTGGATCGACTGTTTTCAGCTGGCGGGAAATAAGTATGGGTGGTTGGGGCGTGGATATCTTAGCCCTCAGATATTCATCTCATCCGGGTTGCTTCCATTTGGAATCGCTGGTTCCATGAGGCCACCTCGGCTCGCTATTAAACTATCGTATTCCATTTACCGATGGTACCTTCCTAGGAATGTCTTACGAAAATCCTCTTTCGATAACGATACTTCGGTTTCGGTAGAGTCCAAATGAGCGTAAGAGTGCTCGACCGAGTTAGATTGGCTCCCGCAATTTCCCCCTACGAAGAGAAGCAGTTTGTATTTTGATCTGAACAGTAGTCGATTCCGAAGACAGGGTAGCGTAGACTGTGAGCATCGCAGTGGAACATCACCGCGGGCGAGCTATTTAGGCTTTGGCAACAAGAAAAATAATCCACGGCAAGCGAAACACGCATGAGCATATTTGAACTCAAGGGCCTCCGGAAACGCTATGGCAGCCGCTTGGCTCTTGATCAAGTAAACGTATCCATTGGGGAAGGAATCACCGGCTTACTCGGCCCCAACGGCTCGGGCAAAAGCACCATGATCAAAGCGCTTCTAGGCTTAGTACGAGTAGATCAAGGGGAAGGAACTGTACTTGGTGAGTCATGGCCTAGCAAGATTCGCAACACGCGTGACCGTATCGGCTATCTCCCTGAAGAAGACTGTTTCGTCGCCGGCTTGCAGGGAATCGAATCAGTACAAATGATGGCTCGACTATCGGGCTTACCATCACTTGAGGCGCTGCGGCGCTCGCACGAAGTGCTCGACTTTTGCGACATTGGCCAAGAGCGTTATCGCAAAGTAGAAACTTACTCGACCGGCATGCGACAGAAGCTTAAGTTCGCGCAAGCCTTAGTACATGACCCAGAACTAATTATTTTGGATGAACCGACAACGGGTCTCGATCCAACTCAACGTGAAGAATTCCTGCAGCGACTTAGAACGCTGGCGACTCTGCATGGTAAATCGATTCTGATTTCTACTCATATCTTGCATGACGTAAAGCAGGTTTGTGACCATGTGGTGATCTTGGTCGGAGGAAAGGTTCGCGTTTCCGCATCGCTGGAAGTGCTCAGCCGTCCCTCTCGGCCAGGACTGCATCTGACAACGGTTGAGGGAACTACTCAGCTTGCCGAGTTACTGAGGAGCAAAGGGATTACGGCTTCAGTTCTCGAAGATGGACGAGTAATCGCCGAAGGAATTTCATTGGAAAGATCCACAGAGATTTGGAAGTGGTGCTCGGAACAGGGCATTTTGCTTCAGCGACTAGAGCCGTCTCGTAATTCGCTGGAGCAGGCATTTCTCGATGCTGTTCAGGAGGCAAGCCATGCCGCTGCTTGATTTAGGTTATCGGTCTTGGGAAGGAAACCGTACGCCGCGCATCTTGCGGTGGACCGTGGTCGCACTAACGGGCATCACGATGGTATGGCGCGGGTACTGGCTCCGCAGTATGCTCGTCATCGCGCTGACACCAGCACTATTCAGTGTTCTTGGCTTCTTCATGTTTGAGCAGGGAATCAAGCAACCCGAGCCACGCAGGTTCGTGGCTCGCATCGTGCAGCAGCAATTCAAATCTCCCGAATTAGCGAAATCGTTGACGGACGATCCTGATGCTGCCAGACACGATGTTTGGGCTCAGTTTTTAATGTGGTTTTTTCGCTATCCACAGGCTTTCTCGATGGTGGTTGTCTTCGGTTTAGTAGCTCCTCGACTCATCAGCTACGACTTGCGCAGCCGAGCCTATTTACTCTACCTTTCACGTCCGATGACGCCGTTTGAATACCTAGTTGGGAAAGGGGCTGTGCTCTGGTTTCTACTTACTCTGATCGCAACGCTTCCAGCTCTATTTGTTTATTTCTGTGGTGTACTACTCTCACCTCAGTGGCAGGTGATTGAACAAACCTGGGATCTGCCGCTGCGTATTCTACTGGCCACGATTGCATTGGCTTTACCTACAAGTGCTGCAGCGATTTGCTACTCGTCGATGACGACCGAAAGTCGCTTTGCTGGATTTGCTTGGTTTGCCACCTGGGTTGTCGGCTGGGTGACATATGCTGTGCTAACGAGCACTGAGATGTTTGATCCGAGCGATTCACAGACTCTTGTTTCAAAGTGGCAATTTATTTCACCATATCACACGCTTGGACAATTGCAGGCGATCTCATTTGGCATCAGCAATGACCAGGACCCTTTTTGGTTCCCCGTGATCGCTTCAGTTCTCGTCACCCTCATCGGTTTCTTTGTTGCATATCGGCGCATCGCCGGTGTCCTGAAAGCTTGAGGCTACTCGGTATGTCAACAACAAACCCTTGCATCATTTCGTTGTCGAACACGACGCGATTGTATGGTACGGTGATCGGTGTTAACGATTTGAATATTGAACTCGTTCCAGGTGCGTACGGACTAGTCGGGCCCAACGGCGCAGGTAAATCGACGTTGATCGGATTGATCACCGGCGCGTTAAGTCCATCGCTTGGTACGGTACGCGTCTTCGGAGTGAATCCGCGAACAAATCCCAACGTACTACACAAAATCGGTTTGTGCCCTGCTTCCGATATTTTGATCCCGAAAGTTCCAGCGCGAGCTTGGATCGAACAATTGCTCTCTCTTCACGGTTGGCCTCCTGCGAAATCACGCTTGCGTGCAGCTGAAGTGTTGCGATGGGTAGGATTAGGGGAAGCGATGGATAGGCCGATTGGTTCCTATTCACTTGGTATGCGTCAACGTGCAAAATTGGCGCAGTCGCTAGCCCATGACCCGGAACTACTGATCCTCGACGAACCTTTCAATGGCCTTGATCCTATCGGTCGTCATCAAATGACAGAACTGCTCAAGCAGTGGGTGGCTGGAGGCCGCAGTCTTCTGCTGGCCAGTCATGTCTTGCATGAAGTTGAAGCTGTCACGAATGCCTTTTTATTGATTTATGGTGGTCGCCTTCTGGCGATGGGAACCACCAATGAACTGCGATCGATGCTCGCCGACCTTCCCCAACAAATCACCATTGAGGGTCCTGATGCGAGAGAAGTTGCTCGAAGATTAGCAGCGTATCCATGGATTTCATCAATTCAAATCGCATCCGATTCACAGTCGGTTGTCGTAGCAGTACAAGAACCGTTACGGCTATATCAATTCATCAATGACACGTTTCGCGAAACATCTTTGCAACTGACCGGAATGAAGGGAGAAGATAGTGATCTTTCTTCTTTGTTCCGCTTACTTGTTTCGCGTCATCGAGGACAAACACAAAACCGAATGGTGACAGGAGCTAGTCATGGCTAGTTCAAATACTCAAAGCGCAACAGCCAACTGGAATCCGAAAATAGCTGACTCAGAGCAGTTTTCCCGCCATCCGTTTTTGTGGGGTACTCTCGGCGTTCTGCGATATGAACTGATACGATCCTTGTCTCTCACTCGACTAATCAGCTGGTTGCTGATTTTTGCTTTCCCGGTCGCTCTTATTTTGATGGCGAAATGGCAAGTTGGTCAGCGTCCTCGACGAATTTCTCCGGAGGATTTGAGGATCGGATTTAGCTTTATCGCCTTCGCTTTGATTCCCCATGTGGCCGTGATGCTGAATCTATTGATGTGGGCAACTCCCGTGGTTAACACAGAACTCGAAGGACAGACATGGATTTACTCCATCGTACGCCCACAGGGAAAGCTGAATATTATCCTAGGCAAGTACTTAACGGCGATCTTTTGGTCGATTTTCGGTGGCCTTCTATCGGCAACGATCGCTATACCGTTGCTTGGTCTGGATAAATCTTTCACGCTATGGTGGACACTCGCACGCTTGGTTGTTCTCTCTAGTGTTGCGTATGGCGCACTGTATATTGCAATGGGAACACTGTTTCAAAAACGAGCCATGGTGAGCGCGTTCATTTACACACTCACGGTCGAGGGTTTTTTATCACTACTGCCAGCAACCATCAATCAACTGACGGTGAGTTTTCGCTTACGATGCTTGCTCGTTCAGTGGCTCGATATTCGTCTGCCTGCCGAGATGCGCAGCCGAGCTGAGATATTCGACCTCTCAGGGACAACCCATCATCTTGTTGCCCTAGCGGTCTACGTCATTGTTCTTCTGTCGGTTGCTCTGCTGTTCGCTCGCCGTAGCGAGTATTCGCTCCAGCCCGATCCCTCGTAATCCAACGGACGCCCCAAGAAATCGCTGTGGTGCCTATTGTTCCCGCGCTCAGCGAAAGCGGCGCTCGTGCTCGTGCTCAGCGCAGCGGTGCTCGTGCTCAGCGCAGCGGTGCTCGTGCTCAGCGCAGCGGTGCTCGTGCTCAGCGCAGCGGTGCTCGTGCTCAGCGCAGCGGTGCTCGTGCTCAG
>Ga0315900_10002208_pt1 | contig 30418 bp, 19 predicted proteins | sample LakEriMetagenome_FD_203521 | JGI IMG/M metagenome (GOLD analysis project Ga0315900, IMG submission 203521) | Freshwater fungal communities from buoy surface, Lake Erie, Ohio, United States - Buoy 12 MA114 | ecosystem: Environmental > Aquatic > Freshwater > Lake > Lake biofilm | place: USA: Lake...
CTGAGATAGAACCTGGATTCCAAGTGTATGTTGAAGCACCTATTCCTGTTAAAGTAGCAGAACTTCCAGCACATAAAATAGTTGGATTAGCAACCGCATTAATAGTTGGATTCGAAACAGTTAATGTAACGGTTCTTGTATTTGTACAACCAGTTGCAGCTGTTCCAGTAACTGTATATGTTGTTGTTAATGTTGGAGAAACCACAGTTGTTGAGCCTGTTAAAGCTCCTGGGTTCCAAGTGTAAGTGGAAGCACCACCAGCAGTTAATGTAGCACTACTTCCTCTACAAATTAAAGTAGGAGAAGAAGTAGCTGTAACTGTTGGACTTGGATTAACCGTTAATGAAATTGTATTTGTATTAGAACAAGTCCCTGTTCTACCAATTACCGTATATATAGTAGTAGCAGTAGGAGTAACCACCACGTTAGTTCCAGTTAAAGCTCCTGGATTCCAAGTATAAGTTGTTGCGCCGCTTCCTGTTAAGGTTGCAGAAGAACTAGTACACACAGCTGTTGGACTTGCCGTTGCATTTACAGTTGGATTAGGAGTTACTGTTAAATTTAAAGTTCTCGTTGCTGTACAACCTAACGTCGTTGTACCTACTACTGTATAAACTGTTGTAGCTGTTGGAGTCACTGCAACTGTTGTTCCAGATAAAGCACCAGGGTTCCAAGTATAAGTACTTGCGCCACTTCCTGTTAGCGTTGCTGAACTTCCTGCACAAATAGTTGTTGGACTAGCAACTGCATTAATAGTTGGATTTGAAACTGTGATTGAAATTGTTTGAGTGTCAGTACAGCCCGAAGCATTTTCTCCAGTTAGTGTGTAAACAGTTGTTGCTGTTGGTGTTACCGCAATAGTTGATCCTGTTGTTCCGCCAGGCGTCCAAGTATAAGTAATACCACCTCCAGCTGTTAATGTAGAACTATTACCAGAACAAATAACACTAGGACTTCCAATTGCCGTTATCGTTGGAGAGTTTTTTGCATTTAAAGATAATGTTGTAGTTGAGCTACAGCCAGCGGCATTTGTGCCCGTTACAGTGTAAGTTGTATTGGCAGTTGCGGTTATTACAACATTTGCTCCTGTTAAAGAACCTGGATTCCATGTGTATGTTAATGCTCCAACAGCCGATAGTGTTGCGGTTGTTCCAATACAAATATTTGTTGGACTTGTAGTAGCAGAAATAGTTGGAGTCACTCCAACATTAATAGTTAAGGTTCTTGTGGAAGTACATGCACCAGTACGTCCAGTAACAGTAAATACAGTTGTGGTTGTTGGAGTAACAGCAACAGTTGCTCCTGTTGTTGCACCCGGATTCCATGTGTATGTTGTTGCTCCTCCAGCTGTTAATGTTGATGTGCCGCCATTACAAATAACAGTCGGACTTGCTGAAGCGGTTAAACTTAAATTCGTAACTGTTAGTGCAACGGTTCTGGTATTTGTACATCCCACTAAATTTGTCCCAGTAACTGAATAAGCAGTTGTAGCTGTTGGAGTAACTACTACTGAAGCACCAGTTATAGATCCAGGACTCCAAGTGTAGGTGGCTGCTCCGCCTGCTGTTAATGTTGCTGAATTCCCAGAACAAATAGAAGTTGGATTTGAAACTGCCGTAACAGTAGGCGTTGGTCGAACTACCAAGTTAATAGTTCTAGTAGCTGTACACGAACCTGTAGTGCCTGTTACTGTATATATAGTTGTGACAGTTGGTGATACAGAAATAGAAGCACCTGTTAAGTTTCCTGGATTCCAAGTATAGGTTGTTGCGCCGACAGCAGTTAAAGTTGACGAGGAACCTCTACAGATACTAGTAGGACTTGCTGTTGCAGTAATAGTTGGTGTAGGAGTCACAGATACTTGAACAGCACTTGTGAAGGTTGATACACCTGCGCCACAATTAGCTTCTATTAAAGTGGCTGTGTATGTACTTGTTACTGTTGGACAAGGTGCAGCAGTTAAACCTGTTGCTGTAAAACCACTAGGGCCATTCCAATTTACTGTAAAGGTTGGCGCTCCAGTTGGAATAAATCTCCATGATTCATTTGTAGCAGTCCAAGGAGTTAAAACATTTCTTCCAGGAGGAGCAACAGCAATTGTAGTACTTTGAATTCCAATTAAACCCCGACCATTATTCCAACCAAGACATGATGGACTACTTTGTATATTTATATCTATGATATTTGATTTTTCATACAATACGATTTGAAAAGTGCTTGTAATAGTGTTACAGGCTGCGCCGTATAAAGGAACAGTTGTCCAGTTTGCAATAAATCTTCTGCAAGGAGCTACGCCACCAGTTGTATATGTAACAGTAGAACCAACACCAATAGAGGGGTCAATATCTCTATAAGCGCCGCAAATAGTGTTTGGTTGGTGTTCTATTAAATTTGGTAAAACATTATTTACAGTAAAAAACTCTCCGCCGTTGGCTACCGCTGTATTAAAAGTGATTTCTCCATTACTACCAATTAGCAATTGATTAAATGTGTTTCCAAAAAAACAAAAGTTAAAGCCGATAGGAATGACAGAACTCCACACATCATCCACATTGGGAATGGCAGTTGTTCCAACTCCAAATGGAAACGGAGCGTATGGTATCGATCCTACACTGTAGGAAGATGTTGTGTTTAATGTAGCAATAGTAGCCGCTAAACTGGCGCAATTTCCTCTACAAATAGTTGTATTAGAACCAGCACTTATACTAGAGGTTGGACAGGTTTGAGAAATAGAAACTTGTTGAGTAAACACAACAAATAAAAGTACCTGAAGAGATTTAATAAAAAACTTCATAAATGTAATTATTGAATGGTTAAAGTAAGATTGTTAAGGCTTTGAGTATTCATGGCATCAAGAGTCTCAATAGTTTTAATTTCAGAATCTGAAAGGATTTTTGTGTAGTCTTGAGCTAAAGATTTGTTGTAGTTTTTTTCTGAAGTTGTTACCTCAAAGTATTCAGTAGAGCCTTGTGTATGTTTTTTTAAGAATTCTAAAGACTCTGTTCTTGCTATGAATGCAAAGTAGCAACTAGCTTTTTTGTCACTATTATAAAGCTTTACAGCTGCTTCTTGGTTTTTAAGTATATTTTTAAATGAAGCAACATAATCACTGCTACCTTCTCGAATCATGTTCTTTTGAACTGTTCTAATTGCGACACTATTTTTAGTTATAAAATCTTTTAACTCTATTTCAGTTTGGGATTTTGCAATAGTACAAAACAATAAAAGTGATAAAAACAAGGATAGTTTCATAAATCTTAATTTTTTAAAAATGTTATAAAAACATAAAAATACAACAATTATTAACAGGTTTTTAACAAAACTAAATCCCGTCAATAAATAATTACACTAAATTGTTGAATAACAGTAAATTAAGATGATAATTTAAACTAAATTTAAATAATATTCAATAAAAAAACCGCTATTTAGTAGCGGTTTTTTAATTAAACTAAGCTACCCCAACACCGTGACAGCTTTTGTATTTTTTGCCACTTCCACAAGGGCAAGGATCGTTTCGACCTATTTTTTGTCCCACTCGAATTGGCTGTTGTTTTGGTTTTTGTGGCTCTTGTTGTTCATGTGCCTCTTCTTCACTTCTACTTTCTACCAATTTTTCTTTTGGTTTTTGTTGTATGGGTTCTTGAGTAAATTGAGCCTTTTGTAATTTTGGTTTATCATTATTACTATCTTCAATTGGCAAACCGCCTTTCATCAAGAATGAAATGATGTCTTTGCTGGTTTTCGCAATCATCTCTTTAAACAAGTTAAAGGATTCTAGTTTATAAACCACCAATGGATCTTTTTGCTCGATAGATGCGTTTTGAACGGATTGTTTTAAGTCATCCATTTCACGCAAATGTTCTTTCCAAGAATCATCTATCATCGCTAAAATAACTGTTTTTTCAAATACAGATACTAACTCTCTACCATTTGTTTCAAATGATTTTTTTAAGTTAGCCATTACTTGAATGCCTCTGACACCGTCTGTAAAAGGAGTGACGATGTTTTCAAAATTATTATTAGGATTAGTATATACATCTTTTACAACAGGGAAAACCATTTCTGCAATTTCTGCAGATTTTTTACGATAATGTTGTTCTCCTGCTTCAAATAATCTTTGTATTAAATCATCTTCTCTACCTGATCTAAATTCTTGTTCTGTAAATGGAGATTCAATACCAAAGTTTTTAATACATTCAAATGTAAATCCTTCAAAGTCTTTTAAAACATGGAATTCAGAAACTATACTTTCTGCCACTTCGTAAATCATGTTGGCAATATCAATGCTAATTTTATCTCCATTTAGAGCATTTTTACGGCGTTTGTAAACCACGTCACGTTGCGCATTCATTACATCATCGTATTCAATTAAACGTTTACGAGTACCAAAGTGATTTTCTTCTACTTTCTTTTGAGCACGTTCAATAGATTTTGAAATCATAGAGTGTTGAATTACTTCGCCTTCTTGTAATCCCATTCTATCCATTAAACTAGCAATACGTTCACTGCCAAATAAGCGCATTAAGTTGTCCTCTAAAGAGACAAAGAATTGAGAACTTCCAGGATCACCTTGACGACCAGCACGACCACGTAACTGCCTATCTACACGACGAGATTCATGACGCTCTGTTCCAATAATTGCTAAACCTCCAGCTTCTTTAACGCCTGCACCTAATTTAATATCGGTACCACGACCAGCCATGTTAGTAGCAATAGTAACAGTTCCAGCTTGTCCTGCTTCAGCAACAATGTCAGCCTCTTTTTGATGCAATTTAGCATTTAATACATTGTGTTTAATACTTCTTAATTTAAGCATACGGCTTAATAATTCAGAAATATCAACTGTTGTTGTTCCAATTAATACAGGTCGTCCTTCAGCTACTAATTTTGCAGTGGCTTCAATAACGGCATTGTATTTTTCACGCTTCGTTTTATACACTAAATCTTGTTCATCTTTTCTAGATATTGCACGGTTAGTAGGAATAACAACAACATCTAATTTATAAATATCCCAAAACTCTTGCGCTTCAGTTTCGGCAGTACCAGTCATACCTGCTAACTTATTATACATACGGAAATAATTCTGTAAGGTAATAGTTGCATAAGTTTGAGTAGCTGCCTCAATCTTCACATTTTCTTTTGCTTCTAAAGCTTGGTGTAATCCATCGCTGTAACGACGACCTTCCATAATACGACCTGTTTGCTCATCCACAATTTTAATTTGTCCATCAGCAATCACATACTCTTGGTCAATTTCAAATAAAGAGTAGGCTTTTAATAATTGATTGACTGTATGAATACGCTCACTCTTCACACTAAAATCACGCATTAACGATTCTTTCAATAAAATCTTTTCTTTTGGATCTGCAAATGTTCTCTTCTCTAAATCCGCAATTTCTCCACCCACATTCGGAATCACAAAGAAATGAGGATCGTCTGTTGTTCCTGTAATTAAATCAATACCTTTTTCAGTCATATCAACTGAATTATGTTTTTCATCAATTACAAAAAATAATTCTACATCAATTTTATGCATTTCCTTTTGTTGGTCTTGCATATAGAAATTTTCTGTTTTTTGCAATAGCGCTTTAACTCCTGGCTCACTTAAAAATTTAATTAAAGCGCCATTTTTCGGTAAACCTCTGTAAGCTCTTAATAGAGGAATGCCTGCTTCTTTTTCATTTCCTTCAGCATATAAGCGTTTGGCATCTGTTAAGAAAACTTGAACCGCTGCTTTTTGAGCCGCTAATAACTTTTCTACTCGAGGTTTAAATTCTATAAACTCATGTTTGTCGCCTGTAGGTGTTGGTCCAGAAATAATTAATGGTGTACGAGCATCGTCAATTAAAACTGAATCGACCTCATCTACAATGGCAAAGTTATGTTTACGTTGAACTAGGTCAGATAATTCACGAGCCATGTTGTCGCGTAGATAATCAAAACCAAATTCGTTATTTGTTCCGTAAGTAATATCTGCTAAATATGCTTGACGACGTTCTTCAGTGTTAGGTTCGTGTTTATCAATACAATCAACACTTAATCCATGAAATTGAAATAATGGAGCGTTCCATTCGCTATCGCGTTTTGCTAGGTAATTATTTACAGTTACGACGTGAACACCTCTTCCAGATAATGCATTTAAGAAAACTGGTAATGTAGAAACTAAAGTTTTACCCTCACCAGTTGCCATCTCGGCAATTTTTCCTTGATGCAAAACAGTACCACCAATTAATTGAACATCATAATGCACCATGTTCCATAAAACTTCTGTGCCCGCTGCAATCCATCTGTTTTTCCAAACCGCTTGTCCACCGCGTATTTCAACGTTTTTGTGCGTTTTTGATAATTTTGTATCAAAATCGTTTGCAGTTACTAGTAATTCTTCGTTTTCTGAAAAACGACGAGAAGTATCTTTTAAAACGGCATATGCTTCAGGTAAAATTTCATTTAAAACTTCTTCAATCTTTTTTGTGATCTCTTTTTCAATTTCATCAATCTCTTTGTAAAGAGATTCTTTAGTGTCAATATCCATATCAAATTCCTTTTCAACACGAGCTTTGATTTCGTCAATTTGATTTTGTTCAGTTTTTATTGCATCCTGAATTTTTTGTTTAAAGGAAGTTACTTTTGCACGAATTTCGTCATTAGATAGTCTAGCTAATGATGGGTAAATTTCTAATGCTTGATCAACTAATGGTTGAATGGATTTAATATCTTTTTCTGATTTAGTACCAAAAAATTTCTTTAGGAACGTTAACATAATGTGTTTTTAATTTAAGCTAACGAAAGTACAAAAAATACACGTTCGTAAATGATAAATTTTACTAAATAATAGCTTGATTTTCAGTGTGTTTAACTCTTATCATTTCGGTTTTAGTATTTTTAACCTTATTAGTCATAAAGAATAATGTATTAGCCATGACGTCATAGTCTTATGAGGCTTACTATTGCGTGAAGTATTTTCTCCAGTTATTGCTAAAAAGCCACCACTTACAAAAAGATGATTGCAAACTAATGATTAATCTGTACTTTAGTAATGCCACTTATATGAAAGTTTATTTTAAAATATATTTCAAACAATTTTTCGTTTTAGGACTTTTATTTCTAGTCCCCTTTAAACAATTTTCTCAGCAATATAATTTTAAAAACTATTCAGTAGAAAGTGGGTTGCCTTATGTGCAAATTTTTGCTATGTGCCAAGATAGTAAAGGTAATTTGTGGAGTGGAGGATATGGTGGCGCTAGCAAATTTAATGGTAAAACATTTAAAAATTACTCTCCAAAAAATGGATTAGCAAATCATTATGTCAATGCAATTATCGAAGATCAATTTCATTTAATTACTGTTGGAACAATTGATGGGTTAAGTGTGATTGATAAAGTAAAAGGAACCATTAGTAATTTTTACATAAAAGATGGTTTACCATCAAATAACGTCACTAGTTTTTGTTTGGAGCCTCAAACTGGGCTGTGGACTGGAACAACAAAAGGTTTATGTATTTGGGATGGGAAAAATGTGTTAGCCGTTCCGCATTTTAATGATCAACATATAACATGTTTATTATATACCGAAAAGTATGGAGTAGTAGTTGGAACAACCAAAGGGTTGTTTATACAAAACAAAAATTCAAAAAACTTTAATACACTTTTAGATTCAGTTAATATTACAAGTGTATCGCAAAGTGATGATAAACTTTATATTGGTTCAGATAATGGATTGTATTTGCTTGATTTAGCAAAGCGTACCCAACACATATTCCATGTGAACAATGGTTTAATTGACGAAAATATTACAAGTGTCTTATGTCAAAAGAATGGAACAGTTTGGATTGGCTCCAAAACTGGCTTAATAAGTTTTAATGGCAAAGAATTTTTTTACTATAATATAGGCTTTGATAATAACTCAAACCACATTCGATCTTTATTAATTGATTATGAAGATAATTTATGGATTGGAACTCACAGTGGATTGTATAAATATCGCGGCAAAGGCTTTACGGTTTACGATAGACAGCATGGCTTGGGTAGTGCTTTTATTTATCAAATTATAAAGGATGTTAACCAAAATTTATGGATAGCTACCGAAAACAATGGTGTATATAAATACTCGAATGGTTTTTTTAAAAATTATTCATATAAACAAGGTTTGTCAAGTAATTTAGTTTATGCGATTCTTCCACAAGATGATGGTTCTGTTTGGTTTGGAGGAGATAAAGGAATTTCTGTTTTTAAAAACGAAGTCATTCAAAACGCACCTTTTGGAAAAGGCTTTAAGCAAGAAGCTCCCATTAATTGCCTTTATAAGGATAGTAAAAACGTTATTTGGGTTGGTGGGGAAAACGGCTTATGTGCCATGAAAAAAAATGGAAGCTCATATACAATTACGTATTATAAACTTCCTGTAAAAAAGAATGAAAATGAAACGTATCAAGTGTGGAGTATTATTGAAGATCATAAAGGAAATATTTGGGCAGGAACGTATTTATCTGGATTATTTAAACTAGAAGGAGATCAATTTAAACAGCAAGCTATTTCTTCTCCAAATGAAGTAACAACTGCCCTTGATTTATGCAAAGATAATTATGGTAATCTATATGCAGCTACCTTAAATGGAGTGCTCATGTTTAATCCAGATAGACATAGTTATAAATTTATTTCCGAAAAAGATGGATTAAGCTCTGAGTTAGTATATGCCATTGGAATAACAAAAGATAACCATTATTTATGGGCCGGAACTAACCAAGGTGTCAACAGAATAGACATTAAAAAACTACAGTATGATTTTATTGACATCACTAAATATGGAAGAGCTGATGGATTTTCTGGAGTTGAGTCAAACTCTCACGGTATTTACGAAGATACAGATAGTACCATTTGGTTTGGAACGGTAAATGGTTTAATAAAATATTCTCCTAAAGAGTTTGTTGAAAACGATAATTTGTCAAAAACAAATATCACCAATATTAAGTTAGGTTATGCAGATACCTTATTAGCTGATGGTTCTATATTGCCTTATTCATTAAACAATATTAGTTTTTATTTTGATGGCATTTGTTTAACCGCGCCCGAAAAAGTATTATACTCATACAAGCTGGAAGGTTACGATAAGGATTGGAGCCCTTATACTGATGTCAATAATACGAAGTATGATAATTTGCCTCCAGGAAAATATACTTTTAAAGTAAAGAGTTGTAATAACGAAGGGATTTGGAATATAGAACCTGTTACGTTTTCGTTTACGATTAAAACACCTTTTTATAAAACATGGTGGTTTATTTTACTTTGTATTATAGGATTATCGGGGATTGTAATTGTTATTTTTAGATTGAGGGTAAGACAAATTAAAAAGAAACAACAAGCCGAATTTGAACATTTAGTTGAAGTATCAAAAGCAGAGTTAACCGCCTTAAGAGCGCAAATGAATCCGCATTTTGTATTTAATGCTTTAAATTCAATACAACATTATATTTTAAATAGTAAAGGCGATGAAGCCGTAAGATACTTAAGTAAGTTTGCTAAATTAATTCGATTGATTTTAAGTAATTCGGAAAAGCAAATTGTTACCATTAACGAAGATATTGAAGCCTTGAAATTGTATTTAGAATTAGAACGCATGCGTTTTGAAAACAAATTTGATTATGCTATTCATATTGATTCTTCTATTGACGGTGATTATGATGAAATTCCTCCCATGTTGATTCAACCTTATTTAGAGAATGCTATTTTACATGGCATTAATCCTAAAGATGGAAACGGGCATATTGATATTAGTATGAAAATAGTAAATCAATTTATTAAGATTTCGATTAAAGATGACGGTATCGGCAGAGAGAAATCCAAGTCGGTACAAAGCCTTCAGCCGGCAGCTCGTCATAAATCATTAGGGATGAAAATCACAAAAGATAGGGTTCGTATTTTAAATACAATTCATCAATCAAATTTAAACGTAAATATTATAGATTTGTATGACGAGAAAAATGAGGCTATTGGAACACAAGTAGATTTGTTTATTCCGTATGTCAAATAGTTGTTAGTTTTGAGTTATTGGTTATTAGTAGTAGAACCAATATTCATTTTAATGCAGCTAAATCAAACAACTAAAAACCAAACACTAAAAACTATATTATGAAAGCAGTAATTATAGAAGACGAACAAAAAAGCCGCGATATGTTAGCGGATATCTTGAAAAAGAATTTTCCTCAAATTGCAATTTTGGGCTTAGCTAAAAATGTAGCCGAAGGCGTTGAGTTAATTCAAACTTTAAAACCTAATTTATTGTTTTTAGATATTAGTATGCCTGATGGAACAGGCTTTGATGTGCTTGAAAAAGTACAAGGAGCAAAGTTTGATATTATTTTTACAACCGCTACTGATAAACATGCACTTAAAGCTATCAAATATAGTGCTTGTGATTATTTATTAAAACCAATTGATATTGACGATTTGAAAGTTGCTATCAACCGTTTAATTGAAAAAAGATCGTCTGCAATGCCAAGTATGGATAATTTGCAATTCTTAATTCAAAATTTAAAGCGTGCAGATGATAACTATAATAAAATTACGTTGCCAACTGGTAATGCTTATGAAATTATAAACATCAAAGATATTATTCGTTGTGAAGCCGATGGTAGTTATACAAACTTTTATTTAGTAGGCGGAAAAAAATTAATGGTATCAGCGAGTTTAAAACACTACGAAGATTTATTGCCTGAAAACGATTTCATTCGAATTCATCACCATCATTTAATTAACATGAACCATGTAGTTCGATTCTTAAAAGTAGATGGTGGTTATGCTATCATGAGCGATAATACGCAATTGGAAATTAGTCGCCGTAAAAAAGATGCCTTTTTAGAAAGATTGAATGCAGTTTAAATTTCAAATATAATCCTAAACAAAAAGTGCCTACTAATTAAATTAGTAGGCACTTTTTGTTTGACTTGCATTAAGGGTTATTCCAATATCAATTTAAATAATTGAGTTCCTTCGTTAGTAGTAACTTTAGAGTAGTAAATGCCTTTGCTCATTTTACTTAAATCAAATGATAATAGATTGGTGTTTTTTGAATTTTCAATCATCACAGTTTGTCCTAATGTATTCCTAATAGTTACTTCCAATTTATCAGTATCAATTGTATTTGAAATTGTAAATAGTCCATTGCTTGGGTTAGGATAGATGGAGATTGAATTTAATGATGGGGCATTGATATTAATATTTGTTATTGAGCTACAATTTCCAAATACAATATTTGGTCTTTTATTATTTATTGTGGCTTGAATAGTATCAATGCCACATAAATTACTAATGTCACTCATGGCATAAATACAACGAGTTACACTTGTTGTTGTAGAAGGCATTATGGGATTATTAGTATAATTTATATTTACGTAAAATGTGTAACATATATCTACTAACAAATCAGATACTCCATCCCAAACATATGAATTTGAAAAATTGTGCGTATTTATTCCAACTATAGGTGTGTAGCTTGTTGCTGAATATACTTGTGTGAGTCCAACATTATCAAAAGCATTAGTTAATGAAGTTTGCGACACGCATTTTAGACTAATGGTTAAACCCGGAAGCGCACCAATATATCCAGACGGAATAGAATTTATGAAAAATGATACAGACGATATATTTCCTGGCAAAACACCCGCACTACTTAATTCGCTTGCTGTAAAAAGTAATTGGTGTCGAGTGTTTTTATACCAATGTCCGTAAATACTAGGGAAATCAGCAGCCGAATTAACTACACCTCCTGTTCCAATGCTGAATTGCGGTGAAGCACTGCAGCTTCCTGCTGCAGATAAGTTACAAGAAACTTGAGCGGATAGTTTATATGTAACAGATACAATGGCAATTAATATGTATAATTTTTTCATGCATTTAATTTTATGATACATAAATGTACAAAAAAAGCTCCTACGTTTTACATAGGAGCTTTTACTTTTTAAGAACTCTAGTTTATTCCAATATCAATTTAAATAATTTAGTTCCTTCATTCGTAGTAACTTTAGCATAGTAAATGCCTTTACTCATTTTACTTAAATCAAATGATAATTGATTGGTGTTTTTTGCAGTTTCTATCATTATTGTTTGCCCTAAAGTATTAATTATTGTTACGTCCATCTTATCGGTATTGATGGTGTTTGAAATTGTAAATTGGCCATTACTTGGATTTGGAAAAACATTCATACTATTTAATGTTTTTATATTTGAATTGATGGAAGTTGCCAAGGCGCAATTACCAAACAGGATATTAGGTCTCATGTAGGTTTGAATTGGACTAGTAGAATCATTGCCGCATAAGTTATTAATATCACTTGACCCATATATACATTTTGGAACTGATGTTGTTGTGGCTGGCATTATGGGATTATTAGTGTATAATACATTAATATTGAAAGTATAACACATATCAACTAATAGATCAGAAGTGCCATCCCATAAATAAGGATTTGAAAAATGATGTGTATTTGTACCAATTATAGGCGAATAGCTTATTGCCGAATAAACTTGAGTTAGCCCAACATTATCAAAAACATTTGTTAATGAAGTTTGTGTAACGCATTTCAAACTAATGCGTAAGCCTGGAAGTGCTCCAATATAACCTGATTGAAACGAATTTATAAAAAAAGATATAGATGAAATGTTTCCAGGTAAAACACCAGCGGTAGTTAATTCATTAGCTGTAAAAAGTAATTGGTGTCGAGTGTTTTTATACCAATGTCCATAAACGCTTGGGAAATTTGGATAGGAATTAACTATGGTTCCCGTTCCAATAGCAACTGTGTTTGAAGATTGACAATTTTCGTTTGATAGGTTACAAGCTGAAATTTGAGAGAACCCTCGCTCAGAAAGTATTAATAGTGCAATTAATAAAAATAGATTTTTCATGATATAATGATTTATGATGTAAAATTAAAAAAAGAGTGAACTATAAAACACTAATCTTATTTTTTATTACATATTCAAAATCATAACCTGTCTCTTATTATACATAAAACCCCTTGTTTTTAGCTAAACAAGGGGTTAATAAGTCGAGGTTAAACGTTATTCCAATATTAATTTAAATAATTTCGTTCCTTCATCAGTAGTGACTTTGGCGTAGTAAATACCTTTGCTCAGTTTACTTAAATCAAATGATAATTGATTTTCATTTTTAGTGATTTCCGTTAATACAGTTTGACCTAAAGTATTTATCACAGTTACTTCAAACTTATCTGTATTTATAGTATTTGAGATAGTAAATAGTCCCTTACTTGGATTTGGATAAATAAATACATTATTATCAGAAGTTATATAATCAATGCCAGTGCAAGTACTAACCGTTAAAGTAATCACATTGCTATTTGAGCAGCCTGCTGTTGTTCCATTTAAAGTATATGTTGTTGTAATTGTTGGTGAAACAACAATGGCAGCTGTTGTTAAAGAGCCTGGCATCCAAGAATAATTTGTAGCACCACTAGCGGTTAATGTTGCACTTTGTCCGGTGCATATTAACGATGAAGATGATGTGGCAGATACCGTTGGACTTGGCGTTACATTCACCGTTACTGTTCTTGGAGCGCTATTGCAACTTCCGTTACTTCCAATGATTGTATAGGTTGTAGTAGTAGTTGGCGATAATACACTTGAACTTCCAGAACCTGATGGCAACCAAGTATAAACTGATGCTCCAGTTACTGCAATAGTAACTGATGATCCTCTACAAATAGTTGTATTAGTAATGGATGCTGCAACTGTTGGTGTTGAAGAAACATTTACTGTTATTGTTCTATTTGATGAGCAACCTGCTGTTGTACCTGTTACAGTATAAGTGGTTGTAATGGTTGGCGTAACGGCAATAACAGTAGTTGTTTGTGCTCCAGGCAACCAAGCATAAGTTGTAGCTCCGCTTGCAGTTAAGGTAGAATTTTGTCCAATGCAAATACTTAAAGAGGTTGCAGAAACATTGGTTGTTGGTGTAGGAGTAACATTGATAGTGACTGTTCTTGGAGCACTGTTACAACTTCCATTATTTCCAGTGATGGTGTAAATAGTAGTTGTAGTTGGTGATAAAGTACTTGAACTTCCTGAACCAGATGGTAACCAAGTATAAACTGATGCACCAGTTACTGCAACAGTAACTGATGATCCTCTACAAATGGTTGTATTAGTAATGGACGCTGCAACTGTTGGTGTTGAAGAAACATTTACTGTAATAGTTCTGTTTGATGAGCAACCTGATGTTGTACCTGTTACTGTATAAGTGGTTGTAATAGTTGGTGTAACTGCAATAATGGTTGTGGTTTGTGCTCCAGGTAACCAAGCATACGTTGTTGCACCACTAGCCGTTAAGGTAGAGCTTTGTCCTGCACAAATACTGGAAGAGGATGCGGAAATATTTGTGGTTGGAGTAGGTGTCACATTTACCGTTACTGTTCTTGGAGCGCTAGTGCAACCTCCAGTAGTTCCTGTTATTGTATAAATCGTTGTTGTCGTTGGAGACAATACACTTGAACTTCCTGAACCCGAAGGCAACCATGTGTAAGTACTTGCTCCTGTTAAAGTAACGTTTGTAGACGCTCCTCTACAAATTGTTGTATTAGTAATAGAAGCTGCAACTGTTGGTGTTGCTGTAATAGTTATTGATTTTGTCACGGTTGTTGTTCCTGTTCCATTAGCAACGGTTAGTGTAATTGTTTTTACACCAGTCGTGGTGTATGTTACAGATGTATTTTGAACAGTTGATGTTGACGGTGCCCCTCCAGTCATTGTCCATAACCATGAACTTGGTCCACCAGTACTAGCATCAGTTAACGTTATTGGAACGCCCGTACAACCTGTACTTGCCGATGTAATAGCGGCAGTAGGTGTAGTAGCTCCAACCCCTGTAATATTAATTTGATCAATGTATAATCCATCGCCATAATTTGAGCGATTAATGAAAGAAATCATCACACTGTTTTGTCCTACATATGGTGTTAAGTCAATAGAATCTTTTGCCCATTGAGCAGCAGTTGGAATAAATAGCGAAGTAGAACTACCGTTTCCTGTTGCAATTTGCGAACCACCTTTATAGTATGCTTGGTTAGAAGTCGCTCCGCAATTTGTACCAACTCTAATTTCTAATGAATCTATGTTTGGAGACGAAAAGGTTAGGCCGTAAGCTCTATAAAACGTCATTTTTGCAGATGCCAATCCAGTTAAATTTACAAACGTTTTTAATTGATCCTTGGTGCCAGCAACGTCTGTGGTAAAGTTATCAAAAACAGCGCTATTTGTAGTGGTCAAGGCGCCTGCATTCAGAGATTTAGACCATCTGACATTATCATTTCCAGAATCTTCTGAATACCAATTTGCTGGTATAAAAGTACCTTGAAAGTTTTGAACTAATGGTAATGAAGAAACGTTGGCTACATTAATATATGCCGCAACAGAATAGGTACTACTTCCATTGGCATTTGTTGCCACTAACTGAACACTGTAAGTTCCAGGTGTATTGTAAGTAACCGTTGGGTTTGAAACTGCTGATGCTGAAGGAGTTCCTCCAGCAAAGGTCCAAGCTAAAAGTGTTGGTGTTCCGGTACTTAAATTTGTAAATATCACTGTTTGACCAGGACATACAGTTGTTTTATTTGCTGAGAAATTTGCAGAAGGAGCACCTAGTGCACAATTGCTTGCAGTAAGCGCAGTCATGGTAGCGTTGGAACATACACCTCCAGTTAAATTTCTAGCCATAATTGCATTTCCTCCAGCTAAATCATTAACACTTAATACTCGTTTAGACTGTCCATTACCAATAGAGAAATTCATAATCTCAGCCGAATTAATGACATGCCCTAATTGGTGACCGTGACCTAATTCATGAACAGCTACTGACTCAAAATCATATTGAGAAAAAGTTGGTGCAGCAGGACCATAATTCCAAGTTGTTCCATCATCAAAAACAATATCTAATTCGTTAACGAACCAATTTTGATTAGGCTGTGCGCCACAACCGCTAAATCTACTAGTACATCTTCCTAATACACCTGCCGGTAATTCTGCGCCTACATCAAAACGAATAATATTGATGCCATCATTAGCAATAGTATTTACTGTGGTGGTTGGACCAGCAGTCCAATTGATATATGTACCACATCTCCATGATTGAAATGCTCTTAAAAAAGAAGCCTTGGCTGGGGCATTTGAATCAAAACCTGTAAACATTTGCCATACATAGCCGCCAGACTGTTTTGCAACATGTCTTGTATTATAAATGGTAGTTGGAGCTGAGCCGTTGCTATATACATTTATTTGAGCATGAGTAACTGTTAGTGAACTTGTACTTGTGGTTTTTACTCCACCAACATCTACACGAAGAACACCAGTTCCTGGAGTAGAATTGACAGTTCCAGCGCCCGTTGTTGTTAATCTCACTTGAATTTGTGTGTCGCTCCAAGAAACGTATGACCATGCATCTGGTCGGCAAAAAGTTGCTCCACCATCATCAGCTCTTTTGAATTCAACAAATGATGTTCCCTGTGTAGCGCCAAACCCAGTTCCGTTAATGGTAACAACCGAGAAAGTGCCAGCTGTAATAGTAGACGGAGAAAAACTTGTGATGGTTGCTGCTACATTTTGAGTTGTGTTTACTTGCTGAATAAAGAAAGGATTAGCAGGCTTAACAACTGTGTAGGCTGACTGAGTTAGTTGTTGTATTTTACTGTATAATGTTGAACTAATGTTTACATGTTTTTCAAATGGTTCGTTTGCTTCGTTTTCTGCAATATTATATTTAATAAAACCTTGAGAACTTCCATAAGCTTCATATACTTGCTTGCCAAATTGACTTGGTAAACTATTTTGGTTTAAAGTAAAAACACCAATATCGCCAATGCTCAATTCTAATGAAGGATGAACTTCTTCTTTATCTAAACCAATGGTACCTCCTTCAGAAACAACTTCAATGTATGCAGAAGATGAATTTTTGAAAGTCTTATATACTTCAACTAAGTTTGATGTGTAAATATTAGAATGACTAGGATCCCAAAAAGAAATCTGGTCTATTACTTTACCTTCTATAATATTTGACGAATTTGAAACTCTTTGGTTTAACAATACAGGTGTTAACATACACTGTGCAGATACCTGTATTAATGGAATTGCAATGATGACAATGATTAGTAATATTTTTCTCATAAGCATTGTATTTAGTTATAGTAAATATAATGAACGAGAATATATAAATCAAGTTCTCCAATAAATCTCCCGAAAAATTAACGTTTAGATTGAGTTTAGGTATAAACAATTTAGTGTTTATTTCTATTGATGGTTTTTTTAGCTTTTATATAATAAAACAAATAGATTTATAGTAAATCAAAATCTAAGTTTTATGGCAAAGAAAGCAGTTTCAAAAAGTACCGAAAAAAAGATATTTGTTCTCGATACTTCCGTGATTATTTATGATCACACGGCAATTAAAAATTTTCAAGAACATGATGTTGTTATTCCGATTACTGTTTTGGAAGAATTAGATAATTTTAAAAAAGGAAACGATACCAAAAATTTCGCAGCCAGAGAATTTACACGTTATGTAGATAATATGTCGGGAGATAATTCTTTGCAAGAGTGGACGCCAATTAATGGTAAATCTCACGGCTATTTTAAAATTGAAATGCACAACTCTTCAAAATTAGATGCAGAGAAAATCTTTCAAGAACGAAAAGGTGATCACCGTATTTTAAATGCGGCTTTGTACACGGCTGACACTAATCCTGATAGAAAAGTGGTTTTAGTGACTAAAGATATTAATCTTCGTATCAAGGCGAAATCTTTAAACTTACACGCCGAAGATTATACGACTGGAAAAATTTTAACCGTTGATGAATTATATACAGGTAATACAACTTTAGATAAAGTAAATCCAACTACTATTAATCAGATTTACGAAAAAGGAAGTTGTTTAGCGAAAGATGTGTTGAAAAAAGAAACCCCAGAGGATAATCATTATTATGTTTTAAAGAATGGTAATGCTTCCGTTTTAGCACGTTACGAAAACTCTTCAAAATCTTTAAAACGTGTTACTAAAACATCGTCATATGGTATTATTCCAAAAAATGCAGAACAGTCTTTTGCATTAGATGCGATTATGAATCCTGATATTCGTTTAGTGAGTATACAAGGTGTGGCAGGAACAGGAAAAACATTATTATCGTTAGCAGGTGCCTTAGAGCAACGTCGTAATTATCATCAAATATATTTAGCTCGCCCAATTGTACCTTTAAGTAATAAAGATATTGGTTACTTACCTGGCGATGTGACTTCTAAATTGAATCCATACATGGAACCATTATGGGATAATTTAAAATACATTAAAAGTCAGTTTTCCGAAAAAGATAAAGAGTTTAAGGCGATTAGCGAAATGATAGAGAACGAAAAAATTGTGATTTGTCCTTTAGCATTTATTCGTGGACGTAGTTTAAGCAACATGTTTTTTATTGTAGATGAGGCTCAAAACTTAACACCACACGAAGTAAAAACAATTATTACTCGTGCAGGAGAAAATACAAAAATTATTTTCACAGGAGATATTTATCAAATTGATACGCCATACTTAGATGCACAATCTAACGGTTTAAGTTATTTAATTGATAAAGTAAAAGGACAACCTTTATACGCTCACATTACCCTACAAAAAGGTGAACGTAGTGAATTAGCTAATTTGGCTAATGACCTGTTATAAAATTTTGTAAATCTTGAACAAAAAAGGCTTATCTATTTTTTTAGATAAGCCTTATATTTTATAGATGTTGTTTATAATCCAGGTAACATGCCACTTGCTACTGATTTCATTTCATTATCGTTTAACTCGTTAGCTTTTAATAAAGCTTTGTTTAAGGTAACAGTGAGTTGCTCCTCTAACTCTTCGGTATTACCGTGTTGTAATCCTGGCGCTATGGTTAACGACTTTATTTCTCTATTTCCTGTAATGGCAATTTTGATATCGCCGCCAGCTCCTTCCACATTAATAATAGTTGAATCTAATTTTAATTTAATTTCATCGGCTTTTTGCTTCATTTCTTGAAGCTTGCCCATCATGTCTCCTAATTTCCCGAACATTGTTTTTTATTTAAATTGTTTTCCCGCAGATTTCACAGATAACCGCAGATATAAAATTAAGAAAAAATCTGCGAATATCAGCGAGATCTGTGGGACACATTTTATTTCAGTATTCTAAACTCATTTGGCAAATAATTATTTAGCCGATTTCCTAGATGTTTTATCCAGCCAATTCCAAAGCCTTTATGACTCATTAAATTCCATCCTTTGTTTCCGTCTATAGATTGCAATTCTTTTTTTAGAAATTGGATGGCTTCTTTTTCAGTGCAATCTATTGTTTGAATGGTTTCAGATTTATGAATGCTCCAAGCTAAATCGTGATGAGGAATCACTTCATCTTTAATTAAGCTGCCAATGTTTGTCCCTACCTTTTTGTAATATAAATTAGAAAATTTATTAATGAAGTCTAATGTGATTTGATTCGTTAATAAATAATCATCTTTAAATTTTGTGATTTGATGGGAGTCTAAATTTTTGATCCAATTGGCAAACAACTCTTTTTCTTTAGGTTTAATAATCGAAAATGTTTCGTACTTTGATTTTCGAACTTGATGATGGCTGTCTATCGCGCCTGGCTTTTTAAACACAGCACAGAAAAAACCTTCTGATTTTGTTTTGTCTGGGTAAAAACGATAGCCAAAAGCTTTTTGTTTTTCGCTTGTCGTTTCTACAATTCCCCATTTTTTTTCAGTAGGAATTTGCACACTTATTAATCCAAATTCATTGATTAACCAATCGGCTATTTCTTCATTTTCTGATTTCGAATAAGAGCAGGTTGAATAAACTAAGGTTCCCCCTTGTTTTAAAGTTCCTATAATGTCCGATAAAATTCGTTTTTGACGTTGATTACATAAGTTCACATTGTCTAAACTCCATTCATCAACAGCATCATGTTGTTTTCTAAATAATCCTGAACCGCTGCAAGGTGCATCTACCAAAATGATATCAAATACATCGTTTATATCGGAGTAGGAACTAGGATCATTATTAGTTACAACCACATTGCAAGTACCCCATTTGCTAAGGTTTTGAGCTAATACTTCTGAGCGTTGCTTGATGATTTCATTAGCTACTAAAGCACTTTCATTATTTAACAATGAATTTAATAAAGTGCTTTTTCCGCCTGGCGAAGCACATACGTCAAAGGCTAATAATGTTTGATTAAAATCGACGCATGATTTTAAAGCATGTTCAATAAACATAGAACCTGCTTCTTGCACATAATAACAACCAGCTTGGAATAAAACATCATAAGTAAAATTGGGGCGCTCTTCTAAATAAAAACCTTTTTCATTCCAAGGAATTGGGTTGTCTAATTTAAATGCTAGTTCTGTTGGTTTAAAAGGATTGATTCTAATACTGGTTGGTGATGCCGTTTGATGTACATCTATGAATGCTTTTTCATCAAAGCCCTCGCAACAAGAAATAGAGTTTATAAATTCGGTAGGTAGTTTTAGCATTTTTGTTTTGAATAGGAACACGGATTAAACGGATTTACAGGGATTAAATTGTGAATTCTTAAATTAGTTTATACGCATAGCTCTTTAATTTGATATACTCAAATGTAAATAATTATTTGCTTTATTTAATTAAAACTATCATCTGTGATAATCCGTTTTATCTGTGTCATCGGTGTTCCTATTCTAGTTATAAAACACTATTTTTGTTTGTGTTTGAAAAGAAAGCGCCATTAAAAATAACTGACCCTCATTTAGCATTAGTTAAAATGCAAAGTTGGTGTGCCTATCAAGAAAGGTCTCAGCAAGATGCCCGTGATAAGTTGTATGAACTAGGCATGTGGCCAGAAGCCGTTGAAAATATCATCGTCCAATTAATACAGGATAATTTTTTGAACGAAGAGCGTTTTGCGATGTCTTTTGCTCGTGGCAAGTTCAGCATTAAAAAATGGGGACGAATTAAAATTAAACAAGAGTTAAAACAAAAACGCGTGAGCGAGTATTGTTTGAAAAAAGCCTTAGCGCAAATTGATGAGGCTGAATACATAAATACTTTAAAAAAAATCATAGAGAGTAAACGTAAATTGATTAAGGAACCAAACAAAATTAAACTACAATTCAAATTAATGAACTACGCTTTATCTAAAGGCTACGAGAAAGATTTAGTGTTTGATGTGTTGAACAATAAGGAGGAAGAATAGAAAGTTTTGGGCGTGCTCCGCCAGATGGCGGATACGGGCTTTCGGCACTCGCTTTTTTATTTGCCCTGCGTGACAAATAAAAAGAGCTCAGACAAATGCCTCAATCCCTCACGCAGCGTTTACGTTTCAAGTTCGGAGGTTACACTTCGATTTTACCGCAAGCCCCGCGTGAGGGATTCAAACGGAAATCCTTTTTTGCGAAGTAAAAAAGATTGGAGTGACAGCCCGGTTCGGCTACCGCCGAACACGCCCAAATCCTTAAAAAATAAATTAAACAAATAGGTCGCTTGCAATTTTATCTGCGAGTAATTTCCCTTTTTCACTTAAAGTGTAGGTTGTGTTTTTTACAATCACATGTTCTTGTTTAATGAAAATTTCAAGTTGGTCTAAAAATGCTTTTACGAAATCGTTATTAAAATTAGTTTTTAGGTAATTTAAATCAATTCCCCAAATGGTTCTTAGAGATGTTAAAATGTATTCATTGAAACGTTCTTTTTCTGTGAGTATTTCTTTTTCAAAGTAAGCCTCTGTTTTTTCGGAAACTTGTTTGATGTAAAGGTTATTGTTAGCAATGTTCCATTGTCTTGATGTTCCGTCAAAAGAATGAGCTGATGGCCCTAGGCCAATGTATTGAGCACCTTTCCAATAATTAGAATTATGAATACTAAAATATCCTTCTTTGCCGAAATTGGAAATTTCGTATTGAATAAATTTATTTTTTTCTAAACGGTCAATCATTTCTAAAAATAGTTCCGAGCTTTTTTCGTCATCAATAGCGACTTCTTTTTTTACTTTAAAATCGTGTCCTAATTTTGTTTTTTCTTCAATAGTTAAATTGTAACTGGAGATATGAGGCACTTGAAGAGCGATGGCTTTGTCTAATGTTTTTTTCCAATTAGTTAAGTTCGAAAATTTGGAGCCGTAAATTAAATCAATCGTAATGTTTTCAAAACCCCTATCTTGAGAACGTTTTACACTTGCTTCACTTTCTTTAGCCGTGTGCGCTCTATTCATCCAAATCAGTTCTTCTTCATCAAAACTTTGTAAACCAATACTTAATCGGTTAACCTCTAGTCGTTTTAGCTCTTTAAGTTTATCGTCCGACAAATCATCTGGATTACATTCAAATGTAATTTCTGCATCATTTGATACATGATAAAGTTTGTAGATTTTTTCAAGAATTAAAAAACTTTCCTTTTCAGATAGTAAACTGGGCGTTCCTCCCCCAAAATAAATAGTATCAATGTTTTTATCAGCTAAGTAATTTAGCCTTAAATCAATTTCTGTTAAAATACTTTTTACTAAAGACTCTTTATTTTGTAAAGAAGTAGAAAAATGAAAGTCACAGTAATGACATGCCTTTTTGCAAAAAGGAATATGAATATATATCCCACTCACAAATTATAATTTAACTGGTATTTTGTAATAGCTAACTAGTTCTGTAATCAAATCTCTCACATGTAAAAAATCTCCAGCATCATCAAATGTTGCTTTTAATTTTTCCACATATTGTTTGCGTTGGTTAGTTATGTATTGTGTTGCAAAGTAATAAGAATCAATGGTTAAATCATTTTCTTTTACTACAATTTGATCCGATGTTATTTTTTTGTAACGCTTATATGTACTAATTACCTTATCATGTTGAGCTAAACTAAAGTATCCCATAATTAAAGCTACAAACATCCCATCTAAAAATTTTTGAAAAGGAATTTGCTGATAGGAAACTAAAGTATCTTCTAAGATTCTAACTGATTTTGCTTTATCATTTTCATTACCAGCTAATAAGATAGCTGAGTAAAAACATTTTAAATTAATTAGTTTAATAATGTATTCGCCATCATCCCAAATGTTTTTTGCTAATTCTGATTCTAATTTTTGTTTCAAGAATTGCATATTTTCTTTGATGTCGTGAGGGAGAGTTTTATGATAATCATCTCTAAAGATGAAAGCATAAGAACTTAGGTAATGACTTGCCTGAACCGAAAATGAAAATATTTCAGGAATATTGATGTAACTTTTCCAGAATTTTAAAAACGAACTAATGCTATTCATTTTTTTCACCTCTTGCAACATGGATTCTGTATTGTTATTGTTTACGTCTAATTGTAAACGTAATCCCAATATTTTAAAATACATATCATCTAAATAGTGAAAACAAACATGCGCATTATTTAAAAAATCCCTTTCTAAATCATCTAATTCTTTAATGGTTTCTTGTTTAAAAAAATCAGGATGACTTAAAAAACTAAGTTCGTAGTATTTTCCAAAACGAGCTAAAATACTAATCGAATTAGATTTGTGATTTGTAAATTGATTAAAGAAAGCAAGATCTTTATTTGCTTGAGATTTTGATATATTTTCTTTCCCCTTAAAAAATAAATTTTCTCGCAAGTATAAATACATTGAATTTTTTATGTGTTCTAACTCAATATATTCAGCTACTTTTTTATGGTATTTATTAGCGTCTTTTGATTCGGTAATAAAACATTGTTGGGCAAAAAACTTGGTTACTTCAATGAGAGTTGTATAATCTTCAATTTTTTCGGCAACGTCAGATAGCCAATCTGCTATATCATTTGCTTTTTTCTTTTCTCCCTTGCTCAATAATTCTTCAATAACTTGTAAGTTATGTTTTAAATAGTTAGTATAGTTTCTACTTAAAAATCCACTTAATTTAAACGTATGATGGGTTAACTGAAGAAATTTCTTTTTTGTTTTTTCAGCAGCATCACCATATATTAAAGCACATAGTTCATCTGATTCATGATGTTTTTTTGAATGACGAATGGTCGTTATTAATTTATAAGGTAAATCAGCATTTGTATTAATTAGGTATTCAGAGAATTCTTTAAAATGAAATTCCGATAACAATAAAACTTGTTTTTGTATACTAATCATGGCTCAATTTATTGTTCAAAGATTTGTTTAAACCTAAATATAATGTTTTATTAATACAAGTGATAGTGGTAATTTATTTACTGAAATAAATCAGCATTTGGTAAGGCCCAATTTATAGGGTTTATTTTTTTAGAGATCAAATACTCGTTTGTTTTAGAAAAATGTTTACAGCCAAAAAAGGCACCACCCGCTAATGGAGATGGATGAGCGGCCGTTAAAACCAAATGCTTTTCTAAATCGATTAAGTTAGCTTTAGTTTTGGCAAAATTTCCCCATAACAAGAATACGCAGTTTTCTTTTTCGTTGGAAATTAATTTAATGATAGCGTCGGTAAAAGTTTCCCAACCTTTTTTTTGATGACTGCCAGGTTCGCCTCCTCTTACGGTTAAAGTAGCATTTAGTAATAGTACACCTTGATTGGCCCATGTTGTTAAATTGCCATGACTGGGTATACTGAAATTAATATCTGATTTTAATTCTTTGTAAATATTAGCTAATGATGGGGGAATTTTAATGCCGTAGTTTACCGAAAAACTCAGTCCGTGTGCTTGATTTGGCGCATGATAAGGGTCTTGTCCAATGATAATTACTTTTGTGTTTTCAAACGAAGTTAAAGTAAGTGCATTAAAAGTATCTTTTGCACTCGGATATATTATTGATGAATTTCTTTCAAGCTCAATATATTCTTCCAGCAATTTAAAATAAGGCTTTTGGAATTCTGAAATTAATTTGGTTTTCCATGTACTATTTTCTATTAATTCCTGCATTTAATTAGTTGTTAATTGTTTTTTACAAAAAACCATGATTTTTATCAGCCTTTTTTTTTGTTCCTAGCGAAATTAGTATATATTTGTTACTCTATTTATTTAAAACATTGAAAATTATGAAAAAATTAGCTTTACTTTCAGCTTTGTTAATCGCTTTTTGTGCAACATTTACTTCTTGCAAATCGCACGAAAAATGCCCTGCTTACTCTAAAGCTAATACATCAACTTCTGCTAAAAAATCTGTTTAAATTTTATGCTTTGGCATAAGCTTACAGATATTAGTCAGTTACAAGACATTCAACATCTTTCAAAAGAACAGTCGAGCAATGGCCTGACTGTTCTTTTATTTAAGCATAGCACCAGATGTTCAATTAGTTCAATGGCTTTAAGTCGTCTTGAATCTAAATGGAAGGATGACGAAAAAATTCCAACTTATTATCTTGATTTATTAAATCACCGTGATATTTCAAATGAAATAGAATCAATGTATTCAGTAGAGCACGCTTCACCCCAAGTTCTTCTGATTAAGAATGGTAAGTGTGTTTATCATGCTTCTCATAGCGCTATCAATGCGGCTGAAATTTTAGAGGCCTCTAAATAATTGAACGCAGATGGCGCTGTTTAATTATGATTTAATATGATTTCGGTTAAAATATCTATTATTCCATTTATCTTCCAAAATCATAACCATCTGCATTTTAAGCTTCCATTAAAAACAAACTTACTACCAAACAAACTCAATCACCTGCTTCAAATCAGGATGTAAGCTTTTTGCCACTGGGCAAGTATAAGCAGCGTTTTCGTATATCTTCTTCTCTTTATCCGTGTAGTTTCTTTTAGGAAAAGTTAAGGTTATATGAATTTCGCCAATTCTTCTTGGTTCGGCATACATCACTTTTGTTACTTCTGCCGTTGCTCCATCCACAGGTGTTATGCCGTCTTTCATAGCCACAATTCCCATAATCGAAATCATACAACTTGCTAAAGCTGTTGCCACTAAATCAGTTGGCGAAAACATTTCGCCCTTTCCGTGGTTATCTTTAGGAGCATCTGTATAAATGGTTGTGTTTGATTGAATATGCGTTGCTTCCGTTCTTAATTCACCTAAATAGGTTACTTTACTTGTAATCATGAGCTTTTTTTAAGTCAAATATAATAAAGCATTAGGTATTTTATTAATAAATTATTAATTACTTTTGTTACAGGATGATGAAACAATTTTCATATAGTTTTTTGCTTTTGTTTTTAAGTGATTTGTGTTTTTCGCAAAGCACTTCGCAAGCTATTGCAAACGGACAAGATCCTAATGTATTATATAGAAACGAAATGTCGTTTGGTGTATTTGCTCATAGCCGTGGATTTGGAATTAATTTTATGCGTGCTAAACATGTAACAGGTACAAGAAAGAGATTATTAGAAGTGGAAGCTTTAAACATGAAGCATCCAAAAGAAATTAAAGTTTCCAATAACATTGATAATAATAAGCGTTTTGTATATGGCAAATTAAATAGTGTTTTATTATTTAGAGCAGGAGTTGGTTATCAAACAACTATTTTCAGACGTTCCGATAGAAAATCAGTAGAAATACGTTCGTCCTATTTTTTAGGTGGAAATTTGTCGTTTGCAAAACCCAATTATGTTTTAATTTACCGCAAAACTTCTACAGAAATTAGTTACCAAGAATCAGTTAAATATAATCCTGCTGTTCATACTATCGATAGTATTTCGGGCAAAGGGCCCTTAGTTGATGGCTTAGGTGAGATGAAAGTGTATCCTGGTTTTTACGCTAAAGCAAATTTAAGTTTTGAGTACGCCCCATTTTCTAATAAAGTAAAAGCTATCGAAACAGGTGTTATATTTGATTTTTATCCAAAAGCATTGCCCATCATGGCACAAAATCCTGCCGAAAATTTTATTATAACCTTATATGTAGGTTTTGTGTTTGGCAAAAAATGGTTCTAAAAAATGGAAAACACTAACGAAAAAACAATTCTCGAAAAGCCTCGTAAGCCAGATTGGTTAAGAGTGAAACTACCGATAGGAGAAGAGTATTTAAAAGTAAGAAATATAGTTGCTAAACATAAATTGCATACCATTTGCGAAAGCGGCAATTGTCCTAATATGGGCGAATGCTGGGGCGCAGGGACAGCAACTTTTATGATTTTAGGAAACATTTGCACACGCTCTTGTGGTTTTTGTGCTGTGGCAACTGGTAAACCAAAACCGGCAGATTGGGACGAACCAAAACGCGTAGCAAATTCAGTAAAATTAATGGGTGTAAAACATTGTGTGATTACATCGGTTGATAGAGATGATTTAAAAGATGGTGGTTCTATTATTTGGGCCGAAACCATTAAAGCCATTCGTGAAATTAGTCCTGAAACAAAATTTGAATGTTTAATTCCTGATTTTGCAGGTAAGTGGGAAAACTTACAACGTATTATTGATGTGAAACCTGATATTGTTTCACACAACATCGAAACCGTTAGACGATTAACAGCTCAAGTTCGTATTCAAGCTAAATACGATAGAAGTATGGAAGTACTAAAACGTTTACACGAAGCAGGAGTAAGAACTAAATGTGGTTTAATGGTTGGGCTAGGTGAAACAGAAGAAGAAGTATTAGAAACCATTGATGATTTAGCGGCAGTGCATTGTGATGTAATGACGATTGGACAATACTTGCAACCAACACCAAAACATTTGCCAGTGGCTAGATATGTGCATCCTGATGAATTTAAAAAATGGGGAGATATTGCATTGTCAAAAGGTTTCAGATATGTTGAGAGTGGTGCATTAGTTCGTTCTTCATATCATGCCGAAAAACACGTGTTTTAAATAATACAAACACATACCTGCCTGAGATAGACAGGTCACATAGATTTTTAGGATAAAGAAGGATGTTAGTTCGAGCGTAGTCGAGAACATCACGAAATTTAAATATAAAACACTTCTCGACTAAGTTCGAAGTGACAAAATAAAAATAAATTATACAGATCAATGAACTCTCTCTTTTCCATTCTTTTAAAAAACCTGGTGTTACTAGCTTTAATTACGATTAGTTTAGTATTTATATTTACACCGTACATAGGCTATAAAGAAGTACGTTATGTTTTTTTAGGAATGGGTTTGTTGTTTGTATTTGCTTCTTGCTTTGAAGCTTATACTCTTTCGCAAGTTAAATCGGGAACTCAAAAATTTATTTATTTCCCTGATGGCTTTGTAGCTAAACGCATTATTAAAATTATTTCGTTTGTATGTATTGGAGTGTTGATGTACATCTCCGGTAGCATTATTAAGTACATGGCCTTTTTATGTTTTTTAATTGCTTTTACCGAAATAGTCGTAACTATTTGGCGAAAACTTAAAAATTTATGTTTTGTAGCCTTAGAAGATGATAAGCTAATTATTTCCACAAATAAAATAGACACCACAACGGCTAAAGAAATTCAAAAAATTGAAACCAGACATGGCTTAACCTATTTTATAAATTACAATAAAAAAGCCATCACCTTACGCACCGATATGATGAATGAAAATGCTGAATTTAAATTAGCATTAGATACTTGGATTGACTCCAATGGTTTGAGAGATAAGTTTGTGGTGGATTAATTACTCATTATAGAGGAAGAGATTTTAGATGACAATTTACTTATTGATAAATTCTATACTCTTGTTTGCATGGATATGACGTACGTTGTGATTTGCTTTAGTTCCGCTGAATTCGTTTTAATATTGTTTTTATGAACTCATTTAAAAAATGTATCTTTGAAATCGAGGAACGAAATTCGCTCATTCCAATAAAAAATGCAGATAGATGAGCACCTATTGATAAACACGAGTTAACATGTTGTAACGTCGTAATTGTGATTTGCTTTAGCTCATTTTAAGTTATTATTTTATTGGAATTCGCTGAATGCTCCGCATTTCAAAATGTATCTTTGACTTATTGATAAACACCATTAGTATTAAGGTAAATAAAAAACCGATTGTTGTGATTTGCTTTCAAAATGTATCTTTGACTTATTGATAAACACCGACAAACTTATTAACGAGTTAAACGTCCGTGTTGTGATTTGCTTTCAAAATGTATCTTTGACTTATTGATAAACACCTTAATTATATCGGATTTACATTTTCCATACGTTGTGATTTGCTTTCAAAATGTATCTTTGACTTATTGATAAACACCAAGTGAAAAGTTACTTCCTAATGATTTTGTGTTGTGATTTGCTTTCAAAATGTATCTTTGACTTATTGATAAACACCCGTATGCTTTATTGATACCGTTTAGTGAAGTTGTGATTTGCTTTCAAAATGTATCTTTGACTTATTGATAAACACCCACGCCCCGCATAACTACTTGCAGTAGCCGGTTGTGATTTGCTTTCAAAATGTATCTTTGACTTATTGATAAACACCAAATAATTCGCAATTCGCAAATTAAGAAATGTTGTGATTTGCTTTCAAAATGTATCTTTGACTTATTGATAAACACCCTATAATATTTTTCTTCTGAATTGATACATGTTGTGATTTGCTTTCAAAATGTATCTTTGACTTATTGATAAACACCCGAAAACAGTAAAAAATATTTTCACTATCAGTTGTGATTTGCTTTCAAAATGTATCTTTGACTTATTGATAAACACCGCAAAAATAATTTTAAACAAATTCAGCCTTGTTGTGATTTGCTTTCAAAATGTATCTTTGACTTATTGATAAACACCCATACTTCTTTGCGTTAATACATCCCCTTTGTTGTGATTTGCTTTCAAAATGTATCTTTGACTTATTGATAAACACCATGAAATTTTAGATTTGGTAATTGAAAATGGTTGTGATTTGCTTTCAAAATGTATCTTTGACTTATTGATAAACACCGAGTTCTTTTGTTTGGGTATAATCTTTAGGGTTGTGATTTGCTTTCAAAATGTATCTTTGACTTATTGATAAACACCTTAGGGTTATTATACTCAACAGTAGAGTGTGTTGTGATTTGCTTTCAAAATGTATCTTTGACTTATTGATAAACACCAAAGTGATTTATTCGATTATATTGAGTGTCGTTGTGATTTGCTTTCAAAATGTATCTTTGACTTATTGATAAACACCTGAATCATCTTTTACAACTTCAAAAAAGTTGTTGTGATTTGCTTTCAAAATGTATCTTTGACTTATTGATAAACACCTTAACCTATCGGGACGTTTATGGAAAGATAGTTGTGATTTGCTTTCAAAATGTATCTTTGACTTATTGATAAACACCAAAACTAATACAAGAGATGAAGAAACTCGTGTTGTGATTTGCTTTCAAAATGTATCTTTGACTTATTGATAAACACCAACAACAAACGCGGGAACGAGTGACGTAAGGTTGTGATTTGCTTTCAAAATGTATCTTTGACTTATTGATAAACACCACCAAAACATACAAAAACGTAAAGGTTTGGGTTGTGATTTGCTTTCAAATTGTATCTGTGACTTATTGATAAACACCGTTCTTC
>Ga0315900_10002210_pt1 | contig 30407 bp, 26 predicted proteins | sample LakEriMetagenome_FD_203521 | JGI IMG/M metagenome (GOLD analysis project Ga0315900, IMG submission 203521) | Freshwater fungal communities from buoy surface, Lake Erie, Ohio, United States - Buoy 12 MA114 | ecosystem: Environmental > Aquatic > Freshwater > Lake > Lake biofilm | place: USA: Lake...
CAAGTATAAACCTTTAAATGATTTACTCCTTTCTTTCAATAGTGATGATTTAAGTAATCAGAAAAATATTCTTGAATCAACGTTTACAAATTGGAAAGGTAATTTAGAACAAGTTGATGATGTTTTAATTATAGGGATAAAAGTATAGATATGAGAAAATGTTTATTGATATGGTTAGTAAGTTTATCACCTTATTATTTAGTTTCTCAAAATCAATATCTTGATTCTTTAATACATCATATTAACACTGCGCCAGAGGATACTCATAAATTATCTGTTTTAACCGTGGTTATTGAAGCTATTAGTGAAGATGCTGTTTGGTCTAAGTATAATGATAAACTTGGTCCTCTGGCAGAAAAGTTAATGCAGTCAAATGATGAAGCCATTAAACTAAAAGCACAAAAACACTATTCAGATTATTTAAATAATAAGGGATATTTAAGTAATAATTTGGGAGACATAACACAAGCGTTAGAATATTTTCATTTAAGTTTAAAAATACAAGAACAGATTGGAGATAAATCTGGTCAATCGTATTCACTTAATAATATTGGCTATATATATAATACCCAAAAGCAGTATTTAAAAGCATTGGAGTATTATATAAAAAGTTACACCATACAATCTCAATTAAATGATAAACATGGGCAATCTCAATCCCTCAGTAATATAGGAAACGTGTATGATCGAACAGGTAGTTTGAAGAAAGCGCTCTATTACTATTTTAAAGGACTAAATATCCGAAAATCAATTAATGATAAACAAGGTATTGGTTATTCCATGCAAAATATTGGAACAGTTTATTTTAATCAAAAAAATTATTCAAGTGCTAGGTATTATTTAATGAAGAGTTTGGAAATTAGAAGAGAAATAAATGATGCCCAAGGAATTTCTTATTCGTTATATAGTCTTGGTAAAATTTATCTTGAAGAAAATGATATTGCCACAGCAAAAAAATACTGTTTGGATGCTATTGCATTAGCACAAGATATGGGTTATCCAGAAAACATAGGATCATCTGCTACATTACTAGAAGAAATATATTTAAAAGAGGGGAATTATAGTAAAGCTCATGAAATGCTTAAACTCTCTATTAAAATGAGAGATAGTCTTAGTAATAATGAAACCCATAATAGTATTGTCAAAAAACAGTTGCAGTATGAATACGAGAAACGAGAAGTAGTTTCAAAAGCGGAACAAGAGAAAAGGGAACTGACTTATCAAGCGACGTCAAAACAGCAAAAAATAATAATATTTGCAAGTATCGCAGGTCTTTTGTTGTGTTTGTTGTTTGGAATTTTTATCTATAATAGATTTAAGTTTTCTCAAAAACAAAATCAAATTATTCAAGAGCAAAAGAAAGTTGTAGAAGAACAAAAGCATGTAGTTGAAGCACATCAAAAAGAAGTTTACGATTCTATTAATTATGCTAAGAGAATTCAGTATGCATTATTAGCACATGAAGATTTACTAAACAAGCATTTAGTGTCACATTTTATTTTATTTATGCCTAAAGACATTGTAAGCGGCGATTTTTATTGGGCAACCGAACATGAAAATGATTTTTATTTAGCCGTTTGCGATAGCACTGGCCATGGTGTTCCAGGTGCATTTATGAGTTTGTTGAGTATCGGATTTTTGAGCGAAGCGATTAAAGAAAAAAATATTAAAGAGCCAAATAAAGTATTTGATTATGTTAGAAAAAGATTGATTGAAAGCATTACTAACGAAAATCAAAAAGATGGTTTTGATGGAATTTTATTAAGATTTAACAAAGTATCTAATGAAATAACCTATTCAGCATCTAATAATCATCCAGTTATTATTTCTAAAAATCAGATGATTCATTTAACGTGTGATAAGATGCCAGTTGGTAAAGGGGAAAAGATTGATGAATTTACATTACAGACGATTAATGTTTCTAAAGGTGATATGATCTATTTATATACTGATGGTTATGCCGATCAATTTGGAGGACCTAAAGGCAAAAAATTCAAGTATAAACCTTTAAATGATTTACTCCTTTCTTTCAATAGTGATGATTTAAGTAATCAGAAAAATATTCTTGAATCAACGTTTACAAATTGGAAAGGTAATTTAGAACAAGTTGATGATGTTTTAGTGATAGGTGTCAGGGTTTAAAATTGCCTTTTTTGCTGACATTTTAGACGATAAAACACTTCAATAATTGCGATAAAAAAGTTATCTTCGCACTTGTGTTTTTTCAACCCTACATACTATTTCTTTCTTTTGGCTTAACAGATGCTATCGATATATTATTAGTAGCTATTATGCTTTACCAATTGTATAAAATGGTAAAAGGTACGGCTGCGGTAAATGTATTTATTGGATTGGCTTTAATTTATATTGTTTGGATTGTAGTAAGAGCTTTCGAATTAAAATTGTTAGGTTCAATTTTAGGAAAATTCATTAATGTGGGAGTTATTGCTGTTATGGTTGTGTTTCAACAAGAAATTAGAAAATTTTTACTGTATATAGGGTCAAACGAATTTTTAAAAAATAGGAATTGGAAAACGATTTTTTCTTTTACAAATCAGTCGACCGCATCTTCTCGTTTTGTTTTAGATGCAGACGCTGTTATCAATGCTTGTTTTAATATGAGTGAAACAAAAACGGGGGCATTAATTATTATTTCTCGTAAGTCAGATTTAAAATTTTATGTAAACACAGGTGAAGTTGTTGATTCCGCATTAACAGATAAAATGTTAGAGAATATTTTTTATAAAAACAGTCCAATGCATGATGGAGCTGTAATTATAAAAGACAACAGAATTATTGCAGCGCGATGCGTATTACCTGTTACAGAAAAGGAAAATTTTCCTTCTCATTTCGGTATGAGACATAGAGCTGCCGTTGGTTTAACTGAAACTACCGATGCTTTGGCAATTACAGTATCTGAACAAACAGGAAATGTATCGATAACAATTGGAGGTGAAATTAACTCTAATTTAAATAGAGATAAACTAAGATATTTAATAGAAAAAAATTTAAAAAACTAATATAGTAAAAATCAATCTCTTTGCGCTCTTTGCATAATCTCTGCGCTCTTTGCGGTTAAATCACATAAACAGTAATGAATCTTCTTTCAGTAAATCAATTAAGTAAAAGTTTTGGCGACAAAAAGTTATTTCAAAATATTAATTTTGGAATCAACTATGGCGATAAAGTAGCACTCATCGCAAAAAATGGTTCTGGTAAATCTACTCTGTTCAAAATTTTACAGGGCATCGAAATTCCTGACAGTGGTGACATTGCTTTTCGTAAAGAATTACGTATTTCTTTTTTAAGTCAAGAACCTAACTTAAATGATAATCACACGATTGAACAAGCTATTTACGCTGGCGATAGTGAAATGGTAAAAACAGCAATTGATTATGCACATTTAGTTGAAACGCACTACGCTAATCCAACCGAAAAAACAGAAAACCAATTAGATATCTTAACTAATAAGATGAACGATTTGGAAGCTTGGAATGTAGAAACACAAATCATTTTAGTATGTGCTAATTTGGGATTAAATGATTTAAAACAAAAAGTTAGTACATTAAGTGGAGGTCAGAAAAAACGATTAGCTCTAGCTCAAGTTATTTTGAACGAACCTGATTTGTTAATCATGGATGAACCAACCAATCACTTGGATGTAACAGTGATTGAATGGTTGGAGGAATATTTACGTAGCTATAAAAAAAGTATTTTATTAGTAACACATGATCGTTATTTTTTAGATGAAGTATGTGATCGTATCATTGAAATTGATGATCATCAATTATTTGAATACAAAGGTAAGTTTGATTACTACATGGAGAAGAAAGCAGAACGTATGATGATGCAGGCTTCCGAATTAGAAAAAGCTAAAAACTTATACCGTCGTGAGTTAGAATGGGTTCGTAAGCAGCCACGTGCACGTACTGTTAAATCAAAATCGCGTGTAGATGCTTTTGCTGAAGTAGAAGCAAAAGCTCGTAAGAAGAGCGTTGACAAAAAAATTGAATTAAGTGTAAAGGTAGAGCGTATTGGAAGTAAAATTATTGAAGTACGTAACTTAAAGAAAGCCTTCGGAGATAAAAAAATACTTGAACCATTTACTTACACTTTTATTAAAGGTGAAAAAATTGGAATTGTAGGTCCAAATGGAATAGGCAAGAGTACATTCATTAATATGTTGCAAGGCATTGAGCCGCCAGATAGTGGCACAGTTACGGTTGGCGATACAATTGTTTTTGGTTATTATTCTCAAAAAGGAATTCAAGTAGCGGATGACAAACGCGTTATTGAAGTAGTGAAGGATATTGCCGAATTTATTCCCTTAGCTAATGGAACATCATTAAGTGCATCGGGCTTACTAACGCGTTTTAATTTCGCTCCTGAAGTTCAATACGGACATGTTAGTAAATTAAGTGGTGGTGAAAAACGTCGTTTGTACTTACTAACTGTATTAGTTCGTAATCCTAATTTCTTAATATTAGATGAGCCGACAAATGATTTAGATATTATCACATTACAAACACTTGAGCAGTTTTTATTAGATTTTCAAGGTTGTGTATTGATTGTATCACATGATCGTTATTTTTTAGATAGATTGGTTGACCATGTATTTGCATTTGAAGGTAATGGAGTTGTGAAAGATTTTCCTGGTAACTATAGTGAATACCGTCAGTGGAAATATGATTCTGAGGCCGAAGCAGATGATTTAGCAAAGGAACAAAAGCAGATTGATTCAAAAGGAACTGTCTCAATTGATGAGCCTGCTAAACAAATAGAAGTAGCTACACCAACAACAGTCATTGAAAAAAAGAAACTATCCTACAAAGAACAAAAAGAACTTGAATCTTTGGATATTGAATTACCACAGTTGGAAGCTAAAAAATTAGAAATAGAAAATTCACTAGCTAGTGGGATTTCCGACGCAAAGGAGATTGAAAAATTATCTAAACAATTTACTTTTATTTCATCTCAAATCGACGAAAAAACAATCCGTTGGATGGAGCTACAGGAGTAAGTAAACTTCAATTATAGCCATAAAAAAAGCCCTTAGTTTTCACTAAGGGCTTTTTAATAGTATATAAATTACTCAGCTATAACTTCAAAATTTATTGTAGCAGTAATTTCTTTGAATAAACGAACTTTAGCGCTGTAAGTGCCTAATGCTTTAATAGCATCTTCATTCATTTCAATGTTTTTACGCTCAACATCGTAACCAGCTTTTTTCAAAGCCTCAGCTAATTGAATGTTAGTTACTGAACCAAAAATCTTTCCTGATTCGCCTGCTTTAGCGCCAACTTTAACTGTTACATCAGCAAATTTAGCAGCTGTAGCAGTAGCTTCGTTACGTAATTTTTGCTCTTTAAATGAGCTTTGTTTAATTTCTTCAGCTTGCATTTTTTTGTTACTATCAGTAGCTAAAACTGCAACGCCTTGAGGAATTAAAAAGTTACGACCGTATCCGTTTTTAACTTTAACGATGTCGTTCTTATAACCTAAACCTTTATGGTCTTTTTTTAATATAATTTCCATGTTGTTTTTCCTCCTTTAATTATTTTAAACCATCTGCTAAGTAAGGCATTAAAGCAATGTGACGCGCACGCTTCACTGCTTGAGATACCTTACGTTGAAATTTCAATGAAGTTCCAGTTAAACGGCGAGGTAATAACTTACCTTGCTCATTTACGAACTTTAATAAAAAGTCAGCATCTTTATAATCAATATATTTAATACCTAACTTTTTAAAGCGACAGTATTTTTTCTTTTTAACCTCTGCACTTGGCGGGTTTAAAAAACGTACTTCATTTTTTGCCATTTTCGTAATGTGTTTTAGGGGTTAATAATTAAGCCTCAGCTTTTTTAGTTTTAGCAACTTTAGCATCAGAACCTTTAGCACGACGTTTGTCAGCCCAAGTAGCTGCATGTTTTTCTAAAGCAATCGTTAAGAAACGTAAAATACGTTCGTCACGTTTGAATTGTAATTCTAATTCAGCGATTTCTGTTCCTTTTCCAGAAAAATCAACTAAGTGGTAAAAACCAGTTGTTTTCTTTTGAATAGGGTAAGCTAATTTTTTTAAGCCCCAGTTCTCTCTGTGATTAATTTTTGCTCCCAAATCCGTTAGGATTTTTTCAAACTTTTTTGCGGCCTCCTTTGCCTGATCATCAGACAAAACGGGAGTTAAAATGAAGACCGTCTCATAGCGTTTTTCCATTATTATTTATTTTAAATTAGGGCTGCAAATATAGGCTAATTATTTGATTATGACGTATTTTAATTAAAAAAACACATCAAAATAACTTATTTAGAGATGTTTTCTTTATTTTATTCAATTAAGTTGTTGAAAATCAAGATTATATGTTTCGTATTTAAAACTGTTAAATCCGTGTTTTTAAATCAAAAAGCTTTAACTTCTACTTGTTTTATAAGTATAATCTTTTGAATTACATTCTGCTTTAATAAATTTAATTTGTTGAAAAATATACTGATACTAGTAAATTGGATAGGTATTATAATTGTATCTTTTAGATGTTATAAACTCATGAATTTTTTTATTTCTCTCATATTTGCCCTAAAGTTTGTTGCGCTGCCACCCGATAGCAATGTTGTTTTCAGTTCTTCCTTTGATATTCGAGAAGAGGTAATATCAGTCCCTAATTTTAAAACAAAGGAGAAAATGGATTTTGTGTTTAATACTCAAATCTACCGATTAGGTTGTGATACGATGCCAAATGTCAAATTCTGGAGAAGTATTATGAATCTTCATAAGGATTCGGCATTATTTAATACACCTCACACTCGAAATGTTTTGAGTAAAGAGCATATCAAAGATTGGGAAAGTAAAGATTTGGTAAAAAAATCATGTTATAAAGACAGCCTACGTAACTGGTACTGTTTAGAGGACTCAGCAAGAATATTGCTAACCAATGGCAAAAGTTTTTTCTATGATTTCGAAAAGGCCTCTTTAAATTTTCACAAAGGTATTAATGATTTTATTGCAAACGGAGTCGATCCTTGGTATGCACAGGCCATTTTAATGATTGAAAGCCCAAATAAATTACAAAAATCAAATGCTGGAGCTTATGGGTCTTTTCAATTAATGAAAGATGTGGCTCGCTTATTTGGTTTAAAAGTAAATAAGCATGTGGACGAACGTGCTGATTTTGATCGCTCTGCTTATGCCGCATCTAGTTTGATTAAAAAAATTTGTATTCCAAAAACAAGAGAAATTCTGGATTCACTTGGAATTATAAACTATAAAGAAAATGAATTATGGTTTAGATTATTAGTGATGCATTCGTACCATGCAGGTGCTGGGAATGTAAAAAAGGCGTTATTTGCTTTTAGGCCTACCCAGGGGGATATGAATTTGATTTATACACTTTGGAAGACAGAAACAAAACATTTCAAATCAGCTTCTCAAAATTATTCTCAGTTAGTATTAGCAGCTATGCTGGAGGTAAATCAAAAATTTGGCTTAGCTCCAAAGCCTTTAAATATCGAGTATACACCCAAAGAGAGTGTTTTAAGGTGAAATTGCTTAAAAACATTGTTTTTATCTTTAAAAATGTATTTTTTTTGAAAAATGTATTTTATTTGATTTTTATTTTACATTTAGCTAATCAAAGTGTCATTATATGAGAATTTTAATTATTGAAGATGAAAAATCCTTACGCGAAGACGTAGTGGATTATTTAACTGAGAACGGATATAAATGTGATTTTGCAACTACGATAAAAAGTGCCATGCAAAAGCTTAACGATATTGTTTATAGTTGCGCATTAGTTGACGTTGGATTACCTGACGGTTCTGGAATTGAAATCGTAGAACATATTAAAAAACATAATCCAGAAATGGGCGTTATTATTGTGACGGCTAAAAACGCTTTAGAAGATAAACTGCAAGGATTAAAAATTGGAGCTGATGATTATTTAACCAAGCCGTTTCATTTATCAGAACTAAGCGCTAGAGTATACTCTGTGTTAAGACGTAGAAATTTTGGAGGTAAAAACTCTTTAGTATTTGATGGTTTAGAAATTGATACAACCGAGAAAAAAGTCATCGCTAATGGCACACAATTGCAGTTAACAAAAAAGGAATACGAGATTTTAGTTTACTTGGCAAGTAACCCGACACATCTAATTACCAAGGAAGCCTTAGCGGATGCTATTTGGGGTGATAAAGCTGATATGGCAACTTCATTTGATTTTGTTTATAGTCAAATAAAAAATTTGAAGAAAAAATTAAATGAAGCTGATTTAAAAAATTACATCAAGGTTGTATACGGAATGGGGTATAAGTTTAAGGATTAGTTCTTAATCATGAAACTTCTTACTAAATCTAATATTTACACTACAATAACAACTGTATTGCTTTTTGCAATGGGTATCTTTATTGTATATCAAGTAATTTTATTAAAACTAGATAGAGAAGTTGATAAACAATTATTATCTGCTAAAGAACAAATTGTAAATGGATTAAATGATGGAATTTCTCCAAATGAATTTTTGGCTAACATAGGCCAAAAAATTTATGTCAAAAAAGTAGAAAATCAAACCATATTTGATAATCAGTTTATTGAGTACATTGAAAAAGATCCGAAAGACCCCACAAATAACGGAGATATTACCCAGCGAGAATTATTATTTCAAACAGCCGTTAATGGGAGTGTATATGAAGTTACTATTTGTAACTCATTAACAGAAGGAAAAAAAATCGGAGATTATATTGCAGTTGTTGTATTGATATTTTTAGTGATTTCCGTTATTATCTTATTCTTATTAAATCGATTGATTTCTGCGTTTATTTGGTCACCTTTTTATGACACATTAACTAAAATTAAAACTTGGAATATCAAGAAAAACGAAATATTAAATTTTAAAAATACAGATATTGATGAGTTTCATTTATTAAATGATACAGTTAAAGATTTAACGCATCAAATACAGGCAGATTACCACAATTTGAAGGAATTCACTGAAAACGTATCTCACGAAGCTCAAACGCCTTTATCTATTATCAGTACAAAGTTAGAATTGCTAATGCAAGTAGATAACTACAACGAAAAGCAACATAAATTACTAGTACAAATTTATAACGCTACCCAGCGAATGCATAAATTAAATGAGGGATTAATTTTATTAACTCGTATCGAAAATAAACAATTTGTAGAGACTAGTGCCATCGAATTAACTCAAGCATTTGATGAAAAAATTGAGGTCTTAGAAGATTTTATAGAAGCAAAACAAATTAAAATCGAAAAGCAATATAACAAACAAATTACGAAAGAAGTGAACCCTGTTTTGTTAAGTATTCTGTTAAACAATTTGTGTATCAATGCTATTAAATATAATTTAGAAGAGGGTGGAGTTATTAAAATTACCGTGGACAAAGATTCTTTTTCGGTTGAAAACACTAGTTATATAGATAAAATTAATCGACAGTTTTTATTTGACAGATTTAATAAAAACTCAATTTCTGGTTCACTAGGTTTAGGGCTTTCGTTGATTAAGAAAATTGTTGATTTTTATAATTGGCAGGTGACTTATTCGCATAAAGACGGAATACATAAATTTAAAATTTATATGTAGTTTCGTGCTTTAAAAATCAATCATGACAACTTCTCTTTGGCATAAAGAACCCAATCTATCTGACATAAATTTATTAAACAAAAACACCTTGGGAGAAAATTTGGGGATTGAATTTGTTGAAGTTGGACCAGATTATCTTGTGGCAACAATGCCAGTTGACGAACGAACTAAACAACCTTTTGGTTTATTACATGGAGGCGCTAATGTTGCCTTAGCTGAAACGTTAGGCAGCGTCGCATCACTACTTGTAGTTAATAGCGATGTTTTTATTGGAGTAGGAGTGGAGATTAATGCTAATCACATAAAAGCAGTTTTGAGCGGAAAGGTGAAAGGTGTTTGCTCTCCATTAAATGTGGCAGGGAAAAACCACGTTTGGGATATTAAGATTTATAATGAGGCCAATGAGTTAACTTGTGTATCGAGATTTACATGTACTATTATTCCTAAAAGTAAATTTGTGTAATGTTGAAACTTAGATTTATTTTCCTAGTCATTTTTACTCATTCTGTTTTAATTTCTCAAACTAAACTGAAGTCTGGTTTTGATGCCCAAGAGTTTTTAGATGTCTTGCATTTAGAGTGGGCTCATCAAGATAGTAGCAGTAGGTATTCTCCTAAAGTTTTGCCGTCAAACTACAAAAGGGTATACCGTTCGTCTGAGGTTGGTTTAAAAAATAAAGTAGATTTTTGGTTAAGAGATGATTCTGTTGGGGTTATTTGTTTACGATATACAGTAGGTGGTACAAGTTGGTTAGAGAATTTTTATAGTGGATTAATAAAAGCACATGGCACATTAAAATTAAATGATTCAACTTCTTTTGATTATAAATTTTCAAATGATGAAAAAGCATTTATTCATCATGGTTGGGCTATTGGAGCTTGTCATTTAGCGCCTTATGTGACTCAAAAAATAAATGAATATTATAAGCAAGGTGTTAAAGATTTTATCATTGTTGGTCACAGTCAAGGCGCTGCTTTGTCTTTTTTAATGCGGTCTTATTTACAATATGCCCCTGATTCGGTTGTTCCAAAGGATATTACTTACAAAGTATATGCTTGCGCAGCACCCAAGCCTGGTAATTTATTTTATTCTTACGATTTTGATTTTATCACCCGCAATGGCTGGGCTTATCGTATTATTAATACAAATGATTGGGTCCCACAAACTCCCTTCTCTGTTCAAACTATTGGCGATTTACATCCTACTAACCCGTTTTCAAAACGTAAAGAAATTATGAGAAGAAGGTTGAAAAAACCTTTAGTGCGATTTTATGTCAATCATGCAATTAAAGATATGGAAGGCGCCGCTCAAAAAACAAATCGAAAGTATCATAAGTATCTTACAAAACGTATGGGTGTATTTGTAAAGAAAAATCTAAAAGAGTATAAAGACCCAAACATTGAAAAAAGTAATTTTTATATGCCAGCAGGAAGTCCTATTATTTTGCAACCCGATAGCGTTTATAACGAAAAATTTAAGTTCGATGGTGAAAATGTGTTTTTACACCACATGTTCGAACCCTATATTTATTTAACCAGACTAATTTACCTCTCTCAATAAAAGTAATTTGTCCCATGATTTTAGCCAATTAACCATTTTAATAGACGTTTATCTAAAAACTGTATTTTATTTGTCAAATTATGTTAAATTAGCCCCGATTTTAAACTAAACACCGTTATGAAATAATTATTCCATAACACCAATAAAAAACAATATAAATCCGTTATGAAAAAACTAGTCCTATCTATTGTATTATTATCATTTTTATTCCAACCAATTGCCAAAGCCGACGAAGGTATGTGGCTTCCTATGTTATTAGGGGAGCAAGTATATGCTGATATGGTTAAAAAAGGCCTTAAAGTATCTAAAGAACAATTATACAGCATGAATCAAGCTTGTATTAAAGACGCTATTATTATTTTTGGCGGTGGATGTACTGGCGAAATCGTTAGTAAAGAAGGATTAATTTTTACGAATCATCACTGTGGCTATAATGCAATTGCTGCCGCTAGTACTGTCGATCATAACTATTTAAGAGATGGGTTTTGGTCAAAATCAAAATCAGAAGAGATTTATGCTCCAGGAGTTCATGCACAGTTTTTAATGAAAATTGTGGATGTAACTGATAAAGTAAACGAAAAAATTAAAGATATTCCTTCGTTAGAGTTAACTCAAAAATTACCAGGCATTTTATCGGAAATGGCTAATAAAGAAACAGAGGGTTCTGGTTATGAAGGACGTATTGCATCTATGTTTAAGGCAAATCAATTTTTATTATTTGTTTATGAGCGTTATAAAGATGTACGTTTAGTAGGTACACCTCCTGAGAGTATTGGTAAATTTGGTGGAGATACAGATAACTGGGAGTGGCCTCGTCACACTGGTGATTTCTCTATATTCCGTGTTTATACAAACAAAGATGGAAAGGCAGCAGATTATGCTGCAGATAACGTTCCTTTGAAATCTAAATATTCTTTACCAGTTTCTATTAAAGGGGTTAAAGATGGAGATTATACGATGATTTGGGGTTACCCAGGCGGTACAAACCGTTACGAAACGTCTTATGGTGTAAAATTAAAAACTGACATAGAAAATCCTTCTTTAGTTGATTTACGTGATGCTCGTTTAAAATTCATGTTAGAAGAAATGAAAAAAGATCCGGCAGTTAAAATTCAATTAGCAGGCAACTACGCTGGTATTGCTAACTACTGGAAGTTTTTTGATGGAGAATCAAAACAATTATTAAAGTATAAAACATACGAAGAAAAACAAGCAAATGAAGCAGCGTTTTTAGCTTGGGCTAAAGGTAAACCTGAATTTGAAAATGTTTTTAACGAGTACAAAAAAATATACGATGCATGGCGCCCATATGCTAAACAACGTGTGTATATGACAGAAGGTATTTTCGGATCACCTTTAATCGCATTTGCATCTTCATTACAAAGATTAGATGCCACTTTAAGCAAAAAAGACGTAACAAAAGAAGAAATTACTAAAGTAGCAGATGCAGCTAAAACAGCCCGTACTAACTTTATTAATGGAGAAAATGTTGTATCTGACAAAAATATTTTAGCATTTGTTACTCAAGCATTTTATAAAGATATCGAAGCTGCTCAACATCCTGCTGGTTTTTATGCTATGCTAAATAATAAGTTTGGCGATTTAAAAACTAAAGCTACTTATGAAGCTTTTTCTAGCTATGTATTTTCTAATACGGTATTTTTAGATAATGCTAAGTGGGATGCATTTATTGCTAATCCTGATACAGCTGCATTACACAAGGATCCAGCTTTTATGATGGCTAATGCTTTTAATACTAATTTTAATAGTAAGTATGCAAAATCATTTTCTGATTTCAATGCTCAAAATTTTGTATTAGGTAAAACATACTTAAAAGGAGTTTTAGAAATGAATAAAGGAAAGAAAATGTATCCTGATGCCAATTTTACAATGCGTGTTAGTTTTGGTAATGTAAAGTCATATTCTCCTAAAGACGCCGTGAAATACAGTCACATCTGTACTTTATCTGGTATTTTAGAAAAGTACAAGCCAGGAGATTATGAGTTTGATGCGCCAGTAAAATTAATTGAATTAGCTAAAGCAAAAGATTTTGGTCAGTATGCCGATCCTGTTACAAAAGATATCGTAGTTTCTTTTATTAGCTCTAATGACATTACAGGTGGTAACTCAGGTTCGCCAGTAATTAATGCTAAAGGAGAATTAATTGGTTTAGCATTTGATGGTAATTACGAAGCTTTAAGTCATAAAATTAAATTTGATAAAGACTTAAACCGCACGATTAACTTAGATGTACGTTATTTATTGTGGGTAGTAGAAAAATTAGGAGGCGCTACAAATATTATTGCTGAATTAGATTTAAGAAAGTAAAATTACCTTAAATTTTAGGCCCGTTCGTTAGTTTGCGAACGGGCTTTTTTATGCTTTATATTCAGCTCAAAGTGTTGTATATTTGATATGGATAAATAAATTTTATGAATTTTTTAGCGAAGCTTTTTATTTCAACATTTGCTGTATTAATTACTGCTTATTTTTTAAGTGGAGTAACCATTGGTCAAAATCAATTTTTTAGTGTTGACTCTCCAGAGATTAATAAATTTTTTACTGCGTTTTTAGTAGCCGTTGTTTTAGCATTTTTAAATACAATCGTGAAGCCTATTCTTACTATCTTATCACTACCTATTACATTTTTTACCTTAGGTTTGTTCTTATTAGTCATTAATGCTTTTATTATTTTATTTGCTGATAAGTTAGTGGATGGCTTTAAAGTAGATGGATTTTGGACGGCTTTGTGGTTTAGTTTAGTATTATCTTTAGTAAGTGGTGTGTTGGAAATGTTTGCTAAAAAAGAAGAAAAAAACAAGTAATCAAATGTTTAAAAAAATTGTTTGTTATATCACATTTTTATTCGCGCAATTTTCTCTCACGCTTTTTGCACAGATAGCATCTTCAAAAGATTCTGTGCTAATATGCTATCATTTAGACAAGGCTGTTGATTTTGAACAAACTAATATTGACTCTGCTATTTGGCATATCGATAAAGCTTATCTGCTAGCAAATGAAACAAATAGTCTTTTTTTGAAATGTCGTTCATCACTTGGTAAAGCAATGATGTTTCAAAATATCTCGGATTATAAAAAAGCGACCTTTTTTTATAAAGAAGGAATTACGCTTGCCGAAAAGCTAAATAATAAACCTTTATTAGCATTGGCATATAATGGTTTTGGGAATTTGTTTGGTTTACAGAAGCAAATGACACAAGCTGCGGAGTATTTTAAAAAAGCTCTAGTTATAAGTAAAGAATTAGATGACAAAAGAAAAGTATCTGTTATTTTAATGAACTTAGCTAATATAGAGTATAACACTGCGTATTATAGTAATGATTTTAAAAAATGTAACGATGCTTACAGAGAAGCCTATGATTGGGCAATTTTAGCAAAAGATACAGGGCAACAAATTAGCTGCTTAGGTAACTGGGGGATGTCATACGGTGATGAAGGTAAGTTTGAATTATCTATCGAAAAATTAAGTAAAGCTGTTGAGTTGGCTAAAGTTGTTAATTATCAATCTGATTTGATATACTTAAATCATTATCTCGGTCGTACATATGGCTCTATGAAGCAACAAGACAAAGCTATAAGTGCTTTTACTCTTAGTTTAGATTTAGCCTACAAATTCAAAGACATTGATTATCAATCCGAGAATTATTACTGTTTAGCAGAGTCTAATTACGAATTAGGAAATTATAAGTTAGCTTACGATTTATTCGAAAAATATAAAGCTACGGAAGATACTCTTGCCAGCAAAGAAATAACAGCAGAGTTAAATACGATTAAAACAAAATACGATACCGAGAAAAAGCAAAAAGAAATTGAGCTATTAAAAGTAAGTGCTAATAAAGATAAAATAGTAAAATTTAGTTTAATGGCAGGCGCCTTACTTTTGTTAGTATTAGCATTTTTAATGTTTAATAGATATAGGCTAAAAGAAAAAACAAACAAATTATTGGAAGAGCAAAACGCCATCATTTCAGAAAAAAACAAGGATATTTCTGATAGTATCAACTATGCCAAAAAAATTCAAGAAGCCATTTTCCCAAGTGATACAGAAATACTAAAGGTTTTTCCAGAACATTTTATTTTATCCTTACCTAAAGACGTCGTCAGTGGAGATTTTTATTGGTTTACGCATTCCGATAACTTAAAAATATTTGTAGTGGCCGATTGTACAGGACATGGTGTGCCTGGCGCATTTATGAGTATGATTGGGAACACACTTCTCAATCAAATTGTTATTGAACGTAAAATTCTTCGACCTGATTTAATTTTAAATGAATTAAGAAAAGAAATCATCAAGTCACTCAAGCAGGGTGAAGATTCGAAATCAAGAGATGGAATGGACTTGTCTCTAATTTGTTTGAATTCTGAAACAAATATGTTGCAAGTGGCCTGTGCTAATAACCCCGTTTGGATTATTAAAGAAGATGGTGCTTTATTGGAAATTAAACCAGATAAGCAGCCTATCGGCTACGTGTCTTTAACTCCACAAGATTTTACTTTAAACACCATTCAGCTCCAAAAAGGAGATATTATTTATCAATTTTCTGACGGGTTTGCTGATCAATTTGGTGGAGAAAAAGGCAAGAAATATAAGTACAATCAGTTGAAAGAACTTTTATTAAATGCAAAAAATATAAGCATGAGTGAACAAAATCTTCTTTTGAGAAATGCTTTCGAAAAATGGAAAGGTCTTTTGGTTCAAATTGATGACGTGTTAGTGACAGGAATTAAAATCTAAGCCCGTTAAAAAACGTTAACATCTCGGATTTTCACCAGTTTACTTTATTACATTTGTTTAAATGAATAAGCATAATTTAGGCATTATCTCAGTTCTAGTTGGCATTGCACTTTGTGTATTAATTGCTGTTCAAATATATTGGATTAAAAGTTCTATTAAATTAAAAGAAGAAGAGTTTGAACGCTCCGTGAAAGAAGCATTAAAATCAACTTCAAACAAACTCGAAAAAATAGGGACAGCAAATAAAATTGCAAAAAAAATAAAACTTCGTAAACAAGGGGTTCGAATTACTAAGCCAGGATTAGTAACCGTTGGAAATCCTAGTGGCAGCGATGTTCAAGTTCGTATTTTTGAAGAGTTGAGCACAGATTCCTCAGGCGTTATAACAAGTAAAATGTCTCAAAAAGAATTTGTTGGAGATTCTGCAAACTCACATAACCATTTCTTGCCTTATGAATTATTAAATGCATCGCAATCTACTTCTAAAAATATAGAAAGTTTAAGAGACGAATTATTTCAAACTAAAACTGAAATCGTTAACGATTTATTTGATGAATTAATTAGTATCAACGTTTATAAAGACTATAAACCGAAGGTTGATTCCTTAATGTTGGATACAATTCTTCGCCAAGAATTAATAGCCGAAGGAATTACTACTAATTTTGTGTATTCGGTTTCTAGTCGCTTACAAGATTCTAAAATCAATGGTAATTATAAAGATGCACAAAAAGACTGCGACTCAACAGGCTGCTCTATTAAAATCAATTTATCCCCTAACAACGTTTTTGTTACCCCTCAATATTTAAGCGTACAATTCCCTAATCAAAAAAATTATTTATTAAAAACCATGTGGATGATGCTGGTGGTGTCAGGTATGGTGATTTTAATACTCATTTTTGCTTTTTACTATACAATTGCCACGATTTCAAGACAAAAAAAACTATCGGTGATTAAAAATGATTTCATTAGCAATATGACTCATGAGTTTAAAACGCCCATAAGTACCATTTCTTTGGCCGCTGAGATGTTGAATGACGATACCGTAACAAAGACCCCCGAAAAACAACAGCGTTTTGTAAAAATGATTAGGGACGAGAATAAGCGTCTTAGTATTTTGGTGGAAAGCATCCTTCAAACCTCTATTTTAGATAAAGGAGAATTTAAACTCAAACGCAGCGATATTGATGTTCATGAAATTATTAATCAGGCTATTCAAAATACCCAACTATTAATTGATCAAAGACAAGGAACTATTACTAAACAATTAGATGCTCTTAAGTGTTTAATAAATGCAGATAAAGTGCATTTGACAAATATTATATTTAATTTGATTGATAACGCCATAAAATACACAAAAGACAGCCCGAACATACTAATTACGACTAAAGATACGGTAGAAGGCATAGAAATTAGCGTAAAAGACAATGGAATTGGTATTAGTAAAGAGAATCAACGTAAAATTTTCGATAAATTTTATAGGGTTCCAACGGGTAATGTACATAATGTAAAAGGTTTTGGCTTGGGTCTTAGTTACGTTCTGGCAGTAGTGCAAAAGCACAATGGCACAATTAATGTAGTAAGTGAGTTAGGAAAAGGTAGCACCTTTAAAATTGTGATGCCTTATAAAAATCTAGATTAAACATAAAAGAATAAATACAATTATGGAAAATGTAAAAACACAAATATTATTAGTAGAAGATGATCCAAATTTAGGAACATTATTACAAGAATATTTAGAAGCAAAAGGGTTTGAAACAAAATTAGCTACTGACGGAAAAAAAGGCTTTGATGCATTTTGCAAGCAGGAATTTGATTTATTATTATTAGATGTGATGATGCCTGTTAAGGACGGTTTAACCTTAGCTAAAGAAATCAGGGTAACTGACAAAAATGTGCCTATTATCTTTTTAACTGCTAAAAGCATGAAAGAAGATACAATTGAAGGATTTAATGCAGGAGCTGATGATTATATCACAAAACCTTTTAGTATGGACGAGTTATTGGCACGTGTTACTGCTGTTTTACGTAGAAGTAATAAGCAGCGCGTTCACAATACAGAAGATGTAAACTTTAGTATTGGGAATTACACCTTTAACTCAGATACTCAGGTTTTGTTAAATAATGGAGCAGAGCAAAAATTAACGACTAAAGAAAGCCAGTTAATGCGTTTGCTATGCGTTCATAAAAATGATGTATTGGACAGAAATTTTGCTTTAAAAACTATTTGGCACGATGATAATTACTTTAACGGTCGTAGTATGGATGTTTATATTGCTAAACTTCGTAAGTACTTAAAAGATGATTCTAAAGTAGAAATCGTGAACATTCACGGTAAAGGATTTAAATTATTAGTTAATTCATAATAGATTAGCTATTTCACTAAAAAGTGGTTTATTTTGTATAAAATAAACCACTTTTTTATTTTGTATAATCCTCAACATATTTCTAAAATAATTAATGCCAATTTGATTGGAGAATCAAGCCAAACGGTTAAGCATCTATTAATTGATAGCCGACAGTTAACGGAGCCTTCCCATAGTGTTTTTGTGGCTTTAAAATCCGATAGAAATGATGGACATCAATATATTTTAGGATTATGTCAAAAAGGCGTTAAAACATTTATCGTTCATCATATACCTGAAAATTGTGTTGGATTAAAAGATGATATTTGTTTTTTAATGGTGTCGGATACATTAAAAGCGTTACAGCAATTAGCAACCGATCATCGCGAGCAATTTAATTTGCCAGTGATTGGTGTTACTGGTAGTAATGGTAAAACCATTGTGAAAGAGTGGTTGTATCAATTATTAAAAACGGATTATAACATTGCGCGAAGCCCTAAAAGTTATAACTCACAAGTGGGAGTTCCTTTATCGGTTTGGCAATTAAATAGCAAACATACTTTAGGGATTTTTGAAGCAGGCATTTCTGAAGTAGGCGAGATGAATGTATTAAGAGAAATTATTAAACCAACTATTGGCGTATTTACTTCTTTAGGAACCGCGCACGACGAAGGTTTTAAAAATGTCTCTGAAAAGTTAAAAGAAAAATTACAATTATTTGCTCAATGCCAAACGGTTATAGTAAATGCTTTGTCTTTTAAGCAAGAGCATATTGAATTATTAAATCAACATATTTTTTTAATTTCTAAAAGCGAGAAGGCAACACTTCAAATTATAGAGATTGAAAATTTATATACGCACACAATTATTATTGGCAAATATAAAGGAGAACAAATTTCAATCAATATTCCATTTACCGATTCGGCAAGCTTGGATAATGCCATAACTTGTTGGGCTACTTTATTGCATTTAAATATTGCACAACAAGACATTGAAAAACGCATGTTGTTATTGCAAGCTGTAGCCATGCGTTTAGAATTAAAATTAGGAAACAATAATTGTGTTTTAATCAACGACTTTTATAATTCAGATATCAATGCTTTAGAAATAGCACTCCATCACCAAAAGCAACAGCATAGAGGCGGAAAGAAAGTAGTGATACTTTCGGATATTGAACAAAGCGGCAAATTGAGTTGGGAATTGTATGAGCATGTTTCTAAATTGATGGCGCAATTTCATATTGATACCGTTATTGGGATTGGTAAAGAAATTTCTTCCCAAAAAGAACTGTTTGAAAAAGATGCACATTTTTTTAATGATACAGAAAGTTTTATAAAAGAAAGTAAAACAAATCCATTATTGCAATTCCATAACGCTATCATCTTATTAAAAGGAGCACGTAGTTATGGTTTTGAAAACATCAGTAAACTACTTCAGCAAAAAAGCCACGATACAGTTTTAGAAATTAATTTAAATCGTTTAGTACATAATTTGAATTTTTACCGTTCACAAACGACTAAAGATACGTTATTGATGTGTATGGTAAAAGCTACTGGTTATGGCAGTGGAAGTACTGAAATTGCTTTTACATTACAACATCATCATGCGGATTATTTAGCGGTGGCTTATGCTGATGAAGGTGTTGAATTAAGAAAAGCTGGGATTCATTTACCAATTATGGTGATGAGTCCCGAAGAATCATCGTATGATGATATGATTGAGTATCGTTTAGAACCGGAAATTTATTCGTTTAAAGTGGCTAAAGAATTTTCACAAGCCCTTCAACAAAAAGCGATTTCAGAGCCCTATCCGATACATCTTAAATTAGATACCGGCATGAAACGCTTAGGTTTTGAAGCCAATCAAATCAATGAATTATGTGAGTTGTTGAATGCTGAAAATTTATTGAGAGTAAAAAGTATTTTTTCACATTTAGTGGCGAGCGATGATAAATCATTTGATGATTTTACCAATACTCAAATTACTTTATTTGAAACATTAGCCACTCAAATTGAAAAATCAATTGGCTACCATGCTTTAAAACATATTTGTAATTCAGGCGCCATTACTCGTTGGAAAAACGCCCACTACAATATGGTACGTTTAGGCATAGGCATGTATGGTGTTGGATTTAATGATATTGAAAAACAAAATTTGGAAAACATTAGTTCTTTAAAAACACGTATTTCCCAAATTAAACAATTAGAAGTTGGAGAAACGGTTGGTTATAATAGAAAAGGTGTGGCGTTTAAAAAAACAACCATTGCTACTATTCCAATTGGCTATGCTGACGGTTTTGGCAGAAAACTTGGTAATGGCAATGGAACTGTATTTATTAATCAAGTAGCATGTAAAACTATTGGCAATATTTGCATGGATATGTGTATGGTGGACGTAACTGATATTGATTGTAAAGAAGGAGATGAGGTAGTTGTGTTTGAATCCAACGCACAGTTAATGGAATTATCAAAAGCGATGGAAACTATTCCCTACGAAGTATTAACCAGTATTTCTTCACGTGTAAAAAGAGTGTATGTTCAAGAGTAAGAAATTAGTTATAAGTTATAAGTTATTAGTTTCTGGTTCTGTCAGTTCGAGCGTAGTCGAGAACTTGTTTAAGTTGACATTTATACTATTTATAGTTATCGGATTTTGGTCTTGCAAAGAAGAAGTGACAGAAAACAACATCACGGTTAAATCAAATCCCACCTTCGAAGATATTGCTCCTATCATTTACAAAAACTGTACGCCATGCCACAGAGCAGGGGAGAGCGGACCAATTGAATTTATGACATACGATGACGTGAAAAAAAACGTCAATAAAATAAAATTTGTCACTCAAAGTGGATACATGCCGCCTTGGCCAGCCGATGACAGTTACACGCATTTTATTGGTGAACGCAAGTTATCCAAAGAAGAATTACAATTAATTAAAGTATGGGCAGAAAACGGCGCACCAAAAGGTGACGAGTCAAAAATTCCTTCTCCGCCTGTTTTTTATGCGGGTTCGTTTTTAGGCAAACCAGATACCGTTATTAAATTTAAAAACCCAGTTCCGATTAAAGGAAATGGAGCTGATCATTTTTATGTCATTAAATTGCCAATGGAATTATTTAAAGATACATTTGTAAGTTATTTTGAGTTTGTGCCTAATCACCGTAAACTAGCGCATCATATCAATGGCCATTTAATTAGTTATGACTCTGGCAAGAAAAAAGATATACAAACAGGTTTAACGCATTCTCTTGATGAGTTTAAAGATTATAAAGAGTTGTATTCTCAAATGAATATTTTAAATGATGATGGTTCATTTCCTGTTTTAACGCCAAATACGGTGTATTATTTACCAGGATATACGCCACCTGTTTATCCTCAAGGAATTGGTGGATATAAAACCAATAAAACATCAGCTATTTTATTAAAAAATATTCATTACGGACCAAGTAATCAAGATGTGTTAGATAGTTCTTTTATCAATGTGTTTTATGGGCCAAAACCAAAACGTCCCATTTTTGAAACACAATTAGGAACGTTTGGAATTTCGAAAATTGAACCTGAATTAATATTACAACCAAATAAAATTCAAACCTTTCATACGCAAGCTACATTAAACGGAGATATTTCTTTATTATCCGTTAATCCTCATATGCATTTATTAGGAAAATCGTTTTGGGCTTTTGCCGTTCAGCAAAATGGAGATACAATTCCTTTAATTAAAATAAATAAATGGGATTTTAGATGGCAGTATTATTATACCTATGAGCATCCAATTATTATTAAAGCAGGAACAGTAATTCATGCTTATGGTACTTTTGATAACACAGATAAAAACCCTTTTAATCCTAACCATCCACCAAAAGTGTTGACTGAAGGCGAAGGAGTGAGAAGTATGCAAACTACTGAAGAAATGTTTCAGTTTATTTTTTCTTATTTGCCTTATCAACCTGGTGATGAGAAAATGGATTTGAGTAAGTGACGTCATTGCGAACGTAGTGAAGCAATCTCATCGATAGAATAGTTATATATGAGATTGCTTCGTCGTACCTCCTCGCAATGACGATATGAATAAAAAATTGTAATTTTAACTATTGTATGACACCAAAACTTTACATAGTACCCACACCAATAGGTAATTTAGAAGACATGACGTTTAGAGCCATTAAGGTTTTAAACTCTGTAGATTTAATTTTAGCAGAAGATACTCGAAATACGATTCATTTATTACGTCATTTTAAAATTGAAAAACCTTTACGTTCTTATCATGCGCATAACGAACATGCCACTGTAGAACAAATTGTAGAAATGATTGAATCTAATAAATCGGTGGCGTTAGTTTCGGATGCAGGAACACCAGCCATTTCTGACCCTGGTTTTTTATTAGTGCGCGAATGTATTAAACATGGCGTAGCGGTTGAAACATTACCAGGCGCTACCGCTTTTGTGCCTGCTTTAGTAAACAGCGGATTACCCTGCGACAGTTTTGTGTTTTATGGCTTCTTACCACAAAAAAAAGGAAGACATACTAAATTATTGTCTTTAAAAGAAGAAACACGCACCATGATATTTTACGAATCACCTTTTAGATTAGTGAAATTATTAGAAGAATTTAAAGAATATCTAAGTGGCGACAGACAAGTTTCTGTATCTCGAGAACTCTCTAAAATGTTTGAAGAAAATGCTCGTGGCACGGTTGATGAAATGATTACGCACTTTAAATCCAAAACAGTAAAGGGTGAAATTGTGGTTGTGTTAGCTGGGAAAGAAGATTAGGTTTCGTTAAGTTGTTTCGGAGGAGAAATCCTTTCCTCCTTTGAAGGAGGTGTCCGCAGGACGGAGGATGTTTAGAGTTACATCCCTCGTCTTGATACTTTTGCGAAAGTATTCAAAAGCAATTTCTCTTTTCTTTTTCCTTGAAGAAAAAAATACGGCAATTGTGTAGAATACAATTGAGCGTGCGTGTGCGCAGGACAAGGCAATTCGCCGACTCCCATTTGCCCCGCAGTAACTTCGCAGAATGGTAGCCCGCAACGAATTGCCAAAATCAGCCGCACTATTACCAACGTATGCAGTGACTTAAAAAATAAAGTGTAAATGGATTTTCATAAAAACCAAAAAGCCACTTATTAAAAGTAGCTTTTCGATTTATTAAAGTGGAAGTCTCTCCCGTATCCCATCTGTCGCTTAAGCTATGATGTCGGTTTGTGGTTACTGATATAAATTTACGACATTAATTCTTTTGCAATGTTACACAATTCTTACCTCAATGTTTTTTAACAGGATTACTTTTCAACTATTTGTTTTTTCGGTTTATAGTTGTTAACCGAAAGTGTTAAATAGTTTATAACGTTTGCAAACAAAAACGCCCCACTTCCGATAGCTATCGGAATCTGTGAGGCGTTTATTATTTATTAGAATTAAATGATGATTACATCATTCCACCCATTCCACCCATGCCTGGGTTACCCATTGGCATTGCTGGAGCATCTTCTTTTTTCTCTGCTAATACGCAGTCGGTAGTCAATAACATAGCGGCAACTGACGCTGCGTTTTCTAAAGCAATACGGCTTACTTTAGTTGGATCAATAACACCTGCCTTTAATAAGTTTTCATATTTCTCAGTACGAGCATTGAAACCGTAATCATCTTTTCCTTCTTTTACTTTTTGTACAACAATAGAACCTTCGATTCCACAGTTAGCACAAATTTGACGTAAAGGCTCTTCAATTGCACGACGTACAATTTGAATACCAGTGTTCTCATCATCATTCACACCTTTCAATTTATCTAAAGAAGCAATTGCACGAATGTAAGCAACACCACCGCCCGGTACAATGCCTTCTTCAACTGCTGCACGAGTAGCCGCTAAAGCATCATCTACACGGTCTTTTTTCTCTTTCATTTCAACTTCAGTAGCTGCACCAACATAAAGCACTGCAACACCACCAGCTAATTTAGCTAAACGCTCTTGTAATTTTTCTTTATCGTAATCAGATGTAGTTGATTCGATTTGAGCTTTAATTTGATTTACACGCGCTGTGATATCTGCTTTTTTACCAGCACCACCAACAATCGTTGTATTGTCTTTATCAACCGTTACTTTTTCTGCTTTTCCTAAGAAAGTTAAGTCAGCGTTTTCTAATAAGAAACCTCTGTCTTCAGCAATAAAAATACCACCAGTTAAAATAGCAAGATCTTCTAACATTGCTTTTCTTCTATCACCAAAACCTGGAGCTTTCACTGCACAGATTTTTAAGTTAGAACGTAAACGGTTTACAACTAATGTTTGTAAAGCTTCTCCGTCGATATCTTCAGCAATAATTAAAATTGGTTTACCTGTTTGTACTGCTTTTTCTAATACAGGTAATAATTCTTTCATCGAAGAAATTTTCTTTTCGTAAATTAAAATTAATGGGCTATCTAAAACCGCTTCCATTTTATCTACGTCAGTAATAAAATATGGAGAGATATAACCTCTATCGAATTCCATACCTTCCACCACCTCAACAGTAGTATCAGTTCCTTTTGCTTCTTCAACTGTAATAACACCTTCTTTTTTTACTTTAGCCATAGCTTCAGCAATTAATTTACCGATAGTGCTATCGTTGTTTGCAGAGATCGTTGCAACTTGTTCAATTTTTTTATTGTCGTTACCAACGTTTTGAGATTGTACTTTTAAGTTAGCAACCACTGCTTCAACCGCTTTGTCAATCCCTCGTTTCAAATCCATTGGATTAGCGCCAGCAGCAACGTTTTTTAAACCACCAGTTACGATAGCTTGAGCTAACACAGTAGCAGTCGTTGTTCCATCACCAGCTGCATCAGCAGTTTTAGAAGCAACTTCTTTTAATAATTGAGCACCCATGTTTTCAACTGGGTTCGATAATTCGATTTCTTTAGCTACAGTAACACCATCTTTAGTGATTGCTGGTGAGCCAAATTTTTTATCGATAATTACATTACGTCCTTTAGGACCTAAAGTTACTTTTACTGCATTTGCTAATGCATCAACTCCGCGCTTTAAAGCGTCGCGAGCTTCAATGTTAAATGTGATGTCTTTTGCCATTTTATGTTGGTTTAAGGTTTAATATTTAAGATTCAAGGTTTTTGAACCTTTTGTTTTTTTGAACTTTTTACTTTGAATTTTGAACTAGATAATTGCGTAGATATCGCTTTCGCGCATAATTAATAAATCTTTTCCGTCTACTTGGATTTCAGTTCCTGCGTATTTTCCGTATAAAACAGTATCGCCAACTTTTACAGTCATTGGTTCATCTACTTTACCGTTTCCTACAGCTAATACTTTACCTTTCATTGGTTTTTCTTTTGCTGTGTCAGGGATAATTAATCCACCTGCTGTTTTTGTTTCTGCTGGAGCCGCTTCAACTAATACTCTATCAGCTAAAGGCTTTAAATTTACAGTTGTACTTGATTTTGCCATAATTATGTGATTTTATAAATTTTAAGTTAATGGTCTGCTAATGTCTAAAAATGTGCCAATGCCGCATTTTCGCCATTAAGGCGACAATTTTACCGTTTTTGGCGGTTAGAAAATAAAAAATGTCAGTTTAGTGTCAGTTAAAATAGGAACACGGATTAAGCGGATTAAACTGATTGCCACGGATTAAATAGAATTACTTAGAATACATTATATATCCAGCTAAATAACTTAAAAAAAATCTGTGAAAATCCGTTTGATCTGTGATATCCGTGTTCCTATTTTCCAACCTTACTTCCATCATAAGCCCATTTAATCCAAATGGAGCCCCAAGTAAAGCCACCACCAAAAGCAGATAAAATTAAATTATCGCCTTTTTTAAATAGTTTTTCGTAATCCCATAATAATAATGGAATAGTGCCGGCCGTTGTGTTACCGTAACGTTCGATATTCATCAACATTTTATCAGTACTTAAACCCATTCGGTTAGCAGTAGCTTCGCAAATACGCTTGTTTGCTTGATGTGGTAATAAGTAAGAAATATCGTCTGACTTCAAATTATTTTTTGCCATGATCTCTGCACTAACTTCTGCCATATTTACTACGGCATGTTTAAACACCGTTTGTCCTTCTTGATGAACATAGTGTAATTTTTTCTCAACGCTTTCTTTTGATGGAGGCATAAATGAACCACCTGCCACTTGGTATAAAAAATTACGACCAGAACCATCTGCTTTTAAAATAAAATCTTGAATACCGCAATCGTCTTCAGATGGTTCTAATAACACGGCACCGCCGCCATCACCAAAAATCACACAAGTAGCACGATCTTCGTAATTTAAAATGGCACTCATTTTATCTACACCAACCACTACTACTTTTTTATAACGACCCGTTTCGATAAACTGAGAGCCTGTTGCAAGCGCATAAATAAAGCCCGAACAAGCAGCAGATAAATCATAGCCCCAAGCATTTTTGGCGCCAATTTTATCACAAATTACGTTTGATGTACTAGGAAAAATATAATCACCTGTGATTGTACCAACAATTAATAAATCAATGTCTAAGGCGGTAATACCACGTTTTTTTAATAGTTCTTCAATAGCAAACACCATCATATCTGAGGTAGCTTTGCCAGGAATATTTAAAACACGTCTTTCTTTAATTCCGGTACGTGAGGTAATCCATTCGTCGTTAGTATCTACAAATTTTGCTAATTCTTCATTAGTCATTACAAAATCAGGAACGTAGCCACCAACGGCAGTAATTGCTGCTCTTTTCATTATTGAAATACTGTTTTAATTTTTCCGTTTAAGTCTGCTTCAACGATGTCTTTACTTAAAACCATCATATTTTTAAATGCCAATGGTGTTGATTTACCATGAGCAATCATTACATTAGAATTGATTCCTAAAATAGGAGTGCCACCGTATAATTCGTAATTGAATTGATCAAAATATTCATCACTACGGTTACGTTTTTTAATTAACGAATAAAAAGCTTCAGCTGTTTTTAAAAACACATTACCTGTAAATCCTTCACACACAATAACGTCTGCTTTATCCTCAAACACTTCTTGTCCTTCAACATTACCCACAAAATTAAAGTCTTTACTGTCTTTCATTAACGCATGAGCTGCTTGCGCTACTAAATTTCCTTTTTCTGGTTCTTCACCAATATTTAATAAACCAACTTTAGGGTTATCAATTTTGTATACTTCTTTAGCGAATACGGAACCCAAAATAGCAAACTGATATAATACATCTGGTTTACAATCGGCATTGGTGCCGACATCTAAAATAATTCCGAAGCCACCTTTTTCTTTAGGGACAATGGACGTAATACACGGACGAATAACACCTGGCACTGCTTTTACAGAAAACATAGAACCCACTAACATGGCACCTGTATTACCAGCGCTTGCAAAACAGTGAATTTCGTTTTCTTTTAATAATTTAAATCCGATTGAAATACTACTTTGTGGCTTTTGAGCCAATGCTTTTGTTGGGTGTTCACCCATTTCAATCACATCAGTGGCGTGCACAAAATCAAATTTATCTTCTGAAATCCCTTTTGCTTTTAAATGACTTTTAGCTTTTTCGCTATCGCCAATTAAAACCATTCTTACGTCAGATGGTAATGAATCCAATGCCATGATAGCACCATCTAAACAATTTGCTGGAGCAAAATCTCCACCCATTATATCTAATCCAATTTTCATATGTATGTTGTGTTGTTTTAAACTCAATTTTTAATTCTAAATGAGCCAAAATCAAGCGACTAAGCAACTAATTTATGTGTAAATATGCAATATTTAGATGGCAAAGTTATTAACCTTACTTAGATAATAGTGTTTAAACTTTTTAAATTATCGTGCTTTCAATCTAATTTCTTGACTTTGTGAAAGATAAAACTAGATTTAGAACTCATTTTTACCAAAATTGATTGTACTTTTACTGCCATGACCATTACTGAAATAGAAAACGAAATTATTGATGAATTTGAATTGTTTGGAGACGATTGGGAAGGAAAGTACGAGCATTTAATTGAGCTAGGAAAATCGTTACCAAAAATCGAAGAGAGTTTAAAAACAGAGGATAGAATTATAAAAGGCTGTCAAAGTAAGGTTTGGCTTCATTCTGAAAAAAAAGAGGGAGAAATTATTTACACAGCCGATAGCGATGCTATCATTACTAAAGGGATGGTAGCATTGATGGTAAGAGTTTTATCTCATCAAAAACCTCAAGATATTGTCAATGCTAATTTAGATTTTATCAATAAAATTGGATTAACAGAGCATTTATCTCCTACGCGTGCCAACGGTTTGGTGAGCATGATTAAACAAATGAAATTAGATGCTATGGCATTAAGCTAAGGCTGTACTTATGAATAACAAAGCCATCTCTTGGATTATATTAATTGTGCTTTCATTAGTTTGGGGCAGCTCGTTTATGTTAATGAAACAAGGCTTACGCGCTTTTAGTAGCGATGAGGTAGCAGGTTTAAGAATTACCATTGCATCAGCATTTATGTTGCCATTTTTAATTAGTCATTATAAGATTGATTTAAAAAAAAATTTAAAGGGGTTGTTATTAATGGGCGTTTTCGGGAATTTAATCCCAGCCTTTTTATTTACCAAAGCCGAAACTCAAATTAGTAGCAGTTTAACGGGCATGTTAAATGCCTTAACTCCTATGTTTACCATCATTATTGGTATGATAGCTTTTAATCATAAGATTACAAAAAATCAAATTATAGGCGTATTAATTGGTTTTGTGGGCGCCATTGCTTTAGTGGCTTTGGGCGATAACGAGAACGATCAAACTAAAAATATCATGTATAGCTTATTAGTGGCAGCAGCTACTTTATGTTATGCCATTAGTGTCAATGGTATCAAAGCATATTTAGGCCATGTAAATTCTTTAACGGCTACCGTATGGTCGTTTACCTTAATTGGGCCAGTGGCCGCCATTTATTTATTTGGATTTACGGATGTGATAGCACACGCTACACAACATCCCGAAGGGATGAGGTCTTTGGGATTTGTAAGTATTTTGGCTATTGTAGGCTCGGCGCTTTCGGTGGTGGTATACAATACACTCATTAAGTTATCAGGAACAGTGTTTGCGGCAAGTTGTACTTATTTAATTCCAATAGTAGCTATTGGTTGGGGTTTATTTGATGGAGAAATCATTAATTTGGTTCAGGTTTTGGCGGTTATTGTTATTATTGCTGGTATTTGGATGATTAATTCTTCAGGAAAGCCAAAAGATACTCAAATTGATAAATAGCTGATTTTCAGTATTTTGTTGCTTTTGTTTTTGTTAAAATCTTCAGAAACCTAAAAATAACGGGCATTTTAGCCAAAATAAGTGCTCAAAATCTTTGGCAGATACAAAAAACCACTTATCTTTGCCGTCCTTAAAAAAATTATTAACAATAAAAATTAACACTCATGTATGCAATTGTAGAAATAGCAGGGCAACAATTTAAAGTGGAACGTGGAAACAAAGTTTACGTTCACCGCCTAGATGCTAACGAAGGTGCTAAAGTGGAATTTGACAAAGTTTTCTTAATTGATAACGGCGGAAAAATCACTGTTGGTGCACCAACTGTTGATGGCGCAAAAGTTGCTGCCACAGTAATTGAACACTTAAAAGGCGATAAAGTTATCGTATTTAAGAAATTACGTCGTAAAGGTTACCAAAAATGGAATAACCACCGTCAACACTTAACTCAAATCTTAGTTCAAGGTATCTTAACTAAAGGAGAGACTTTAAAAGATGAATTAAAAGCTGAAAAATCAGTTCGCGAATTCTTAGCTCCAAGCCGCAGAAATCCTGTTGCTAAAGTTGAGGTTGTTGCTGAGAAAAAAGCGCCAGCTAAAAAAGCTGCTTCTAAGAAAGCACCTGCAAAAAAAGCAGCTAAAAAAACTGAAGAATAATTAAACATTAACCATTAAATTTTTAAACAATGGCACATAAAAAAGGAGCCGGCTCCACAAACAACGGTCGTGAATCACACAGTAAACGTTTAGGCGTTAAAATTTTCGGTGGTCAAGCTTGTATCTCTGGGAACATTATTGTTCGTCAACGTGGTACAAAACATAATCCAGGAGTAAATGTAGGAATGGGAAAAGACCATACTTTATTTGCTTTAGTAGATGGTAAAGTTGTTTTCAAAAAGAAAGCAGACGACAGATCTTACGTTTCGGTTGTTCCTGC
>Ga0315900_10002214_pt1 | contig 30373 bp, 24 predicted proteins | sample LakEriMetagenome_FD_203521 | JGI IMG/M metagenome (GOLD analysis project Ga0315900, IMG submission 203521) | Freshwater fungal communities from buoy surface, Lake Erie, Ohio, United States - Buoy 12 MA114 | ecosystem: Environmental > Aquatic > Freshwater > Lake > Lake biofilm | place: USA: Lake...
TAGCCGGGATGCACCGCGTCGCAGCCGGCGTCGCGGGCGGCCGCGATCACGGCGTCGATGTCGAGGTAGGCCGGCACGCCGGTGCCGGGCAGCGCGCGGCTCTCGTCGGCCTTGCGCACGTGCAGCGACAGCGCGTCGTCCTGCGCGTGGATGGCGACAGTGCGGATGCCCAGCGCGGCGGCGGCGCGGGCGATGCGGATGGCGATCTCGCCGCGGTTGGCGATCAGCAGTCGGGTGATGGTCATGCGAAAGAGGGTCCGGTGGTTGCGCTCACAAGCGTTTCGGTGGGTCGACGGCGCGGGCTACCGCGCCGCCAGCCTCACCGCGCGGCGGCCGAGGGGCGCGGCGTGCGCCGCCGCTGCGCCGGCGGCAACGGCGACTCGCCTATCACCCCGGCAGCAGTCAACCGCTCGAGCTCGGCATCGGACAGGCCGAGCAGCCCGCCGAGCACGTCGCGGTTGAACTGGCCCATCGTGGGCGCCGGCCAGTGCACCGGCGGCGGCGCGCCGTCGCGCCGGTAGGGCGCCATCACCAGGGGATGCTTGCCGACGTGTGCCCTATCGACCATGCGGATGAGGCCGCGCGCCTGCAGCGCCGGCGCACGGTAGACCGACAGCGGCGAGAGCACCGCGCCGGCGGCAACCCCCGCGGCCTGCAGCGCCTGCATCGCATCCTCGGCGCCACGCGTGGCGCACCAGGCGGCGATGCGCGCGTCGAGCCGGTCGGCGTGACGCTGGCGCCCGGCCACGGTGGCGAGTTCGGGATCGGCAGCGAGTGCCGGCTCGCCCAGCACCGCGCACAGCGCGCGCCACGCGGTGTCGTCCGTCACCGCGATCAGCAGCCAGTCATCGTCGCCCGCGCAGCGCCAGATGCCGTGCGGCGCATGATCGGGATGCCGGTTGCCCAGCCGCGGACCCACCCGTCCGTTGGCCGACTGCTCGGCCACCCAGGGCGCGACGAAGGGCAGCATGCACTCGACCTGCGCGATGTCCACATGCTGGCCCTGCCCGGTCAGCGCGCGATGCCGCAGGGCCACCAGCATCGCGCAGGCCGCGTTCAGCCCGCCGACCGCGTCGCCGTGCGCGATGTGGCTCATCACCGGCGGGTCACCCTCCCGACCGCACACCGAGGGCAGCCCGGAGCCCTGCTCGAGGGTGGAGCCATAGGCACGGCAATCGCTCCAGGCGCCGGTGGCGCCGTAGGCGGCCATCGACACCATCACGAGCGAGGGATTGACCGCCTTCAGGTCCGACCAGGCCAGACCCATCTTCGCGAGCACCTGGCTCGAGTAGTTCTCGATCACCGCGTCGGCCCCGCGCACCAGCTCGCGCAGCAGCGCCGCGCCGTCGGGCGAGGTGAGGTCGAGCGTGATGCCGCGCTTGTTGCGGTTCATCGCGAGAAAGCGCGGCAGCTTCTCGTAGACGCGCTGCTCGAAGTCGACCTGGCTCTGGCTGGTGCCGCGCCACCAGTCGGGGTAGCCGCAGGCCTCGACCTTGATGACGTCGGCGCCGAGATCGGCGAGATGGCGGCTGGCCAGCGGCCCTGCCCAGCCCATCGACAGGTCGATGATGCGCAGGCCGGCCAGCGGCCCCGCGGTGCCGACCCCGGCTCGCCGTGGCGGACCGGCGAAGCTCCGGGGCTCGGCCGGATCGCGCCAGGCCTCCGACAGCGCCGTCTCGCCCGGCGCAGGGGCGCGACCACCGGCCGCGGGTGGCGTGACGGTGAGGCGAAACGGACAGCCCGGGGCCTCGAAGCGCCGGCCGCCGGACTCGATCGCCACGATCGCGCCGCGCTCGCGAAAGGGCGGCACCGCGAGCACGCCGGCGGGATCGGGCACCACCGCGAAGGGAATCTTCAGCTCGAGGCCGCGCGCGAACCAGTGCGCCGCGCTCTCGCCCGCCAGCGCCGCCTCGATCCGGGGCTCGAGCGTGTCGGCAAAGCGCAGCCGGTCCGGGCCCATGTGGTAGTCGGGGTGATGCGCGAGCTCGGGCATGCCGAGCAGCTCGCAGAACGAGGCCCACTGCAGCGGTGTGACCACCGTGATGCCCAGCCAGCCCTCACGGCAGCGGTAGATGCCCATCGGGTAGGTGGGCGTGAATCGGTTGATGCCCAGCCGGGGCTGGGGGCGGCCCGACGGCCAGGCCTCGCTGCCCTGGTATTCGGCGAGCGCGATCACGGCATCGAGCACGCTCACCTCCCAGACGGCACCGTGATCGCGGTCCGGCACGGGCAGGCTGGCGGCCAGCGGGATGAAGGCCGACAGACCGGCGAGGATCGCCGACTCGTAATCCGGCAACGCGATCGGTGGGCCCTGCACCGGCCCGATCAGCTGCACGTTGCCCCCGAGCGCCCGGCACACCGCGTCGGAGCCCCGGTAGCCGGCCCAGGGGCCATCGCGCCCGAACCAGCTCAGGTCGGCCACGACCAGCGCCGGGCGGGCGCGCTGCAGCGCCGCGTGATCGATGCCGAGTGCCGACCGCTGCGCCGGCTCGAGCGAGTCGACGATCACGTCGGCCTGCCCGAGCAGGCGCGCAAGCTCGGCGACAGCGCCGGGCTGCGCCGGGTCGAGGGTGGCACCGTTCTTGCCGATGTTCAGCCAGGCGAACCAGGCGCTGCCCTGCGCGGGCGCCGCGCCGTCGATGCGCGGCGAGCTCGCCCGGGCCGGATCGCCCCCGGGAGGCTCGAGCTTGAGCACCGAGGCGCCGAAGTCGGCAAACAGCCGCGCACAGTAGGCACCGGCGGGAAGCGTGCCGAGCTCGAGCACGCGCAGCCCGCCGAAAGGGGCCGGGTTCGGACGCCCGGCCTGCGTCGTCGCAATGGTCATCATCGCAACGAGGGGATCATGCGCCGCGACGATGTGTCAACGCACCGCACCGCGCCGCGTTCCGGGTGCTGGCCAGCGGTACGATCGTTTCCGGATCGTCGACCCGCAGGTTTCAGCTGCGGAAATTTCGACCGTGAAAGGGGTAGGAGGGATCGTGGTAGCCCGGCGTGGAGGGATGACCCGGCACGACCAGCGCATCGACCGCGCGCTCGTCCTCCTCGGTCCAGGGGAAGTCTTCGGCACCGAAATAGTCGAGCCACTGGGCGAGCGTCCGCGGCCCGGCGATCACCGCGTGCACATGGGGATTGGCGAGCACCCAGGCCACCGCGAAACGCGACAGTGGCAGGCCGCGGGCCTGCGCGTGCGGGGCCAGGCGGCGGGCGATCGCGAGCGACTCCTCCCGCCACTCGGTCTCCATCATCCGGCGATCGCGGCGACCGGCGCGGCTGTCGGCGGGCGGCTGCTCGCCAGGCGTGTACTTGCCGGTCAGCACCCCCCGCGCCACCGGGCTGTAGGGCACCACGCCCAGACCGTAGTGGGCACAGGCCGGCAGCAGTTCGACCTCGGGCATCCGGTTGAGCAGGTTGTAGTAGGGCTGACAGGCCACCGGCCGCGGCATGCCGATCGCATCGGCCAGCCGCACCGCCTCGGCGATGCGCCAGCCGCGGAAGTTCGACAGCCCCCAGTAACGGATCTTGCCTGCCCGGATCAGGTCGTCGAGCCCGCGCAGCGCCTCCTCGAGGTTGTCACGCTCGAAATCGCGGTGCAGGTAGTAGAGGTCGATGTACTCGGTGTCCAGCCGTCGCAGGCTGTCGTCGGCGGCCCGCATCAGCCACTTGCGCGACCAGCGCCAGGCATTGCGACTCTCGGCCATCCGGTTGCCGACCTTCGTGGCGAGCACCCAGTCGTGACGGTCGGCGGCGATCAGCCGACCAACCATCGACTCGGAGCCGCCGCGGGTGTAGACATCGGCGGTATCGATGAAATTGACGCCGCGCTCGCGTGCCGCCGCGACGATGTCGGCGGCCTCGGGCTCGGCGGTCTGGTCGGCGAACATCATGGTGCCCAGGCAGAGTGCGGACACCTCGAGATTGCTGCTGCCAAGACGGCGGTACTTCATGACGGGCTCCCCGGCGGTCGGAAAGCCCGATGGTAGCCGGACGGCTCAGGCGCGGTGCTCCCGCATCCGCTCGGCCAACCGCTTGCGTGCCCGGTGCAGGCGCACCCAGCAGTTGGCCTCGCTGATGCCCAGGCGCTCGCAGACCTCGTCGGTGGGCACCCCCTCGATCGCCTGCAGCAGGAAAACCTCGCGCAGCGACGCCGGCAACTCGTCGATCTCCTGGGCCAGGCGCTCGCGCATCCGGCGGCGCGCCACCTCGACGACCGGATCCTGCGCCTCGAAGGACTCGAGCGCATCCAGCCCCCCGGGCAGACCCTCCGCGTGGGTGGCGGCCTCGCCGTCCTCGTCGGCGTCCTGGCGCACATAGCGCGACTCGCGCCGGAACACATCCTGGATCTTGTGGTTCAGGATGCCGATCAGCCAGGTGCGAAGCGCGGAACGTCCCTGGAAGCCGTCACGGCTGGCCAGCGCGGCGAGCAATGCCTCCTGGACGGCATCCTCGGCAAGATCCTCGTCGCGGATGCGACGACGCGCAAAGCGCAGCATCGCATTGCGGTGGGAGACGAGTTCCGCGGCACCGCCCGGCTGACGGGCGGCGGCCATCGGCATCGGCATCGTGGCGGGGGACAGCGCGGCGGCGAGCATCGTGCACTCCGGAAGGCAAAGGGTCATGCGATGCCCTCACTGTGCCGACGCGCCTTATCGCACCCATCACCGTCAGATCACGATTGGATAACGAAAGCCGCCGCCACCGATCACCGGGTGCCGACGAAAGCCCCCGCGTGCCCGCGCGACGCATGACATCGTCGCCCGCAACACGACTATGCTCACCCTCGTACACTCCGAAAGCGTCATGGATCGCCGGATTCTCGTCGTCGAGGACCAGAAGGACATCGCCGACCTGATCGCGCTGCACCTGCGCGATCTCGGTCACGCGGTCGACTGCGTGCACGACGGCGCTCGCGGCCTGGAGTCGGCACGCAGCGGCCGCTACGACCTGATCGTGCTCGACGTGATGCTGCCGCTGCGCGATGGCCTCGACGTCGTTCGCACGCTGCGCATCGACCGCGTCGATACCCCGGTGCTGATGCTCACCGCCCGCTCGGGCGAGATCGACCGGGTGCTCGGTCTGGAACTCGGCGCCGACGACTACCTCACCAAGCCCTTCTCGATTCCCGAACTGCAGGCGCGCGTCAAGGCGATCCTGCGCCGCATCGACCGTCAGCAGGCTGTCGTCAGCCCGAGCGAGACCAGCGACACCCTGGTCTTCGGCGAGCTGACGATCGATCCGGCCAGCCGCGAGGTGCGGGTCGGCCCCCGTGCGGTGGCGCTGACCGCGCGTGAATTCGATCTGCTGCTGCACTTCGCGCGCAACCCCGGGCGGGTCTTCACGCGTCTGCAACTGCTCGACGCGGTGTGGGGCACCACCTTCGAGGGCTACGAGCACAACGTCAACACCCACATCAACCGGCTGCGCGGCAAGATCGAGGCCGACCCGGCCGACCCGCGCTACGTGCTCACCGTCCGTGGCGTGGGCTACCGCTTCACCGACCCCCGCGCCGACGGCGCGCTTCTTGCGCAGGCCCGGTGAAGTCGCTGCGTTTCCGGGTGCTTGCGCTGGTGGCGGGCTTCGGCCTGCTCACCGCCGTGCTGCTGGCGACCATCCTGTTCGCGACGGTACGCGGCTATTACGTCGACGTGACCTCGGAGCGCGCGGCGAGTTTCGCCGAACGCGTGCTCGAGATGCACCCGGACCTCTGGTCGACCTACGCCCGCGACCCGGAAGCCTTCTCGAGCCGTCTGCGCGAGTACGTGCTCTATTCGCCGAACACCGGCCTGTACCTGCTCGACGACGGCGGCCGCGTGCTCGCCTCGGCCGGCGAAGCGCGTGACTTCTGGCGCGTCGAGACCATCGATCTCGCGCCGGTGAAGAGCGCCTGGGCCGAGCGCTCCACCGAGCCGGTGTTCGCGGCCGACCCCGATGAGCGGGGCCGGCGCAGCCTGGTGGCGGCGCGCCCGATCGTTCGCGACGACCTCACGATGGGCTGGCTGTATGTGGCGGCTCGCTCGGCGGGGCTGGCCGCGCAGACGCCCGAACTGCTGCGCAGCTACGCCCTGCGTGCCGCGATCAAGATCGCCCTGACCACGCTGGCACTCGGCGCACTGCTCACCATCGCGATGATGGCCCTGCTCACGCGGCCGCTGATCGAACTCACCCGGGTGGTCGAGGGCGTGCGTGATGCCGACTTCGCCGAAGGCATGAGCGGGCTGCTGGTGCCCAATTGCGGACGCGACGACGAGGTGGGCCGCCTGTCGCGCACCTTCCGCGAGACCATCGACAGGCTGCACCTCGAGGCCTCGCGGGCCCGCGACACCGACACCCGCCGGCGCGAGATGGTGGCCAGTGTGTCGCACGACCTGCGTACCCCGCTCACCGCGCTGATCGGCCTGCTCGACACCGTGCGCATCAAGGGCGGCTCGATCGGCGACGCCGAGCGCACCGACTACCTGGCACGGGCTGCCGACAACGCCCAGCACCTCAAGCGTCTGACCGACGCGCTCAACGAGCTCTCCCGCCTGGACAGCCCCGAGTTCCGGGCCAACCCGGAGCCGATCGCGATCGGCGAACTCGCCGACGATGTCGTGCAGCGCTACATCGGCCGTGCCCGCGAGGCCGGACTCGAGCTCGCGATCGACTATCCCGACGGGCTGCCGCTCGCGCCGGTCGATGCCGCCCTGATCGAACGGGCGCTGGCCAACCTGCTCGACAATGCGCTGCGCGTCACCCCGGGCGGTGGCCGGGTCGGCGTCCGTGTGCGCCACGAAGCCGCGACACTGCGCCTCGAGGTGTCCGACACCGGTCCGGGCGTGGCCACCGAGGATCAGGACCAGGTCTTCGAGCGCTTCTACCAGGCAGCCCGGCACCGCGACCTCCGCGGCAGCGCCGGGCTGGGCCTGGCGATCGTGCGCCGGGTTGCCGAGCTGCACGGCGGTCGCGCCGGCCTGCGCAGCCGGCCCGGCGAAGGCTCCACCTTCTTCATCGAGCTGCCGCAGCGCGCATGAGCCGCAGCGGCAGCATGTCGGGGCCTCAGGACGGCGCCGGGCGGTCCGTTCCGCGCTGCAGCGCGTAGAGCGCGACGCCGATCGTCATCAGCGCCGCACTGGTCCAGGCCAGCCCCGCGAGCGTGCCCCACACCAGCGGCACGAGCAGCCCCGCGGCCGCACTGTTGGCCAGACTCTGCACGAAGCCCTGGCACGAGGAGACCATGCCCCGACGCTGCGGCGCGAGGTCGATCAGCATGACCTGCAGCGAGGACATCGCGATCGCCAGCCCGAAGGTGTAGGCGGCGAGCGGCAGCACCGCCCACGGCAGGCGGCCGGGCAGGACGTGGGCGAGCACCAGCCCAGCCACCACCGACACCGCCATGATCAGCTGACCGAGCCGCACGCAGGCGTCGAGCGACAACCGTCCCGCCAGACGCGACGCGGCGAAGGCACCGGCCATCGTGCCCACCGTGAAGGGCACGAAGAGCCAGTGGAACTGCGTGGCGGCCAGCCCGAGGTGCGTCATCAGAAACATCGGGGCGGCCATCACGTACAGGAAGAAACCCTGGAACAGCGTGGCAAGCGTGCCTGCGAGGCGCCAGAAGGCGGCCTGACGGAACACCGACGCGTAGCCGCGCGCCAGCGCCACCGGATGAAGGCTCTGGCGGCGCTCGGGCGGCAGCGTCTCGGGCAGCCAGCGCCACACCGCCAGGAAGAGCGCACTGGCCATCAGCGCGAGAAAGGCGAAGACCGCGCGCCAGCCGAACCAGGCCTCGAGCACGCCGCCGATCATCGGCGCGATCGCCGGCGCGAGCGCGAACACCATCGTCGACTGCGACATCAGGCGCTGCGCATCGGCGCCCTGCGCGACATCACGCGCGACCGCCCGGCTGATCGCCAGGCCGGCACCACCGACGGCGCCCTGCAGCGCGCGCCAGGCCCACAGCGCCTCGATGCTGCCGGCGAGCGCCGCGCCGACGCTCGCCAGCGCGAAGACCGCAAAGCCGACCAGCAGCACCCGACGCCGGCCGAGCGCATCGGACAGCGCGCCATGCCACAGCGTCATGGCCGCGAAGGCGAGCAGGTAGATCGACAGCGTCTGCTGCACCGCGACCGGCGAGGCCGCGAGATCACGGCCGATCGCCGGCAGCGCCGGCAGGTAGGTGTCGATCGCGAAAGGACCGATGGAGCCCATGGCCGCGATCAGGAACACGAAGCGGCGCGGCGCCGGGCCGGAGGGCACACCGGCCGCAGGGGAGGATTCAGTCACCGGCGCACTATAATCGAAGGTTTTCATCCTCCACGCGCCATCACGGTGCCCGCCCCGATGACCAAGCCCGACAAGCGTATCGACAAAGTGGTGCTCGCCTACTCGGGCGGCCTGGATACTTCGGTGATCCTGAAGTGGCTGCAGGATGAATACCACTGCGAGGTCGTCACCTTCACCGCCGACATCGGCCAGGGCGAGGAGCTCGAGCCGGCGCGCGAGAAGGCGCAGCGCTTCGGCGTGAAGAAGATCTACATCGAGGACCTGCGCGAGGAGTTCGTGCGCGACTTCGTCTTCCCGATGTTCCGCGCCAACACCGTCTACGAGGGCGAGTATCTGCTGGGCACCTCGATCGCGCGGCCGCTGATCGCCAAGCGCCTGGTCGAGATCGCCCGCGCCGAGCGCGCCGACGCGATCTCGCATGGCGCCACCGGCAAGGGCAACGACCAGGTCCGCTTCGAGCTCGGCGCCTACGCGCTGATGCCCAACGTGCGCATCATCGCCCCGTGGCGCGAGTGGGATCTGCTGTCGCGCGACAAGCTGCTCGCCTACGCCGACCAGCACGGCATTCCCGTCGACTACAAGAAGCGCAAGGGCGAGGCGCCCTTCTCGATGGACGCCAACCTGCTGCACATCTCCTACGAGGGCGGCGTGCTCGAGGATCCCGCGCGCGAACCGCCGGCCAAGGGCATGTGGCGCCTGACCGTGCCGGTCGAGAAGGCCCCGGCCCGCCCCGAGGACGTCGAGCTCGAGTTCCGCCAGGGCGATCCGGTCGCCATCAACGGCAAGGCGATGAAGGCCCATGAACTGCTCGCCGAACTCAACCGGCTGGGCGGGCGCCACGGCGTGGGCCGCCTCGACCTCGTCGAGAACCGATACGTCGGCATGAAATCGCGCGGCTGCTACGAGACCCCCGGCGGCACGGTGCTGCTGAAGGCGCACCGCGCGATCGAATCGCTGACGCTGGACCGCGAGGTCGCCCATCTCAAGGACGATCTGATGCCGCGCTACGCCAGCCTGGTCTACAACGGCTACTGGTGGTCGCCCGAGCGGCAGGCGCTGCAGGTGCTCATCGATCACACCCAGCGCAGCGTGAACGGCACGGTCACCGTCCGGCTCTACAAGGGCAACGTGATCGTCGTCGGCCGCCGCTCGGAGGAGTCGCTCTTCGACACGAAGATATCCACCTTCGACGACGACGGGGGCGCCTACAACCAGGCGGATGCTGGCGGCTTCATCAAGCTCAATGCGCTGCGCATGCGCATCGCGGCCAACAAGGCGGCTGCGCGCAAGGCCGCCGCCCCGCGCGGACGAGCGAAGGCGGCCGCCGCGGCACCGGCACCGGCTCCGGCCGCCGCGCCCGCAGCCGCGCCAGCACGCCGCGCCCGTTCCCGCAAGGCGGACGCCTGAGCCTGCTTGTCGTCCAGGCGGCCGAACTCGCCTTCGGCCACCATGCGCTGCTCGATCGCGTCGATCTCGCCGTCGAGGCGGGCGAGCGCATCGGTCTGATCGGCCGCAACGGGACCGGCAAGTCCTCGCTGCTGCGGGCGATGGCCGGGCTGGTGGCGCTCGACGCCGGCGAGATCCGGCTGGCCGGCGGCATGCGCGTGGCCTGGCTGCCGCAGGAACCCGCCTTCGAGACCGGGCTCCACGCCCGCGGCGCGATCGCCGGGGCGCTTGCCGCCGATCTCCCCGAGGACGAGGCCTGGCAGATCGATCACCGCGTCGAGGCGATGCTGTCGCGCTTCGGCCTCGACGGCGCCCAGCCGATCGACACGATGTCGGGCGGCCAGCGCAAGCGGGTGGCGCTGGCGCAGGCGATGGTGCGCGAACCCGACCTGCTGCTGCTCGACGAGCCGACCAACCACCTCGACATCGACGCGATCGTCTGGCTCGAGGGTCTGTTGCGCGCCTTTCGCGGCGCGGTGCTCACGATCACCCACGACCGCCGCTTTCTCGACGCCGTGGTCACCCGCATCGTCGAGCTCGATCGCGGCCAGCTGCGCAGCTACCCGGGCAACTTCGCGGCCTACCAGCGCCGCAAGGCCGACGAGCTCGCCGCCGAGGCGCTCGAGCGCGCGCGCTTCGACAAGCTGCTCTCGCAGGAAGAGGTCTGGATCCGCAAGGGGGTCGAGGCGCGCCGCACCCGCAACGAGGGGCGGGTTCGCCGCCTGCAGGCGCTGCGCGCGCAGCGCGAGGCGCGTCGTGAGCGCATCGGCAGCGCCCGCCTCGAGGTGGATGCCGGCGAGCGCTCCGGCCGCCTGGTGGCCGAACTGCAGGGCGTGAGCGTGCGCTTCGGCGATCGCACGGTACTGCGCGAGATCGACTGTCTGGTGCAGCGCGGCGATCGCGTGGGCATCGTCGGACCCAACGGCGCCGGCAAGACCACGCTGCTGCGCACCCTGCTCGGGGAGCACGCCCCGGATGCCGGCCGGGTGCGGCTGGGCACGAACCGGCAGGTCGCGTACTTCGACCAGCTGCGCGAGCAGCTCGATCCCGAGGCGAGCGTCGTCGACACCATCTCGCCGGGCTCGGAGTGGGTCGAGATCGGCGGGCAGCGCATCCATGCGATGAGCTACCTCGAGCGCTTTCTCTTCGAGCCGGCACGCGCGCGCTCGCCGGTGCGCACCCTGTCGGGCGGCGAGCGCAACCGGCTGCTGCTTGCCAGACTGTTCGCGCGCCCGGCCAACCTGCTGGTGCTCGACGAGCCGACCAACGACCTCGACATCGACACCCTCGAACTGCTCGAGGAACTGCTTGCCGACTACGCCGGCACGCTGCTGATCGTGAGCCACGACCGCGCCTTCCTCGACGCGGTCGTCACCCAGACCCTGGCGGCCGAGGGCGATGGCCGCTGGCTCGAGTACGCCGGCGGCTGGAGCGACGTCGAGACGGCGCGAAGCCGCGCAGCGGCCGCGGCGCGGGCGGCTGCGCCCGCCCAGGGCGCTGCCGCCGCGCCAGCGGCCGCTTCCACGGTCGCTCCCGCAGCGATGCCGGCCCCGGGACCGCGCACCAAGCTCAGCTGGCGCGAGGCCCGCGAGCTCGAGTCGCTGCCCGCGCGCATCGCTGCCCTGGAAGCCGAACAGAAGCAGCTCGGCGAGCGGCTCGCCAGTCCCGACACCTACCGCGGCGGCCAACCCGGCGAGGCGGCGGACCTCAAGACGATGAATGCACGCTTCGCCGCGATCGAGGAGGAGCTGCTCGCCTGTCTCGAACGCTGGGAATCCCTGGAAGCGCGCACTGGCGGCGGTGCCTGACCGACGCGCCGACAAGGGGTACACTCGATCACGCCCGCCGGCAACATCCTTTCATGGTCTCGAGCAACCTCAGCTTTCGCGTCACGCGCACCGATCTGGCCGATCCGGCCCATCGGGAGGCACTTCTCGATCTGCTCGACCAGTACGCGGCGGGCCCCACCGGGCGTGGTTACGGGCTCGACGCCCAGGCCCGGGCCGCGCTGCCCGGCGTGCTGGCGGCCCGCGCCCACTTCTGCGGCTGGCTCGCCTTCGTGGGTGCACAGCCCGCGGGGCTGATCAACTGCTTCGAGGGTGTGTCAACCTTCCGGGCGCAGCCGCTGCTCAATGTTCACGACATCGCGGTCTCGCCGCCCTTCCAGCGTCGCGGCATCGCGCGCGCGCTGCTCGCGCAGGCCGAGGCCGAGGCGCGCCGCCGCGGCTGCTGCAAGCTCACCCTCGAGGTACTCGAGGGCAACCGCGGCGCCCTCGAGGCCTATCTGCAATCCGGTTTTCGCGCCTACGCGCTCGACCCCGCCATGGGCACCGCGATCTTTCTCGAGAAACTCCTCGACTGACGCGGCCGCCGCACGCGCGCTCCGCCCACCGCCCACCGAAAGCTCCGCCATGCCTTCCTTCGACGTCGTCTCCGAAGCCAGCCTCGTCGAGGTACGCAACGCCCTCGACCAGGCGAACAAGGAAATCACCAACCGCTTCGACTTCAAGGGCTCCGACGCTCGCATCGAACTCAAGGAGCGCGAGCTCACCGCCTTCGCCGACGACGACTTCAAGCTCGGCCAGGTGCGCGATGTCCTCGTGGGCAAGTTCGCCAAGCGGGGGGTCGACACGCGATTCCTCGACTATGGCAGCATCCAGAAGATCTCCGGCGACAAGCTCAAGCAGCCGATCACGATCCGGCATGGCGTCAGCGGCGATCTCGCCAAGAAGATCGTGCGCCTGATCAAGGACAGCAAACTGAAGGTCCAGGCGAGCATCCAGGGCGACACCGTGCGGATCACCGGTGCCAAGCGCGATGACCTGCAGGCGGCGATCGCCCTGCTGCGCAAGGAAGTCACCGACGTACCACTCGCCTACGAGAACTTCCGCGACTGAGCGTGGTGCTCGCGCGCGCACCAGCCACTCCTGCGAAACCTTCAGGATCATGACCGACACGATCCCCGACTCGCCCTCGCCGCCACGCCCCGTTCCCCCGGGCGGAAGCCCGCGCGCGAGCGTGCTGATCGTCGACGATCAGCCGATCAACATCCGGATGCTCTACCAGACCCTCTCGGCCGACTATCGCGTGCTGCAGGCGACCTCCGGCGAGCGGGCGCTCGCGATCTGTCGCGACGACACACCCGATCTGGTGCTGCTCGATGTGGTCATGCCCGGTATCGACGGGCTCGAGGTCTGCCGGCGACTGAAGTCCGACCCCCAGACCCGCGCGATTCCGGTCATCTTCGTCACCGCGCACCACGATCCCGCCGACGAGACCCGCGGTCTCGATGCGGGCGCGGTCGACTTCATCGCCAAGCCGATCAGTCCCGCGGTCGTGCGCAGCCGGGTGCGCACCCATCTGGCGCTGGCGCGCTCCAACGCCGTGCTCGCCGCGACGCTCGAGGCGACCGCCGACGGCATCCTGGTGACCGATCCCGGCAACCGCGTGCTCGCGAGCAACCAGCATCTGGTCGCGATGTGGCGCCTGTCGCCGCTGGAGCCGGGCGATGATGCCACGCCGGTGTTCGCCAGGATGCAGGCACAACTGCGCGCCGGCTCGCTCGCCACCGACGACCGCGACCTCGCCACCGACGACCGCAACCTCGCCAGGGCCGCCCCCGACACGGCCGCCGCCATCCTCGCCACGGCCGCGGCAAGCGCGGCCGAGTTCGAGCCCGCGGTGCTCGAACTCGCCGACGGACGCATTTTCGAGAGCCACCGCTCGGTGCTGCTCGCCGCGGGGCGCGGCGCGGGCTGGGTCTACGGATTTCGCGACGTCACCGGTCGGCGCCTCGCCGAGCGGCAACTCGCCGAGCTCAATGCAAGCCTCGAACAGCGGATCTCCGAGCGCACCCGCGAACTCGAGTTCGCCCGTCATCAGGCCGACGCCGCCAACCGGGCCAAGAGCGAGTTCCTGTCGAACATGAGTCACGAGATCCGCACCCCGATGAACAGCATCATCGGACTGAGCTATCTCGCGCAGCGCACCAACCCCGAGCCGAAGCTGCGCGACTACCTCGAGAAGATCGGGCAGTCGGGCCAGCACCTGATGGGCATCGTCAGCGACATCCTCGACTTTTCGAAGCTCGAGGCCGGCAAGGTCGATCTCGAGATCAGCGATTTCGATCTCGGCAGCGTCATCAACGCGGTCACGAGCCAGCTCGCCCATGGTGCCGAGCGCAAGGGGCTCGAACTGCGCAACGAGGTCGACCCCGCCCTTGGACGGATACTGCGCGGCGACTCGCTGCGCATCGGCCAGGTGCTGCTCAACTACGTCGGCAATGCGATCAAGTTCTCGACGCACGGACGCATCCTGGTGCGCGCCCGCTGCGACCGCCTTGATGCCCAGGGTGCCGACGTGCTGATCGAGGTGGTCGATGCCGGCATCGGCATCAGCCAGGAGCAGCAAACCCAGTTGTTCCAGCCCTTCCAGCAGGTCGATGCCACCACCACCCGGCGCTTTGGTGGCACCGGACTCGGGCTGGCAATCAGCCGGCAACTCGCCGATCTGATGGGCGGCAGCGTGGGCGTCGAGAGCCGACTCGGCGAAGGCAGCCGTTTCTGGCTGTCCCTGCGCCTGCCCTGGGGCGATGCGGGCGCGGCGCGCGCCAGCACCGGCACCATCGCCGACAGCGCCAGCGCCCGCGGGCGGTGGGCCGCCGAACCCAGCGCCGACGAGCGCGCACGCATCGAGGGACGGCACATCCTCGTCGTCGATGACAACCTGTTCAACCAGCAGGTGGCCACCGAGCTGCTGCTGCAGATCGGTGCGCGCGTGTCGGTCGCGGGTGACGGCGCCGAGGCGCTGCGCCACCTCGACGAAGAGGGCGCCGACCTCGTGCTGATGGACATGCAGATGCCGGTGATGGACGGCCTGCAGGCGGCACGCGAAATCCGCCGCCGACCGGCGATCGCCGGTCTGCCGGTGATCGCGATGACCGCCAACGCCCGTCACGAGGACCGGTCGCGCTGCCTCGAGGCAGGCATGAACGATTTCATCACCAAGCCGGTGATGGCGCAGCACCTTTATGCGACGGTCGCCCGCTGGATGCCGGAGGCCGATACCCCTGCTGCCTCCGCGGTGGGTGTGGCAACCCTCGCAGGCCCGACAGCTTCTGCCGCGCCGGTCGCGCCGCCATCCGGTATTTCCGGGACCGACCCCTTCGCCGGCGATCCCGAGGTGATCGATCTTTCGATCCTCGCACGCTCCCTGAGCGGCCGCGCGGACATCGTGCTCCGCGCCGCGCAGATGTTCGTCGATTCGATGAACCAGACCCTCACCGAACTCGACGAGGCACTTGGCCGCGGCGACCTGCCGGCCATCGGTGCCCTCGGTCACCGCGCCAAGTCGGCGGCAGCGGCAGTGGGCGCGGTCGGCATGTCGCGCCTGTGCCGCGCGCTCGAACTGCAGCGCGACCAGGGCAGTCTCGAGGAATCCGCTGCGCTGGTCGCGGAGATCCGCCGGCTTCAGCAGCGCATCGATGCCCGCATCGCGATGCTGCCTGCCCCGCCACCGCGTTGAGGCGCGTGCCGGCGGCTAGTGCATCGTGCCGGAGCCCTCGACCGGCATGACGGCCGGCAGCCGGCGCCTGCGCGGGCGAGTGCCGGGCGGTGCGCGCAGCGCCTGCTCGAAGGCAGCGGCAGGCAGCGGCCGACCGAAGAGAAAACCCTGCATCTGACGGCAGCCCTCGCCGAGCAGAAAGGCACGCTGGGCCTCGTCCTCGACCCCGACCGCGCTCACCTCGAGCCGGAACCGGCGCGCGACATCCACGATCGCGCCGATCGCGGCGGCGGCGCCGGGCTGGCGCTCGAGATCGGCCACGAAACTGCGGTCGATGCGCAGCGCGTGGAGCGGCCACTCGCGCAGCCGCGCCATCGAACTGAAGCCCGCGCCGAAGGCATCGATCACGAGCCGCACACCCAGGCCGGCGAGCGCCCGCAGCAGCGTGAGCGTCTCGGCCGGATCGCCGGCGAGCGCCGCCTCGGCGAATTCGAGTTCGAGCCGCTCCGGCGCCAGCTCGGCCAGCGCCAGTGCATGCGCGACCGCGGCAACGAATCCCGCGCTGCGAAACTGCCGCGTCGAGATGTTCACCGACACGGTCAGGGGACCGAGCCCCGCGTCCTGCCAGGTGCGAGCCTGCCGGCAAGCCTCACGCAGCACCCAGTCGCCGATCGGCAGGATCAGCCGCGACTGCTCGGCGAGATCGAGAAAGGCGCCCGGTGGCACCAGTTCGCCGGCGGGGGGCTGCCAGCGAAGCAGCGCCTCGGCGCCCATGATGCGGCGGCTCTCGCCATCGACCCTCGCCTGCCAGTGCAGCACCAGCCCGTTACGCTCCAGCGCCTCGCGCAGTCCGCGCTCCAGGGCGAGCCGGTCGGCCGCCAGTGCGTCGAGCGGACGGCTGTGAAAGCGCAGCGCCGGCCTCGCGTCGCGTCCGGCGCGCGCGAGCGCCTCGTCGGCGCATCGCAGCAGTCCATCGGCCTCCTGGTCGTCCCAGGGATAGATCGCGATCCCGGTGCGCGCCATGGCCCGAACTTCGTGGCCTGCGGCGCGCAACGGTTCGCGCAGCAGTTCGTCGATGCGGGCGCAGACCCGCGCAGCATCGTGCGGCTCGCCGATGGTGCCGAGCAGCAGCGCGAAACCGTCGAGACGTACCGTCCCATTGGCCTGGCTGGGCGGCGGCGGTGCCTCGCGCACGCCGCGTGCCTCGTCATCGATGGCATCGGCGGCGACGCTGGTCGCCGCCAGATCCTCGGCTCGCAACACACGGGTGATCCGCGCCGCCGCGACCTGCGCGAACTGCCGGCGCAGGGATTCGTCGAGGCGCGCGGGCGCATCGTCGGCCACCGAGATCTCGAGTGCCATCACCGCGAGCAGCGAGCGATCGCGGGCGGCACGGCGCAGCGCCTGCGCGAGCTGATCGCGGAACAGCAGCCGGCCGGGCAGGCCGCGCGTGCCCTCGAGACAATGCAGCGCACGGGTGGCAGGAGGGTGGCCGCCAGCCGGATCGGAACCGTTGGAACTCATCGCGCAATTCCCGGAAGCATGGATCCGGGATCATCGTCCGGACCGGACGGCGGCGGTACGCCGAGCACGACGGCGGATACCCGTCTTTTCGGGCCTTGAACGGCGGCCGCCGGCCGACCGGCGGCGCAGCCGCCGACCTGGGGCGGGAGCGCGCCGCCGGGATGCCCGACGGCAGGGGCGACGCCCGGGGGGCCGCTCAGAAACCCGGCGACGCGATGCAGGCGTAGGCCGAGTGGTTGTGGATCGACTCGAAGTTCTCGGCCTCGGCGAGATAGTCGACCACGGCGGGGTGATCGCGCAGGCGACCGGCCACGTCGCGCACCAGGTCTTCGACGAACTTGGGGTTGTCGTAGGCGCGTTCGGTGATGAACTTCTCGTCGACCCGCTTGAGCAGGCCGTAGATCTCGCTGGAAGCCTCCTCCTCGGCGATGCGGATCAGCGCCTCGGGCGAGACCGGCTCGCGGGTGCGCACCGACAGCGTGATGTGCGAACGCTGGTTGTGCGCACCGTAATCGGAGATGGTCTTGGAGCAGGGGCACAGGCTCTTGACCGGCACGAGCACCGTGAGCGTGACCTGCGGGGCGAGCGCGTCGCCGTCGACCACCACGCTGACTTCATAGTCGAGCAGGCTCTGCACCCCGGACACCGGCGCGGTCTTGCGCACGAAGAGCGCGAAACGCATCTCGAAACGGCCACGCTCGGCCTCGAGCAGCCCGAGCATGCGGGCATGCATCGCCGTGACCGACGCCACGTCGAGCGGCTCGGCCTCGTCGCGGGCGCTCTCTTCGAGCAACGCGACGAAGCGCGACATGTGCGTGCCTTTCTGGTCCTCGGGCAGCGCCACGTAGAGCGCGAACTCGCCGGTGGCCGGCTGCACGCCGCCGTCGGCACGACGCCAGCGCAGCGGATAGCGCACGCGCCGGATGCCCACGCGCTGGATCGCGAGGCGGCGGGCGTCATGACTGCCCTGCACGTCGGGCATCGCCGCGCCCAGCGGCGCGCCCGATTCTCTGGTGTTCATGGGGACTCCGGAAGCGAAAGGGATGGGCCGGCGGGCACCGCGGCGGCGGTGTCCTCCGGAAAGCGCGCACGGATGGCGCGTTCGATGCCGCCGGCATCAAGGCCTTCGAGGCGCAACAGCTGGGCCTGCTCGCCGTGATCGACGAAGCGGTCGGGCAGGCCGAGCTGCAGCAGCGGCCGGACGATGCCGGCCGCGGCGAGCGCCTCGGCGACCGCACTGCCGGCGCCGCCGCCCACGACGTTCTCTTCGACCGTGACGAAAGCCTCGTGACTGGCGGCGAGCTCCGCGAGCAGTGCGCCATCCAGGGGCTTGACCCAGCGCATGTTGACCACGGTGGCATCGAGCGCCTCACCGGCGGCGAGCGCCGGGGCCAGCATCGTGCCGAAGGCGAGCACCGCGACACGCCGACCCTGCCGGCGCAGCTGCGCCTTGCCCAGCGGCAGGGGCTCGAGCCCGGGATCGACGGCCACACCCGGGCCGCTGCCGCGCGGATAGCGCACGGCGGCCGGCCCGTCGTGCAGGAAGGCGGCGGTGAGCGCCTGGCGGCACTCGTTCTCGTCGGCGGGTGTCGCCAAGACCATGTTGGGGATGCAGCGCAGGTAGCTGAGATCGAAGGCGCCGGCGTGGGTGGCGCCATCGGCACCGACCAACCCGGCACGATCGAGGGCGAACATCACCGGCAGATTCTGCAGCGCCACGTCATGGATGAGCTGATCGTAGCCCCGCTGCAGGAAGGTGCTGTAGATCGCGACCACCGGCTTGAAGCCCTCGCAGGCGAGACCCGCGCCGAAGGTGACCGCATGCTGCTCGGCAATGCCGACGTCGAAGTAGCGGGAGGGGAAGCGCTTTTCGAACTCGACCAGACCCGAGCCCTCGCGCATGGCCGGGGTGATCGCCATCAGTCGCGGGTCCTGGGCCGCCATGTCGCAGATCCAGTCGGAGAAGATCTGCGTGTAGGTCGGGCGTGGCGGTGTGGCGGCCTTCTGGATCCCTTGCGCGGGATCGAAGCGGCCGGGACCGTGGTACAGCACCGGGTCGGCCTCGGCGAGCTTGTAGCCCTGCCCCTTGCGGGTGACGATGTGCAGGAACTGCGGGCCGCGCAGCTCGCGCAGGTTGGACAGCGTGGGAATCAGCGAATCGAGGTCGTGGCCGTCGATGGGGCCAACGTAGTTGAAGCCGAACTCCTCGAACATCGTGCCCGGCACCACCATGCCCTTGGCATGCTCCTCGAAGCGGCGGGCGAGCTCGAACATCGTAGGTACCTTCGCGAGCACCGCACGGCCGACATCGCGCGCCTTCGCGTAGAACTGCCCCGACATCAGGCGCGCCAGGTAGCGGTTGAGCGCGCCCACCGGCGGTGAGATCGACATGTCGTTGTCGTTGAGCACGACGAGCATGTCGATGTCGGGCGTGACCCCGGCGTTGTTCATCGCCTCGAAGGCCATCCCGGCCGACATCGCGCCATCGCCGATCACGGCCACGTGCCGCCGCCGACCGGGCCCCTGGTTCTCGCCGCGGTTGCGCGAGGCCACCGCCATGCCGAGCGCCGCGGAAATCGACGTGGAGGAGTGGGCGGTACCGAAGGTGTCGTACTCGGACTCGCTGCGGCGGGGAAAACCCGAGATGCCGCCGAACTGGCGGATGGTGGCGAGCCGGTCGCGGCGCCCGGTGAGCACCTTGTGGGGATAGCTCTGGTGGCCGACGTCCCAGACCAGACGATCGCGCGGCGTGTCGAAGACATAGTGCAGCGCGATCGCGAGTTCGACGGTACCGAGATTCGAGGACAGGTGCCCGCCGGTGCGCGCCACCGAGGCGAGCAGGAAGGCGCGCAGCTCGTCAGCGACCACGCGCAGCTGGCCGCGATCCAGCGTGCGCAGGTCGGCCGGGCTGGCGATGCGCTCGAGCAGAGGGTAGGTGCCTTGGGTCAAGAGTGCCTCGTCACGATGAGTTCGGCGATGTCGCCGAGGCGGCGCGCCCCGGGACCGAGCGCGGCGACCGCCTCGCGCGCCTGCGCCAGCAGCTCGGCGGCGAGCGTCCGCGAGGGCTCGAGCCCGAGCACCGACACATAGGTGGGTTTGCCGTGGTCGGCATCCTTGCCGGCCGTCTTGCCGAGAGAAGCGGCGTCGCCGACCACATCGAGGATGTCGTCGACGACCTGGAAGGCCAGACCGATCGCCCGGGCGTAGCCCTCGAGCCGGTCGTGATCGGCATCGGTCACGCGCCCGCAGGCCGCACCGAGCGCCACCGATGCGGCCAGCAGCGCGCCGGTCTTGCGCTCGTGCATCCCGCGCAGGGCTGGCGCATCGAGCATCGCCCCCACCGCGGCCAGATCGATCGCCTGGCCCCCGGCCATGCCGAGCGACCCGGCGGCTCGGGCAAGCCGCCCGACCATGCCGACCACTGCCGGGGCGGCAACGCCGTGCGCCAGCGTCGAGGCAAGTGCGTCGAAGGCAAGCGCCTGCAAGGCATCACCGACCAGCATCGCGGTGGCCTCACCGTAGGCCACATGCACCGTGGGCTTGCCGCGGCGCAGGATGTCATCGTCCATGCAGGGCATGTCGTCATGGACCAGCGAGTAGGCGTGGATGCACTCGAGCGCACAGGCTGCGGCGTCGAGCGCTGCCAGCGGGGCGCACGCGAACTCGCCGGCCGCATAGACCAGCAGCGGGCGCACGCGCTTGCCCCCCCCGAGCACGGCGTAGCGCATCGCCTCGTGCAGACGGACCGGCACGACATCCCCGGCGGGCAGCAGCCGCTCGAGGGCATGTTCGACGCGGGCGGCACGGGCGGCGGCCCAGACCTCGAAGGACAGGTCGGTGTCGGCCATGGCGATGGGGCTGGGCGGAGCGGACATCGGGATCAGGGTTGTGCAGCGCCATCGGCCTCGAAGGGGCGCAGCAGATCGCCCTCGAGCACACGAACCTGTTCCTGGACCGCGGCAAGCGCGTTGCGGCTGAAGGCGACCAGCACGGCACCACGACGGTAGGCGGCAAGCGCCCCCTCGAGGCCGAGTTCGCCGCCTTCCATCCGGCGCACCAGATCCTCGAGCTCGGCCATCGCCTGCTCGAAGTTCTGCGGCGTGGGCCCCTCGTCGGCCGGTGCCTGGACGGCCGGCCCGGCTGCCGGAAGGCGATCGTCCATCGGAACCATCCCGGGAAAGAAAAGCCGCGGGAACGCGGCGGACTCCGGGATTCTACTGCGGGTCATCGCCGAGCGGCTGCGCCCGCCCGACCGCGAACGCGGGTGCTGGAGCCCGCGGCGTGACCCCCCATTCCGTTTGGGGTATCCTCCCCCCTCTTTCGAGCCGGGCCGACCCTTCCGCGGGTTCTGCCCTCGGCTTCGGAGTCCGTCCGGCGCACTGCCGGGAGGCTCCCCCTGCGTCTGCTTGCCCGGGAGGTTTCCCCATGTCGGATCTTGGGCGCCGCGGCTTCCTCGCGCCCGCGCGCACGCAACTGCCGGTGTCGTCCTACTTCGACGAAATGCTTCACCAGCGTGAGCTGGAGCGGCTGTTTCGTCGCGGACCGGGCTACGTCGGGCACCGTCTGATGGTGCCCGAGCCCGGCAACTACCATGCGCTCGTCGCCGAAGGCGACGGGCGCGCGCTGGTTCACGGGCCGGGCGGCATCGAGTTGCTCTCCAACGTTTGCCGCCACCGTCAGGCCATCATGCTCAAGGGCCGCGGCAGCACCGACACCATCGTCTGCCCGCTGCACCGCTGGACCTACGACCTGCAGGGCCGTCTGCTGGGGGCTCCGCACTTCGATGAGCAGCCCTGTCTGAATCTCGGCCGCACCCCGCTCACCGAGTGGCGCGGCCTGCTGTTCGAGGGTCCCCGTGACATCGCCGCCGACCTCGCGGGGCTCGGCATGGGCGACACCCTGAACTTCGAGGGCTACCTGCTCGACCACGTCGAGGTCCACGAGTGCGCCTACAACTGGAAGACCTTCATCGAGGTCTACCTCGAGGACTACCACGTGGCGCCCTTCCACCCGGGACTCGGGCGGTTCGTGAGCTGCGAGGACCTCGCCTGGCGCTTCAGCGAGCGCTACTCGGTCCAGACGGTCGGCATCCACGACGGCCTGCGCCGTCCGGGCTCACCGGTGTACCGGCGCTGGCATGACCAGGTGCTCCAGTTCGGGCGCGGCGCGGTGCCGCCGCACGGCGCGATCTGGCTCACGCTGTACCCGAACGTGATGATCGAGTGGTATCCCTTCGTGCTGGTGGTCTCCACGCTGATCCCGCGCGGCCCGCAGCACACCACCAACATCGTCGAGTTCTACTACCCCGAGGAAATCGTGCTCTTCGAGCGCGAATTCGTCGAGGCCGAGCGCGCCGCCTATCTCGAGACCTGCCTCGAGGACGACGAGATCGCCCTGCGGATGGATGCCGGGCGCCGCGCGCTGCTGGCGCGTGGCGAGGACGACGCCGGCCCTTATCAGAGTCCGATGGAGGACGGCATGCAGCACTTCCACGAGTTCTACCGGCGCGAGATGGCGCTGCCGAGGCCATGAACGCCTGGACCACGCTGATCGAGGCGGGCGAACTCGCCACGGTCCTCGACCGTTGCATCGTCATCGACTGCCGCCACGACCTCGCCCGGCCGGATGCCGGGCCCGAGGCCTACGCGCAAGGCCACATACCGGGCGCGAGCTTCCTGCACCAGGACGAGGACCTCGCCGGGCCGCGCAACGGGCGCAACGGCCGCCATCCGCTGCCCGATCGCGAGGCGCTGGCGGCGCGGCTGCGCGCCTGCGGTCTGCACCGCGGCCAGCAGCTGGTCGCCTGCGATGCGCACGGCGGCATGTACGCGGCGCGGCTCTGGTGGCTCGCCCGCTGGCTGGGTCATGAGGCGGTCGCTGTGCTCGACGGCGGCCTGCCCGCCTGGCAGCGCGAGGGACTGCCGCTGAGCACCGCTCGGCCTTCGCCGGCGCCCGGCGATTTCCGTGCCGGCGCACCGCTCACCCGCCAGATCGAGGCCGACGCCCTGCTCGCCGCACTCGGCGATCCGCAACTGCGCGTGATCGATGCGCGGGCGCCGGAGCGCTACCGGGGCGAGGTCGAGCCGATGGACCCGGTCGCGGGACACATCCCCGGGGCGCTGAATCGACCCTTCGCGCTCAACCTGCGCCCCGACGGGCGCTTCAAGCCGGCGCCAGTGCTGCGCGCCGAGCTGCAGGCGCTCGCCGCGCAGGCCGGGGTCAGCCCCGGGCAGCTGGTGCACCAGTGCGGCTCCGGGGTCACGGCCTGCCACAACCTGCTCGCAGCGGCGCTGGCCGGCCTGCCGGAAGGCCGGCTCTACCCCGGCTCCTGGAGCGAGTGGTGCGCCGATCCCGCGCGGCCGGTGGCGAGTGGATCCGAGCCAGGCTGAGCACGGATCGACGTGGCGCGCCTGATCTTCGTCTGCGGTCATGCCGGCACCGGCAAGACCACCATCGCGCGCCGCGCGCTGGGCAGGCTGCACAGCCTCACCGGCGAGAACTTCTGCCTGCTCGACAAGGACACGCTCTATGGAGGTTACTCCGCACGCGTGATGCATCTGCTCACCGGCGATGGCAATGACCGCGACAGCCCGACCTACCTCGACAACCTGCGCGACCTCGAGTACGCGGGCCTGGTGGCGGTGGCCGCCGAGAACCTCGCGCTCGGCGTCAACGTGCTCGTGGTCGGTCCCTTCTCGCGCGAGGTCCGCGAGCACCGGCTGCATGATGGCAGCGGTTTTCCGGTACCGCCCGACACGGTGATCCGGGTGGTGTGGGTCGACCTCGACGAGGCGGTGGCGCGCGCACGCATCGAGCGGCGGGCCGATCCGCGCGACGCCTGGAAACTCGCCCACTGGGACGACTACCGGCGCCGGCGCTTCATGCCCGCGCCCGCCGACTACCCGGAACTGCTGCGCTTCGACAACAGCGAGCCGGGCGAGCAGGAACTCGATCGCCTGGTAGCCGCGCTCGCGGGACGCTGAGCCCGCGCCGCGCGGCCTTTGCCCGCGCGCTAGTGCGCGTGCAGCGACCGCGTCATCAGGGCGATGATCGCGATGCCCAGGGCCATCAGCGCGAACTGGCGCAGCCAGCCGTCGCGCGAGCGCCGGCTCTCCCGGTGCAGATCGGGCACCAGATCGGCGAGCGCGATGTAGATGAAGCTCGCCGCTGACAGCATCAGCACGTAGGGTTGAAGCTCGTCGGCGGTGCCGAGCGCCAGATAGCCGAGCACCCCGCCCGCCACGGCGGCAAGGCTGGACAGCACGTTGAACGCGAGCGCGCGCGCCCGGCTGTAGCCGGCGTTCAGCAGCAGGATGAAATCGCCGATTTCCTGAGGGATCTCGTGGGTGGCGATCGCCAGCGCGGTCAGCCAGCCCAGCGAGATGTCGATCGCGAAGGCCGCCGCGATCATCACGCCATCGGCGAAGTTGTGGATGGCATCGCCCACCAGGATCAGGCTGCCGCCGGGTCCGGCCTCGGCCCGATCATGACCATGCTCATGGTGATGACCGTCGCCCTCGTAGTGGTGGCTGTGACGAACGATCGAGAGTTTCTCGAGCAGAAAGAAGCCCACGAAGCCGGCTAGCAGCACCGCGAACAGCAGATGCAGATCGGCGCCCGACTCCACCGCCTCGGGCAGCAGATGCAGCACCGCGGTGGCCAGCAGCAGCCCGGCCGAAAGGCTCACCAGCCGCTGCACGATGCTGCCCAGGCGGGGCACCGCGATCAGCGATGCGGCCAGCACGCTCAGCAGGCCGGCCACGCCGGTGGCCAGCAGGATGTGAACGAGGGTCATGCTGTGAGGCCGAAGCGCCGGAACCAGGCGAGCGAACGCGCCCAGGCGTCGGCGGCTTCCGGAGGGCGGTAGCTCGGCCGGTAGTCGGCGTGGAAGGCATGAGGCGCGTCGGGGTAGACGATGAACTCGGAAAGCTGCGAGGCACCCCGGCCGAAGGACAGCCGCAGCTTCATCTCCTCGACGAGCGACAGCGCAATGCCTTCGTCGCGCCCGCCGTACAGCCCGAGCACCGGCGCACGCAGGCGCTCGGCGACATCGAGCGGATGCTCGGGATTGAGCGCCGTCGCGCTGCCTCCAAGGCGTCCGTACCAGGCGACCCCGGCCTTCAGGCCGGGCCGATGGGCCGCGTAGAGCCACACGATCCGCCCGCCCCAGCAAAAGCCGGTGACGCCGAGCCGGGTGCGGTCGCCCCCGTTGCCGGCCGCCCACTGCGCGGTGGCATCGAGATCGGCGAGCACCTGGGCATCGGGCACCCGGGAAATGACCTGGGCGAAAACCTCGGCGATGGTCTCGTGGCGGCGTGGATCCCCCTGGCGGAAGAAGAGCTCCGGCGCGACCGCCTGGAAACCGGCCTTCGCGAACCGCCGGCAGACATCGCGGATGTGCTCGTGCACCCCGAAGGCCTCATGGACCACCAGCACGGTGGACAGCGCGGAACGCCCGAGAGGCTGCGCGCGCCACGCCGGCATGCGCCGGCCATCGGCGGTGGTGATCAGGACCTCCTCGTTCACCAGGCCGGCATCGTCGGTGACGACGACCTGCGCGCGCAGCGCGGCCGTGGGCGCCACCGCCGCGGCGAAGCCACCACCGAGCGAAGCCGCGACGAAGGTGCGCCGGGGCAGCGGCGCGGCGGTGCCGATCAGGCTGGCGAAGTCGTCGGCATGGGCGCGCAGATCGGTCGTCATGGCGGTCTCCGGGGCGGACAGGCAGGATGGGGGCAGGCAGGCGGACAGGAGGGGCAGGGCGGCGCGGGGCGCGATGGCGGCGGTCGCGCGCTCAGTGCGCCCGCTCCCAGTTGGCGCCGGCACCCACCTCGACCTCGAGGGGCACCGCGAGCTGCGCCACCCCGGTCATCAGCGCGGCCAGGCGCTCGCGCACCGCCGGCAACGCCGGCTCGGGAACCTCGAGCACGAGTTCGTCATGGACCTGCAGCACCAGCCGCGCCGGCGCGGCCTCGGCCTCGATCCAGTCGTGGACCGCGATCATCGCGAGCTTGATCAGGTCGGCTGCCGTGCCCTGCATCGGCGCGTTGATCGCGGCGCGCTCGGCCGCCTGGCGGCGCGGGCCGTTGGGACTGTTGATCTCGGGCAGCCACAGACGCCGGCCGAACACCGTCTCGACGTAGCCTTGCGCGCGGGCGCGGTCGCGGGTGCTGTCCATGTAGCGACGCACGCCGGGATAGCGGGCGAAATAGCGCTCGATGTAGTGCCGCGCGGCATCGCGCTCGATGCCGAGGTTGCTCGCGAGCCCGAAGGCGCTCATGCCGTAGATCAGGCCGAAGTTGATCACCTTGGCGTAGCGGCGCTGCTCGGCACTGACCTCGGCCGCGGGCACGGCGAAGATCTCGGCCGCCGTGGCACGGTGCACGTCGAGCCCCTGGCCGAAGGCCGCGAGCAGTCCCTCGTCGCCGGACAGGTGCGCCATGATGCGCAGCTCGATCTGCGAGTAGTCGGCCGACACCAGCAGGTGACCGGGCGGAGCGATGAAGGCCTCGCGGATGCGCCGACCTTCCGGCGTGCGAACCGGGATGTTCTGCAGGTTGGGCTCGCTCGAGGCGAGCCGGCCGGTGACCGCCACCGCCTGCGAGAACTGGGTGTGCACCCGACCGGTCGCCGCATTGATCATCCGGGGCAGCTTGTCGGTGTAGGTGCTCTTGAGCTTGGCGAGCCCCCGCCAGTCGAGCAGCAGCCGCGGCAGCGGATAGTCCTCGGCGAGCTTCGCGAGCACTTCCTCGTCGGTGGACGGGGCGCCACTCGCGGTCTTCTTGAGCACCGGCAGGCCCTGACGCTCGAAGAGGATCTCGCCGAGCTGCTTGGGCGAGCCGAGGTTGAAGGGCTGGCCGGCGGCCTCGTGCACCTTCGCCTCGAGCTCGAGCAGCCGCCGGCCGAGCTCCTCGGACTGCGCCGCGAGCAGGCCTGCATCGACCAGCACCCCGGCACGCTCCATGCGCTGCAGCACGCGCAGCGCCGGCATCTCGATGCGCTGGTAGACGAAGGCGAGCCCCGTGTCGGCGAGCACGCTCGGGTGCAGCGCCTGGTGCAGCTGCAGCGTGACCTCGGCGTCTTCGGCCGCATAGCGCGTGGCCTGTTCGACCGACACCTGGCTGAAGGGGATGCGGGTCGCGCCCTTGCCGGTGATCTCGTCGTAGGTGATGGTGCGCCGGCCGAGATGACGCGCGGCGAGCGAGTCCATGTCGTGGCTGCGGTGCGCCTCGAGCACGTAGGACTGCAGCAGGGTGTCATGGACGATGCCGGCCAGCCGGATGCCGTGGTTCTCGAGCACGTGGGCGTCGTACTTGAGGTTCTGGCCGACCTTGGCTGCCGCCGGATCCTCGAGCCAGGGCCGCAGCCGCGCGAGCACCGTGGCGGTGTCGAGCTGGGCCGGCGCGCCAGCGTAGTCGTGGGCGAGCGGGATGTAGCAGCCCTCCCAGGGCGCCACCGACAGCGAGATGCCCACCAGTCGGGCAGCCATCGGATCGAGCGAGGTGGTCTCGGTATCGAGCGCCACCAGCGACGCCGCGCGCACGCGCTCGAGCCAGCCATCGAGTGCGGCTTCGTCGGTGATCATGGCGTAGACCGGATCGGGTGCGGGTTCCACCGTCGTGGCGGCGGGCCCGGGGCCGGGCGCGCCGGGCATCGAGGCGAAGGCGGCTCCGGCACGCCCATCGCGGGCCGGCACCAGCGAGCCACGGGCCGCTCCCGCCGCCTCGTCGAGCTCGCGCAGCCAGCTGCGAAAGCCGCAACGCGTGAAGAGTTCGCGCAGCGCGAGCGGGTCCTCGTCGCGCAGCCGGAGGTCCGCGGAGAAGTCGTCGAGGTGTCCGGCGAGATCGCAGTCGGTCTTCACGGTGACCAGACGGCGCGCCACCGGCAGCCAGTCGAGGGCCTTGCGCAGGTTCTGACCCGCCACACCCGCGATCGACCCGGCATGGGCGACCACGCCGTCGAGCGAGCCGTACTGCTCGAGCCACTTGACCGCGGTCTTGGGACCGACCTTTTCGACCCCGGGCACGTTGTCGACCGCATCACCCACCAGCGTGAGCCAGTCGACGATGCGCCCGGGCGGCACGCCGAAGCGCGCCATCACACCGGCCGGGTCGAGCCGCTCGGGCGGCCCGCCCTGCGTGCTCATCGTGTTCACGAGCACGGTGCGCTCATCGACGATCTGGGCGAGATCCTTGTCGCCAGTGGCCACCACCGTGCGCATGGCACGCTCGCGGGCCTCGCGCGCCAGGGTGGCGATGACGTCGTCGGCCTCGATGCCGGCAGGCATCAGCAGGGGCCACCCGAGCGCGCGCACGAGCTCATGGATCACCGGGATCTGGCGGGCGAGATCCTCGGGCATCGACTTGCGGTTGGCCTTGTACTCGGGGTACCAGGCGTCGCGGAAGGTGGGGCCGGGGGCATCGAAGACCACGGCGCCGAGGGTGGCGCCCTCGTGCAGTTTGCCGTCGGTGCGCAGACGCCTTAGCATCCCGACGATGCCGTACACCGCCCCGGCAGGCTCGCCGCTGGGACTGCGCATGTCGGGCAGGGCGTGAAAAGCCCGGTAGAGAAAGCTCGACCCGTCGACCAGCAGGAGCGTTTGTTCAGTCATGTCCAGCGGCAAGCACGTCCCGCAGTTGCGATCGATTCCGAGCCCTGAGCGCTCGACCTCGCTGAAGGCGCGAGAGTCGTGGCACATCCTTGGAATTATCTCAGAGTTCGTGGAGGCCACCGAGCGGCTGGCCGAGATCCGGCCGGCGGTGTCGATCTTCGGCAGCGCGCGCATCCGGCCCGGCCACCGCTGGTACGACAGCACCGTCGATATCGCGCGGCGGCTCTCGGATGCCGGCTTCACCGTGATCTCGGGCGGCGGTCCCGGCATCATGGAGGCGGCCAACCGCGGCGCCTTCGACGGCCCCTCCCCCTCGGTGGGCCTGAACATCGAACTGCCTCACGAGCAGACCGGCAACCCCTACCAGAACATCTCGCTGCGCTTTCGCCATTTCTTCGCGCGGAAGGTGGCATTCGCGAAGTACGCCTCGGCCTTCGTCGCGGTGCCTGGCGGCTTCGGCACCCTCGACGAGCTCGCGGAGGTGCTCACGCTGGTGCAGACCCGGGTCGGTCGCCATATCCCGATCATTCTGGTGGACAGCGCGTTCTGGCGCGGCCTGCTCGACTGGATGCGCGACAGCCTGCTCGACAACGGGCTGATCTCGCCCGAAGACCTCGATCTCATGACCGTGGTCGACGAGCCTGCCGAGGTGGTCGAGGCCATCTTCGACTTCTACCAGACGCGTGGTTTCGGCCCCACTGCCCGCGAGAACGAGCGCCTGCTCTCGCTGTAGGGGCCTTTCCTGCTATGCTCCGCGCGCCGGCGGGCTGCGCGTGCTGCGTGATCGTTCGCTCTGGTGACTTGCGCCCGGCTCCCGACGCGCCCCGCCCCCGACCCGACCCCTTTCGCGCCCGCCTCATGGCCGTCTTCACGCCGGTGTCCCGTCCCGAGCTCGAGCGCTGGCTCGCCGGCTACGAGCTCGGCGCGCTCATCGCCCACGAGGGCATCGCCTCGGGCATCGAGAACAGCAACTTCTTCGTCGACACCGAGGGCGGCCGCTTCGTCCTCACGCTCTTCGAACGCCTCGAAGCCGGGCAGCTGCCCTTCTACCTCGGCCTGATGCGGCATCTCGCGGCGCGAGGGGTGCCCTGCCCCGACCCGATGCCCGACCGCCACGGCGCACTGCTCGGCGAGCTCGCCGGCAAACCCGCGGCGCTGGTCAGCCGGCTGCGCGGCTCGGCCCTGATGACACCCGGCGTGGCGCACTGCGCGCGCCTGGGCGCACTGCTCGCGCAGATGCACCTGGCGGCAGCCGACTATCCCGGCAGCCTGCCGAATCTGCGCGGCCTGCCCTGGTGGGTCGAGACCGCCCCGAAGGTCGCACCTTTCCTGTCGCCGGCCTTGCGTGAACTGCTCGTCGACGAGCTCGCCGCGCAGCAACGCTTCGCGGCCTCGGCCGACTACCGCGCACTGCCGCGCAGCGCGGTGCACGCCGACCTGTTCCGCGACAACGTGCTCTTCGAGGGTGAGACCCTGGGCGGCGTGATCGACTTCTACTTCGCCGGCGTCGACACCTGGCTCTTCGATCTGGCGGTCACCTGCAACGACTGGTGCATCGACGACGCCACCGGCGAATTCGACATGCCGCGGCTCGCCGCGATGCTGCGGGCCTACCGCACCGTGCGCGAACCCGAGGCCGCCGAGCAGGCCGCCTGGCCGCTGATGCTGCGCGCGGCGGCGCTGCGCTTCTGGCTGTCGCGCCTCTTCGACCTGCACCTGCCCCGCCCGGCGCAGATGGTCACCCCGAAAGATCCCACCCACTTCGAACGGGTGCTGCTCGCGCGCCGCCGGGCCGCGCCGGCGCTGGCCGGAGACCGCTGATGCGCATCGAGCGTCTGCCGGCGGCGCGAGGCCGCACCTGGGTGATCGACGGCTTCCGGCTGCTGCGGCGGGCACCGCTGGCGCTACTCGCCCTCTCCTTCCTGTATCTGCTGATCCTGATGCTCACCACGGTGGTGCCGCTGATCGGGCCCTTTGCGCCGATGCTGGCCACGCCCCTGCTCTCGGTGGGTCTGATGCATGCCGTCCGCGCCG
>Ga0315900_10002215_pt1 | contig 30359 bp, 23 predicted proteins | sample LakEriMetagenome_FD_203521 | JGI IMG/M metagenome (GOLD analysis project Ga0315900, IMG submission 203521) | Freshwater fungal communities from buoy surface, Lake Erie, Ohio, United States - Buoy 12 MA114 | ecosystem: Environmental > Aquatic > Freshwater > Lake > Lake biofilm | place: USA: Lake...
CCATGGCAGCCGACAACAACGAGATCCGGTACCTCACTCCGATCGCCATCGAGACGAAGAAGGAGAAGTACTGCCGTTTCAAGAAGATGGGCATCACGTACATCGACTACAAGGATGCCGACTTCCTCCTCCGCTTCGTGAACGAACAGGGCAAGATCCTGCCCCGTCGCCTCACCGGCACGAGCCTGAAGTACCAGCGCAAGGTTGGGCAGGCCATCAAGCGCAGCCGCCACCTGGCCCTGATGCCGTACGTGGCCGACATGATGAAGTAACCCGTAACACGCCTACGACGATGGAAGTCATCCTGAAACAAGACGTGGACAACCTGGGCTACGCCAACGACGTGGTCAAGGTGCGCGACGGGTATGCCCGTAACTTTCTGCTGCCCCGCGGCCTGGCCATCGCGGCCACCGAAGCGGCCCGCAAGCAGCTCACCGAAACGCTGAAGCAACGCGCCCACAAGGAGGCCAAGATCAAGGCCGAGGCCGAGAAGATGGCCGACGGGCTCGCCAACAAGACCCTGAAGATCGGGGCCAAGGTGGGCGAGAAGGGCAAGATCTTCGGCAGCGTCAACACCATCATGCTCGCCGACGCCATCCGCGCCCTCGGGTTCGAGGTGGAGCGCAAGAGCATCAAGATCAAGGGCGAGGCGATCAAGGCCGTCGGCAAGTACGAGGCCGAGGTCGCTTTCCACCGCGATGTGGTCCGCACCATCCCCTTCGAGGTGGTGGAGGAGTGAGCATCGTACCGCACGAAGCAGGAACGGGGACCCCATCGGTCCCCGTTCCGCTTTCCATACGGTGCCGTCCGATCCCATTGTCCCGAACAGGATATGTTTGTGTTCATGTTGAAGCGCACACTCCTTTTGTTCGCGGCCGGTCTCTCCGTGCTGGCCTCGTTCTCCCAGTCCTCCGGGGTCACTCCCGGCAAGTGGTACATGACCGGTGGGGGTGAGTGGATCTTCTCCACGGCCTTGTTGGATGTGCGATTGCCCGGCCCCAACGGCGGGACGACCACCAGCGACAAGGGTTCGATCATCCGCTTCTCGCCGGTCTTCAACGCCCAGGGTGTCGCCAACTACGACTTCAGCAGCAAGGCGGGCATGTTCCTCGGCCTTTCCATCCGGAACGTGGGTTTCATCTACGATGTGCCCATCGATTCGCTGAACCTCCGCTACAAGTACCGCACCTACAACCTGGGTGTTCCCATCGGGTTCAAGGTGGGCAACATGAATGGTGGACTTTTCTTCTTCGGCTATGAGCCCGAACTGGTGCTCAACTACAAGGAGAAGCGCTTCGAGAACGAGGAGAAGAAGGAGAAGTTCAATGTCTGGTTCAGTGACCGCACGGACCTCTTCGCCCAAAGCGTCATGGCCGGCTTCCAGTTCGGCAACGGCGCCTGCCTGAAGGTGAAGTACTACTTCACGAACTTCCACAACCAGGGGTTCACCGAGAGCGAGATGGTCAATGGCGCTGTGGTGGTCACCCGGCCCTACGATGGGTTCAACGCCAATGTGCTCTATGTGAGCCTTGGCTTCGGGCTGTTCAAGGTGCAGGACTACGGCCTGTCCAGCGGTGGGGCGCCGCCCCGTACCGCGATGCGGCGCTAGAAGCCATCCCCCCTCGGTCGGTCTGCAGCCTGGCCGACTCCGTAACGGATCCCGGTCCAACCCGGTCCGATAGCCTCGTGAGGGCCGCCGGCGAAAATTCGCTGGTTCGTTCCCGTCCGTTTACCTTTGCGGCCGGAATCCGAACCCATGAGCCAGATCTTCGACCTCGACATGATCAAGGCGGTGTACAGCCGCTACCCCGCCCGCGTCGCCGCCGCCCGCAAGGCCGTCGGTCGCCCGCTCACCCTCACCGAGAAGATCCTCTACGCCCACCTGTGGGATGGTGATGCAAAGACCGCCTTCAACCGCGGCAAGGACTACGTCGATTTCGCCCCGGACCGTGTGGCCATGCAGGACGCCACCGCCCAGATGGCCCTGCTGCAGTTCAGCACCACCGGCCGCAAGCAGGTGGCCGTGCCCAGCACCGTGCACTGCGACCACCTCATCCAGGCCCGCGTGGGCGCCAAGCAGGACCTGCAGGAGGCGCTGCTGAAGAGCAACGAGGTCTTCAACTTCCTGGAGAGCATCAGCAACAAGTACGGCATCGGCTTCTGGAAGCCCGGTGCAGGCATCATCCACCAGGTGGTGCTGGAGCAATACGCCTTCCCCGGCGGCATGATGATCGGCACCGACAGCCACACGGTGAACGCCGGTGGCCTGGGCATGATCGCCATCGGTGTGGGCGGCGCCGACGCCTGCGACGTGATGAGCGGCCTGGCCTGGGAACTGAAGTGGCCCAAGCTCATCGGCGTGAAGCTCACGGGCAAGCTCAACGGCTGGGCCAGCCCCAAGGACGTGATCCTGAAGGTGGCCGGCATCCTTACCGTGAAGGGCGGAACCGGCGCCATCGTGGAGTACTTCGGTGAAGGCGCCGAGAGCATGAGCTGCACCGGCAAGGGCACCATCGCCAACATGGGTGCCGAGATCGGGGCCACCACCAGCACCTTCAGCTACGACGACAGCATGCGCCGCTACCTGAAGGGCACCGGCCGTGCCGAGGTGGCCGCCCTGGCCGACGCCATCGCCGAGCACCTTCAGGGCGATCCCGAGGTGTACGCCGACCCCGCTAAGTACTTCGACCAGTTGATCGAGATCGACCTCAGCACGCTGGAGCCGCACATCAACGGTCCGTTCACGCCCGACCTGGCATGGCCGCTGAGCAAGTTCGCCGCCGCGGTGAAGGAGAACGGCTGGCCCGCGCAGCTGGAGGTGGGCCTCATCGGCTCGTGCACCAACAGCAGCTACGAGGACCTCACCCGCAGCGCCAGCCTTGCGCAGCAGGCCGTGGACAAGAAGCTGAAGGCCAAGAGCGAGTTCACCATCACCCCGGGCAGCGAGCAGGTGCGCTACACCGCCGAGCGCGACGGCATCCTGGCCACCTTCGACAAGATGGGCGGCGTGGTGCTGGCCAACGCCTGCGGTCCCTGCATCGGTCAGTGGGCGCGCCACAGCAACGACCCCAACCGGAAGAACTCCATCATCACCTCGTTCAACCGCAACTTCGCCGCCCGCAACGACGGCAACCCCAACACCCACGCTTTCGTGGCCTCGCCCGAGGTGGTGACGGCCCTGGCCATCGCCGGGGACCTCACCTTCAACCCCATGACCGATGAGCTGGTCAACGAGGAGGGCAAGAAGGTGAAGCTGGACGAGCCGAAAGGCATCGAACTGCCGCCGATGGGCTTCGAGGTGAAGGACGCCGGTTTCGTGGCGCCTGCCGCGGATGGCAGTGGTGTGGTGGTGAACGTGAAGCCCGACAGCGAGCGCCTGCAGCTGCTGGAGCCCTTCCCTGCGTGGGATGGGAAGAACATCACCGGCGCCGTGGTGCTGATCAAGGCCAAGGGCAAGTGCACCACCGACCACATCAGCATGGCCGGCACCTGGCTGAAGTACCGCGGCCACCTGGACAACATCAGCAACAACACGCTGATCGGCGCCATCAACTTCTTCAACGGCAAGGCCAACGAGGTGAAGAACCAGCTCGACGGCAGCTTCGGCCCCGTGCCCGCCACGCAGCGCGCCTACAAGGCGGCCGGGCAGCCGAGCATCGTGGTGGGCGACCAGAACTACGGCGAGGGCAGCAGCCGCGAGCACGCCGCCATGCAGCCGCGCCACCTGGGGGTGAAGGCCGTGCTGGTGAAGAGCTTCGCCCGCATCCACGAGACCAACCTGAAGAAGCAGGGCATGCTCGCCCTCACCTTCAGCAACGAGGCCGATTACGACAAGATCCAGGAGGACGACCGCATCGACTTCACGGACCTCACAGCCTTCGCTCCGGGCAAGCCCCTCACGCTCGTGCTGAACCACAAGGACGGCAGCACCGACACCATCCAGGTGAACCACACCTACAATGCCCAGCAGATCGAGTGGTTCAAGGCCGGCGGTGCGCTGAACATCATCCGCGCGCAGCAGAAGGGGTGATCATGGCCTATTAAGTTCGGCGAACGCCCTGCCCTTCCTGGTGGGGCTTTCGCCTTTCCTGGCGGTCAGCTCTTGAAGGGTCCATGGATATCAGGGTCCCATTGTGCAACGCAGGCTTCTGAACCGAGGCTCCCCGGACCTGTGCGGTCGGGCCATGGAGATGTGTTTTGGCACGCCGCTTGGTGAGAGGGGCATCAACTCCAACAGGCTGCCAGAACTCGGATAGATCGTTAGGCTTGTATTTCAGCTGGCACGCAAGTTGTTAACAGGGTACGAACCAATAATTAACAGGGGCGGGGTGGCCAACTAAACAAGATCCTTCTACCTTCGTCCCGCAAACCAAGCAACCATGAACATGAACAAGAAAGTACTGATGACCGTTGTGATGGCCGGTGCCACCACCCTGGCCATGGCCCAGAAGCCCACCGAAGGCGCTCCCCACTCTGTTGAGGTTCAGTTGAACCTCACCGGTGATGTGAACACCATCGTGGCTCCCTCGCTGAAGTATCGTTACTTCCTGTCCGAGAACCTCGCCGTTCGCTTCGGCCTGGGCTTCAGCGGAAGCAAGGAGACGAACAATGTGACCGAGAACGCTGACGGTACCGGTGGCCTCGGCACGCAGGAGCTGAAGAGCTCTGCTTGGGAAGTCGCTCCTGGCATCGAATACCACTTCGCAGGCACCGACCGTCTTAGCCCCTACCTGGGTCTGTCCATCGGTATCGGCGGTGGCAAGGACTCCGAGACGTGGACCAACTTCGATGGTGAGTCTTACGCTGAAGGTGTGAGCGCTGAAGTGACCGCCCCTGTGTCCGCGCTCAACATCGGCCTGCTCGCTGGTGCTGATTTCTACTTCGCTGAGAACTTCTTCGTCGGTGCTGAGTTCGGTTACCTGATCAACAGCGCTACGCAGAAGGAGGGTGATATTTCCGTGACCGTGGCTGGCACCACCACCACCGCCACCACCCCTGAGCAGAAGTTCTCCAGCAACGGCTTCGGCGAGACCGCCGCTATCCGTCTCGGCTGGCGCTTCTAAGCCAGGTAGTACCTGATCGTCACGAGGGCCCGTGCTTGCACGGGCCCTCTGCTTTTTGGGTGGTCTTCGCTGGTGGCACGAAGTTGGTGTTCATCCGCAGACCCTTACCTTTCCCGCGTCCGTTCCAAGCAACGGTGCATTAATCCTGAAAGCCGCCATGCGCATCACGCTCCTCGCCGCGATCCTGCCCTTTTCCATCCTGCTCCAAGCCCAGGAAATGATCGACACCACCCGGTCATGGGTCGTCAACGGTGATTTTGAAAAGGTGGAGACCAAGAAGCTCAAGCGGCCCGGTGCCATCGACCTCGCGGCCGGCTGGGGTTCGCCCACCGAGAAGAAGGCCGACCTCTTCAGCGACATGGCGACGAAGGAGAGCAACGTGTCCGCTCCCAAGAACCTCGCTGGTGACCAGATGGCGCTGAGCGGCTCCAACTATGCCGGCATCCGCGCTTGGAGCTACAACAACCAGGAGGCCCGCACCTACATCCAGACCCAGCTCAAGCAGCGCATGAAGAAGGATTCCCTCTACTGCGTGCGCTTCTACACCACGCTCGGCGACCTGAGCAAGTATGGCGTGGCCGAACTGGGCGTGTGGCTGGGAACGCAGAAGGTGGTGAAAAAGGACGAGGGCAGCCTCACCTACAACATCTCGGTGCCTTCTGTACGGGAGAAGGTCCACAAGGACATGAACAGCTGGCAAGGTGTCTGCGGGGTCTTTGAGGCCAAGGGAGGCGAGCACTTCCTGGTCATCGGCAATTTCGCGGCCACCGAGAAGACGCTCAACGAGAAAGTGAAGCGCCCCAAGGGCGAGAGCCGCATGCAGGTGAACGCGGCCTACTACTACATCGACAACGTGGAGGTATTCCCCATCAAGGACCGTGGCGCCTGTTCCTGCGAGCAGCTGAAGGATGCCGAGAGCGAGTTCATCTTCAGCCGCAAGGGCGCACCCAACCCCACTTGGAAGCCGTCCCAGCGCGTGGATGCCCAGGTGTTCTACTTCAAGCGTTTCCAGCGGCTGATGGACCCCTCCATGGAGCCTTTCCTGAACGACCTGGTGAACGACCTGAAAGGTGATGCAGCCCTGAAGGTGCGCCTCGTCGGCCACATCGATGCCACGGAGATGGACCGTACGCGCGTGCGTCCGGACCTTGCCGAGCTGGGCAAGGAACGTGCTGAGGCGATCCGCGATGCGTTGGTGGAGGCCGGGATCGACGCGGCGCGCATCACCGTGGTGGGCAAGGCGGCCGATGATCCGGCGGACCCCTCGGGCACCGAGATCGGCATGAGCAAGAACCGTCGTGTGGAGGTGGAGCTCCAGTAAGCCGGGCCATCATGGATCCTCGGGAAGGCGCCTTCGGGCGCCTTCCTTGTTCATGCCTCCACGTACCTTTCCCTCCGATGCCTCCCTCCTCCATCCGCAAGGGCGATACACGGACCATCCGGGGGTGGACCATGTACGATTGGGCCAACTCGGTCTATTCGCTCACCATCACCACCGCGATCTTCCCGGTCTTCTACCTGGGCATCACCCACCAGGGCGATCAGGACCTGGTGTTGCAGCGTCATGGGGTCCCCGCGCAGTCCCTCTATTCCTACGCGCTCTCGGCGGGCTTCCTCATCGTGGCCCTCATCTCCCCGTTGTTGAGCGGCATCGCCGACCACACGGGTCGCAAGCTGGCCTTCCTCAAGGCCTTCTGCTACATTGGTGCCACGGCCTGCGCCGGTCTCTTTTTCTTCGGGCTGGACCACCTCTGGGCCGGTCTCACCCTGGTGATGCTGGCCTGCGTGGGCTTCAGCGGCAGCCTCATCTTCTACGATGCCTTCCTGCCCGAGATCGCCGAACCGGCCGACCATGACCGCATCAGTGCGCGCGGCTACACCATGGGCTACATCGGCAGTGTGCTCCTGCTGGTGCTCAACCTCGCCATGGTGCAGTTCCCCGAGGTCTTCCATGTGCCGGAGCGCATCGAGGTGTTCGGCCGGGAGTGGAACGCGGTACCGGCACGCCTCGCCTTCCTCACCGTGGGCCTGTGGTGGGCGGGCTTCGCCCAGCTGGCCTTCCGGGTGCTTCCCGACAATCCCTACGGTCGCCGTCCCACCGGCGATGTGCTGCTCAACGGCTACCGGGAACTGCGCAAGGTGTGGCGTCAACTGCAGCGCACGCGACGGTTGAACGGCTACCTCATGGCCTTCTTCGTCCTCAACATGGGTATCCAGACCATCATGTACCTGGCGGTGACCTATGCCAAGGAGGAGGTGAAGGACCTGGATGCCACCGGGGCCGTGGTACCCATCAGCGACCAGAGCCTCATCATCAGCATCCTCCTCATCCAGCTGGTGGCGGTGGTGGGGGCCATGCTCTTCGTACGGCTCAGCAAGGCTTTTGGCAACCTGGCCGCGCTCACCATGGGCTGCGTGGTGTGGGTGGGGCTCTGCGTGGCGGCTTACAGCATCCACTGGGCCTCGGAGTTCTATGTCCTGGCCTGCGGCGTGGGCCTGGTGATGGGCGGCAGCCAGGCCCTGTCACGCAGCACTTACGCCAAGTTCCTGCCGGATACCACCGATCATGCCTCGTACTTCTCCTTCTATGATGTGAGCTACTACGTGGGCACCGTGCTCGGTACACTGGTCTATGGCCTGGTCTACCAGCTCACCGGCGATCTGCGCAATACCGTCATCTTCATCGGCAGCTTCTTCGTGGTGGGCTTCATCCTGCTGCTGCTGGTGCCGCGGGAGGAATTGGAGCTGGCCGCTGAGGAGGACTGACCGGCCCCCGCGTACCTTCGCGGCCATCGATCCAGCAACATGCAAGCCAATCCGAACTGGGATGTCGTGATCGTGGGTGGGGGCATCGTTGGTGCAGCCACCTTCTACAAGCTCCAGAACAGCCGACCCGACCTGCGGATCCTCCTGCTCGAGAAGGAGAAGGCCCTGGCCGACCACCAGACCGGCAACAACAGCGGGGTCATCCACAGCGGCATCTACTACAAGCCCGGCAGCTTCAAGGCCCGCAACTGCGTCACCGGCCGCCGCGAGCTGGTGGCCTTTGCGAAGCAGCACGGCGTGAAGCACGATGTCTGCGGCAAGCTCATTGTGGCGACGGCCGAGGAGGAGCTGCCCCGCCTGGACAAGATCTACAACACCGGCGTTTCCAATGGCATCGAGGGCATGCGCAAAGTGAGCGCGGCCGAGGTCAAGGAGATCGAGCCCTTCTGCGAAGGCATCGCAGGCATCCATGTGGGCTGCACGGGCATCATCGATTTCCGAGGTGCCACGGAGAAGATGGCCGAGGTGGCGTTGGGCAAACAACCCCAGAGCAGAGTGAGCCTGGGCGAAGCGTACCTGGGCGTAACGCAGGACGGGAACATCAGTACGGTGCGCACCTCCAAGGGGCAGCACACCACCCGTTATGTCATCTTTTGCGCCGGGCTTCAGAGCGACCGGCTCGCGAAGGGCGATGGCGTCTCCTTCCCGGAGCGCATCGTGGGCTTCCGTGGCGACTACTACGACCTCACCGAACAGGGCAAGCACAAGGTGAAGCATCTGATCTACCCGGTGCCGGATCCGCGCTTCCCCTTCCTGGGCGTGCACTTCACCCGCATGACCGACGGCAGCATCGAGTGCGGCCCCAACGCCGTGTTCACCTTCAAGCGCGAGGGCTACGGCAAGACCGATTTCGACCTGAAGGACACCTTGGACGCGCTCACCTACGGGGGCACCTGGAAGCTGTTCTTCGGCAACATGAAGTACGGCATCGACGAGTACCGCCGTGCCTTCAGCAAGAAGCTCTTCCTCAAGACGCTGCAGCGCCTCATCCCTTCGCTCACCATGGATGATATCAAGCCGGGTCGCGCTGGCGTGAGGGCCATGCTGCTCGGTACGGATGGCAACATGGTGGATGACTTCCGCATCGAAACGCGGGGCAACCACATCCATGTGCTGAATGCACCCTCACCCGCCGCCACGGCGGCGCTGGCGATCGGTGAGGAGATCGTGGGAATGGCCGTGAAGCAACTGGGGATCGAGGCGGCCCGGTGAGCGGGGCTCAGACCACGCGGTACTGGTCCACCACCTCGTTCCAGTTCCACATGAAATAGCCCATCAGGCCGTTCAGCCGCTTGAGGATGATGGGGTTCGGGGCGCGCATCTCCCGGAAGTAGCTGTCCTGGAAGCAGAACAGGTCATACTCGTGGAAGAGCACCTTGCCCATGGCATAGACCGTGTTCTTGCTGGGGAAGTTCAGCCGGTCCATGCGGCTTTGCAGGTCCTTCACCTGCCGTTCCACGGTGGTCGCCTCGCTGCCCATGGCCTGGGCGAACTTGGAGATGGACAGGGAGAACAGGCGCTTGTCCAGGCCGGGACCCACGGTGCGCTGCATCTCCACAAGATTGGCCGCGAGCACGATCGTCGCAAAGGCACCGTCATCCTCCTCCTTCAGCCCCGGTGACAACTCGAACTCGGGGGCCTCGTTCAACTCGGCCACGATCATCGGAAAGCCGGCGGCGGTGAGTTCCAGCACGGCATTCACGAAGGCATTGGCCAGCTTCTCCTCTGTGATCTTCTTCTTGCCGAACAGTGTGCCGATCATGTGGTGGTCGCTCCTGCGAAGTTCGACGGACCCGCACCCGTGGTCGATGCACGCTGTGGGGCTATTTTTAACAACGTTATCCACCTGCCGCCCGCATGACCGAGATCATTCGCCAGTATGCCGATTACGGCCTATGGGCCAACACCCGCTTTGTGGAGCGGCTGCTGAACGAGCCTGACGATGTGCTGGACCGCCACGCAGGTGGCAGTTTTCCCACGCTACGGTCCACCCTGCTGCACATCCGCGATGCGGAGAACACCTGGTGGGGCCGGCTCACCGGTACACCCACCACCTGGCCGGCCATGCCTGAGCGCTCGATCGACACCGCGCTGCCCGTATTCCAGCGGTTCCACGCATTGGTGACCGGTATGGATGCAGATGCCCTGGGCGCCGGCATGAGCTACAGCGATCTGAAGGGTCTGGTGCATCAGCAGCCTGCCTGGCAGATGGTCATGCACTGCATCAACCATGGCACGCAGCACCGTGGGCAGCTCATCACCCAGATGCGTCTGTTGGGACTTGACGGTATCCCGGCGAACGACCTGGTCGTCCACCAGCGATCGCTCCGCAGGTGAAGAACGGAACCGGGTGGTACGGCCGGTCCCCTGATCGGGCGCTCGTTTTCCATGGCGAGCGGGTCCCCTTCAGGCAGTGAGATCCACCTTCCATGCGGTCCGGGCCGCCACCGTTCCGAACATCCGGTGAGGCCTTCCTTGTTGCCGCAGCAAGGGGGATGGGGTCGGTTGGCCCAGGCAGCAGCTGGACGGCCATCTTCCAGGTGGAGTTCGCGATCTGGTCAGCGCGCCCGTGCTTCGGGCACCAGCGGCGCATGGTCGCTCGGGAAGCGCTGTTCGCCAATGGTGACCGGATCGCCGAGGAAGTGAGGTCCGATACCGAGCAGCGCATCGACGTAGACCTTCACACGGGCCAGTTTCTCCCGGAGACGTGTGCGCAGGCCGGCCGCCGTGCCCACGTCGGTGGCGTTGAAGCCGATGGCCTCGATATCGCGTTCACGGGCGATGTACACGGCGCGCTCGTTGTGGAAGCGCTGGCTGATGACCGTGAAGCGCTGCTGACCGAACACCTCCCGTGCCCGCACCATGCTGTCCAGGGTGCGGAAGCCGGCGAAGTCCAGCGTGATGTGCGTGCTGTCCACACCGCGTTCGATCAGCGCGCGGCGCATGGCCCAGGGTTCGTTGTAGCTCAGATGCCGGTTATCGCCGCTCAGCAGCAGGTGGTCCACCTTCCCCGCGTGGTACAAGGTCGCAGCGGCGTTGATGCGGTGGGTGAAATAGGGATTGGGGCCGCCGCCGCGGTTGCGTTGGGCGGTGCCCAGCACCAGGCCCACCCGGTTGTGCGGCAGCTGGTCGATCCGGTCGTACAGGAAGGCCGATGAAGTGAGCCGCACCTGGCGGTCGCACCACCAGATGGCCGCACCGCTGAGCAGCAGGACCAGCAGGACGCTCCAACGGAAGGTCCTCGAAGAAAAGAGCCGCCAGCAGCGCGCGATCATGCGCAGACGGAGGTCAGGGCATCACCCGGCCCAGCAGATCGATGCCGGTGTAGGTGTGCGGGGTCAACCGGCGCAGCTGGACCTTCACGTTCTCGTCCACGTCCAGCCCCTCGATGAAGGCGCCGATGTCCTGTGCCGTGATGCGCTCCTTGCCGCGCGTGAGATCCTTCAGCCGTTCGTAGGGCTGCGGATAGCCCGCGCGCCGCAGGATGGTCTGGATGCCTTCGGCCACCACGGCCCATTGGGCGTCGAGGTCGCGCTGGATGGCGCCCTCGTTCAGCAGCAGTTTGCCGAGGCCCTTGCGGATGGCGTCCAGCGCGATCATCGTGTGCGCCATGGGTACGCCGATGTTGCGGGTCACCGTGCTGTCGGTGAGGTCGCGCTGCAGGCGGCTGATGGGCAGCTTCTCGCTGAGGAAACCGAACACCGCGTTCGCCATGCCGAGGTTCCCTTCGGCGTTCTCGAAGTCGATGGGGTTCACCTTGTGCGGCATGGCGCTGCTGCCGATCTCACCGGCCTTGATGCGCTGCCTGAAGTAGTCCATGCTGATATACTGCCACACATCGCGGCACAGGTCGATCAGGATGGTGTTGATGCGGCGCATGGCATCGAAGAGCGCCGCCAGATCGTCGTAGTGGTCGATCTGCGTGGTGAACTGCTGGCGGCGCAGACCGAGCTTCTCCTCCAGGAATCGGTCCGCGAGCTTCACCCAGTCAAGCTCCGGATAGGCGGCATGGTGGGCGTTGAAGTTGCCCGTGGCCCCGCCGAACTTCCCGCTGAAGGGTACCTCGCGCAATTGCTTCACCTGGCGGTCCAGGCGCTCCACGAACACCTGTACTTCCTTGCCCAAGCGGGTTGGTGAGGCGGGCTGGCCGTGCGTGCGCGCGAGCATGGGCACCTGTGCCCAATCCAGTGCAAGGCCGTGCAGCTGGTCGCGCAGGGTGATGAGCGCGGGCAGGTAGGCGCCGTGCACGAAATCCTTCACCAGCAGCGGCAGGGCCGTGTTGTTGATGTCCTGGCTGGTGAGCGCGAAGTGAACGAACTCCTGCTGCGCCGTGAGCCCGCATTCCTCCAAGCGCTCCTTCAGGAAGTACTCGATGGCCTTCACATCATGGTTGGTCACCTTCTCGATGTCCTTGATGCGCTGCGCATCACTGGTGCTCAGCTCTTCGATCCGGCGGCGGAGGGCGGCGGTGCGGGTAAGGTCCGTGCCGGCCAGCTCGGGCAGGGGGATCTCGCAGAGGAAGGCGAAGTAGTCCAGTTCCACCCGCAGGCGGTAGCGCATCAACGCCTGTTCGCTGAACCAGGCGGCCAGGTGGCGGGTGCGGTCGCGGTAGCGCCCATCCACGGGCGAAATGGCAGTAAGAGCGTCCAGTTCCATGCGGTCGGCAAAGGACAAAGGTAGCCAGCGCCATCGGGGTGATCGGGCGGCCGTTCATGGAAGTCCGCGCAAGGATCGCCAACGCCTCCGGAACTTTGTGCCCATCATGAACGGCTTCGGCAACGGGCTTTCCACGTTCGGGCGCGCCTTCCGCTTCGCGTTGCGCCATGGCATGGGCTGGATGTTCCTCGTCCCCGTGCTGCTCTTCGCAGGGCTTGTTTACGGCTTCTTCCAAGTGCTGCAGGGGCCGATGCATGACCTCACCACCTGGATCTCCACGTGGCTGGCGTTGCCGCCAGCATCCGATGACGGATCCACCTGGGCGGAAGTGAAGGCCGCTTTCAACGGTGTGCGGGACCAGTTCGTGGCCCTGCTGGTCCGCATCGCCGTGCTCTTCGTGATCTTCAAGGTGAACAAGTACCTGGTGCTCATCCTGCTCGCTCCGCTGCTGGCCTATGCCAGCGAGCGCACGGAGGAAGTGCTCACGGGCCGCACCTATCCGTTCAGCTGGGTGCAGTTGGCCAGGGATGCGTTCCGCGGGGCGATCATCGCGGCACGCAATGGTGTGCTGGAGCTGGGCATCTCGGTGGGCGTGTGGGTGGCCACCCTGTTGCTGCCGTGGCTCGCGCCGTTCAGCTTCGTCATCCTCTTCGCCGTGTCCAGCTACTTCTACGGCTTCTCCATGGTGGACTATGTGTTCGAGCGGCGCCGGATGCGCATCGGGGAGAGCGTGCGTGCTGTGAACGAACGCCTCGGGCTGGTGCTGGCGAACGGTGCGCTGTTCAACCTGGTGATGAAGCTGCCGCTCTTCGGCATCATGTTCGGTCCGGCCATGGCGGCCATCGGCGCCAGCATGGCGGTGGTGGAGGAGGAGCGAAGCAGGGCCACGCGGCCGTGAACTTCCAGCTCGATCACTCGGAGGCGGGCATGTCCTGCAACCACGCGTGGATGGACCTTCCGCCCACCACCAGGTCCTCGATCACGGCCCGGCCGTTGAGGATGCGCACCACGGCATGGGCCGGCAATGGCTGCACCACGGTGTCGTTGGACCATTGGGGCTGCAGCATCTGCTCGGTAGCGGCACCATCGCCTTCCTCCAGGTAGTAGCGATCGAAGGGCAGCGAAACGCGCGACACACCATCGTTCCCGTAGCTCATGAACTGCACCTCGACGAAGGCGCTGCCGGTGGGCCGTTCGTGCGTGAGCCGTTCAATGCGGGCAAAGCCACCGGTGTCGGTACCGAGCACGGCAAAGGCTGAGCTTCGGACGTATTCCTCTTCCTCGGCGGAGGCTGCAGGTGACGCCCATTGCCCGCTCTCCGCCGCGAAGTTCAGCGTCACGTACTCGCCGCGGAAGGGGTCGCGCGGGTCGATGGGTTCGGTGCGGAACAGGAAGACCTCGCCCTCGGTCAGCACGCGTTCATGTTCCACGAGCACCCAGCCGGGCAGGGCCAGTTGGAAGAGCACCATGCCGCCGAAGGTGAGCCACTTAACGCGTGTTCCCATGGTGTTGCCGTTGGCGCACCAGGCGCAGGTTCATGTACAGGAAGCCGGCCCCGATCGCGATGAATACGAGGCCGCGCACCACGAAGCTCAGGTCGGTGTCGAAGAAGCGGAGCAGGATGGTGAGGCTCAGCACGCTCAGGCCCAGGTTCATGCGGCGCAGCGAACCTTGCTCGATGCCGTGCCGCACGGTGACCACGCCCATGGCCAGCAGGGCGAGGTTGATGAGCACGGCCGCGAATACGGGTGACGCCAGGCCCACCACATACGCCACGAGGAACAGCACGAAGCCCTCGGGATAAGGCCAACGTTCCAGCAGGCGTCGCCGACGGGCAGCGACGATGTAGGCGCCAAGGCCGATGAGGAGCAGGAGGGCGATGGGGATCAGGTCCCGGTCCATGTGGCGCGTGGTCTCCTCAAGCAGTTCCTCCCACACCGGACGGAAGCTGAAGATGAAGAAGAGGACCAGCTGTGCCAGGCCGCCTACCAGTACCCAGGGCCAGGTGCGCAGTTCGGGTCGTGGGGCCAGCCAGGGCACAAGCGTGTAGGCGGCGGAGAGCGCCACCAGGGCCAGGATGTGCAGCATGGTCCATTCCCGGTAGAATAGCTGGGAGAGGATGCCGAACGCCAGGGCCGCGAAGAGGCTGAGCCACCAGAAGCCCACGGTGCCCCCTTCCTGCCGTGCGCGCTGCACGTAGTAGGGCACGAAAGCGGCCAGCAGCGGCAGCGCCATCCACGGCAGCTCGCCGGCCCCATCGGCACGCACCAGCGTGGCGTGCCAGGTCACGACGGCCAGGTAGCCCAGGGCCACCACGAACGAGCCGGGGAGGTAGAGCAGAGGAGCGATGAGCAGCGCACAGGTGAGCAGGTAGCCGCTCAGTTCGCCGTGGATGTGGTAGATCTGGCTGATGAGCGCCACGCAGGCGAAGAGCCCGCAGGCCAGCAGCACCGCGCTGCCCTCGCGCCAGCCGGTCACCGCGGGTTTGTGGCGGAGGGTGTACCACACCAGGCCCTGGCCCAGCAGCACAGGAGTAAAGGCGAGGAGGGTGCGCAGCGGACGCGAAAGGTCGTCCCAGTTGTGCGCGATGATGAGGATGATGCCCAGGCCCACGAGCAAGCTGCCCAGGATGGCGAACACCAGCAGTTGCCGGTTGCCGGCCTGCTCGCTGCCCGCTTGGTACCGCGCCCGGATGCGCTCGGCCTGCTCGGGCGTCAGCAGTCCTTCGCGCAGCAGCTCGGGCAGGGCTTCGGAGAGACGCGGGTCGTGCATGGAGACGGAAAGTTAGGGGCTGAACGCAGAACGGCGGCCCTTGGGCCGCCGTTCTGCCTATCCGTTCGTAGCCGCTTACTTCATCACGGGCGTGGCAGGGGCGGGGGCGACGGGAGCAGCCTCCAACTTCACCTCTTCCACCACCACGGGCTTGCGCTCCACCAGGGTCATCTCCTTCACCAGGTGGCCGGCACCGGCGAACTTGTCGATGGTCCAAAGCACGTAGCGGATGTCCACGCTGATGGTGCGCTGCAGTTCGGGCTCGAAGGCGACGTCGCCGCTCATGGCCTCCCAGTTGCCGTCGAAGGCGATGCCGATCAGCTCGCCATGGCCGTTCAGCACGGGGCTGCCGCTGTTGCCGCCGGTGATGTCGTTGTTGCTGATGAAGCAGGTGATCAGCTCGCCGTTCTCATCGGCATAGCGGCCGTAGTCCTTCTTCATCAGCAGCTCCTTCTGGCGCGCCGGCACGATGAACTCGTCGTTGGTGGGGTCCTCCTTCTCCAGGATGCCCTTGGCCGTGGTGACATGCTTGTAGAAGGCGCCATCCATGGGCACGTAGCTGCCCACGGTGCCATACGTGAGGCGCATGGTGCTGTTGGCGTTGGGGTACCAGCTGCGGTTGGGGTCCTTTTCCCGCATGGCGGCCACCATCAGGCGGTAACCGCGGTCCAGGTCCTGCTGGCTGGCGTCGATGGCGGGGCCCAGGATGTTGCGGTAGTGGTTCAGGCAGCCCTCGGCGGCTTGGAAGCCCAGGTCCTTGTCCAGGGCCTTCAGCGTGGGCTTGGCCAGGAAGGCATCGAGGCGTGCCTTGTCGGTGAGGATGCTGGTGCTGAACATCGCGCGCGCCCAAGCGTCGAAGTTGCCCTTGTACTTCTTCTCGATGGTGGTCATCACCGGCGGCTGCAGGTCGCGCTCCACGTCCTCATGGATCATGCGGAACATGGTGGCGGTCACCTTCTCGTCGGTGGCGGGGTTGTAGTCCTTCCAGAACTCCTCCGCAGCGGCCTGCACACGGGCCACGGCGGCGCTCACCTTGGCGGCATCCTTCGGGTCGGTGGCCAGCTGGTTCTTCAGGCCGTACAGGCGGAATCCGAGCACGATGGCCTCGCTGCCGAAGGCGGCCTCCTGCATGTAGGTGTTGGCCTTCTCGAACTTGGTGCGCTCGCCGTAGCCGCGCTCCAGCAGGGTGATGATGTCGCCGTATTTCTTCTTGCGCTCGGGGTTGGCGTTCACCCAGGCCATCAGCTCATCCTCCTGGGCCTTCTTCTTGTCGTACACCTTCAGGCGCTTCAGGCCGCGCTGCTGGCCGATGAAGTACTTCCAGTAGTTGCTCACGCTGGCATGCTTGCTGGCGTACTGGATGCGCACCTTGTTGTCGGCCTGCATGAACTCCTCATAGATGTCCAGCTTGGCACGACGGATCTTCACGCGGCTGGGCTGCTCGATGTCGAGGGCCAGCTTCACGCCCTGGCTGCTGAGGAAGCGGTCGGTGCTGCCGGGGTAGCCCATCACCATGGCGAAGTCGCCCTCCTTCACGCCCGCGATGCTCACGGGGAAGTGGTGGGCGGGCTTGAAGGGCACGTTGGCCTCGTTGTAGTCGGCCGGTTCGCCATCGGGACCGGTGTACACGCGGAACATGCAGAAGTCGCCGGTGTGGCGGGGCCACATCCAGTTGTCGGTGTCGCCGCCGAACTTGCCGATGGCGCTGGGGGGCACGCCCACCAAGCGCACGTCGCGGTAGGTCTTGTACACGAAGAGGTAGAACTCGTTGCCTTCGAACATCACCTTGAAGTCGGCGCTCATGCCGTTGCCGGTGATCTCGGCCTTCAGTTTGGCGCCCACCTCCTGCACCTTGTTGTTGCGGTCGGCCTCGCTCATGCCGTCGTTCAGCTCGGCGAGGACCTTGTCGGTGACGTCGTCGATGCGCTGCAGGAAGCTCACGCCGAAGCCGGCGGGCAGTTCCTGCTTGCGGTCCATGGCCCAGAAGCCGTCCGTGAGGTAATCGTGCTCCACGCTGCTGAGGCCCTGCACCGCGTCGTAGCCGCAGTGGTGGTTGGTGAGGAAGAGGCCCTCGGCGCTCACCATCTCGCCGCTGCAGAAACCGCCGCCCAGGCGCACCACGGCGTCCTTCAGGCCGCTGCGGTTGATGGCATAGATGTCATCGGCGGTGAGCTTGAAGCCGAGCTTCTGCATCTCGGCCTCGTTGATCTGCTTGAGCTTGGTGAGCAGCCACATGCCCTCGTGGGCCATGGAGGCCAGGGCCAGGACGGCTGCAAAGAGCAGGGAAAGGGAACGCTTCATCATCAGGTGTTTTCGGGGTTGGTGGCCTGCCGCGGGATCAACGTTCCATCCCTCGGCAGGGGGCGGCAAAGGTAGCCCTTTCACACTACCCGGAAGATGGGGTGTGATGACCCGGCCCTTGGGTGACGAACGGGGTCAGTCCTGGGCTTTCAGGGGCTTCCAGGGCACCGGGAGCAGCAGGCTTTCGACCCGCTCCACGTAGGCCTTGAAGGGGGGCGGGGTTCCCACCCTGGCCAGCACGCGCTTGTCCTTGCCATCGGCCACGATGCGCACGATGGTGCTGGGCAGGTCGGTCACCTGGCTGTCGTAGCTGTCCTTCAGTCCGAAGAAGCCGATCTCCTCCGCCTCGTGCAACAGCAGGGCCAGGGTATCGGCACCGATCCGGGCCTCGTGCAGCCCTTCCTTCTCCACGTTGGAACGGCCCTCATACCGGGCGTAGCCGCTGCGGTACACGCTGATGCGGTAGGCCTTGCAGGTGCCGAAGCAGGGGGTGCGCTCCAGGAAGAAGAAGAGGGAATCGCCCTTGGCCGTGCCACCGAACTGCGGCGCCTTGTCCTGTTCCGGGGTCACCACCGGGTCCTTGTCGGCGGTGGCGTTGGACACCGCTGCCTCCTTGTCCTTGCACGCGAGCAGGAGCAGTACGGTCACAGCGGGCATCAGGGTGGCGAGGGTCTTCATGGCGGAAAGGCTGTTGCGGATCGCGTGCCGGATCGGGACCTTACTTGCGGCGGGCCTGCTGCTGCTGTTTCTGCAAGTCCTCCAGGCGCTGCTGCCAGCGGCTCTTCTTCTTGGGTGTCTTCATGTTCTTCACCAGCTCCGCGCGGATCTTGTCCTCGTTGACGAACAGGTGCTTGAACAGCGTCATCTGCAGGATGCTGATCACGTTGGCCAGCAGGTAGTAGTAGCTCAGGCCCGCGCTGAAGTTGTTCAGGAAGAAGAGCATCATGATCGGGAAGAGCCAGATCATCAGCTTCATGCTGGGCATGCCCTGCTGCTGGGGCATCTGTTGCTGGTTGATCAGCGAGTACACGATGGTGCTGGCGCTCATCAGCAGGGTGAAGAGGCTGATGTGGTCGCCGTACATCGGGATGGTGAACGGGAGGTCCAGGATGCTGTCGTAGCTGCTGAGGTCATCGGCCCAGAGGAAGGGTTGCTGGCGGAGCTCGATGCTGGCCGGGAAGAAGCGGAACATGGCATAGAGCACCGGCATCTGGATGAGCAGCGGCACGCAGCCGTTCGCCGGGTTCACGCCGGCCTTGCGGTACAGGTCCATCTGTGCCTGCTGCTTCTTCAGCGCGTCCTCCGGCTTGTACTTGGCGTTGATCTCGTCCAGCTCGGGCTTCAGCAGGCGCATCTTGGCGCTGCTCACGAAGTTCTTCCAGGTGAGCGGCATCAGCAGCACCTTGATCACGATGGTGAGCACAAGGATGATGATGCCGTAGCTCCAGCCCCAGCCGTCGAGCCAGTTGAAGATGGGGATCACCAGCCACTTGTTCAGCCAGCCAAAGATGCCCCAGCCCAGGTCCATGATCCTGTCGAACTGGTCGATGCCCGTCTCCTGGAGCGTGCCGTAGTGGTTGGGGCCCAGGTACACGCGCATGGCCACCTCGGGGCTGGCGCCGCGGTCCTTCTCAAAGAAGAGCTTGGCACCGTAGCGCTTGGTGTGCGTGGTGTTCGCCTGGGGGATGATGCTGATCTCCGAGCCGCTGCCCGCGAAGCCTTCGTCGCTCACCAGCGCCACGCTGAAGAAGTCCTGCTTGAAGGCCACCCAGTTGGTGCGGCCCACCAGGTCCAGCTTGTCCTCCTCGCTCTCACTCAGGTAGTCGCGGTCGTCGCTGAAGTACTTGTAGTACACCCCGCACTTCTGGCGCTCGGTCTCCAGGTGCTTCTCGTTGTGCAGGCCCAGCAGTTCCCAGCGGAAGAAGAGGCTGCGCATGTCCACGGCCGCACCGGGGCCCACAAAGGCGGCCTTCACATGCATGAAGTTGCTCGCGCTGTCCAGCCGGTAGGTGATCTCCAGATGGCTGTCGGGGTCGGTGGTGGGTGCCTTCAGCACCACGGCATCGGTGCCGATGGGCTGCGCGGTGAAGTAGAGGTCGCGGGTGCTGAGGTCCAGATTGCCCTGGAAGAACCGGAACTCGTACAGACCGCTGTCGGGATCGGCCAGCAGCATCGGGGTCTTCCGGTAGGTCTGGTAGTCCTTCAGGCGGATCATGGTGGGCCGCGCGCCGTGGGTGCGGATGGCCACCTGCAGCTTGCCGTTCTCGATCACCACCTCCTTGTCAGCGCCAGTGGCGGCCGGGTGGAAGGTGCCGAAGCGCTTGGCGAGGAGGGTGTTCCGCACGCTGTCGGCCAGTGCGCTGTCCAGTGCGCTGAGGGTGTCCGTGGGGCTCAGCGTGGCCGGGGCCGGTGCGGCGGGCTTGGCGGCTGCCTGCTGCTCCACCTCACGGGCGCGCTGCTCCAGTTCCAGAGCGGCCAGGCTGTCCTGTGTGCGCTGGATGCGGGCCTGCTCCTCGGCGCTGGGGGTGGTGTACCACGTGTAGCCGAAGAGGATGGCAACGATGAGGACGATGCCGATAAGGGAATTGCGGTCCATGTAAGGCGTTCAGGGAAAGGACGAAGGGCGGCAAAGATAGCCGGGAGGGGGGATGGTCATGTGCCCATGTGGACCATGCGCAGGCGGTCACTCGTCCAGTTGGTCCACGCGCAGGCCAAAGCGATAGGCGTTGTCGCGCTCACGTGGAATGTTCGGCGATGGCCACAGGGGATGCGCCCATGTGTGGCACCTGCCCGAGGGCCTGTTGGGAGGCGTGGAGCTCTAGCTTGATGATTTGGGCCGTTCGTGCCGGTCGGGTGTGGCGAGGGTGGTACGGACCGCGTTATTGTGGATGTCCTGAAGGGCAGCGGTGAGCCGTGCGCGCCTCACGGAGGTTTCACCCAACTCGGGCCGGGTCCGCAGGCCCATGATCACGCAGGATGGCCACACCCAGGTGGAACGCCCCCTTGGAACCGAGCCATGCATGGATGGCAGTTGCCGACATGGAACGAAGGTCCCCCGTGCCTGAGCCCTGCTCAACGAACGGCTCACCGGGAAAAAGGAAGAGGGCAGCCAATGGCGACCCTCCTCCCATGCGATCGTGTGGTAATGCTTACTCCACCACCACCGTCTGGCTTACGCGCTGGCCATCGTGCTCCACGATCAGCGCGTAGCTGCCCTTGGCCAGCGTGGACAGGTCCAACATGCGTTGTGTGCGGCTGCCGGAAGCGGTGAAGGCCTCGTTGTGCACCATGGTGCCCCGCGCATCGAAGACCTGCATACCCACGAGCCCAGTGAGCTCCAGCTCCACGGTGAACTGGCCACGGTTAGGGTTGGGATAGACATATACTCCACCGCTTGTTCCAAAATCATTGGATCCGACATTCAACGTCACATCAGTGCATTGCGAGTAACTGTTCACACAACCCAGATAGTCGATGAATGTGTAGACAACTCCGTGTGTACCCAATCCTGCTGCACCGGGATCAAAGGTTGACCCGGAAACCCCAGGCCCAAGGAAAACACCTCCCGAGGGGGTTCCTGTCAAGATAACAGGTTCATCAGTAAGCATGTAATTGCTGGCGAGTCCAGAGAAACTCACGGAATTCGGACTGATGCACGTCGTTCTTGTGGAATTGAAAAGCCCTAGTACTTCGTTCGGATTCAATGCCCTCTCCCATATCGCGATATCGTCCAGGTCGCCAAAGAATCTCGTCAGCTCTTCGGCGCCATAATTTCCGAATGTTAATAGGTTGTTTCCGCATTGTTGAACACTCAAAGGAAAAGAAAAAACTTGAACCCCGTCAATATACATATTGGTTGAACTCCCATTATTTACAACAACGTAATGATGCCAATCTGCATCATCTAAAACACAATTCGAGCAAGCAATGCCATTATTTTCGGTGCAACTGGATATGTCATATGCGTAGTTGCCGTCACCTTGATAAAGGTAAAGACCCGAAGAAAGATTGGCTGTGTTTCGCCATACCACCAGTCCCGCCGTAAAGTTTAAAAGTGCCACAGAACGAAACCAGCAACTCACCGTGTGCGCATTGCCATTGAGCGTCTGCATAGTGGTCACGATATCATCGTCTATTCCGTCAAAGCGGTATGCGGAATTGATCACTCCGCTACGATCCGGCACCAATAGGGGACCATTAACCGTTCCATTACCCCCATTACCGCTTTCATCATTCGCATTCCCATTAAAAGGCCACCATCCCACGAGGCCGTTTGTGGGTACGTAGCTGGGTGGTTGGGCGTGCAGGGTAAGCGACAACGAAAGGCAGAGCGTGGAGAGAATGTGGCGCATGACAGGGTTGGGTTTCTGCGTATGAGCCAAAGATAGAATTGTGCTTATTCGGCGAATTAGAGTGTGCGTTGCTTTCTCCAAGGACCGGATCAATAATACACCCATGCACGACCCCATGAGGCGGCGCGCAACCCGGCCACCATGTGGCCATGTGCTCATGCCCGTTGCAGCAGGGGCTTTCCGGTCTTAGGTTACACCCAGCGGCGGAACAACCAACGACGTCCGGACTTGAACCCATGGATGCCCGCTTGAGCACATGCCCGCTTGAGCATATGAACCACCCGCCTACGCTTCCGCCTTCTCGCTCTTGCTCACCGCCGCCTTGGTGGCCGCCTGCACAAAGCCGATGAACAGCGGGTGCGGACGGGCCACGGTGCTGCGGTACTCGGGGTGGAACTGCACGCCCATGAACCAGGGATGCCCCTTGATCTCCACGATCTCCACCAGCTTGCCCTGCGGGTTGATGCCGGTGGCCAGCATCCCGGCCTTCTTGTAGCTCTCCAGGTAGCTGTTGTTGAACTCGTAGCGGTGGCGGTGGCGCTCGGTGATGTCCTTGCGGCCATACACCTGCAGGGCCAGACTGCCCTCGCCCAGTTTGCAGGGATAGGCCCCCAGTCGCATGGTGCCGCCCTTGTTCTCCACGCTCTTCTGCTCCTCCATCATGGCGATGACGGGGTGCGGGGTATCGGCGTGCATCTCGGTGCTGTTGGCACCCTCCAGACCCAGCACATTGCGGCCGAACTCGATCACGGCGCACTGCATGCCCAGGCAGATGCCGAAGAAAGGGATGCCGTTCTCCCGGGCATGGCGGATGGCCTCCACCTTGCCCTCGATGCCGCGGTGCCCGAAGCCCGGGGCCACCAGGATGCCGCTGAGGCCAGCCAGTTGTTTGGCCACGTTCTTCGCGTTCAGCTTCTCGCTGTGCACCCACTTGATGTGCACCTTGGTCTCGTTGGCCGCGCCGGCATGTTCCAGCGCTTCCTTGATGCTCTTGTACGCGTCGTGCAGTTCCACGTACTTGCCCACCAAGCCGATGTGCACCTCGTGCTGCGGGTGCTTGTAGCGGCGCAGGAAGTCCTTCCAGGCCGTGAGGTCGGCCTCGGGATAGCCTTCGATGCCCAGCTTGCGCAGCACCACCAGGTCCAGCCCTTCCTCCTGCATCAGCAGGGGCACGTCGTAGATGGTCTCCGCATCGCGGCTTTCGATCACCGCCTGCGCGTCCACGTTGCAGAACAGCGCGATCTTCTCCTTCATGCCCTTCTGCATGGGGTGCTCGGTACGGCACACCAGCACATCGGGCTGCACACCCAGGCTCAGCAGTTCCTTCACGCTGTGCTGGGTGGGCTTGGTCTTCAGCTCGCCGCTGGTCTGCAGGTAGGGCAGCAGGGTGAGGTGGATGGTGAGGCAGTCGCGGCCCTTCTCCCACTTCAGCTGGCGGATGGCCTCCACGTAGGGCAGGCTCTCGATGTCGCCCACGGTGCCACCCACCTCGGTGATCACGAAGTCGTAGATGCCTTTTCGGCCCAGGGCCTGGATGTGGCGCTTGATCTCGTCGGTGATGTGCGGGATCACCTGCACGGTCTTGCCCAAGTACTCGCCGCGCCGCTCCTTGCTGATGACGTTCTGGTAGATGCGGCCGGTGGTCACGTTGTTGGCCTGGCTGGTGGGCACGTCCAGGAAGCGCTCGTAGTGGCCGAGGTCCAGGTCGGTCTCGGCGCCGTCCTCCGTCACGAAGCACTCCCCGTGCTCGTAGGGGTTCAGCGTGCCGGGGTCCACATTGATGTAGGGGTCCAGCTTCTGGATGGTGACCGTGAAGCCGCGTGCCTGCAGCAGTTTGGCAAGGCTGGCACTGATGATGCCCTTGCCCAACGAGGAGGTCACCCCTCCGGTCACGAAAATGTACTTGGTGGAACCCGTCATCGCCTGATGGGAGCGCCGAGGATGAGCGGCGATCACGGGGCGTAAAGATAGGTTGTGGCAGCGGGCCGCTTGTGATGCCCGTCGTTCTTGTGGATAACTGGCCCTGATCGTGGGATCCGGAGGGCGCTTCCGCTCACGGACGCCGCTCCGGGTTGGCCATCCGACCGAACCTAGAACTTGTAGCTGATGCCGGCGCTGGGCAGCAGGGGCAGCTGGTCCACCCGCTCGAAGCGCACCCGGTCGAAGTAGAAGATGTTCTGGCGGTCGTAGATGTTGGTCACGCTCAGGTCCACGTCGATCTGCTTGTGCTCGTCCAGCCTCCAGGTCTTCGTCACACCCACGTCCATGCGGTGGTAGTCGGGCAGGCGCTGGGAGTTCAGGTCGCCGAAGATCACGGCCAGATCGGCGTTGCTGGTGAGGTAGTTGGTGTTGATGTTCCCGTTGAAGGGGACGGAGCCGAAATAGCCCTGGGTGGGGGTGAAGGGGAAGCCGCTGCCGTAGTTCCAACGCACGTTCACTTTCCAGGCATCGTACTTGCCGAAGGCGTAGCTCGCCACCAGGTTCACGTTGTGACGGCGGTCCCACACGGGGTTGTAGGTCTGGAAGCCATCGAAGCGGTCCACGAAGGTGTAGCTGTACACGCCCCAGAGGTAGAGTCCGTCCTTTTCATATTTCAGCTGCAGGTCGGCACCGTAGGCCACGCCGGTCTCCACCATGAAGTCCTTCTTCAGTTCGTCCGGCTCGTCGGCGAACTCGGGCGTGTCGGGGAAGATCTTGTTGCGGTTGATGTTGGTCACCTGCCGGAAGTCCTTCAGGTACACTTCGAAGTTGGCGGTGAGGTCACTGGTCACGTCGTATTCCACCCCGGCCACGTAGTGGTTGGCGCGCTGCAGCGGGTCCTTCAGCTCGCGGCTGCCTCCATCACGCAGCGGCACCGAGCTGGGCAGGTCCTCCGGTGCGCTCAGGAATCCGTAGAACAGGTTCACCACATCGCGGTCGCTGTTGGCGGCCACCAGGTTCTGGCTGTACATGCCCGCTGCGGCCTTGAAGCGCAGGTCGTCGTTGATGTTCCACTTGAAACCGATGCGGGGCTCCACGCTGGCCACCGAGAGCGAAGCGTAGTAGTGCAGGTGGATGCCGGGCTCCACGAGCACCTTGTTCAGCTTCTTCTTGTAGGTGAAGTAACCCACGATCTCCGAGGTGTTCTGCTCCTGCTGGTACTTCAGGCCGAGGCTGTTGAAGAACTCGAAGTTGGTGCGGAAGCCGAGCACCTCCACGCCGTAGCGGGCTTCGTCCTCGCCCAAGAAGTACTTGAAGTTGAGGCCCGCGTTGAAGCCGGCGATCTCGCTCAGGCGTGCGGGCAGGTCGGCCTCTTGCAGTTCGATCGTGTAGTCACTGTAGGAGAACACACCGTCGATGAGCACCGAGGAGCCGGAGGGCACCAGCACGAAGTTGGTGCCGGCGCCGAAGTTCGTCCAGCCAAGGTCGCTCACGCCCTGGTAGTTCACCTGGTCGCTGAAGTTGAAGCCGAACAGGTTCACCTTGCTGCCGTTGGCGCCGTTGAAGGACACCTTGCCATAGAGGTCGGTGAACGCGAAGGGCAGGCCGGCGCTGTCCACGTAGGAGTAGAGGGTCTGGCTGGTCTGGTCCAGGTAGCTGTGGCGCATGTTCACCAGGAAGGAGGAGCTTCCCGCACCCGGCTCGGTCTGCTTCTTGATCGGGCCTTCGAGCAGGGCCTTGGCCGCGAAGGTGCTGGCGCTCACCTTGCCGCTCAGGCGGGTCTTGTTGCCGTCGCGGGTGGTCACGTCCAGCACGCTGCTGATGCGTCCGCCGTGCTCGGCGTTGAAGCCAGCCGTGTACACATCGGCGTTGCGGATGATGTCGTTGTCGAACACGCTGAACAGGCCGATGCTGTGGAAGGGGTTGTACAGCACCATGCCGTCCAGCATCACCTTGTTCATGATGGGCGAACCACCGCGCACATACAGCTGGCCGCCCTGGTCGCCGGTGAAGATCACGCCGGGCACCACCTGCAGGTACTGGGCCAGGTCGGCGGTGCCACCCACCGTGGGCAGCCGTTCGATCTGGCGGGGGGTGAGCTTGGTGAGGCCCGTGCGCACCTGGGTCTGCGCCTCCTGCTTCTCGCCCGACACCTCGAACTCGCGGATCTGGATGGCCCGCTTGTTGAGGAAGAGCTTCTCGGTGATGATCTGGTCGCGCACCACGGTCACCGCCTTCTGCAGGGTGTCGTAGCCCAATGTGGTCACCAGGATGGTGTAGGGGCCCGGGGGGATGCGGGTGATGGAGAAGTAGCCGTTCACGTCGGTGGCCGCCCCGATGGTGGTGCCCTTCAGCACCACGTTGGTGAAGAGCATCGGCTCGCCGGTGCTCTGGTCGTACACGAAACCCCGGATGGTGCCGGTCTGTGCGTGCGCGCCGCGTGCGGCCACGAGAAGGACGAAAAGCAGGACGAGCTTGAGGGCGGTGCGCACCATGATCCGGACGGGTTTTCCTTGCAAGGGCGGCTAAGGTAGAAGAAGGGGGCGACTCCGGAGCCTACCGTTCTGCGGCCCTCTGCCACCGTTCCCCGGCCTTGCCAGCGCGCCGCACCGGCTGCTCAGCCCATCACTTTGGCCAGCAGCTCCCGCAGCAGCTCGCCTTCGCTCGCGCTGGCACTGCCCACCCCCTTGCTGCGCAGGTCGCACTGGCGCAGGTGACGTTGCACCTCCACGATCTTGGGCAGGGGGTAGTTGCGGGCCTGCGCCACATAGTCCTTCACGAAATAGGGGTTCACCTTCAGGCCGGCGGCCAGTTCCTGCGGGGGGGCGCCCTGCAGGGCGTGCACCGTGGCCAGCTTGGCGAAGTAGGTGTTCAGGAAGCCCACGGTCAGCACCAGCGGGTTGTCCTTGGGGTCGGCGGCGAAGTGGGCGGCGATCTTCTGGGCCTTCACCACATCGCGGTTGCCGATGGCGTTCTGCAGCTCGAAGATGTTGTACTCCTTGCTGATGCCCACGAAGCGTTGGATGGCATCGACCGTGATCACGCCCCCTTCCTCGGTCACCAGGCAGAGCTTCTCCACCTCCTTCACGGCCTTGGCGAGGTCGCTGCCCAGGTGGTCGGCCAGCAGCTGGGCCTCGGCGGCACCGAGCCTGCGCTTCATGCCCTTCGCGAAGCCCATCAGCACATCGGGCAGCTTGTCGTCGCGCACCTTGTCGCTGGTGAACACCACCCCGCCACCCTTCGGAATGGTCTTCAGCACGCTCTTGCGGCCGTCCACCTTCTTGTGCTTGTAGCACAGCACCAGCACCGTGGTGGGGGTGGGCTTGGCCAGGTAGGATTCCAGCTTGTCCAGCTGATCGATCCGCCAGTTCTGCAGCTCGCGCACCACCACCAACTGCCGCTCGGCCATCATGGGGTAGCGCAGGCAGGTGTCCTTCACGGTGTCGGGGTCCACGTCGCGCCCATAGAGGATGGTCTGGTTGAAGTCGCGCTCGTGCTCCTCCAGCGCCAGCCGCTCGATCTCCTCGGCCAGCCGGTCGATGAAGAAGCTCTCCTCGCCATGCAGCAGGTACACGGGCTTGAACTTGCCCGCCCGCACGTCGGTCATCAGCTTCTTGTAGTCGTCGATCGTGGAGGCCATGCTGCTGGGACGTTGGTTGTTGTTCGGGGAAGGGTTGTTGGCTGGTGGTTTTCGGGGGAGGAGGTTGTCGGTTGTCTGTTGTCCTTGTGTCGCTGGTTCAAGCTGTTCCGTTCAACGCCTTGGAACCCTTCTTCCTCCTTCCTCCTTTTTCCTTCCTCCTTTTTCCTTTTTCCTTCCTCCTTCAACCTTTTCCCCTTCCTCTTTTCCCCTCTCCTCACTCGAACCGCAGGTGCTTCACCGAAGCGCCCTTGTTGATGATCTCCCGCAGGCTTTCGACGCCCACGCGCACATGCGTCTCCACGAAGGAGCCGGTCACTTTCGCGTCGCTGGCGCTGGTCTTCACGCCCCAGGGCACCATGGGCTGGTCGCTCACCAGCAGCAGGGCGCCGGTGGGGATGCTGTTGGCGAAGCCGGTCATGAAGAGCGTGGCGGTCTCCATGTCGATGGCCATGCACCGCAGCATGCGCAGGTGTTCCTTGAAGTCCTGGTCATGTTCCCACACCCTGCGGTTGGTGGTGTACACCGTGCCGCTCCAGTAGTCCAGTTCCATGTCGCGGATCACGTGGCTCACCGCGCGGTGGATCATGAAGCTTGGCAGTGCAGGCACCTCCGGCGGGAAGTAGTCGTTGCTGGTCCCCTCGCCGCGGATGGCCGCGATGGGCAGGATCAGGTCGCCGAGCTCGTTCTTCTTCTTCAGCCCGCCGCACTTGCCCAGGAAGAGCACCGCCTTGGGGTCGATGGCGCTGAGCAGGTCCATCAGCGTGGCCGCGTTGGGGCTGCCCATGCCGAAGTTGATCATCACCATGTCCTCGGCCACCGCCACCTTCATCGCCTTGTCCTTCACCGGGATGGTGGCCCCGGTGAGCTGGCAGAAGATGTCCAGGTAGTTGTCGAAGTTGGTGAGCAGGATGTGCGGCTTGAACTCGGAAAGGGGCAGGCCGGTGTAGCGCGGCAGCCAGTTCTGAACGATGTCCTCCTTGGTGTGCACTTTTGTGGGGATGGAACCCGGCGTCCCGACCTTGGAACTGCCCGACCATGGGGTCAAAACTAAGCACGGTGCCGACGGGCCGCAGGTGTTCGATCCCGTGCGCCGCCGCTGGGTGGCCCTCACCCCCGAGGAGTGGGTGCGCCAGCACTTCCTCAACTACCTGGTCCACGACCTGCACGTGCCCCTCTCGCTGCTCGCCGTGGAGCGCGCCCTGACCATGAACGGCCTCAGCAAGCGGGCCGACATCGTGGTGCACGATGCCCACGGCCGCCCCGTGGCGCTGGTGGAGTGCAAGGCGCCCACCGTGGCCATCACGCAGGCCACCTTCGAGCAGGCCGCCCGCTACAACACCGTCTTCAAGGTGGCCCACCTGTTCGTCACCAACGGCCTGCGCCACTATTGCTGCCGCATCGAACATTCCACAGGGCATGTGGATTTCTTGAGCGAAATGCCCGATCACGGCCGCCTCAGCGCCTCCTGAGCGGCAATACCTTTAGCCCATGATCCACCGTTGCGTTCCGCTGCTCGCGGCCCTGCTGTTGCTGGCCTCCACCGCCCACGCCCAACGCCCCACCAAGATCGACCTCGTGCTGGAGGCCTGGCTCCAAGGGCCGCACGCCCCCGGCGAGGAGGTTGACCTTTTCATCCACGGCACCCCGGCCGCCGTGGCCCAGGCCGTGCGTATGCAGGGCGGCTCGGTGAAGATGGTCTCCGGCCGCATCACCAGCGCCCGCGTGCCCGTGGACCGCGTGCAGGCCCTCGCCGCCCTGCCCGCCGTGGAGCGATTCGAGTTCAGCCTGGACCGCGGCCATGTGCTCAACGACACCATGCGCGTGCGCAACCGCATCGACCTGGTGCATGCCGGGCAGGCGCCCCTGCCGCAGGCCTACGACGGCACCGGTGTGGTGGTGGGCATCATCGATTCCGGCCTCGACCACCAGCACGGCGACTTCAAGGACGCCAACGGCCGCACCCGCATCGTGAAGTACTGGGACCAGACCCTGCCGTTCAACGCACAGCTTACCCCGCAGCCTTATGGCTACGGCCAGGTGTGGGACAGCACCATGATCAACGACGGACTGATGACCTCCGTGGACCAGAACGGCTTCAACGGCCATGGCACCACCGTCACCGGCACGGCCACCGGCAATGGCCTGGCCAATGGCTTCCACAAGGGGGCCGCGCCAGAGGCCGACATCATCGTGGTCTCCAGCCGCTTCAACGCGCCCAACTGGCGCAGCGTGGTGGCCGATGGCGTGAAGTACATCCTGGACGAGGCCGAGGCCATGGGCAAACCGGCCGTGATCAACGCCAGCCTCGGCACCTACTACGGCTCGCACGACGGCCAGGATGCCGCCGCCCTGCTCATCGACAGCATGCTCACCGCACGCGGCGGACGTGCCATGGTGTGCGCCATCGGCAACAGCAACCAGTTCCTGCCCTACCACCTGCGCACCGAGGTCACGCCCGACACGGCCTTCACCTGGTTCCGCTACAGCCCCAACCTCACCTTCAACGGCCAGCAGTTCGGCTTTGTCTTCTTCGAGGTCTGGGCCGATCTGGCCGACTTCACCGAGGTGCAGTACTGCGTGGGCGCCGACCGCGTGCAGCCCAGCTACCAGTTCCGGGGCCGCACGCCCTACCGCACCATCGGCGCCAACCTGGGCAACGTGATCACCGACACGCTCAAGAACAGCAGCGGCCAACGCCTCGGCGTGGTGCAGTACTACGCGGCCCAGCGCGGCGATCAGGTGCAGCTGCAGGTGGTGATGGCCCAGCCCGATTCCAACGCCTACAACTTCCGCTTCATGACCACCGGCACCGGCCGCTTCGATGTGTGG
>Ga0315900_10002218_pt1 | contig 30303 bp, 31 predicted proteins | sample LakEriMetagenome_FD_203521 | JGI IMG/M metagenome (GOLD analysis project Ga0315900, IMG submission 203521) | Freshwater fungal communities from buoy surface, Lake Erie, Ohio, United States - Buoy 12 MA114 | ecosystem: Environmental > Aquatic > Freshwater > Lake > Lake biofilm | place: USA: Lake...
CGTCGTCCTTGGCGCCGTTGATGCGCAGGCCCGAGGACAGCCGCTGCAGCGAGGTCGACATCTCGCCGCTCGAGGTGGCGAGGTTGCGCTGCGCGTTCAGCGACATCACGTTGGTGTTGATGACTTGGGACATGAAGACCACTCCTGAGGATTTCTGGGGTACCTGGGAGCGGTCCAGACCCTGTGTCAGTTCCGCCCTTCCAGACCCTGTATCGGAGCGGGTGGCGATTACTTTAGGGTCGCCCACTCCGGCTAAGTCATGTCTCCCGCTGTTATCGGCAGGACGGGCGTCGACTTGCGCCCTGCCCCAGTCCGGGCCGGGGCGCGGGGCAGCACAGAAGTGCTACCCCGCACCACGCCCGTCCGCACGTCAGCCGCGGAGCAGCGACAGCACCTGCTGGGGAGCGGCGTTGGCCTGCGCCAGCATCGCAACACCCGCCTGCTGCAGCACCTGGGCGCGGGTCAGGCGCGCCGTCTCCTGCGCGAAGTCGGTGTCCTGGATCCGCGAGCGCGACGCCGAGAGGTTCTCGGTCGTGCTGCGCAGGTTCGCGATCACCGAATCAAAACGGCTGTTGATGGCGCCGATGGTCGCTCGCGCCGAGTTCACCGAGGTCAGCGCCGAGTCCAGCATGCCGAGCGCCTGCTGGGCGTGTGTATAGCTCTGCAGGTTGGTCGCGCCGACGGCGCCGGTGGTGACCGACGCGCCGACCGTCCCGGTAAAACCGGAGGTCGTGACAGCACCCGTCCAGGTGACGGCCGCGTTGCTGGTCAGCGTGATGGTCGTACCATCGAAGGCCGCACCGACTCCCGTACGAGCCGATACGGCGTTGATCGCCGACACCATCTGCTGAGCGCGTTCCGTCTCATCGGTGGCCGCGCCGATCGCGGCAAGGTCCACGCCGTTGACCTTGACGGCGCCGGCTGCGAGCGCCGTGCCGAAGCCGGTCAGGGCACTCTTGTTGACCGTCTCCTCGAAGCGGGCGTAGTTGCCGCCGAGCGCGTTGGTGTTGACGTTCGCGAGCGAAGAGATCGAGATCACCTCGCCGACGTTCGCGCCGACCTGGAAGGCGACGCCGTTGAACGAGCCGTCGAGCAGTTTGGTACCGGCGAACACGGTCTGATCGGCCACGCGCTGGACTTCGCCGCGGAGCTGGGTGTATTCCGCGTTCAACGCGTCGCGGTCGGCCTGGCTGTTGGTGCCGTTGGAGGCCTGCACCGCGAGCTCACGCATGCGCTGCAGGTTAGAGGTCACCGAACCGAGGGCGCCTTCGGCGGTCTGCGTCAGCGACACGGCGTCGCCCGCGTTGCGGATGGCGGTCGAGAGGCCGCGGATCTGCGCCGTGAAGCGCTGCGAGATCGCGAGACCGGCCGCGTCGTCCTTGGCACCATTGATGCGCATGCCGGACGACAGGCGCTGCAACGAGGTCTGCATCTCGTCGCTCGAAGTGGCGAGGTTGCGCTGCGCGTTCAGCGACATCACGTTGGTGTTGATGACTTGAGACATATCGGTATGGTTCCCTATGTTTGATTGATGACTTGACTGATCCCCCGACCCCACTTCTTCGCCACCTCCCCGGCCGGGCGTCGGGGAGGCGTCGGATCACCTACAGGTAATCGAACAAAGACATCCGGCCGAGCCGCGCGACGGACTGCTGCGCGGCCTGCAGACCTGTCAACTGCATGTTGAGACGCGTCAACGCCTCGGCGTAATCGAGGTCGCGTAGCCCCGAGAGGCTGGCGGTGACGTCCTCGCGCAGCATCGCTCGCGACGACGCGGCGTCGTCGACGGCGAGCAGCCGGGAGCCGAGCACCGCGCGCTGGCTCGACATGTGCTCGAGCCCCTGACCGAGCTGCGCCATCACCGAGTTCATCTCGTTGGCCGCCGCGGCGCGTTGCGCCGCGGTCGTGACCGGCGACTCGAGGGTCGCGGCGAGACGGTCGAGGGTGGCGAACACCGACTCGGTGCCGGATGGATCGATATGGAACTGGTCGCCGGCGACCGGCGTACCGGTGATGCTCAGGCGGATACCCTTGAACTCGATGGTGCTGCTGGAGGAGTACGGACCGGACGCCACGAGCGCGTCGGCGGCATCGCGTGCCTCCCAGTCGCCGTTGGCCATGATGAGCACCCGGTACGGCTCGCCGTCCCAGGCCGCCGGATCGACCAGCGTGCCGGCGCCGGCGATGCCGGTCCCCGCATTGGCCGCACCGGCGCGGATCGCGAACACCCCGTTACCGGCGGCGATACGCATGAATACATCAGCGCCCGGGATGCCGTCGGCGATGCGCTGACCCGGGGCGACCTCGACGAGACGCGTGAGGTCATCGCCCGCGTACTGTACGGCGCCGCCCTGCCTCGCGAACGGCTCGGCAGCGGTGCTCGAGCCGGCGAACAGGTACTCGCCCGAGGGCGAGCGCCGGTTGGTGATCTGCATCAACTGCTCGGCGCGTTGCCGCACCTCCGCCGCGAGCATCTTGCGCGCCGAGGTGTCGAGCGCACCGTTGCCGCCCTGGACCGCGAGCTCGCGCGTGCGCTGCAGCACATCCGTGACATCGGCGAGCGCGCTCTCCTGCAGGGCGAGCCGCGAACCGAGCAGGTCGCCGTTGCGCTGCTGCTGGTCTGCCGCGAGCATCCAACGCTCGCTCTCCTGCACGCGCGCGGCGGCGGCCGGATCGTCGGCCGGGTTGAGCAACCGCGTGCCGGCGGACACCTGCGACTGCGTGCGCTGGACCTCGGTCTGCAGCCGCGACAGCGACTCGACATGGCCCTGCATGAATCCTGCGGTGGAGATGCGCATGGTCGCCCTCAGCCTCCGATGTCGATGAGCATCCGGAACACCTCGTTGGCGGCCCGGATGACCTGTGCCGATGCTTGGTAGGCCTGCTGGAAGCGCAGCAGGTTGGCGGCCTCTTCATCGAGGTTCACGCCCGAGACACCCTGCCGCTGCCGCACCGACTCCTCGTGGGAGAGCCGCTGCACCTCCAGATTGCGCTGCGCGAGCTGGGTCGTCGTACCGACGCCGCTCATCAAGCGGGTAGCGGCGTCGGCGAGCGAGGCCGTCCCCGAATCGAGCAGCGGGATCCGCAGGCGGTCGGCGAGCTGGATGGCGTTGCGGTTGTCGCCACGGCCCATGGCGTTGTCGACCACCGAAAAGCTGTCGCCCGCCGCCGGGACACCCGTGATGCGCAGCCGCCAGCCGTTGTAGTCGATCGCCTGTCCGGCCGACCACGCCTGCGGCGGGTTGCCGTCGACGCTCACCGTGGTGGGCGTCGGGAAGGTCAGGGACACCGTCGTGCGCAGCGCAGGGTCCGCCGCGTCGAGCACCTCCATCGAGACGACGGACGCGCTGCCGGCGTTGCCGGTCGCGGCGGTCGGACGTACCGGCAGGGCCGCAGCGATGCGGCCGGGTGCCGTGATCCGCACCGACATCTGCTCGACCGCGCTGCGCGTAGGACGCAGGAGCACGCTGTCGCCGGTCGCGGGCGAGCCGCCGATGACCACCGAGAGCCCGTCGAACGCGAGCGGCGATCCCACGCTGCCGGTGCCGGTCGTGGTGACGACGGCGCCGGTGTCGCTACGACGCACATCCCAAGCCGAGCCGGTCCACTCGAGCCGGTAATCGACGCCCGCCAGCGCGGCTGCATCGGTCACCGTTGCGCCCGCGGTCAAGGCGGCGCTGTTCTCGGTAGAAGGCAGCACCTGCGGCGCGCCGACCGCGAGCAGCTGCCCGCCGGGCGCGCCGAGCAGATCGATACCCTTGGCATGCTGTTCATTGAGCGAGCTGGCGAGCACCGTCGCGATGCGACCGAGCTCGTTGCGGGCCGGGTCGAGCACCTGACCACGGAAGTCCACGAGACCGCCGATCGCACCGCCGGTCATGGCGGCCGTGATGTCGGTGGAGACGCCGTCGCTCTTCATGACGATGCGCTGCCGGGACGCGTCGGTCGGGTCCCGCTCCAAAGCGATCTTCGAGGCGCGCTCGCCCATGACGAGCGACTGACCGCTGCCGACCGTGACGTTCACCGACCCGTCATCGGCGGCGACCACGCGTACCGAAACCTTGGCGGCCAGCTGATCGATCAGACGGTCGCGCTGGTCGAGCAGATCGTTGGGCGCGCTGCCGGAGGTGGCCTGGGCCAGGCGGATCTCGCGGTTGATACCGGCGATACCGCCGGCCAGTCCGTCGATGGCGTTGATCTCGGTCGCGATGCGACCGTTGGTCTCCGACTCGAACTCGCGCAGCCGCGTATCGATGCCGCGGAGCTGGGAGACCGTGCCCTCGAGCGCGCCGAGCAATGACTGCCGGGCAGCCATCGATGACGGATCCGTCGCGACTCCCTCGATCGCGTTCTGCAAGCGCTGCAGCGCCATGGAGACACCACCCGACGGGTCGCCGAGCACGCCCGCGACCCGACCGGTCTGACCGGCGTAGATCTCGAGACGCGAGGCGGCCGACAGCGCATCACGCGACTGGTCGGCGAGGAAATCGTTGACGATGCGCGTCAGGCGGCTGACCTGCACGCCGTTGCCCACCCAGGACTCGCCGACCTGTGTGGAAGCGCGGGTGCTGAGGTCCGCCCGCTGCCGCACATAGCCGTCGGTGTTGGCGTTGGCGATGTTCTGTCCGGTGACATCGAGCGCCTGCCGGAAGGCCTGCAACCCGGAGAGACCGGTGACGAAGAGGTTGCTCATGTGCGACCCGCCGTGCGACGGACATCAGCAGCGGTCAGCGGCCGATCGTCGCGACGCTCAGGCACACCCTGCGCCGGGGCGGCGCGGCGGACCTCGAGCAGGCGACCGACGGAATCGGCGACCGCCGCGATCTTGCGGGCATAGCCCGGGTCGGTGGCGTAACCGCCGCGCTGCAAGGCGGTGCCGAAAGCGAGGGCATCGTCGCCCGTGCCGCGGACCGCCTGATAGCGGCGGCTGTTGCCGATCAGCCGGGCATGGTCGGCGACGCTCTCCTCGATGCTCGAGTAGGCCCGGAAGCGCTCGACCATCCGCTGCGCCCTGCCCTGCAGGACTTCGGTGGTCGACGAGGCGACCGAGCCGCCGCGCCAGTTGCCCGTCGCCTTGATGCCGAAGAAGTTGAAGCTCACGCGGCCGTCGGCGCCGCGCGGCATGTGCCGGCCCCAACCGGTCTCGAGCGCGGCCTGGGCGATGAGGTTGCGCGGCGAGACGCCGAGCTGCGCGGCCGCCTTCTCGGCGGCGGGCAGGATGGCATCGAGGAATTCGTGTCGGGTCGGGGTGCGTCCGGCCGGCAGCGCGCGCGCGTTGGCCGGACGGTCGACGGCGGCCGCGGCGGCGGCAGCGGTCGCCGGCGCTGAGACATCCGCGCGGGCGACAGACTTCGGCGCCGTCGCCGGCCCCCGAGGCGCCGGAGCGACCGGTGCCGCGGTCGGTGCGATGGTCGACGAGCTGGTCGACGCGGGCGGTGCGGCGATCGGCGCGACAGCTTGCGAGACGCTGCGCGGAAGGATGACCGACGGCGCGGACTGCTGCGCCGCACCCGGGGTCGCCGCCGTCGGCGGCGTCAGGCCGCTACGCATGACCTGCGACACCAGCATCTCGGCGAGCCCGAGGCCGCGGCCGCGGGACATCTCCACCGACAGCTGGCTGTCGAACATGTCGCGGTAGAAGCGGCTCTCCTCGGAATCGAACATCGGATCGCCGCCGCTCGCGTCACGCATGCTCTCGAGCATCATGCGGGTGAACACGGACTCGAACTGGCGCGCCGCCTCGCGCAGCGCCGCCGGATCCTGGGCGCGCGCGTCCCGCCGCAGGGCCGCGAGGCCCTGCAGGTCGGTGTATTGCGTGACGCGGGAGTCGGCCATGGCGTCCTCAGATCACGATCAGCTCGGCGCGCAGCGCGCCGGCCTGCTTGAGGGCCTCGAGGATCGCGACGAGGTCGCCCGGCGCCGCGCCGACGCGGTTGACCGCATCGACGATGGCGTCGAGGTTGACGCCCGCCTCGAACTTGAACATGCGGCCTTCCGGCTGCTTCACATCGATCTCGGAGCGCGGCACGACCGCGGTCTCGCCCTGCCCGAACGCGTTCGGCTGGCTGACATCCTGTCGTTCGGTGATGGTCACCGACAGCGAACCGTGCGATACGGCCGCCGGAAGCACACGGACATTGCTGCCGATGACGACCGTACCGGTGCGCGAGTTGACGATGACCCGCGCCGGCGCCTCGCCGGGCTGGATCTCCATCTGCTCGAGCGTCGCCACATAGGCGATGCGCTGCGACGGGTCGGCGGGCGCCGCCACCTTCACCGACACCGCATCCACCGCCGCAGCGGTGCCCGCACCCAGCATCCGGTTGATGCCCTCGGCGAGACGGGTGGCGGTCGTGAAGTCGGGCGAGTTCAGGTTGAGCGTGATGACGGGCGCGGTGGCGAAGTCGCTCGGCACCTCGCGCTCGACCGTCGCGCCGCCGGGGATACGGCCACCGCTCGGCACATTGAGCGCGATGCGCGAGCCATCACGGCCCGACACGCCGAAGCCGCTGACGATCAGGCTGCCCTGCCCCATGGCGTAGACCTCGCCGTCCGCGCCGCGCAGCGGCGTCAGCAGCAAGGTGCCGCCGCGGAGGCTCCCCGCGTTGCCGATCGAGGAGACCTGGATATCGATGGTCTGGCCGGGCTTGGCGAACGGCGGCAGCTCGGCCTGGACCGTGACGGCCGCGACGTTCTTCAGCTGCGGGTTCGAGTCGGGCGGCACCGTGATGCCGAACTGCGCCAGCATGTTCTTGATGCTCTGGATGGTGAACGGCGCCTGGCTCGTCTGGTCGCCGGTCCCGTCGAGACCCACCACGAGGCCGTAGCCGACGAGCTGGTTGCTGCGCACCCCGGCAACCGAGGCGAGATCCTTCACGCGCTCGGCATGAGCCGGCGTGACCAGCAGCGTGAGCGCCGCCACGAGGGCCGCGATCATCATGAGGGTGCGTGCTTTCATGTCCATGCGCCTGCGCACCTCAGAACGGCAGCCAAGGGGCGTTGAAGAACCGCGACAGCAGTCCCGGTGCGTTCGCATCAGCGATCGCGCCGCGGCCAGCGTAGGTGATGCGCGCGTCGGCGATCTTGGTCGACGGCACGGTGTTGTCCGGTTCGATGTCGACCGCACGCACGATGCCGCTCACGCGGACGAACTCGCGCCCCTGGTTGATCGTGATCCACTTCTCGCCGCGCACGAAGAGGTTCCCGTTCGGCCAGCGCTTGGCCACCGTCACGGTGATGTCGCCGAAGATGCTGTTGCTCTGACGGCTCGAGCCCTCGCCGTCGAACGAGCTGGCGTTGTCGACGCCGGCCGCGAGCACCTCGATGCCGTTGACCGTCACCGGCCGCCCGGCGATGGTCGGTCCGGACATCTCGACGGAGGTGCCCTTCTTCGTGGAGGTGCTGGAACTCTTGGAGGCGTCGGTGTTCTCGACGAGCCGGATGGTCAGCGTGTCGCCGATACGGCGCGCCACGGTGTTCTCGAACAGGCGCACATCCTGGCCTGCCTGATAGATGGCACCGTTGGTGCGTGCGGCCACCACGGGATCCGGCGGCAGCGCCGGCTCCCAGGTCGCCTCGTAATCGGCCGGCGCATGCGCGCAGCCGACGAGCAGCATCGCGATGGTCGCGAGCGGCAGGATCCGGGTGGTCAGGGCGCGGGTCATGGCATGTCCTCGGTGGATGGCAGGGCTCAGAGCCGCGCCGTGAGGGTCTCGAGCATCTTGTCGGCGGTGGAGATGGCCTTCGAGTTCATCTCGTAGGCGCGCTGCGTCTCGATCATCGCGACCAGCTCCTCCACCACGTTCACGTTGGAGGCCTCGAGGGCGCCCTGCTGCAGCGCGCCGAGACCGTTGAGGCCCGGCGTACCGGCCTGCGGCGGACCGCTGGCGGCCGACTCGAGCGCCAGGTTCTCGCCGCGCGCCTGCAACCCTGCCGGGTTGATGAAATCGACGATCTGCAGCGAGCCGACCTGGCTCGGCGCCGCCTGTCCGGCGAGCTGCACGGTCACGGCGCCATCGGTGCCGATCGAGACCGACTGCGCACCATCGGGGATGGAGACCGCCGGCTGCAGACGGTAGCCGCCCGAAGTCACGAGTTCCCCCTGCGCGTTGACCTTGAAACTGCCGTCGCGCGTGTAGGCGTTGGTGCCGTCAGGCAGCGTGACCTGGAAGAAACCACGGCCATTGATGGCGACATCGAGCGCGTTGCTCGTCACCTGCAGGTTGCCCTGGGTGTAGGTCTTCTCGGTGGCGACCACCCGCACGCCGGTACCGAGCATGAGACCGGAGGGAAGTTGCGTGTCCTGGGCGGCGTCGGCGCCGACCTGTCGCACGTTCTGGTAGAGCAGGTCCTCGAACGCGACACGGCCGCGCTTGAAGCCCGTGGTGTTGACGTTAGCGAGGTTGTTCGCCGTGACCGCCATGCGCGTCTGCTGCGCTTCAAGCCCCGTCTTCGCTGCCCAGAGTGCCGGATCCATAGGTATGCCTCGCTTGGGTTAAGGGTTCAGCCGAGCCGCATCAGGCTGGCCGAGTTGCGCGCGTTCTCTTCGACGGTGCGCAGGGTCTTCATGTGCATGTCGAACTGCCGCGACAGCTCGATCATCCGGACCATCGTGTCCGCGACGTTGACGTTGCTGCCCTCGAGCGCGCCCGAGGCGATCCGCACCGAGGCGTCGGCGGCGGCGGTGCTGCCGTCCTTCAGACGGAACAGACCGTCGGCCCCTCGCGTGAGCTGCGCCGCGTCGGGCTTCACGAGCTTGATGCGACCGACACGGGCGGTCGTCTCCGCGCCCTGGCCGAGCGGGACGATGGACACCGACCCCTCGTTGCCGATGACGAGCGACGCGTGCGGCGGGATCACGAGCGGCCCGCCGTCGGAGAGCACGGGGTGTCCGGCGCCGTTGCGCACAGCACCGGTCGGATCGAGCCGGAGGTCACCGGCACGCGTGTAGGCCTCGCTGCCATCGGGTGCCTGGACCGCGATCCAACCCTCGCCCTCGACGGCGACATCGAGGTCGCGGCCGGTGGTCTGCAGCGGACCGGAAGCACGGCTCCAGCCGGTCTCGGTGATGCTGGCGAAGGCGCGGATGTCGTCACGGACGCCCTCGCCCGCCTTCTGGGTGGTGACGGCCGCGAGCTCGGCGCGGAAGCCCACCGTGGTGGCGTTGGCGAGGTTGTGGCTGTTGATCGCCTGCGCGCGCATGGACTCGCGCGCACCGCTCATCGCCACATAGAGGAACTTGTCCATGTCAGGACCTCCGGCTGCCGATCATCAGCGGATGTTGATGATGGTCTGGGCCAGCGCGTCCGATGTGGAGATCATCTTGGCGTTGGCCTGGAAGTTGCGCTGCGCCGTGATCATGTTCACGAGCTGCTGCGTGACATCGACGTTGGAGGCCTCGAGGGCGCCTGCCTGGATGCCGCCGGCACCGCTGGTGCCCGCCGCCGTGAGCAGCGCGGAACCGGAGGCGAAGCTCTCCGACCAGCTGGTGTCACCGGCGGACTGCAGACCATCGACGCTCGCGAACTGCGCGATCGCGATCTGGCCGAGCGCCAGCGAACGGCCGTTGGTGAAGCGCGCCTGGACGACGCCGTCGGCATTGGTCTCGACACCGATCAAGCGACCGGTGGTGTAGCCGTCCTGGTTGACCGCGCTGACACTGAAGGCGTTGCCGTACTGCGTGCTCGCGCCGACATCGTAGGTCAGCGTGATGGGCGCCGCGCCGGTCGTCGGCGTGTAGGCGGGGTATGTCAGTTCGCCCGAAGCCGGGGTGACCAGAGCACCGGAATTGGAGTACTCGAGGGTCTGCGGCGTGCCGACGGCGTTGCCGTCGACATACAGACGCTTCTCCCAGGTGTTCGCCGTACCGGTCTTGGTCAGGTAGACGGTCGCGGTGTGCGCCGCGCCGAGCGAGTCGTACACCGTCATCGCGGACGAGTGGTTGTAGGTGCCCGCATCGGCCGGATTGAACGGCGTCTTGGCAGGCACCGCGGCGTTGCCCGGCAGGTTGAAGGTCAGGTCGATGCGACCGGTCGCCGACGGCGCGCTCTCGCCGCTCGTCAGCTTCAGGTCGACGGTGGCGCTGGTGTTGAATCCGCCCTCCACCCGCGGCGGGAAGACCTGCAACCGCTGCTCGGCGGCGTTGACCACGAAGCCGTTGCGGTCGACCTTGAACGCACCGGCGCGGGTGTAGGCCCGCGACTCGGCGTCACCGACCACGAAGAAGCCCTTGCCGCTGATCGCGAGGTCGAGGCCGTTGTCGGTGAAGTTGATCGCGCCCTGCGAGAACTGCTGGTTGGTGGCCGCGACCTTCACGCCGCTGCCGACCGAGTTCTGGGCGCCGCCGGAACCGGAGTAGAGCTCCGCGAACTGCACGCGCGAGCCCTTGAAGCCGGCGGTCGAGCTGTTCGCGATGTTGTTCGCCGTGGCGGCGAGATCGGCTTGGGCGGCGTTGAGGCCGGAGATGGCGACTCGGAAAGTCATGGTTCGCTCCTCTTTGGGGTGGCGGTCACAGCACGCGGCGCACGGCGCCGAGCGACAGGGATCCGTTGGGTGTGTTCAGGACGAGGCCGCGTCCGGCGGCATCGAGGGTCACGCTATCGACACGGCTGCGCAGCAGGAGCTGCGCGGATTCGGCACGTCCACCGAAGCGCGCGAGCGCCTCGATCTTGTATTGGCCCGGGGCCATCGCAGCACCGGCGTCGCTGCGGCCGTCCCAGGCGAACTCGGTGAGACCGCCCACCGCCGGCGCGCTCTGCATGCGGCGCACCACCGCGCCGGTCGCATCGCGCACGATGAATTCGATCGCGCCGGCGCCCTGCGGCGCTTCCACCGCGCCGCGCACCGGCGTCGTGCCGTCGAAGGCTGCGCTGTCGCCCGGCGCCAGGACCTCGCGTCCGACGAGTCCGGCGCCGGAGAGCGCCTGCGACGAGCGCATGGTGCCGACGAGGTCCGAGACGGAGCTCGCCATGTCCTGGATGCCGGTGACGGTGCTGAACTGCGCGAGCTGACCGAGGAACTCGGCCGGTTCCAGCGGCTTCAGCGGATCCTGGTTCTTGAGCTGCGCCAGCATGAGCGTGATGAACTGGTCGGCGCCGAACTGCGGCATCTCTTTGCGCGTGCCCGCGGCCGGTTCGGTGAGCGATCCGGGGAGGGTCGGTGCGGTGCCTGATGCGAGCATGGGTGACTACTCCTGTACCGTGCGGATCACTGGCCGAGCCGCAGCGTCGCCAGCAACATCTCTTTCGAGGAGTTCATCACCTCGATGTTGTTCTGGTAGGAGCGCGAGGCGGCGATCATGTCGACCATCTGCTCGACGGCGTTGATGTCCGGCGCATAGACATAGCCCTGCGCGTCGGCGACCGGATTGCCCGGCTCGTAGCGCGCGAGCGCCGGCTTCTCGGATTCGATGACATCGGTGACACGCACCGCGGCACCGGCGTCGCCCGGTCGGGCCGCTGCGGTGACGGTCTCGAAGACGGGGTAGCGGGCCTTGTAGACCTTGTCCTTGTCGCCCGTGACGGTGTTGGCGTTGGCGAGGTTGCTCGCGACGGTGTTCATGCGCACCGACTGCGCGGAGAGCGCGGAGCCGGCGATGTCGAATACCTTGAATGAGGACATGCTTATCTCTCCCCTCCGGTCACTGGCCGGTGAGCGCGGTCATCAAGCCGCGGATCTTGGAGTTCACGAACTGCAAGGTGACCTGATACTTGACGGTGTTCTCGGCGAACGCCGCCTGCTCCAGTTGGACATCGACGGTGTTGCCGTCGATCGACGGCGCCACCGGGGTGCGATAGAGAAGCTCCGGATCCGCCATCCCCGGGCTACCGGCCGGCGTACCGCCCGTGCGCAGGTGTCCGGATGAGGTCGCGGCCAAGGTGACCGAGCCGCCGTCGCCGCGAGCGGCCGACAGCGCCTGACGGAAATCGAAGTCGCGGGCCTGGAAGCCGGGTGTATCGGCGTTCGCGAGGTTGCGCGCGAGCAGCTCGGCGCGCCGCGAACGCAGCTTGAGCGCGTCTGCGTGGACTCCAAGATGTGCATCGACATCGAACATCGCGTTCACTCCGACGGAAAAATGACTTCAGGCCAGATGTAGCAAGCGCCGTGCCAAGCCGGTCCCGATCGCCTGGTGGGGTGAATCCGGGGCATATGGGGGGCGCGGGTGGGCCCCAGTGCCGGGCCAGGCGGCAATCGATTGCCGCCGCGGCAGCAACCGGACCGCAGGTGGATGGAGCAGATGGATAGAGAGGTGACAACCCATGGCATGACACTTGCTCATTCCGTGCCATGCGATCCGCTATCGGTTCTTTGACGCTGTCCGCCTCGCTCGCCCTGCTCGGCATGCCCGAGTCGTGGAGCAGCGCGGACGCGCTCCATATACAAGAGTTGCGTGCGATCACCGCTGCCGCGGAGGCGGCCGTCGAGTCCCGAGGCCGCGGTGTCGACGCTCAGGCCGACATCCCCGACCCCCGTCTGCGACTCACCCCCTGCGGCACACCCCTCGAGGCCTCATTGCCGCCCGCTCCCAAAGGCCCGCGTCTGTCGGTCCGGGTGTCCTGCACTGGAGCGACGCCGTGGAGCGTGCTGGTGCCCGTCCGGGTAGAAACCACCGCCAAGCTGGTGGTGGCACGGCGAGCCCTGATTCCCGGCACGCTGCTGTCGGCGGATGACCTGCAGACCGTTGAGCGCCGCGTCGCGGGGTTCGCCGACTGCTGCGCTGCCGACCCGGCAGCCCTGCTGGGTCAGAAAGTACGCCGACCCGTGCCTGCGGACACCCCGATCCCGCTCGACAGCGTCGAGGCCGCGCCGCTCGTGAGGCGCGGCGAGATCGTCACGGTCCTCGCCGGCGCCCCCGGTTTCGAGGTCCGTTCTTCCGGTATCGCCATGGCGGACGCCAAAGAAGGTGACGCAGTTCGCGTCCGCCACTCGACCTCCCTCAGGGTCATCCAGGCCCGCGCCGATAGCAAAGGCGTGGTCAGAGCGGATCGCTGAAGGTCGGAAAAAAGTCCTAAAGTATTCTCCGTGTCGGCCGTTAACCCAGCAGACGCCCCGCAAAGGTGGTTGAAATGACGAATAAAATCAATGGCTTGGATGTCCGCCCTGCCGCCCCCACGGGCACGGCCGCCGTCTCCCGCAGCAAGGATTCCTTCAACGGTGAAGGCTCGCATGTCGGCGGTGGAAAAACCGGTGTGCAGATCACGGACACGGCTCGGCACCTGGCCACCCTCGAGCGGCTGGTGACCAGCGGACCGGTGGTCGATGAGGCCAAGGTCGCCGAGGTGAGCCGGGCCATCGAGCGCGGTCTGTTCGAGATCCATCCCGAGAAGATCGCTGACCAGTTGCTGCGCCTCGAGCAGTCGCTCGCCCGCGCCTCCGGCCGCATGCGATGACCAGCGTCTTCGCCAACGCCGCCGCGCGGGAGGAATGCCGTCGCTCCCTCGATCGCCTGCTCACCGAAGAGCTCGCCGCCCTGGCCGAGCTTGAGCGGTTGCTGGAGGCCGAGCGCGAGGTGCTCGTGCGGAACGAGTCGCCCGAAGCCCTCGAGGACGCCTGCGCGCGCCGTCAGGATTGCATGGGCGGGCTGCTGCGGGTCCAGGACGAACGCCGCAGCCTCGTGCGCGCGCTCGGCTTCGAAGCCGACGCGGCCGGACTCGAGCGACTGCTGCGCGAATGCGACCCGCAGCGCTCTTTGCCGGCGCGTTGGGGCGAATGCTCCGAGCGTGCCCGTCGCTGCCGCGAGATCAACGATTTCAACGGTGCGCTGGTCGCGACCCGCATCCGTCGCGTGACGGGTCTGCTGGAACTCATCACCGGTCGCCGCTCGGAGACCCCGGTCTACGGACGCCAAGGCCAGCAGGCCTGGCGCAGCGCCGGACGGCTGCTCGCCACCGAGGCGTGATCCGCGAGGTGACTAGGTAATCCTACCGATGCCACGCGCTGGCGTGGAGCATACTCTGTGGCCATCTCTCGCCTGCCGGAGCACATGGCCATGAAACCTTTGAAGCGCATCCTCGTCGCCGTCAAGGATCCGTCCGCACGCACCATGCCCGCCGTGCGCAAGGCCGCGCAGCTGGCGCGCGCCTCGGGCGCGACCCTCGAACTCTTCCATGCGCTCTCCGAGACCGTGCTGGTGGACGCGTTGGAAGCGCGTCGTCAGAGCCTCCGCGAATATGAGGTCCAACGCCGCGACGCTGCGCTCAAGCGCCTCGAGACCGTAGCGCGCCGCCTCCGCAAGCACGGCATCGAGGTGGCGACGGGCGCGGAGTGGGACTACCCGGCCGCCGAAGCCCTGGTCCGCCATGCACTGCGCACCGGTGCCGACCTCGTCGTAGCCGAGCGTCACGCCTCGCGCCATGTCGCCGGCTGGATGCTCGCCTACACGGACTGGGAACTGCTGCGCGAAGCGCCCTGCCCGGTGTTGCTGGTCAAACAGGCCCGACCGTGGCACCGCCCGGTCGTGATGACGGCCGTCGACCCGTTCCACACGCATGCAAAGCCCAGCCGGCTCGATCACGCCTTGCTGCAGGCCAGCGCCCGCATCGTCACCGACCTGCGGGGCAAGTTGCGCATCGTGCATTGCGTACCACCGGCGGTGATGGTCGGCGCGGCGCTGGCACCGGCGCCGGTGGTGTTCGACACCAACGCGGCCACCATCTCCCGGGCACGCAAGGCGCTCGCCGCCGAGGCGGCGCGTCTGCCGCTGCCGTCGCACCAGCTCAAGGTGGTCGAGGGTTCGCCGCGCGAAGCCATCCCGCAGCTCGCCAAGTCGCTCGGCGCCGATCTCGTGGTGATGGGCGCGCTGTCGCGGTCCGGCCTGAAACGCCTGTTCATCGGCAACACCGCGGAGGCCGTGCTCGATGCCCTGCCCTGCGATGTGTTGATCGTGAAACCGGGCAAGTTCGAGACCAAGGTCGAGCGGCGCAGCCGCGGAGCGCAGCTCATCGCGCTGCCGACCGCGATGGGCGCGTAGTCAGCGAGCCACCGCCAGCGCGATGCCTGCGGCGGCCAACATCGCGAGGTGCGGTCCGGCGAGCAGCGTCGCATAGCGCAGGCCGCCGGTGGTCGCCGCGACGACGAGCTTGGTCGCGGTGTTGGCGACGAGCGCGAGCAGTATCGCGAGCGAGGCCGCGGGCAGCGCCAGCACCCCTTCCGCCGCGAGCGCCCCCGCCGACGCCGCGGCCGAATGGGCATCGGCGAGGCCGCCGAGCCCGATGCCGAACAGCGCACCCGCTTCGCCGAAGCGCTGCACCAGCCAGGCCGCCACCCAGGTCAGCGCCGTCACCGTGGCGCTGAACGCCAGCGCATGCAAGGGCTGGAACGCCCGGCTCTCGTCCGCCACCCCGTCACCCGCCGTGAACTCCGCGCCTTCGCGCCACAATAACCACGCGGACGCGACCGCGACGGCGGTCATCAGCAGCGCCGGAAGAGTCCAACCCACCATCAAGGGCGGATGGACGACAGCGAGCACCATCAACACCTGCAACGCCGTCGCGATCGATGAGCAAAGCGCAGCGACGGCGATGAGCCGCGTGTGGGTGGGCATCGCGCGAATCTTGAGCCCCATCGCCCCGATGGTCGCAGCGCTCGAGACGAAGCCACCGAAGAACCCCGCGAGCGGCAGGCCGCGACCGGGACCGAGCCAACGCAGCGCGATATGCCCGAGACCGTTGATCGCAAGCACCAGCAACGTCAGTTGCCCGACCCGCCGCGGGTTGACGACGCCCAGTCCATCGACCGCGCGGTCCGGCAGCAAGGGCAGCAGCACCAGCGCCGCCGCCGCGAGCAGCATCATGTCGAGCACCTCGCGCTCGGTGAGCGTGCGGCTCACGAAACGGTGCAACGCCTCGCGCAGCAGCAGCGTCAGCGCCACCACCACGCCGATGGCGGCGGCCAACATCGGTTGCACCGTCGCATAGGCGCCGAGCAGGTAGGTGGTGAAGAGCGTCACCTCGCTGGTGATGCCCGGATCGACGCTGCGACTGCGCCAATAGGCGACCACGACCAGCGCCCCGACGAACATCGCACCCGCAGCGACGAGCAGCAGGGCCGGGAACTGCATCGCGAGCGCGCCCGCCAAGGCCACGACCGCGTGGGTGCGCAGACCACCGGCCATCCCCACCGCGGAATCGCGCTTGCGCCGTTCGCGCTCGAGACCGATCAGCAGCCCGATGCCGAGCGCGACAGCGACTCCGGTGGCGGGATGAGCCGGTAGCAGCCCGTAGGGAGCGCCCGTCAAAACGCGTTGAGCCCGGTGAGCTCGCGTCCGAGCGAGAGCTGGTGGATGGTCTCGGTGCCCTCGTAGGTGATCACGCTCTCGAGGTTGAGGGCATGACGGATGGGCACATGCTCGGCGGTGATGCCGGCGCCGCCCAAGAGGTCGCGCGCCTCACGGGCGACATCGATCGCCGCACGGCAGTTGTTCCACTTGGCCAGCGACACCTGCACCGGCGAGAGGATGCCGCGGTCCTTGCGCCGCCCGAGATGCAGCGCCAACACCTGCCCCATGGAGATCCGGCGCGACATCTCGGCGAGCCGTATCTGCACCGCCTGCGTCGCGGCGAGCGGTCGCCCGAAGAGCACGCGGTCTTTCGTGTAGGCGAGCGCCTCGTCGAGACAAGCGCGGGCTGCACCGAGCACGCCCCAGGCGATGCCGAACCGCGCCTGCGTAAGGCAGGAGAGCGGCGCCTTGAGGCCGACGCTGCTGCCCGGCAGCATGCTGGAGGCCGGCAACACCACATCATCGAAGAACAGCGCGCCCGTCGCGGACGCGCGCAACGAGAACTTGCGCTCGATCTCACGCGACTCGAAACCCTTCATGCCGCGCTCCACGAGGAAGCCGCGCACGCCCTCGTCGGTGAGCGCCCAGACCACCGCCACATCGGCGAGCGGCGCGTTGGTGATCCACATCTTCGAGCCGTTCAGCACCCAGTCGTCGCCGCGCCGGCGCGCGGTGGTGTTCATGTTGAGCGGATCGGAGCCGCCGTGCGACTCGGTGAGACCGAAGCAGCCGATGATCTCGCCGCGGGCCATGCCCGGCAGGAAACGCTGCCGCTGCTCCTCGCTGCCGTAGGTGAAGATCGGGTACATGCAGAGCGAGGACTGTACGGACACGAAACTGCGCAGCGCGGAGTCGCCGCGCTCGAGCTCCTGGCAGATGAGGCCGTACGAGACGGCGTTCAGCCCGGCGCAGCCGTAGCCCTCGAGCGAGGAGCCGAAGAGCCCGAGCCGCGCCATCGGCGCGATGAGCTCGCGCTGGAAGCGGTGTTCCTCGAACGCCCTGCCTATGCCGGGCAGGACTTCGGCGTCGACGAACTTCGCGACCGAGTCGCGCACCATGCGCTCGTCGTCCTGCAGCTCGTCCTCGATGCCGGCGATGTCGTGCGGAAGATGTGCCAAGCGATGTGCTCCGATGAGGTCTGGTGTCAGCCGACGACCTTGCGCGCTCGCAGGTCGGCGATGTCCCCGGGAGCGAACCCGAGTCCGGTCAATATTTCATCACAATGCTCGCCGACGCGCGCGAGCGTTCCGCCCTGCGTCGGTCGGCGCCCGTCCATCTCGATGGGGAGGATGGGCAGACGGGTCGCCCGCCCGTCCGGCAGGGTCGTGGGCCCCAGACTGCCGTTGGCCGCGAGATGCGGGTCGTCGAACATCTCCTCGGGCTTGCCTATGGGCGCGAACGGCAGGCCGGTACGCTCGAGGATGGCGACCAGCTCCGCGCGACGGTAGGACTTGAAGAGCTCACGCACCCGCGGCAGCAAGGCCTCGCGCTGCGCGACACGCTGTGCGTTGGTCTTGTACGCGGGGTCGGCGCCCTCGGTGGCCCAACCGAAGGCGTCGCAGAACTTCTGCCACAGGCCATCCGACACGATGCCGACGAACACCTGCTCAGCGTCGGCGGTCTCGAACACATCGTAGATCGCCCAAGCCGAGATGCGCACTGGCATGGGCTTGGCGGGCTGCCCGGTGACCGCCATCTGCGCCATGTGCTGGCCGACGAGATAAACCGTGGTCTCGAAAAGCGCGCTGCTGACCTTCTGGCCGCGCCCGGTGGCGTGCCGCTGCTCGAGGGCGGCGAGGATGGCGATGACGCCGAACATGCCGCCCGTGACATCGATGACCGAGGTGCCGGCACGCAGCGGCCGACCCGGGGGACCCGTCATGTACGCGAGTCCGCCCATCATCTGGGTGACCTCATCGAGCGCGGTACGGTTCTCGTAGGGCCCGCTCAAAAACCCCTTCTCGGAGCAGTAGATCAGACGCGGGTTGCCGGCCGAGAGCGTCTCGTAGCCGAGGCCCAGCTTGTCCATCGTACCGGCGCGGAAGTTCTCGACCACCACATCCGCCGATCCGCAGAGCCGCTGCGCGATCGCGAGTCCCTCGGGCGACTTGAGGTCGAGGCAGAGGCTCTTCTTGTTGCGGTTGTACATGGGGAAGTAGCCGGCGCCGGACCCGGGCAGGTTGCGCGTCGAATCCCCCCCCAGCGGCTCGATACGGATGACCTCCGCGCCGAGCTCGGCGAGGACGGCGCCGACCGCAGGGCCCATCACCATATGCGTGAACTCGACGACACGCTGGCCGGCGAGCGGCAGCGGTCCCACGCCCGCAGGCGCTGACGGAGGGTGATCGCCGCTCATGCGCGGGCCTCCTGGGTGAACCCGAGCGGCAGCCCCGCATCGGGCGTGAACCCGTACAACGGCTCGCCGGGCAGCGCCGCACGCAGCACCTCGCGGACCTGGAGCAGCTTCGGCAGGTCTATGCCGGTGCGCAGCCCCATCGCCTCGAGCATGAACACAAGGTCCTCGGTGACGATGTTGCCCGAGGCGCCGGGCGCGAACGGGCAACCGCCGAGTCCGCCCAAAGAGCTGTCGAAGGTGGTGATGCCGACCTCGAGACCGGCGATGACATTGGCGAGCCCGAGTCCGCGGGTGTTGTGCAGATGCAGGCCTGACAGCGCATGGGTACCGACCGCCGCGTGCACCCGCTGCACGAGGTCGCGCACCTGCGAAGGGTTCGCGTAGCCGCTCGTATCGGCGAGGCCGACCTCGTCGCAACCGGCCTGCATCAGGGCCTCGGCGAGCGCCACCACGCGCTCGGGCGGGACCGTCCCTTCGATGGTGCACCCGAAGGCCGTAGAGAGCCCGCCTTCGAACTTCGGCCTGCGGTCCGCAGGCAGACCCCGCAGCAGCGCGACGATGGCGCGCGCCTCGTCCAGCATCTGCGCGTGGGTACGCCGGACATTCTTGAGGCTATGGGTCTCCGACACCGACAGCGGCAGCGTGATCTTGTGCGCGCCCGCCTCCACCGCCGCTTCCGCGCCGCGCAGGTTCGGCACCAGCGCCGCGACGGTGAGGCCCGGGATGCTGCGCGCGTAGCGGACCACCTCGGCGGTGTCGGCGAGCTGCGGCAGGAGCTTCGCGGGCACGAAGCTGCCGACCTCGATCTCCGTCACACCGGCCGCGGCCTCGGCGGCGATCCAGGCCTTCTTGGCTTCGAGCGGCATCACCGGCGCGATGCTCTGCAGGCCGTCGCGCGGCCCGACCTCGCTGATGAGGATGTTCATGGGTGCCTATCCGATATGTTGACGGCCGGGGTCCCCGCGCCGAGATAAATCCAGGGTCGAGCGGCGCGGTCCTGCCCCAGGAACGCGTCGATCTCGGCGCGATGCTTGAGCGTGAGATCGATCGCGTCGAGACCTTCGAGCAACATATCGCGCGACTCGGCGTCCAGCGCGAACGGGAAGCGCAGCAGTCCGTCCGCGGCGCCCCCGCCTGCACGCACCTCGCCCCGCGCGACATCCACCGTGATCGACCGCGAAGGCGGGTCGACCGCGACATGCTCGGCCAGAGCGGCGACCGCCTCGGCGGACAAGCGCACCGGCGCGATGCCGTTGCGGATGCAGTTGGCCGCGAAGATCGGCGCGAACGACGACGCTATCACGGCGCGGATGCCGTATTCGTGCAGCGCCCACACCGCGTGCTCGCGGCTCGATCCGCAGCCGAAGTTCACGCCGCCCAAGAGGATGCGCGCGCCGGTATATGCCGGTCGGTTCAGCACGAACGACGGGTCCGGCTCACGGCCACCGATGGCGGTATAGCGCCAGCCGGCGAAGAGCCCGTCAGCGAGCCCCGTCTTGGAGACGGTCTTCATCTCGCGCGAGGGGATGATCGCATCGGTGTCGACATTGTCGCGCAGCAGCGGCGCCGCGACGGCGGTGAGTTCGCGCAGCGGCTCCATCACGCCTGTCCTCCGGGTGTCGGCGCACCCGCGACGCGACGCGGGTCGGCGATGTATCCGGCGAGCGCGCTCGCGGCCACGGTCTCGGGGCTCGCGATGTGCGTGCGGGTCTCCGGACCCTGCCGGCTCTCGAAGTTGCGGTTGGTCGAGGACACCACGCGTTCACGGGCTCCGAAGCTCTCGCCACCGGCGAAGAAGCACATCGAGCAGCCGGACTCCCGCCACTCGAACCCGGCGTCGGTGAACACCTTGTCGAGGCCTTCGGCCTCGGCCGCGCGCTTGACCGACATCGAGCCCGGTACGCAGATGGCGCGCACGCCGGCGGCGACCCGCTGGCCGCGGAGGATCGCCGCGGCGCGCCGCAGATCCGAGAGCCGGCTGTTGGTGCACGAACCGATGAACGCGGCGGTGATGGGCAGCGACGCCAGCGGCTGCCCCGCTTCGACGCCCATGTAGCGCAACGCGCGCGCGTAAGCCTCCGGCGCGGCACCGCTCGCTTCCACGACGGGCACCGAAGCATCGACGCCCACCGCGTGCTGCGGGCTCGTGCCCCAGGTCACCATCGGCGTGACCTCGGCGGCGTCGATGACGATCTGGCGATCGAACGCGGCGTCAGCGTCACCGACGAGATCGCGCCACGCAGCGACCGCGTGGTCCCAGTCCGCGCCTTGCGGCGCATAGGGCCGGCCGCGCAGGTAATCGAAGGTCACTTCGTCAGGCGCGATGAGTCCGGTCATGGCCGAGAACTCGGTCGCCATGTTGCAGAGCGTCATCCGCGCTTCCATGTCGAGCGCACGCACCGCGCTGCCGGCGTACTCGACGATGCAGCCGTCTCCACCCGCGACGCCGTGGCGCGCCAGGATGAAGATCGCGAGGTCTTTGGCGGTCACGCCTGCGGCGAGGCGACCCTCCACGGTGATCCGCAGCTGCCGCGGCCGCCGGACCCGCAAGCAACCGGTGGCGAGCGCGTGCTCCGCCTCGGTCGAGCCGATGCCCCAGGCGAGCGCGCCCAGTGCGCCCTGCGTGCAGGTATGGCTGTCAGGGCAGACGATGGTGGCGCCCGGCAGCGCGAGGCCGAGCTCCGGGGAGATGACATGCACGATACCCTGCTGCGGATCGCGCACATCGAACACGCGGATGCCGGCGGCACGGGCAGCCGCGCGGGTCTCGAGGATGAAGGCCTCGCCGCCCGGCATGCGGGTAGCATCGCCACGCCCTGGGAAGGTGTCGACGATGTGGTCCATGGTGCAGAACACGCGCGCGGGATCGAGCACGGTGCGACCGGCATCGACCAGACCCTTGAGCGCCACCGATCCGGTGCGCTCGTGCAGGAACACCCTATCGATGGCGAGCAGCGCGGCGCCGTCCGCGAGTTCGCGGACCCTGTGCTGGTCCCAGATCTTGTCGAACAGCGTGCTCGGCGCCATCAGGATGCTCCGGACGCCATTCTACCCCCCCTGCCCGGCCGCTGCCCGGACGGGGTCACGACAGCAGGTTGATGAAGGTGGTGATGATGATGGCGTTGACGAAATCGAGGAAGAATGCGCCCACCAGCGGCGCCACCAAGAACGCCCGCGGCGCAGCGCCGTGACGCTCGACCAGCGCGCGCATGACGGCGAGCGCGGTCGCCGTGGTGCCCAGCATGAAGCCCGTGAAGCCGCCCGACATCACCGCCGCGTCGTGGTCGCGGCCCATCACGCGGAACACCACGCCCAAGAAAGCGGCGATGAGCGCCACCTGCAGCACGAGGTTGACGAGCAGCGCGTCCGCGACCGCATGCAACTGCCGCAGATCGAGCGTCATGAGCCACATGGCGAGGAACAACGAAAGCGCGATCGCGCCCAGCATGTCGAGCACTGCTATCGACGGCCGCCAACGACCGAGCGCCTCGGCGCCGTTGACGGCGATCGCGGCGAGCAACATCGCGCCGATGTAGCCCGGCAGCGTGATACCGAGCCGCTCGATGCCGGCGCTGACCCACTGCCCGCCGACGATCACCACCAACAACAGGACCACCGACCCGAACACCCGTCGCTCACCGGGGACTTCGTCCAGGGCATCCGTCGCCTTCCGCGCTTCGGAACCGACCGATGCCGGCGCCGAGGTCGCCACGGGTGCCGCACCGCCCAGCGACGACGGAACCGACGGCCGCGCCGCAGCGGTCCCGCGCATCAGCCGTACCGCCAGCGGGCCACCCAACAGGCCGCCGAGGACGATGCCCGACATCGCGCTCGCGACCGCGATGGCGCCCGCGCCCGTGACGCCCGCCGCCTCGAACTGCGGCGCGAACGCAGCGCCGGTGGCAGGACCGCCCGAGAGCGTGGTGACGCCGACCAACACACCGAAAAGCGACGGCAGACCGAACAGCTGCGCGACGACGATGCCGACGAGGCTCTGCATCACGGCGAACACCGCGCAAAGTCCGAGGAATACCAGCACCTGCGGTCCACCCCGGCGCAACAGGTCGAGCCGCGCCGCGAAGCCGAGCGTCGCGAAGAACGCGATCAGCAGGGTCTTCTGGAAGGTGGTGTCGAACTCGGGTGCAGGCATCCCGGCGCTGCGCAGCGCGAGCAGCGTGATCGCGACCGCGAGACCGCCGACCACCGGCCCGGGGATGCTGAGCCGCGCGAGCCAGTCCACCCGCCGGCAGACGAGCTGCCCGAGCCAAGCGACGACGCCGGCCACCGCCAAGGTCTGCACCGCATCGAGCGTCATGCCGCACCCTCCATGGTCATGTCTCCGGTGGCCGCTCCGCGAGCGCGCGCAGTGGCGCGAACTTCGCCCAGGCTTCGGCCCACTCCGCGTCCGCCGTTGAATCGTGCACGATGCCGCCGCCGATGTCCCAGCGCGCTTCTCCGCCGCGCGACTGCAGCGAACGGATGACGACGCTGAACTCGGCGTCACCGCCCGGCTCGATCCAGCCGAGCACGCCGGCATAGAGCCCGCGCGGAGCGGCCTCGAGCTCGCGGATCATCCGGCAGGCCTCGATCTTGGGCGCACCGGTCATGGACCCGGGCGGGAACGCCGCGGCGAAGGCGTCCCAGACATCGAGTCCGTCGCGCAGCTCGCCGCGGATGGTGGAGGTCATCTGCGCGACGCTTGCATAGCGCTCCACCTCGAACAGCGCCGCGGGCAGCACGCTGCCGGGCACGCAGACCCGACCGAGATCGTTGCGCGCGAGATCCGCGATCATGACGTTCTCCGCGCGGTCCTTGACCGAGGCCGCGAGCTCGCGCATCGCGAGCGCGGCGGCGGCCTCACCGGCCTCGGCGAGCCCGCGGGTGCCCTTCATGGGCCGCAGCGTCACCGTACGCCCGCGCAGGGACAAGAAGCGTTCGGGGCTCGCGGACAGCAGCTCGAAGCCGGGCAAGGACACCCAAGCCGCATAGTCGACGGGATGACGGGACACCAACCACGCGAACAACGACGCAGGATCCGTCGGCGGCGCGAAGCGCACCGGGAACGTCAGGCACAGCTGGTAGAGACGGCCCGCGCCGATGGCGGCCAGGACCGACCCCACGGAGGCCTTGTGCCAGTCCGCCCGCGCCGATGCCGCCAGATCCTCGCGCGGCTCCAGCTGCGGCGATGAGGCCGGCTCGCCCCAGGCACCGCCCTGCCGTCCGCCGGCGGTCGCGACCACATCACGCGCCGACCACAGCTGCAGCCGCGGCAGACCGGCCCAATCGCCATGTACGGGGATGCGATCGAACTCGGCCGCCGCCTCATGCGTGGCGAGCAACAACAAGCCGCGCGCGCCACGCGCAAAAGCCGCCTGCGCCGCGCCGCGCAGCGCGGAGACCGTCGCGGCTACAGCAGAGGGATCCGCGCCGTCCTCGTCGCCTGCGTGCGGCGGTGTCTGCCATTCCAGAGAGAGGCCCGTCGCGAGCCTCGAGCGTCGACCAAGTTCGACATGACCGCGTGCCGAAACGAGACAAGCGAACGCTTCGTCGTCCTTCCGTGCGCGCTCCGCCTCACGGCGCAGCGCTGCGAGACCGGGCACCTCGGCAGCGACCTCGGGACCGCCGCCGCTCATCCCTGGCCCCTGGCGTGCGTCGCGAGCAACGCCTCACGCCACTCCGTCGCCGCCGCGAGCGATGCAGCGGTAGGCAGCGCTCGCCCATCGACCTCACGGATCGCGACCGCGAGACGCAGCGCGCTGACCAGCACCAGCCCTTCGATCACGCCGTCCGTGGTCAAAGAATCCCCACGAAGCCCGTCGGAGCCGATCGCGACGCCGCAGCCGCGGAGCGCCGCGAGAGTGACGCTCGGCAGCACCGCGTCCGAGTCATCGGTGCACCAAAGCCCCGCGCGTCGCCACACGAGCGCGCCGGTCGAGCCTTCCATCAAGCGGCCATCGCGCAGGAACAGCGCCTCGCCGGCGCCGCGCGCCAAGGCCTCGCGCCGCGCTGCGATCGACCAGTGGTAGCTCGCCGACTTGCCGAGCCGTCCAAGGCCGGGGTGCGGAAAGGAGGCCGTGACGGCGCCGATGCCGTCCGTAAGCGATGCGGGTGACGAAGCATGCGGACCCCACTCGCCGAGCGCCTGCCACGCCTCGCCGACTGCATCGAGCGCGAGCAGCAACCTCAGCCGACCGATGGGGAACTCCGAGAACGACGCCTGCATCGCCGCCAGACATCGATGTGCCGTCTGGAGCGCGTGCTCGGCCTGCGCGTCGCCGAGACCTGTCGCGACCGAGCGCTCAAGCCGGGCAAGATGCGCCTCGAGGAACATGGGTCGACCGCCCTCGACCCGGAGCGTCTCGAACCAGCCCTCACCTGCCATGACGAGCCCGCTCGTCGGCGCGAAGGCGGCCTCACCCGGGGCGAGCCAGCGACCGTCGAGGCAGTAGCGGATGGGGGTGGTGCTCACGGGAGGATGCGCCGAAGGGATTGGTCGGGACGCCGAGATTTGAACTCGGGACCCCTTGCACCCCATGCAAGTGCGCTACCAGGCTGCGCCACGTCCCGTCCGACCGAGATGATGATTATAGCCCGGGCCGCATCCCCGCGCCCGGCTCTCAACGCCGCAGGATACGCAGCAGCTCCTCGAGCTCGAGGCGCAGCTGCCGCACGATCTGCTGGCTCTGCGTGGCGTCGCTGCGGGCCTCTTCCCCGGTGAGCTTGTTGCGCGCGCCCCCGATGGTGAAGCCCTCTTCGTAGAGCAGGCCACGGATCTGGCGGATGACGATCACATCCTGGCGCTGGTAGTACCGGCGGTTGCCGCGGCGCTTGACGGGCTTGAGCTGCGGGAACTCCTGCTCCCAGTAGCGCAGCACATGCGGCTTGACGCCGCAGAGCTCGGCGACCTCGCCGATGGCGAAATACCGCTTGCCGGGGATCGCCGGCAGCTCGTCGTTATTCTTGGCTTCCAGCATACGCTTCGACGCGCGCCTTGAGCTTCTGGCCAGGACGGAAGGTCACGACGCGACGCGCGCTGATCGGGATCTCCTCGCCGGTCTTGGGGTTGCGGCCCGGGCGCTGGTTCTTGTCGCGAAGGTCGAAGTTGCCGAAGCCGGAGAGCTTCACCTGCGAGCCTGTGGAGAGCGCCGTGCGCACCTCCTCGAAGAAGAGGTCCACGAGCTCCCGGGCTTCGCGCTTGTTCAGACCGAGCTGGTCGAACAACGCCTCCGCCATCTCCGCTTTGGTCAACGCCATCGTCGTTCCGCCGTTATCGTTCTTCATTCGCGGAAGGTCGCGCCGACACGCTCTTTAAGCGTCGCGCGGATCGAGGACATGACTGCCTCGACCTCCCCTTCTGTCAGAGTGCTGTTTTTATGTTGGAAAATCAAGCCCAAAGCGACGCTTTTTCGTCCCGTTTCGATGCCCGAACCGCGGTACACATCGAACACGAAACAGTGACGCATCAGACCGGATGACACCGAGGTTACACCGTCCCGCAGCGCACTGAAAGTGACTTCCTCGGGTACCACGACCGCGAGGTCGCGGCGGACCTGCGGGAAGCGCGAGACCTCCTCATAGCGCGGATAGCCGACCGACAGCGCGGCCGCGTCGATCTCGAACAGCACCGGCGCCGCGGGGAAGCCGAGTTCCCGCACCAACGAGGGGTGCAGTTCCCCGAGCCAACCGATGGCCTGACCGTCGCGCAGCACCCGTGCGCTGCGGCCGGGGTGCAGACAGGACAGCTGCCCCGCCTCGAGCACCAGGGCGCTCGAGGACTCGACGAGCCCGGCCAAGGCTTCAAGATCCGTGCGGACATCGTAGAAGTCGGTGGCCGCCGAGGGTTCGCCCCACTGTTCGGCCCGCCGCGTGCCTACCGCGATACCGGCGATGCGGTCGCACTCGGGCGCGCCCACGGGGAACACCACGCCGTGCTCGAAGAGCCGGACCCTGCCCTGCTGTCGGTTCACGTTCTCGAGCGCGGCACGCACCAGCCCCGGCCAGAGCGACAGGCGCATCACGGCGAGGTCGCTGGCGATGGGGTTGCTCAACCGATGCGAGGCGACCCCCGGGAACATCCGCTCCTGCAAAGCGGGATCGCAGAACGCGAAGTGCACGCCTTCCTGCCAACCGCGGGCCGCGAAGAGGTCGAGCAGCCGCTGTTCCTCCAGCACGGAGGCCGGCAGCGCGTGGATGGCCTGTGTGGCACGCGCTTCGGCCACCGGGATGGCGTCGTAGCCCTCGAGCCGCGCGATCTCTTCGATGAGGTCGCGCTCGATCGCGAGATCGAAACGGTGCGGCGGCGCGCGGAAAACGAGCGCGTCGCCGGCGGAGTCGTGGGCGGTCGCCTGCGCGACATGCTCGATGCCGAGCCGTTGCAGCAGTTCGACGATGCGCCCGGTCGACAGCTCGAGCCCGAGCAGGCGCTTGACCTGCGCCGGACGCAGGGTGACGAGGGACGCACGGCGGATCGCACCACCGTCCACACCCGACACCTCGGTGGTCTCGACGGGACCGGCCGTTCCGCCGGAGATGGCGAGCAGCAGCGCCGTCGCGCGCTCGATGGCGAGGCGCCCGACCTCGGGGTCGACACCGCGCTCGAAACGCTGGCTGGCATCGGTGGTGAGGCCGTGTCGGCGCCCACGCCCGGCGATGGCTGCAGGCGAGAACCAGGCCACCTCGAACAGCACACGGCGGGTCTCGGGCGTGACGCTGGTCCGCATGCCACCCATCACGCCGGCGAGCGCCACGGGACCGGTCGCATCGGCGATGACGAGTTCGTCGACGGCGAGCGGCACGGTACGGCCGTCCAGCAGGTCGCAGGACTCACCGGCCGCGGCGAAACGCACGGTGAGCGCGCCACCGGCGACCTTGTCGAGATCGTAGGCGTGCATCGGCTGGCCGAGCTCGAGCACGATGTAGTTGGTGATGTCGACCACCGGGCTGATGCTGCGCTGACCGGCGCGGCGCAGACGCTCGCGCAGCCACAACGGCGACGGTCGCGAGTTGTCGACATCGAGCAGCACGCGCGCGTGGAAACGAGGACAGGCCGCAGGCGCCGAGAGCGTGACCGGCGCGCGCTCGGCGTGGCTCGCAGCCACCGCGGGGATCGCCCCACCGCCCTGCAGCCCCTCAGCCGTGGCACCCGCCACACCGCCGACGGTCAGTCCCGTGATCGCACCGACCTCGCGCGCGAGACCGCGCACCGACATGGCGTCACCGCGGTTCGGGGTGACGGCGAACTCGAGGATGGTGTCATCGAGACCGAGCGCCGCGCGCAGGTCTGTGCCCACGGGCAGATCGGCCGGCAGTTCGAGGATGCCCTCGGAGGTCTCGGCAAGACCGAGTTCCTTCGCCGAGCACAGCATGCCGGCGGACTCGACGCCGCGCAGCTTCGCGGCCTTGATGCGCAGGTCGCCGGGCAGCACCGCGCCCACCTGCGCGAGCGCCGTGCGCAGACCGGCGCGCGCGTTGGCCGCGCCGCAGACGATCTGCAGTTCCGCACCGCCCGCCGACACGCGGCAGACCTGCAGCTTGTCGGCCTGCGGGTGGCGCTCGGCAGCGAGGATCTCGGCGACCACCACCCCGCTGAACGGCGGCGCGGCGGGCGCGATCGACTCGAGCTCGAAGCCCGCCATGGTCATGCGCGCGCCGAGCTCGGCGGGTACCAGACCCGGATCGATGGATTCTTTGAGCCAATCGAGGGAGAGCTTCATGCCGCACCGAACTGGCGCAGGAAGCGCAGGTCGCTCTCGTAGAAGAGCCGCAGGTCGTTGACGCCGTAGCGCAGCATGGCGAGCCGCTCGATGCCCATGCCGAAGGCGTAGCCGGTCCAACGCTCGGCATCGACGCCGGCGGCGGCGAACACGTTCGGATGCACCATGCCGCAACCGGCGATCTCGAGCCAGCCGGTGTGCTTGCAGACGCGGCAGCCCGCGCCGTCGCAGAACACGCAGGACATGTCGACCTCGGCCGACGGCTCGGTGAACGGGAAATAGGACGGCCGCAGCCGCATCCGCAGGTCCTTCTCGAAGAACGCGCGCAGGAAGCCCTGCAGCACGGACTTCAGGTGCGAGAAGCTCACCTGCTCGTCGACGACCAGGCCTTCGACCTGGTGGAACATCGGCGAATGCGTCATGTCGTGGTCCACACGGTAGACGCGCCCCGGCATGATCATCGCCAGCGGCAACCGGCCCTTGCGCAGCTCGCGGATCTGCACCGGCGAGGTGTGGGTGCGCAGCAGGCGCCCGTCCGGGAAGTAGAAGGTGTCGTGCATCGCCCGCGCCGGATGGTCGGCGGGGATGTTGAGCGCCTCGAAGTTGTGGAAGTCGTCCTCGATCTCGGGGCCTGTGGCGACCTCGAAACCGGAGTCGCGGAAGATCCGCTCGATGCGCAGCCGCGCGCGGGTCACCGGATGCACGCCGCCGCGGGCTTCACCGCGTCCGGGCAGCGTGACATCGATGCGGCCGGCCTCGAGCTCGGCCTCGACGGCGGCACGCGACAGCAGCTCGCGCGCCGCCTCGATGGCGGACTCGACCTGCTGCTTGGCCTCGTTGATGCGCGCTCCCGCAGCGGGCCGCTCGGCGGCGGGCAGCGCGCCGAGCGACTTCAGCTGTTCGGTGAGCAGCCCCTTCTTGCCGAGCCAACGCACGCGCACCTCGTCGAGCGCGGCGAGCGTCTTGCTCGCCGCGACCTCGTCGAGGGCGCTTCGCGTCAGGGACTCGAGGTCGGCCACGGAGGTGGCCTACGCGATGCCGAGCGCTGCCTTGGCCTTGGTGGCGAGCTCGCCGAACGCCGCATCGTCGTGCATGGCGATGTCGGCCAGCATCTTGCGGTCGATGTCGATCGTCGCGAGCTTGAGGCCGTTCATCAGCCGACTGTACGACAGACCGTGCAGACGCGCCGCAGCGTTGATGCGCTGGATCCAGAGCGCGCGGAAGTCGCGCTTCTTGAGCCGACGGCCCTTGTACGCGTACTGGCCGGCCTTGATGACCGCCTGCTTGGCGGCGCGGAAGACCTTGCGACGCGCGTTGTAGTAGCCCTTGGCCTTGCCGAGGACCTTCTTGTGACGACGACCGGCGGTGACGCCACGCTTTACTCTTGCCATGTTCAGTTACCTCGGTTGATCACTTGGCGTGCGGGAGCAGCTGGTCGAGACGACCGACATCGCTCTCATGCACGAGGCTGGAGCCGCCCGAGCGCAGTTGGCGCTTGGTCTTGCGCGGCTTGTGGCCGAGGTTGTGGCGGCGGCCGGCGGAGTAGGACTTGTAGCCCTTCGCCGTCTTGCGAAAACGCTTCGCTGCCGCCCGGTTGGTCTTCAACTTGGGCATCTTGCTCTCTCCTTTTGTAGCCCCGTTCACAAGGTCCTCACGGACCCGCTTGCGGGCGGATGACCGTGCGGCTCGCGCCGTCCGATCACCACTTGTCGCGCGTCCCCCTTGGACGCGCTATTTCTTCTTCGGCGCGACGACCATCACCATCTGCCGGCCTTCCATGAGCGGGAACTGCTCCACCGTCGCGATCTGCGCGAGGTCGGTGGAGACCCGGTCGAGGAGGCGGCGCCCGATGTCGGTGTGCGCCATCTCACGGCCTCGGAAACGCAATGTCACCTTGGCCTTGTCACCTTCGGTCAGGAAGCGGATGAGGTTGCGCAACTTCACCTGGTAGTCCGCCT